>Ga0209345_10000468_pt1 | contig 52065 bp, 74 predicted proteins | sample Cruoilmetagenom7_FD_187294 | JGI IMG/M metagenome (GOLD analysis project Ga0209345, IMG submission 187294) | Oil polluted marine microbial communities from Coal Oil Point, Santa Barbara, California, USA - Sample 7 (SPAdes) (version 2) | ecosystem: Environmental > Aquatic > Marine > Oil seeps ... | reverse complement strand
GGACTTTGTCATGGGCGAACGGGTTGGGGAGATCATGCGCAATGATTTGCTTTTGGAAAACGAGACCGGCTCGATCATTGTGATTATTGCCACGGATGCACCGCTACGGCCCGATCAGCTTCAGCGCATTGCGAAACGCGGAGCGATCGGCATCAGCAAGACCGGATCGCCGGGTGGAAGTAATTCTGGTGACATATTTCTTGCCTTTAGTACCGGCAATTCGCGGCCATTGCCGCAAGTCGACAGCGCACATCAAACCATGCGCCATCTGAACGATGAACAGCTGGATGAGGTGTATGATGCAGTGGTTCATGCCACAGACGAAAGCATTATCAACGCGATGCTGGCGGCTGAGGATACACCTACAATCAAACCCAAGGGTTTGACTTGCAAAGCCATTGATCATGACGCGTTGGTGGCGTTGATGCGCAAAGCTGGGAAATGCCTTTAAGGGCATTTCCCCCGATCAAAAAGCGATCACTCCGGCTGAACCCGGAAGTGATACGACTTCAACCGGGTTAAATGTTGGTAGGCATGTGACGACAGCGAACATCCGCGCCCGGTATCTTTGACCCCAGTCCAGGCCAAACCCGGGTCAAGATAGTCGCAGCGGTTGGCAAAACAGGTGCCGGTTTCCAGCTGCTCTGACAAGGCTTCAGCAGCGGCCATGTCTTTTGTCCAGATTGAGGCCGTCAGGCCGAAGTCACAGTCATTCATCAGCTGCACAGCTTCCGCGTCATCTTTGACTGGCATGATCCCGACCACGGGCCCAAAGCTCTCTTCGGTCATCACGCGCATGTCGTGTGTCACGTCGACCAGCACCTGTGGCGCCAAATAGGACGTGCCGTGTGCGTCAGCTGGAAAATGCGCGGGGTCAATCAGGGCCTTGGCCCCGGCGGCGACCGCCTCATCAATCTGGCCGCGCACAAATCTCGCAGCACCGGGCTTTACAACGGGGCCAAAATTGACGCCTGGGTCAGTCGGATTGCCCAAACGATAAGCTTTTACAACCTCCTCGACCTTGTCAATGAACGATGCGAAAATATCTTCGTGGACATAGATACGTTCGATCCCACAACAGGATTGGCCCGAGTTAAAAAACGCCCCGTCCATTAGATTTTCCGCCGCAAAATTGATATCTGCATCGGCACGCACATAGGCAGGGTCCTTGCCGCCCAGTTCCAGATCAATCCCCGAGAAGTTGACGGCATTCGTCTGCTGCAGATGCCGACCAACGCCGACTGACCCGGTAAAGACGATGTGGTCATGATTGCCTTCGCCTATCAATATGGCGGTGTCATCGTTGGTTGGCAGAAGCACCTGAAAAACCCCTTCGGGCAGCCCGGCCGCAGCAAAGGCCTCGGCAAATCGTTCACCGCAAATAAGCGTTTGAGCAGAGTGCTTTAGCACCACCGAATTCCCTGCCGCTAACGCCGGGAAAATAGCATTGGTTGCTGTCAAATAGGGGAAGTTCCAGGGTGCAATCACTAAGATCGTACCAAGCGCTTCTCGCCGGATGGTGCGTAGGGCCAAGCCGTTCTGTGGCAGGGCGTCCTGTTCCAACGCCTGAGGCGCGATGTCGATCATATGGCGGGCGCGTTCTTCGAGACCGTCAATTTCCCCGGCGGCCTGTGAAACAGGGCGACCCATCTGCCAGGGAAGTTCGGAACCGATCTCGGATTTTACCGAGATAAAATGATCAACTGCTTTGTGCAGAATGGCGCAGCGCTCGGTCAGTGGCATGGCGGCCCAGCCTTTCTGCGCCTGCTTGCTGGTGCCAAATACCTGACGGGCTTCTTCAAGAGTGGTCGCTGGGCGTTCGGCATAGATGCTGCCGTCGACTGGTGAAATACATTGGATCATGATTGTCATGCTGACCTCCGAGGTTGCCCGTTGTAGATTTTGAGGAATTTGCGAAGAGATCATAGGATCTCAAAGTACCGTCTGAGTTCCCAATCGGTAACCGCGCGGCCGAATTGGTGGGCCTCAAAAATACGAGAGGCGGCGAAGTGTTCGACAAAGGCGTCGCCAAACAGCTCTTTGGCCGCTTCAGACGGGCCAAAGAGAATGCCCGCGCTTTCAAGGTTTGTGGGCAGTTGTCGATCTATCGGCACGTGTTGATCATAAGCATTGCCATTCGACGCCTCCCCCGGGTCAATCCCTCGTTCGATCCCCAACAAACCTGATCCGATCGCCGCCGCCATCGATAGATACGGATTCACATCTGAGCCAGGAATGCGATATTCAAGCCGTTGCGATTTTGCGGAACCCTGAACGACCCGAATACCGACCGTCCGATTGTCCTCTCCCCAGGTTGCAGATGTCGGGGCCCAATGACCGGGTGTCAGCCGGGCGTAGCTGTTGACGTTGGGCGCAAGCATTGCTGCAAATTCGCGAAGATGCGCCAGCTGACCACCCAGAAAATGACGCATGGTTTGGCTCATCTGGCATTCGCCCGCCGGGTCAAAAAACAACGGAGCACCATCAAGGGACCACAAAGACATGTGCGTATGCCCGCTTTGCCCAGAGAGTTGCTGGTTCCATTTCGCCATGAAAGTGGCCATCAGCCCTCGTTTTTGAGCGAGGATTTTCATGAACGATTTAAAGATCGACGCCTTGTCTGCCATCGTCAAGGCATCATCGACAGCAATCGCGGCCTCAACTACACCAGGGCCGGTTTCAGCGTGCAGCCCTTCCAGCTCGACCCCGATACTGTCAAACGTGTCGAGAATATCCTGATACAGATCTTCGTGAACGATAGAGCGCAACGCCGAATAGCTGAAGCTGCCGGGGCTCAGCGTCTGCAGATCCCTGAAGCCTTTTTCCTCGAGACTGTCCGGCGTTTCCTGGAACATGAAGAATTCAAATTCCATTGCTGCATTGACGACAAATCCCATATCCTTTGCACGCTGAAGAACCCGGCGCAGTACCGCGCGTGGGCAGATCTCCTCGGCACGTCCCGCAAACTCTGAGCTAAAAAACAATGTCTCGTTTTCAAACGGTAGGATCATTCCGCTTTCAGGGAGAATGCGCAAATTGGCGTCGGGGAATCCGCTATGCCAGCCTGTGAATTTCGAATTGTCGTACAGCGTATCAGCGACATCCCACCCCAAAACTGCATCGCAAAACCCGTAGCCATCGTACAGCGCCGCCAGGAATTTTCCCTTGGCCATGAACTTGCCTCGAAAAACGCCGTCAATGTCAAAGAAGCCGACCTTGATGTGTTTCGGGTCCTTTTCCACCACATAGTTTCGAACATCTTCTGTAGTCTTCAAATTAAGATACTGACCTACCATTGTGAGGATCCTGGCTTAAAGTTCATTGGCATTTTCATAGGCGCAGAGTGCTTGGGCCAGTAGGGCTACCCACCTCTCCACTGCCTCTTTCGTGCGCAATAGATCATTGCGAATCTCGACCATCGTGTAGGGAATGCTGCGGGCTTCGGCTTGAACGCGAAGCGTGTGATCGACCCCGTCCAATGGCGAATACGGTTGATTATCACCTACATTGAAGTCGGTGTTTCGCCGAAACCAATCGATCAAGAACCGCGACATCTGCGGCTGCTGATTATAAAGAAAGCCAACGTGCCAAGGACGAGATTGTCCGCGCACCATATCATTGAAGCTATGGACCGCAACAAAGGCTGTGTTCCTACCCGCCAAACGCCGTTGGTCTGTCAGTTGGCTAAGGGTTTGGTGGAACGGACGGTAGATCGCTCGTTCGCGGGCTTGTCGGTCAGCTGCGTTGAGATCGGCATTGGCCGATACGTGTGTACCGTCAGCTTCGACAACGAAGGCGCCGGGGTGGCTTGCTGTGCGGTTGCAATCATAAACCAGCCGGGAATAGCGTTGCAGAACCGCGGGGCTATCCAGTTTTTCGGACAGCTTTTCGGTCAGCTGCGCCGCGCCAATGTCCCAGGCGATATGACGAGTTCGCTCGGCTTCGGACAGGCCGAGTTTCTCAAGCGCGCTGGGAATACGGTTGCCTGCGTGTTCGCACCCGAAAACGAAAAGTCCTGCTCCCGCGTAGTTGAGCAATTTCACCGGAAATGGATCCTTTTCGCTCAGCAAACCGCGCGTGGATTTGGAATCTCCAGCGATGTAGAGATCCCAAAGATGTTGATCACAAACCGACATCGGCGAAAACCTCGGACATGGTTTCGTCGAGAATATCGAACATCTCGTCAACTTGTTCAGTGTTGATGATGAAAGGCGGTCCCAGCACAATGGCAGCCCCCAGTGGTCGACAGATAAGCCCTTTTTCCAGTGCCTTGTTGGCGATGCGTTCAGAAACTTGCAAATCGCCGGGCAGTGCTTCTTTGGTGGACTTGTCCGCAACAAGCTCGACCGCCCCCATCAAGCCGACACCACGTGCCTCACCAGCGTATTTGTGCTCTCCAAGCCTATGCAGTCGTTCCAAAAAGCGTGGACTGACACGGTTAACGTTTTCCAAGAGACCTTCGTCTTCGAGAACTTCTAACGCCTTCAGCGCAATGGCGCTGCCCAACGGATTACCACCGGCGGTGAACCCGTGCGGAAATTCTTCGGCCTCTTCCGAAACACGCGTCAATTCATCACTTAGACCTTTGCCCAGAATGATCGCGCCCATTGGGAAATATCCGGCCGTGATACATTTGGAGGCGATGATGGCATCGGGTTCCATGTTGTATTTTACACTGCCCCACATATCGCCAGTACGACCAAAGCCACAAATGACCTCATCGGCGATGAACGGAATGTCGTATTTCCGCAAGATCGGACGGATCGCCTCAAAGTAACCTTCAGACGGTGGTATTACGCCACCGGCCCCCATGACCGGCTCTGCGAACATGCCTGCAATGGTGTCGGGACCTTCTTTGATAATCAGTTCTTCAAGGTTGCGCGCAAGACGTTCCGAAAACTCAAGCTCATCTTCACCGTCCAGTCCAAACCGCCAATAATGCGGGCAATCGGTATGCAGGAAACCAGGAAGGGGCAGCCCAAACTCGGAATTATACGCCTTTCCAGTCATCGAGGCAGAGACTGCCGTTACCCCGTGATAGGCATTCAGACGGGTGATGATCTTGCGGCGCTGCGGTTGGCCATTGCGACGGTGCAGCATCCACAGCATTTTGACCATCGTGTCATTCGCTTCGGACCCGGAATTGGTGTAATAGACCTTGCCCTCGTCAAAGGGAGAAACCTCCAACAGCTTCTCAGACAAGGCGACCGTCGTATCCGCTATCCTGCCAAAAAAGGCGTGATAGCCTGGGAAGCGGCGCGCTTGGGTACAGATTGTATCAATTAGTCCCTGATGATTGAACCCAGCGACATTGTTCCACAAGCCTGAATTCGCATCCATGTAGCTTTTGCCGTGAACATCGAACACATGAATGCCTTCGCCGTGCGTCAGAACAACGGGGCCATTCGCGTTCAGCGTACCCAGGTCAGTGAACCCGTGAAAGACATTGTCCCTGTCTCTCTGCTCCCAGGAGTTTGTAGCTTTTTTATTCATAATCGAATCCCCGTTGTTCTTTGGCATTACTAAAATACATTAACCACACATTGAACTTTAGTCAATGCAAAAAACATTACCCATTGGAGGAGTGATCCAGTTGAACTGCTTTCAGAGAGCAACATGATTAATAGCAATATGTTAAACTCGTCTCACGGAAGCACTTTACGTCCAGCAACACTACTTCAACCTAAGTAGACGATGAAAATACAGTCGGGGGGGGGGGCGCGGAGCCCCTGAGAGCACAAAAGGATGGAACCTTGGCGATGAACGCCGTCAAGAAAAATCAGGACAAGGTGCTAAACACCCTTCCACAAATGTTGGAGCAGAGAAGCCGAACGACATCGCTCGAAGAAGAACCAGCACGAGCAAAGACGGGCTCGTGGTCAATCATCCTCCTTTCCTCAACCGTCGGTGCCATCGTCGCGTTAATGCGCGTTTCGCATGATGGCGGGCACTGATTTCAGCTGATCGTGGGCATTGATTTCACGGGAAGGCGGGCACCTGTTTCACGCGATCGCGGGTATTGATTTCACGCGATCATGGACAGGACTGGCCAACGAACTGCAGTTACTCCGCTTCCTGTAGAACAGGGGGATCGGAATGCCGACAGGACGTTTGACAATGCGCCGCGCGCGTGATGCTGGCTTGGCGTGGCCTCTGCCGGAAGGTCTGGATGACGACAGCGTCGAGCTCTTGCTGTTTCCAAACGCTTCAGATGGATCTGACCCAGACCGTCCGGTGCCGGATTGGGCGGCGATCGATAAAGATCTGCGCCGGCGCAGCGTGACCCGCATGCTGCTGTGGCAGGAATATCGTGCGCAACACCCCAATGGGTTTGTTTTGCACCCATTTTGAGGCGTGGAAAGGGCGTGTCCGGCCGAGCACGCGACAAACACATGTCGGCCGTGATCAAGGCACACCAGTATGATCCCGGCTTGAACCGGAACTATGCCGAAATGGCGGAACACTACAGCACGGCTGATCCTACCTGCGCGCGTGCGCAAACCCAAAGATAAAGCCAGGATCGCCATCCGCCGTTGCTGGACGCATTGAACATGCGTGTCATGCGCGATTATGGGGCAAGTCGGGCGGATCTGTTTGCGACGCTCGATCGGCCGAACCTGCAGCCATTGCCCGCTGAACCCTATGTCTTTGCGCGCTGGAAACGCGCCCGCGTTGCGCAGGATTATCATATCGAGGTGGATCGCTGCTGGTATTCCGTGCCGTTCAGCCTGATCCGGCAGGTGGTTGACGCGCGCATCACCCACAGGACCGTGGAGGTCTTCCATCGCGGCACGCGCGTCGCCAGTCACCTGCGTGACCCCGGACGACGCAGTCATATCGCGGCGCCAGAGCATATGCCTTCGGCTCACCGCCGTTATGCGGAATGGTCGCCTGTACGGATCCTGAGCAATGCTGCAAAGCTGGGACCATCGGTAGCCGCGTTTTATGACATCGTGATGCAGGACAGGCCGCATCCCGAGCAGAGCTTCCGGACCTCCCTGGACATATTGTCACTTGCCAGAAGCTTTGAGACGCAGCGGCTTGATGATGCGTGTCGTCGCGGGATCAGCATCAAGGCCCGGTTGGTCGCATCCATCCATTCCATTCTGAAAACTGGGCTTTATCGAGCATTCATGGAACCCGAACCCGATGAACTGCCGCTGCAACACCCCAACATCCACGACCAGAAATATTACCGCTGAAAAAGAGACGACCCTGCTGACACATCCCACTTGCGACCGCCTGGAGGCGTTCGGACTGACCGGCATGACACCCGCCATGAAACTGAAAACAGCTACCTGAACTCTACGGCAGGACCCCATTAAAAATGGGGTGATTACCCTATCACCAGGGGCGACGGGCGGCACGCCCGGGTCCTTAAAGCGATCGAACGGACTGAATTGTTGATCCTCGACGATTGGGGGCTATCAGTTCTGGCACCAACCGAGCGTCGCGACCTGCTTGAAATCCTTGATGACCGCCAAGGGCGTGGCTCGACCATCGTGACCAGCCAGTTGCCTGTCGATCAATGGTTCGAGGTGATCGGAGATCCCACCCTCGCAAATGCCACCGTTGACCGACTGGTCCACAATGCGCACTGGCTCACCCTCACCGGCGACAGCATGCGCAGAAAAATGAGCACGATAAAAACGCTTGACCAGGGCGTCGCTCCCTAACTCAATGACACCTGTTGGCCAGCCTGACCGAGGGCGTGAAATGGCTGCCCGCGATGCCGTGAAATGAGTGCCCAACTTCCACGAGATGCGCAGTTAAACGTCTCTGGAATCATTTGACGATAATCAGAGCTTAACTGAGCGCACGCCTTTCCAAGATGAGGGATACAGCTCATAGTTACTTCCCACCCGCCGATGAAATTCTGCCTTAGAGAAAGCGAAAACGCCCTACGGTTGGGAGGGTAGCAGAGTAGCAGAGTACTTGACTCGACCTTGCCGGAAAACGGCAATGGCAGACTGTTCCACTATTATGTTTCGCTATATTTTTCTTGCTGCGGGAATATGCCGGTGCTGTCATTCCTCTTTTTCATTTTTATCACGAAGGACAGAAAGCAATCTTTGTCTTCGCAACGCGGCCTTCTTGCGAACCCTCTTTTCAGATTCGGTTGCTCGGGAAGTACTAAACAACTTCGCATAGGATTGACTAATGTGGTTCTGCAAATTTTCCGCAGAGATTTTCTCGAAAGAGCCCATTCTATAGACATCGCTTGCTTTGGCGAGCATAACCTCTTTGTAATACGAGCTACTCGCGGCGCGATCAGAAAAAAGCTGAGGAACCTTTGACCATCCTTTTAGCTTCAAGTCCATGTACAAGACACTCCTAAAAAAATCGACAATCCTTGGTTCTTTAGCCTCATCGAAATCTCTGTGTTTAAGCTGCATCTCTAATTTTTCTGAACCCAAGAAAATAAACATCAATTTTGCAAGCTCTTTAGGCATATTAACTGCAATTTGACGAGCGACCTGATTGTCCGAAAACTCTTTGGGATAAAGGACCACATAGCGGAGACCATTTACCACAAGCTTACGGTGCTTCACAAGGCTCGGTATCTGTATGAAAGATGCAAAGAAAACGTGTGCCCAGCTACGCAAAACTAAAGCTAAATGCCGTCGCTTTTCGGCGTCTGGAATTAACTCACTATTTTTTACCAAATTGCTATACATGAATAGAGATAGGATGAATTTTTCAGAATTATCCTTAGGGCTTGGCCGAAATACTTCCTGCCTCCCCTCAGAATCTCTCGGTATCTCTGCCTCTAACAACTCATCACGCTCAGCTTCAGTCATAGGAGGCTCATTTAGCTGAGACGCGATATCATCAGCATATTTGATGCTTTCCTCCAAGTTCATCGGGATAATCAACTTATCTTCGTTCTCAGTGAACTCTGCAAACTTTTCGCCGAACAAGTCATCCGAATGGCGAAGATGCCGTTCGGATACGGTATTCAATAGCTCTATATCGGCTCTCTCGAGACCAGAGTAGTACTCAAGTTCATTCAGGTAGCTAAGGTACCTACTCTCATCGATGACCCATTCCGCAAACTCTGGGTGAGTGGAAATATGCTTTGCTGTAAAGTACTCGAGAAACGCTCTAAACCTAAAAGAGATCTTCGCGTCAGAAGTTCGTACGGCCAGAATGCGAGCGTTTATCAAGTTCGTTATTATATCTTGGCTATTGAACGCAAAACCAAATCTTTTGAGATACACACGAGTAAATTCAGCCAATTCATCCTCGGTTAAGACGTAAGCGTTCTCCTTACACATATGTTCGCATAAGTAGCCGAGGTAGTGGATCTGGTTTTTGAAGTCGAACTTCCGTCGCTGGGCTTCAGCAAGCGAACGTTTCTGAAGCAACTGCTCCAGAAACCGCTCAATAAGTGTTGGTCGATTGATTGGCGAGAACGTGGGGTCACTCGACATAATATCGAGTAGAAGCGTGCTATTGATAGGGGTTTGAGGGACGTTTATCGCCTTCAGTTCGGATATGACGCGATCAAGGAGCTGTTCTTCAGCTATATTTGGCTCATCCCATTTCTTAACTAAAGCTCTAAGATTCTTTCGGCTAAGCTGACCCAAGAATAAGTGTGTAAAATGAACGGGCATACTTATGTCTGCTCTTACATAAGTAGCCTCGCGCTGTCTCGGCGCAGAAAAAACAAACCTATTTGAGTTATAGTCTGATACGAAATCTCGCAGCACCCTCATCTTTGTAGCGTTTGCAATATCAAGGTCATCTACGCATATCGTCATGAGCCCCTCATTCAGAACTGTCGTGAGGGATACGCCCGCCGGAAGGTCTGGTAGCGCGTTTCGTATCGCCCTCTCAACTCTTTTTGTACCTGGTGAGAAATCTTGAAAGTTCAGAAATACTGGAATGAATGCTTTTGCTACGCCGACATGCCCCTCGTGATCTTGACAGATACTCTTGCATATTTGCTGGAGTAGTGTCGATTTACCATATTCCGGAAGTGCTGAGATGATTAGGTTTTCCCCAGAGGTGACCACGTCGCTATAGGAAGTCGGTATCTCAACAAATTCCGTAGAACCTACATCAGACTTATCTTCAGTGATTTCGACTTTTGTAAGTGGTGGGGGAACAAAAAGCTCTGAGATCGGCTTTTCCACCATACCGTGATCAAAAGATTCTTCGATATGCTTATAATTGACATCTCTGCACCAATCTTTCAGCTCTTCTTTTTTTCCTTCACCGATTTCAGAGTGAAAGTATTCTTGAGCATCTTGCGACGAGAATAGGTGCCCGCCGGTATCACTTATATCCTCCGCAGCTCCGAAGGCCTTTCGTCGCTGAAAATAAGTGCGCCAAACTGCATGCAAATGCCGCTCTGGCGACTTCACTTTCAGCAAAGAATACCCCATGTAGCGATCATCAATCCACGAGTATAGCGCTCCAGATTGATTACGGAATGTCGATCCGTTGTAAGTTGTGGTTATTTCCGGCCTCGGGTCATGGACGTGGCCGAAGAGGTGCATATCCACACGGTCATCGAGTGTATCTAATAAGCATTTTTCTGCAGTCTCTGTAAGCCATGAGGTAGGGTGATGCTGAGCACATATCACAAATCGATCAGCGGGAATATGGCTTTCAGCTTCAACGAGAGGAGCCTCAGGAAGTAGTAATTTTCTTAAATCACTTTTTTTGTCGATTCCGCCAAAGCCAGACCAAGCTGTGTTGATTGAAATGACTGACAGGTTTAGCGATTCCAGATCATACAGCTGTACGATTTCATTACCAAAAACGAACCCTTCTGGCTCGAAAAAGCTAACAAAATCAAAATACCGACGTTGCCGCGTCCGGGCCATTTTCTGGACACTACCTGCAAAGTATTCTTCGTTGAGGGTATCTCGTTCGTTTTTTAGATTCACAAATTTTTTGGAGGCTTCTTCGGTCTCTGAAATACCTGAACGTTGAAGGTCATGGTTACCAGGACAGAAGTATATTCTATTGTACCCGCAATTTGTTGCCTCGAGTAACTTTTCGATAAAATCATCGAAAAGCCGGTCGTAGATTTGCTCATCGTCTGCGTTATGGACTAAATCACCTGTGAAGAGGATTATTTCTGGATATCCATGCTCTTTACATTGCACTTTTAGATCTTCAAGAAACGCATCCAATACAAGCTTTTGATTGAAGAAGCGATCTATTTTCATATGCAGATCGGTTAAATGAAGGACCGTAATGTGCTTTTCTCGCATACTTCTCTCAATAAAGTAAAATTGATATAATTGACGGAGCAAAAATTTTGTGCGGGGTCGGCCAGCATAGAACATTCAACCTCAGGTCGGCACCAACTGCAAGCTCAGTAAGGAGCTGACGCCGGCACCCGAACTTCGACTCCCATTGGTTCTGAGAATTTGAGGGGCCTTTGAACGAGGTCCTTTCGCCCTACTACAGTTTAGCTCCGCGAAAAGTTCCTACTAAGGCGAATCCATCCTTTCAAAAATGAGCAAGCGCTTGAATTCGTTGGCGACCCCGGCAGGATTCGAACCCGCAACCTGCCCCTTAGGATTGGCCTGCTCTATCCAGTTGAGCCACAGGGGCCGAACAAAGTACTCTCAGAACGGTTCGCGTTCGACCAGTACTGCAAAGAACCACTATTTTTTACGTCAATTTGGTTGTTGACTTACCCGCTATGAATAGGTTTGTTCGAGGAGGCGCTTGGGAGTTCGTCCCTTACAACGACCCTGAATCCGCCCCAATTTCCGCAGATGCACTCAGGGAAAACGTGAAAGTAGTGAGCCAGGCTTTTTTTAAAAACAGACAAAACGGCGCGTTCTACAGCACTGACTTCGCTGAAAAAGCTCTATCTCAGGAATCTTTCGGCGGGGACGCAAAACAACTTGTTGCTCAACCTCTACACAGGTCCGGTTCCTTTACGTAAGTACATTCCTGAACCGGCTGCGAATCCTGACACTGGAGAGATTGTAGTGCCCATAAACATGGCGCCAATTCTCTATACTGGTGATGCGAATTATTCGGCGAAGACTCGCTTTGACAGGATGACCAAATATTTTGGTGACAAACGTGTCAATGCAGTAGCGACTTTCCAAGTCCCCCACCAAAGCTCGAAGCACTACTGGAAAAAGGGGCTTGCTCCCCTGATTTCCCAGAGAATAGAAGTGGGGATGTTCGGAAACCAGAATACCGTTTGCAAACCAGTAACGCCTGGATGGCGTGCGACAGTAGAAAAATTGAAGATTTCACTTCTGGAAATCTATTCTGATTGCTTCATTTTTTTTACTCTGGTTTGCTGCAGTTTTTGGCCATTTGAGATGTCCTGATTGCCCACCAGCCCGCAATCTCAAAACAAGCCGAAAATTCCAGCCTCTGTCGGTCCAATGTGAACGAGAGGGTAACTTCAAAGTTTGACACCGCCTCCACTCGCTTTGAATGGGGAGCTTTGGTCGCGTTGCAAAGCAAACGGGAAAACAAGCAAGTTTATTGCTTTTTCTCCGCCCTGAGACACTCCTCCCAATCCTCCAATACTTGGATCAAAGAGTTCAAACTTTCTCTCTCTTGCAGCACCATTTAACTCTCACTCCGCTAGATATGACACCCCTCGCATGGGCGCTGGTCCCTCGACTTACGCCCGCCGCTGCGCGGTAGTCTGAGTGCGAGAGTCCGGTTCTTTCCGGCACCCCACTGGCATGCCGTCCGCTTTATGTCTTCCCGTGCGGATCAGCTGCACAGCGCCGATTCGACACCCCAACCCCGAATAAACGAGACCGGGGTGCCCAAGTCTCAGATCCCGTTACGAAGCCTCAAAGGCACCGCAGGCAATGCGCGAGCCCGCATCGCCGGAGGGCTGCGATTCGTAGTCGTCCGCACCGCTGTGAATAATGAAAGCCGCGCCGTCGTCATCTTTGATCATGGTCTTGATATCGAGCAGATCGAGAAAGACTTCGGCCTGAAGCACGCCATCTTCCCCCACTTCCATATTGGGCATGTCACCCGGATGCGGCCCACCTTCGACGAGCACACCATGCTTGTGGTCCCCCGCGATATGGCCCCCAGCAGATTTGAAATCATCCGCAGAACAATCGCCGGTTTCATGCAAGTGCACGCCATGGGTGCCCGCGGGCACGCCAGTCACGTCGATCTTTACCAAGGTCCGGCCCGAGGCGGTCGTGTTCAGGGTAACATTGCCTGAGATATCATCCGAATTGCCCGCCACCTGAGCAGATGCTGCCGTTTGCATATGGCCTTCGGCCTGCGCCGCGACGGCGCCCGTTGTGGCCAAAGCGGCCCCGAGTAGGATATTGCGCAGGTACATGGCTTCCTCCGTTGGGTTATATGTCGATGACGGCTCAACCCACCCGGCCCGCGTCGGGTTCCTCTTGATGCAGGGCAAGGCTTGCCCCTATAAGCGGCCGAGTGCTCCCTTAGCTCAGCTGGATAGAGCAGCCGACTTCTAATCGGCAGGTCGAGGGTTCGAATCCTTCAGGGAGCGCCATCCTTCGTTGATTTTGCTCATTAATTCCCGCTCTCTGCCGTTTGTTCCCCCAACTGTTCCCCCATGATGAACGCGCGCACCTCGTTCGGGTCCACGAAAGACATCGAGCCGCGTTTGTGGATTTTGATGTGCTTATCCGCGGCCCAGCGGTAGAGCGTGGCGCGGTGAACGCCGAACGCTGCCTTCGCCTGCGAGACGCGAACCATGATCGGTGTTTGCTGTGTTTGGGCATGTGCCATGTGTCGTCTCCGGTTTCAGTAGCTGCGGTGTTGCTTGCCGCACTTCGGGCATTCCCAGCTGATGCCGGGGACGAGGGCTTGGAACCTCGACATGCGCCATTCGTGGCGGCAAAGCATCTGTCGGATTTTCCTGATCATCGGTCCCTGCCTTTTCAGTGGGAGTGAATAACTCTGAGAATAGCTTCGGGCGGGGTGCCGCCTTGCATGGCGCGCAGGTAGTTCTTCCCCTTGCGGTTTAGCTGCCCCATGTGGTTCGGGTATCGGATGCTGATCAGGCCGCATTCCACAAGCGCGCGGCGCGTTGCTGGTGGGACCGGCCAGCCGAGGGCATACTTCAGCACAGCCAAATCGACCGCGCCGCGCTTGTCCGTCCGACCGTAGGCTTTCTCGAGCACGGCGTTCGGTACGATGTCCTCGGGGGTTTTGGTGATTTCGTCGGGTGTCGGGGTGTGCATGGGCGGCTCCGATGGGTTTTATGGATTACTGTTTTGTCTCGGTCGCTTCGAGCATCGCGGCCAGCGCAACGCCCATCACATCATCGAGTGTCTTGTGCATATCCTCTGGCTTTCGTTCGATTATGTGACCGGCCACGGCTGCGGCGGCCATGAGGGTGACATACGGCTGGCGGGGGTCTGTCTCCCCGCTCATTTTGTTTGCGATGTGCGCTAGGGCCAGCGCGTTGTCTTTCATTCCCATGTTGGCTTCCCTCTGCTTATCTGGATTTCGCTGCGCGCAGCGTGATCTTGTCGATGCGTGCGCGGCGCATATCGGGATCGAGGCTGATCGCGGCGCGAACATCGTTCTCGATGTCGGCCGCGCATGTGCGGGGTGAGATCGCCACCAAGCGCGTGATCGTCTGGCCGTCTGGCATCGTCAGTCGCGCGTCTACTGTGATCGGCGATCCTGCCGGCGCTTCGATGCTTGGCGCCGATATGGTGCGGGTCTTGAGAAGGCGCTGAAGACCGAGGGCGCGCAGCCGTTCAGCCGCGGGGATTGCTATGTTGCTCATTGGGGTGCCCCTTGGCTTCCGGATTTCAATCCGATCCGCCTTTGCCAGAGGCCAATCTTTTCGTGGGCGGCTTGGTCCAATCCCTCGGCTCTCTTCTGCGCGCCTAGGAAGCGTATAAGGGCAATCGGGTATCCTTTTTGGCTCGCAGCTGCGCATACCTCTTCCTGCGCCCGGCACGATCTGCTTCCGGGCTTGTGCTCGCTACGATAGCGATCAGCTAAATGCAGCAGCTCACGCTTGGACGCTTGCCAAAGACGTGCTTTTACAGCGATGTCTGCGGCGTCCTCCTTAAGGTGATGGGATAGCATCGCAGTGATCCTCCTTTGCGGTCCGGGCTGGTTTTCTGACGAGGCTGTATTGGGCGAATTTGGTGCCTTGTCCGCTGTCGACGCGATCCGTGTGGATCTGATGCCCCTCTTGCTTGAGGTCATAGATGCGGGCGCCGAGCCGGTAGCAGCCGTATTTCTCCTGCGCTTCGGCGGGCGTGATCGTCTTGCCGGATTGCAGATGGGCTAGGATGCGGGTGGTCTGGGTTTCTATCGCCATGCTCACATCCCCAACGCTTCGCGGTACATATCGAGGACGGCTTCTTCCTCGGCGAGATCGTCTTTGTCGCGCTTGCGCATCGCCAAAACGCGCGCGAGCACCTTGGTGTCGTAGCCGCGCGATTTTGCCTCCGCGAGCACCTCCTTCCGCTGGTCCGCGATGTCCTTTTTTTCGGCATCCAGCCGCTCGATGCGCTCCACGAATTGGCGGAGCTCATTGGCGGTCACGCGGTAGGTGGCATCGCCTTCGCTTTCGGCCACTGCGGGTTTCTCGCTCATTTCTTCGCCCCTCTGGTCAGGCCAAACTCAGACGCCAGCTTGCCGCCGGTTGCGCTCGGCTTGCACCATTCCGGCAGCTGGACGATCACCTCTTTCTCGCTCGGACTTGCTGCGACCTTGCAAGACGCGGCGGGGCGCTTGTCTTTCGGGAGCAAGTCCCACGCGCCCATGCTGATGAAAGCTGTGCCTTTGACGCTCGCCTGCGCTACCAGCCCGCCTTCTGGGTCGAGGACCACGCGCAGCTTTCCTTCGTCGCTGCCGCGCCCGACCTCTGCCGAGAATTTCTCGCCGATGATGCTTTTCCCGAAAAGCTGCTCTTGCATCTCCGCGCGGATCGTCAGGCGTGCCTTTCGGACGCTTCGGAAAAACTGAAGGCTGAAACTCAGGCCGGTGCTGCTCGGTGCCTTCGCCGGAGGGAGTGGTACTGGTGTAAACGACATCGATTGGTCCTTTGCTTACTTTAAGAGGGGTCGCCGGGTCGGGGCTGCAGAGAGCCGCCTATCCTTTTGATCGCATCCGTTACGGCTGGGCGGGTGCATCCGATCCGCCGGGCGACTTCGCTTGCGCTCAGGCCCGACCCGAGAAAGGGGCGCACATGTTCCGCCACGTTTTTCTTGGCGAAGCGGCGACCATCGGGCTGCTCCCCCCAAGCGCGGCGAACGGCTTTGTTTTCGCTGGCAGCAAGTTCGGCAGGCGAAATGGAAGCCGTCATCAGTACATCGCCGCGATGCGGGTGCGCTCTGCCATGTCCGGCATGGCCGTGGCGGTTTCGAGGGCCGCTCGGGCAAATGCCATGACGATTGCGACCGCGAGCGCGGCGGTGATTGCTTTGGTGAGGGTGTTGCGGTCTGTCACTGGCTGTCTCCTTGCGTTGGAAACAGAATAGATTGGCGGATTGTCCAATGTCAATTTCTAATTGGATATTTGGCCAATCTTAGCACAGCCGGATTGATTCGCGCTGCTGGCACGTTTCGCTGCCGCGCAGTTAAATGGGTCGTTTTACTTGTTAACTGTCAGCTGGCGGGTCAGGCCATCGAAAGAGGCGAGAACCTCCCCCGTCTCGGCGATCACCTGCACCTCAGCGAGGATATTGCCCCTGCCCGCCACCGCGCACTCGAACGTGCCGATGAGGCCCAGCCGTGTCTCTAGATCAATTGCCGCCCACACCTCCCCCTCCACAGAAATTGAGGGTATGCCATTGTGCATGCTCATTCCCGACACAATTCCGGATGCTTGGGCGTGCTCCAGAATTCCCTCCGCTTCGGCCGGATCGCATTGCTGCGTTGCCGCCCACCCCCTACTGGCTGCAAGAATGGCGGCGCTCGCGATGGCTGCTTTGAACATAAAAAATCTCTTTCTCTTCAAATTGTGTTCATCTAACGTTCCGTCATGGGTACGGATTCGATTGTTAGTAAATTAAGCACAGAAGAGGCGCTTCGCCTTACTCTATATCTTCGGGCTCGGCGATCCGCTGGGCCCGTAGAGCCTTTAACGAAGCCTGAAGTACTGCGCGCTCTGAAGGGGCAAGGCGGGATATCTCCTCGATCAGGTCGTCCTTCACCTGTGCCGGCGCGATCCCCATAAATTCCTCGACGGTCTTGCCGTATGCTCGCGCCACCCGGATGATTACCTCAAGGCTCGGTGATTTCGTTTTCCCGTAAATGACTTTGTAAAGCGCGTCGCGGCTCACACCCGCGCGCCTTGCTAGCGCGGTCACTTCCTCACGAGCTTCCTCAATGTGTGCAATCAGCGCCTTTTGGAAGGTCGGTATATCGTTGTTTCCCATACCTGCACCTTACTTAAGGGCGAAAGCGGCTGGAATTGGCCAATTGTCAGTTGACTTGATTGGCCAATTGTCCAATGACTGTTTGGCATGGAACATCGAAACATCCTTTCTGAGCTTGAGGCATACTGCCACGAAGTCGGTTTGAAGCCGTCGACCGTGTGCGTTCGTGCTTTGAATGACAGCCGCTATGTCGGTCGCCTGAAACGTCGCCTTGCTGCGATGGATCGAGACGCGGAGCGGTTGCGCGATTACATGTTGGCCAATCCCGCGCCAAGCTGCAGGGAGCATTCGGCATGAACGCGCTCCCCCCCGGCTCCCCTGTTGTGATCTATGTGAATGGCTCGTCATGCGGTGATCCTGTCACGATCAGCGCGGTCGAGGCGACCGGACCTACCTCCGCGCCGCCGGTCGGCTATGACGCCTACCAAGTTCACCGCGAGTTCCGCGAGCGCTGGTGCGCCTACATCACTGGAAACTATCGCACTATCGCCCATGTGGCGCGCGTGTTCCAAGTCTCTGAAAGAACCGCCAGAAACTGGTGGAACGGTCAGTTTGGGCCCAACGGCGGCTACGTGGCCGTGGCAATGCGCGAGCATGGTGATCGGGCGTTTCAGATGCTGTTCGGGGAGGCCGGCTAACGTGCTTCGCTTTTCCCTTTTTTTTGCTGGTGCGGGACTTAAACCCGGATTTGCACCCGGACTTACACCCTACGCCATGCTGCACAGCAGCAGATTTGCGCGGCGTTGGATAAGTCCAGTTATTGAGTTCGGCTGCGCTGCGGCGCGGTCGTCATTGGACGGGCATTCCTTTGGCTGGGTATCGTGGCTCCGCCGTTCAAGACCAATTGCACATGCGGGTCGTGGCCTGTCCGGGGTTCTGGGTTGGCCCTATGGAAACACGGCAATGTGCAAGCACAGCGGCTGCTCCGGCCGAGAGCCTTCGGGCAGGTGGCTAACATGAAGCGGCGCGGGACACCGGAGGCGGATATCCAGCGGGATATCGTCAAGGCGCTGCGCGCGATCCTCCCGCGCGGTTCGGTCCTGCACCACTCGGCAAACGAGGTGACGGGCGGGGGCAAGGCCGCGAGGATCAAGCAGGCCATTCTGCAAGGCATGGGCGTCTATTCGGGGTTCTCTGATTTGATCCTGATCTCCGAGGGCCGCGTCCTGTTCCTCGAAGTAAAATCGAAGCGCGGGCCGCAATCGCCTGCCCAGCGCGAATTTCAGGCGACGGTCGAAGCGCAGGGCTTCCCATACGCCATCATCCGTTCCGTTGACGACGCGCTGGCAGCGATCGCTCGGTACGGCTTTCGAACACTCATTAAGGCCGCGCCAAGCCGGCCGTTGGAGGGGGCATGAGCCACGTTGCAACAAATTGGGCGTTCGCCCAGCGCGGTCTGAAACCCGCGACGAAGCTAATCCTTCTGTGTCTGGCGGATCGGCACAATCCTGACATGGGGTGCTTCCCCTCTCAGGATACGCTCGCTCGGGATGCCTGCATCTCGCGGTCGGCTCTTAACGAGCACCTTAAATCGCTTGAGGGCGCTGGGCTTATTCGGCGTGAAACTCGGTTCAATCCGACCACACATCGTCAAAAGTCCACGCGCTATATTTTGGGGTTCGAGGATGGGTTTATACCTGATGATGTAGACCCGTGTCCTAAATCCGGACACGGAACGGAAAAAGAACGAAATGGCGAGCCGTGTCCGGAAACCGGACACGGAGCCGTGTCCGGAAAACAGGCAAAGCCGTGTCCGGATTTGGGGCAAAGCCGTGTCCGGAAACCGGACACTAACCCTGTAAGGGAACCTATAAGAGGAACCAGTAAGGCGCGGGCGCGCAAAAGCGCACCAGCGGCGGGTGTGTCTGAGAAATTTGATCAGTTCTGTCGGGCGCATCCCAAAGCCTCGGAGCGTGACGCGGTGTACCGGGCTTGGTGCGATGCGGTTGAAGACGGGGCAAACCCGGCACGGCTGGTTGTTCTCGCCCAGCGGTATGGCGCTTCGCCAGAGGCCCAGCGTGGCTATGCGAAGAAGGCACAGAATTGGCTGAGAGACGGCGCGTGGCGCGAAGAGACCGCCTACCCCGCTCGCTCTGCGTCTGCGTCGATTGACGACCGGGCGAAGTTTTGGGCCGAGCGGATCAACGCAAACAAATTCGTTGCAGCGTCGTCCTTCGGGGCGGATGTGGCCACGCGGATGATGGAGCTCGCGCTGGTGACCGGCGATCAGCTGCGCGCGATTGGGATCAAACCGTGATGGGCGAGGGTAAGGATTTCTTCGAGACCACAGTCGGTCTGGTGACGATGCGCTGCGACGTCCTGCTTGGAAATGTGGATCTGTGGGTCGCTGGTAGCGGCGAAGTGCTGGCCTGCTATGCGGGCATCGCGGACGTTCGCGCCGGGCTGATGCATTGGGGATCGGTCGATGGCGACCGGGCGGCTGACATGCGGGCGCTTCTGGACGCTGCGGTGATCGCTATCACTGCGGAGGAAGGTGCGCGGGTTGGCTTGTGATCTGGTCCCTGTCCTGCCGGCCGCGCCGGAGCTCCCGTTGGTTGGGGTGGCCGGTGAAATCGCCGAGGTGATCGGCCGCGAGCAGGCTATTGCGTTGATCGTCGCCATGCGGGGTTCGACCGGGCGGTCATGGCGGGTTTGCATCTACGTCCCTAAGCGGCTGCACATCGACCACGATCTTGTCCGCATCCTCGGGTGGAAAGACGCGCGGCGGCTCTGCCACGCCTTCGGCGGTGAAATCCTCCAAACCTCAAACCTTCGCTATCTGGAGCGGAGTTGGCGCGCGTGGAGCATCCACCATCTTGCTCGGGGAGTGGGCATGTCGCCTGCCGAGATCGCCGAGCAGATCGGTCTTTCGGTATCTCGGGTCCGCGAAATCCTCAGAGGCAACCCGCCAGAGGGAACGCCGGGGCGCTCCCGTCAAAATGGATCGGGAGAGGTCGCGTGATGCGTGGCGGTGGAACCGGAAGCGAGGCCGATGGATACGGGCGCATTCATAGAAACCTACGGGCTGCCGGGGGCTGTGATCCTCGGGCTTGCTTATGCCTGTCTGCATCTGTTTCGGGCTTACGTCGAAGTCCAGAACAACCGGGTCCAAGACAACCGGGAGAGTGCCCGCGAAATCAGAGAGATCGCCGAGGCGTCAAATTCGAGCATGGATGCGTTGACGCGCGTGCTGGAGCGGGAGGGGCGTCGTGATCCGTGAAATGTGGGCGTGGGTGTCGGGTCGGCCATCGGTCGCCTCTGAGCGGGAGATCGAGACAAAGGCGTTGCGGCGCGGGAACCGCGCGCATGTCGACGCCGTGAAACGCCGGGCGGCGCGATTGGAGTGTTTAGTGGAAGAGTTGCAGCGAGAGCGTGAGGTCCGTGATGGTTGATTGGGTGGTGGCATTGCTGTCCGGCGCGGGCATGGCGCTCGCTTACATGGTGGTGCGCGGCTTTACGCCGCACGCCTTCAAACGGGATCGGAGCCCGACTTATCGCCTGTCGGCTGGCGTGGCGCTGGTCGTCGTCTCCTACGTCGCGCGCTCGATCTATTGGGAGTTCACGCCGATGGTGTTCCGCTCGCTCGATCCAGCGTGGTGGTCGATCTGGTTCGGCATGACCGGCACCGCGGTAAATATCATCTTTACTCTGATCTTCCTGCGCGGGCTCTATCACTTGCTGGTGCTGCTTTGGTTGCTGATCCCCGCGCGCGAGCGCGGCGAGTGGTCAGTTTGGCAGGCGCCATTCTATCCAGATCACAATGCCTTCACGCGAACGGTGGCGCAGCTGCGGCGGCGTGTGGGCGCAAAACGCGGAGGGCGTAATGACTAAAGAAACAATCGAAGCGAAGCACTGGACGAAAGTGAACGGGTGGCGCTGGAAAAACTTCACGCCGAGCGAGATGGCGTCAAAGGGGGATGGCAGTCTGAAGCTCAACGTCGATGCCATGAACCGCCTGCAGCGTCTGCGCGTCCGTCTCGGCTCTCCTATGCTGGTGACCAGCGCGTACCGCGATCCTGCGCACAATAAGCGCGTGGGTGGCGCGAAGAGCAGCTATCACATGCGCGGGATGGCGTTCGATATCCGCATGGACAACCACGATCCAGAAGCGTTTGAGCAGGCGGCGCGGGCCGAGGGGTTCACTGGCTTCGGTTACTATCCGCACCTCGGGTTCATGCACATCGACACCGGGCCAGCGCGCAGCTGGGGGACGAAGTTCCCCCCTCGCGAGACGCGCTTCGCTCCCGAGCCTAAGCCGCAAACGGCGAAGAAGGTGGCGAAAGAAGGCACCGGGGTCGCGGCTGTAGCCGTTGCTGCCGAGCGTGTCGTGAACGAAGCCGCGCCTCTGCTCTCTGACCAGCTGGTCACTTGGGGCTTCACCGGCTTGGCCGTGTTTGGCTTGGGCATCGTGGTTTGGCGGGCTTTCCGCTCGGGTGCCGAATGATCGGCAGGATGCAGGCGTGGTTGGTCGCGGCGTTGGCCGGTGCTGTTGCGGTGATTGCCGCGCTCGGCACGGCATGGCGGCGCGGCCGGCGCACTGGTGAGGAGGATGCGTGGGATGCCGCTGTGGAATTTGACGAGGATCGTGCTGCTCATTTGCGTCGTAGAGTTACTGCTGCTCGCGAGCGGGTGCGCGACCATGAAGAGGACGGGCGCGGTTACCGAGACTGAGCGCGCCGCCTGCGAGGCGTGGCAAGGCAGCCTGCCGTCGCGCTCGCGCTCCGACACTGCGCAGACCCGCGCCGAGATTGGCGATGCCTATGACGTGTTCCTCGCGGCGTGTCCGTCCTTCGCTCTCCCCTTCGCTGATCCCCCCTCAGATATTTTGGGTCCTTCTGCGGGGGGTGGGGGGTGAGGGTGTGCGTACGCGCAAAAATTTATTTCTGCGTGGCTCAAAATTCCCATTTCGTTTCGCTTTGGAGGGCCAATGCCCAAGTCGACAAAAAAGCCAGTTCTTCCTTCCCAGCTTGAGTATTTGCCGCTCGACGGGCTGATCCCTTATGCGCAGAACGCTCGGACCCATAGCGAAGCGCAAGTCTCGCAGATTGCGGGTTCGATCCGCGAATACGGGTTTACCAATCCGGTGCTGATTTCGGAGGACGGGACCATCATCGCCGGGCATGGCCGGGTGATGGCGGCGCGTCAGCTGGGCATGGCCGAGGTGCCGTGTCTCCGTCTCTCGCATCTGACCGATGCGCAGCGCCGGGCGTACATTCTCGCCGATAACAAGCTGGCGCTAAACGCCGGGTGGGACGAGGAATTGCTGAAGCTGGAGCTCGGCGCCTTGCGGGACGAGGGCGTCGATCTGGGGCTGACCGGGTTCGATGCCTCTGAAATCGACGCGCTCTTTCTCGGCGAGGACGATGTCGAAGAGCAGGGCTTGATCGGCGATGATGAAGCGCCGGGGGCCGGTGACGGCTTCGTTTCGCGCCGGGGTGATATTTGGGTGCTCGGTGATCATCGAGTGATGTGCGGTGATAGCACCGATATCGGCATGGTCGCGGAGCTCTGCTCGGACGGGCCGATTGACTGCTGCTGGACCGATCCGCCCTACAACGTGAATTACGAAGGCACTGCCGGCAAAATCGAAAACGACCACATGGGCGATGCCGCGTTTCGGGAGTTCCTCCGCGATGCGTTCGTCTCGGCATTCTCGGTCATGCGAGCGGGCGCTCCGATCTATGTGGCTCACGCCGACACTGAGGGGTTCAACTTTCGTGGCGCGTTTCGCGAGGCCGGGTTCAAACTCTCGGGCTGCCTGATTTGGGTTAAGCCGGCGCTGGTTCTGGGTCGGTCCGATTACCAGTGGCGCCATGAGCCGATCCTGTACGGCTGGAAAGAAGGCGGCGCGCATTCGTGGTATGGCGGGCGCAAGAACACGACCGTGGTCGATGCTGAGGATGCGCCGTTCGTTGTCGAGGATGATGGGGCGGCGGTTCAGATCGAGCTCGGCGAGACGACGCTCCGCATCTCTGGGGCCGATCTGAAGGTGGAGGAGCTCGTCGGCTCCATCATTCGCGCCGAGAAACCGAAGAAGTCGGCCGAGCATCCCACCATGAAGCCGGTAGGTCTGGTGCTGGGCATGCTGAAAAACAGCAGCAAGCGCGGGGATGCGGTCCTCGATCTATTCGGCGGCTCCGGCTCCACGCTGATCGCCTGCCAGAAAGTCGGGCGCCGGGCCCGTCTGATGGAGTACGATCCGCGCTTCGCTGATGTGATCGTCCGGCGCTGGCAGCAGTTCTCGGGTCGCAAGGCTCGCTTGCTGTCGACCGGCGAGGACTTCGACGCTCTGGCGTCTCAGCGGGTGAAAGCCTCGGAGGATGCGTGATGCAGAGCCGGGCTGGGTCCATGATCGAGGCGGTCGCCAATGTGGCGGTGGGCTACGGTATCGCGGTCGCCGCGAATATCGTGGTTTTGCCGCTGTTCGGCTTTCATCCCTCTCTCGCCCAGCACGCGCAGATTGGTCTGATCTTCACCGGGATTAGTCTGATCCGGTCCTACTGTCTGCGCCGGCTGTTCAATCGGTGGGGTGGTCGTGGCGCAAGGTAAGGCAAAACCACGCAAGGGACCGCCCCGGGCGCTGCGATCCGCCTCCCAAAAGGTGCGCTTTGTGGCGCATCGGACGGGCAACGCGGCCGATACCATCGGGCCGCTGTCGGATGGGGTCGCCGTGACCGGGCTCACGGCGGGCCAGTTCTCTGCCATCGATGCGATGGAGCACATGGTCAACGAGTTGGGCCCGGCCGAGGTCCGGCTTTCGACCTGGACTACCGGCATCTACGATGTGCAGCGGGCGCGCGAAATCCAGCTGGACGGGCGTATCTCTGACATTCGGGTGCTGCTCGACCGCGGCACATTTGAGAAGTCTCCTAAGTTTGCTGGGCCTCTGATCGAGGTGCTGGGCGTTGACGCGTTCCGGTGCCTCTCGGTGCATGCCAAGGTCATCATTGTGAACGGCGAGCGCGGCTCGGCCGTGATGCGGTCCTCCATGAACCTGAACAAGAACCTGCGCACCGAGCAGTTCGATGTGGATGTCGGTGACGAGATCGGCGCGTTCTACACCGAGTGGTTCGACGCGCTTTGGGATGAAAGCGGCCGGACGCGGGACAATCAGGCAATCATCAAGGCCGTGTTTGATCGCTATCTGGCTCTGCCTCCGGTCGAAGAGGCGCCGCGTCCTGCTCCGCGCGCCGATCCGGAGCCGGGGGATGATCTCTCGGACCTGTTCCTCGATCCTCTCCTGCTTGATGATGACGGGGTGCCGGGGACATGAGTGGCGCGGGGAACCCCACCTATCCGGCAAAAACCATTGCCAAGCTGCTGATGCTGACCGAGCGGCGCGTCCAGCAGCTGGCGAAGGAGGGCGTCGTGCCAAAAGCCGAGCGCGGGCGGTATGAGCTCGCGCCGGCTGTGCAGGGCTATGTCCGGTATTTGCAGGATCGCGCGGCCGGCAGCGCGGTGCAGTCTGGAACCATCGACTATCACGTCGAGAAGGCGCGCAAGACCAAGGCCGAGGCCGATATCGCCGAGATCGAAGCGGCGAAGCGGCGCGGTGACGCCATTGACGCGTCCGAGGTCAAGCGCGCGTGGCAGCTGATCCTCGGCGAAGTCCGGGCAAACCTTCTTGGGAATACGCCGCAGCGCATCACCTCGCTGGTGCTCGGTTTGGACGATGAGGCCAAAATTAAACGGGTGATCCGGGATGAAATCGCGCTCGCAATGTCGGCAGCGGCCGAGACGGATGTGGAGGAGCTCTTTGCGGATGGCTAAACGGGCCGCAAAGCAGCCACGCGCGCCGATTGGGCCAGTGGCGCGGCGGATCGCGGCCGAAGCTCTGAGCTCGTTCGCGCCTCCCCCTTCGATTGCGCCTTCGGCTTGGTCTGAGGCGTCGATCTATATCCCGGTCGGTAACGCCATTCCCGGTCTGATCCGGTTCGACAATGCTCCGTATCAGCGCGAGCCGCTCGATCTGACGATGGACCCGCTTGTCTCTCGCATCACGCTCCAATGGGGGGCGCAAGTCGGCAAGACGACCGTTGGGCTCTGCGCGCAAGCGTACCGCATCGCGGAGAACCCCATGAGCCAGATCATGATGCAGCCCAGCCAAGGCGACCTGCATACTTGGCTGGAAACCAAATTTAACCCGATGGTCGAGGCCAACGCATCGCTGCAGGAGCGGATCGCTAAGCCGCGCGGCCGGGATGGCGTGAACAACCAATCAATGAAGTCCTATCCGGGCGGCTTTTTGATGTTCAGCTGGTCCGGCTCGCCTAAGACCATGCGGGGCCGATCCGCTCCCTTCATCGTCTGCGACGAAACAGACGGGTACGACCGGACGCATGAGGGGCATCCGGTGTCGCTGCTCTGGCAACGGGCCGCGACCTTCGGCGACCAACGGCTCCTGCTGGAGATTTCGACGCCAACGGTCAAGGGTGCCTCCTACATCGAGGGCGCATTCGAGAAAGGCGACCAGCGCCGGTTCCACGTCCTGTGTCCGCACTGCGATCACTCGCAGCATCTGAAGTGGTCGCAGGTAACGTGGAGCAAGGGGGACGATGGCGAGCATCTACCCGAATCCGCGGGCTACATTTGCGAGGACTGCGGCGTGGTCTGGTCCGATGCCGAGCGCATCGCGGCGATCCGGTCGGCCGAAGCCAAGGGCGCGGGGTGGGTCGCCGCCCGACCGTTCCGGGGCCATGCCTCATTCCACCTCAATGAGCTCTATTCCTGCTTCCGGCGCCTTCAGGACGTGGTGCAATCCTTCTTAGAGAAGAAGGCGGCGGGCGATCTGCAGACGTTTGTCAACGTCTCGCTCGCTGAAACGTGGGAGGAGGAAGGCGACCAAGTCGAAAGCGCCGAGCTCATGGCGCGCTCGCATCCGTTCTCTGCCCCGGTGCCAATGGGGGCGGCGGTCCTGACGGCCGGTATCGACATGCAGCAGGATCGTCTTGAGGTCGAAATCGTCGGCTGGGGTCTGGGCGAGGAAAGCTGGTCAGTCGATTACCGCGTTCTCTGGGGCGATCCGCTCCGATCCGAGGTCTGGGAGGAATTGGACGCGGTCCTCGGGGAAACCTTCGAACATGAAAGCGGCGCCCAGCTGTCTATCACTGGTGCCTGCCTCGATACCGGGGGCGGCGAGGGTCTGACGCAGGCGGCGTATGAATATGCGCGGGGCAAAACCGGGCGGCGGCTGTTCGCGGTGAAAGGTGTAGGCGGCTGGGGCCGTCCTGTTGTCTCCGCGCCGAGCCGGGTGCGCTCGCGCCGGGCGCGGGTGGTGCATCTGTTCTCGGTCGGGGTGGACGAGGCCAAGCTGATTGTGTCGCGCCGGTTCGGGGTCGCGGAGCCGGGGCCGGGGTTCTGCCATGTGCCGGACAGCCGCGCGCCGGAATGGTTCGCGCAGGCCACGGCCGAGTCGCTCCGGACGCGAATGTCGCGCGGGTTCTCGGTGCGCGAGTGGCACAAGACGCGGGATCGTAACGAGGCGCTCGATTGCCGCGTCTATGCCTATGCCGCTCTCAAACTGGTGAACCCGAATGTCGCCCGGCTGGTGCGCGGGCTCGCTGCAAAGGCCGATCCGGTCGAGCCGGAGGAGGACGAGGACGAGGGCGCGTCGGTCGCAGAACCGGTAGCGGGGAACCCGCCAGAGGAAGAAGCGCGGCCGCGTGGCGATGCTGGTGCAAAGAGAGTGTGGCGCCCTAAGAAGCGGCGCGGGCGCTGACGTCAAGATGGTGAGGCTGTGGCCGGTTCAATTCCTACTGAAATCTCGGCGGGCATCACATTCGGTGTGTCGCTGTCCTATCCCGAGTATGCGGCTCCCGAGTGGTCGCTGACCCTGATCCTGCGCGGGCCGCAGGCGATCTCGCTCGATGCCGTGCGCGAGGGTGACGAGTTCACCTTCTCTGCCTCTGCGGAGACCACGGCGGCGTGGGCTCCCGGCACCTATTGGTGGCAGCTGCGGGCAGTCGACAGTTTCGAGACGGTTCTGATTGAGGACGGGCAGCTGCGCGTCCTTGAGGACTTGGGGGCCGGTACTGGTGCGTTCGACGGCCGATCCCATGCGGAGAAGGTGCTGGAAGCCGTCGAGGCGGTGATCGAGGGGCGCGCGTCCATCGATCAGCAGTCCTACTCGATCAACAACCGCAGCCTGACCCGGACGCCGCTGGCCGATCTGCTGAAGCTGCGCGCGGTCTATCGCGCCCAAGTTCAGGCGGCGAAGGCGGGGAAAAATGGCGGGCGTCTCGGCCGCATGCATCGTGTGAGGTTTAGCTGATGGGCTGGTTCGGAAAGCGGGAGCCGCAAACGCGGCAGGAGCCGCGCGTCGTGGATGCGCCCAGCAACATTCCCAAGGTATCGAAGAAGCGCGCGCCTCGGCTCGGTCGCGGCGGCGCTGGCAAACGGCTTTTTGACGCGGGCGGCTCTGATCGCCTGACCGGGTCTTGGTCGACCACGCCGCTGACGGCCGATGATGTGGTTCGGCGCAATCAGCGGGCCTTGGTCGCGCGCTCTCGGGAGCAGGCGGCGAACAACGACCACGCCAAGGCGTTTCTGCGCATGGTCCGGCAGAACATCATCGGGCCGCGCGGCATCCAGATGCAGTGTCAGGCGAAAGACCCGGACGGCTCTCTGGACATGGAGGCGAACGCCGCCGTCGAGGCGGCTTGGGCCGAATGGTCGAAGGCTGAAAACTGCGACGTGACCGGGCGGCTTCCGTTCCGGCAGCTGCAGGGTCTGGCGGTTCAAACGGTCGCGCGCGATGGCGAGTTCTTTGTCCAAGTTGTGACCGGCCGTGATGCTGGGCCGTGGGGTTTCGCCTTGAACGTGCTTGACCCGCAGCGCTGTCCTCTCGATCTGGACGAGGTCAGCCTGCCGGGCGGTCGGTTCATTCGGCATGGCATCGAGTTCAATCAGTTCGGGCGCCCTACGGCGTATTACTTCACCACGACCGGCGCCGAAGAGAGCGACTACTCATATGGCGGTCGGTCCTTTGTTCGCCTCCCTGCGGACCAGATCATCCATTGCTTTATCTCGGAGTTGATCGGGCAAAAGCGCGGCTTGCCTTGGATGGCGACCGCGCTCTGGCGGATGCACCAGTTAAACCAGCTGGAGCAGTCGGCGCTGGTCAATGCGCGCGAAGGCTCGAACAAGACCGGCTTTATCGAATGGGAGGAAGGCTTCGGGCCGGATGCCGTCGATGAAAACGGCGAGCCCATCGAGGTGGAAATCGAAAGCGAGGCCGGGGTCTATCATGAGCTCCCTGCCGGCGCGCGGTTCAAAGAGTACAACCCGACCTATCCTTCGGGCGAGTTCGCGGTCTTTTCCAAGCACCAGCTGCGCGGCATCTCGGCCGGGCTCGGGGTGGCCTATAACAACCTGGCATCTGATCTTGAAGGCGTGAATTACTCGTCTATCCGGCAAGGCACGATTGACGAGCGCGAGCACTGGAAAGACCTGCAGGAGTGGGTGGTCGAGTCCCTGATGGCGCCGATCTTCGCGCGCTGGCTGAAGCGGTCGCTCGTCGCTGGAAAGATCAAGCGCGGCGGCAAGCCGCTGCCAGCCGAGAAGCTGGACAAGTTTTCAAAGGTCGCATGGCAACCGCGCCGCTGGGATTGGATCGATCCCAACGCGGACGTGAAAGCTGCCGTGCTGGCGAAAAATAACCTTCTGATGTCTCCCTCGCAGATCATCCGCGATCGCGGGCAAGACCCACAGACGGTTTGGCGCGATATCGCTCGGGATATCGCTGACATGCGGGCCGCTGGAATTCCCGAGGAAATTATCAGCGCGGTCGTTCTTCAGAAAGCGGAGGGGTCTAATGGCTCAGCAAAACCAGCCGGTCAAAGCGCCGGAAACCAAGGCGACGGAGGCTCGGGTGCTGAAGGCAGCTGATCTGGTCGGTCGCTCTCTCACTCGGGCGGTGACGCCGGAGCAAATAAACGCAGCGGACAAGGGCGGGCAGCGCGGTCTGTCGCGGGTCGCATCGGTCGGCAAGATTGACGAAGAAGCGCGGACGGTCGAGCTCGCGTTTTCGTCCGAGATCGAGGTCGAGCGGTGGTTCGGCGTCGAGGTGCTCTCGCATGATCCTGCCTCCGTCCGGATGGACCGGATGCTGGGCGGCGCTGCTCTGCTGGTCAACCACGATTGGGACGACCAGATCGGCGTCGTGACCGAGGCGCGCATCGATGCGGATCGCCGGGGGCGGGCCGTGGTCAAGTTCGGGCGCGGCGCTCGCGCTGATGAAATCTGGCAGGACGTGGTGGACGGCATCCGTCGCCATGTCTCGGTCGGCTATCTGGTTCACAAGATCGAGGTCGAAGAGCGGGCGGGGCAGGCCGATATGGTTCGGGTGCTCGATTGGGAGCCCTACGAGGTGTCCATCGTCGCCGTCGCCGCTGATCCGTCTGTCGGTGTCGGCCGCGAAATGGGCGCGGGGAACCCGCCAGAGGAAGCCGGGGCGGGCGCTCCGGATACTGAGGCAGTCAATGAAGCGGACGATGATGGTGCCGCGCAGTCGCAAGAGCGGAGTAAGGCGATGAATGAGAAGATCCTTCGGGACGGCGCGGGCAACTTGGTTCGCGCGATGGTGGACAAAGACGGCAAGATCGTTGAAGTCCTCGAAACTATCGAGGAGGCGGGTGAAAACACACGCCAAGCGCAACGCACCGGCTCCGAAGCCGAGCGCGCTCGCGTTCGCTCGATCATGGAAATGGGCGAGCAGTATGGTGCCGACGATCTGGCGCGTGATGCTGTTCGTGACGGGCAGGATGTCGATCAATTCCGGCAGGCGCTGCTCGATCACATGGATGGCGGTCGTCGCAATGCCTCGCCGCTCTCGGATCGCCACAATGTCGGCTTGACCGATAGCGAGCGGGACCAGTTCTCCTTTATCCGCGCCATTCGCGCGCTGTCTGATCCGACCAACCGTCGCGCTCAAGAAGCGGCCGCGTTTGAATTCGAAGCGTCCGAAGCTGCCGCGCAGGCAATGGGCCGTTCGGCCGAGGGCATCATGGTTCCTCCTGAAGTTCTGACCCGCGCGATCAACGCAGGCGGCGTTCCGGGTGCGGGTGATACGGGCGGCAACGCCATCGCCACCACGCTGATGTCGCAGTCGTTTATCGACATGCTGCGCAACCGCGCGGTGCTGATGCGTCTCGCCACGCCGCTGTCCGGTCTGGTCGGCAATGTGGACATTCCGCTGCAGGCGTCGGGTGCTTCCGGCTACTGGATCGGTGAGGACGAGGACACGACCGAGGACGGTCTGGAGCTCGGCCAGCTGTCCATGTCGCCAAAGACCGTTGCCGCGTTCTCCGAAATCACGCGCAAGCTGCTGAAGCAGTCCAGCGTGGACATGGAGGCGCTGGTCCGTCGCGATCTGGCATCGGCTCTGGCTCTGACCATCGATAGCGCTGGTTTCTACGGCACCGGCTCCGGCAACCAGCCGCGCGGCATCAAAAACTACGCAGGCGTCAACGCGGTTGACTTCGGCGGCGCTACTTCGGGCGGCGGCACTGCCAAGCCGACATATGCCGAAGTGGTGCAGATGGAGACCGAGATTGCCTCGGACAACGCGGACGTCAATTCGATGGCCTACGCGATGGGCGCGGGCATGCGCGGTCACCTGAAAACGACCGAGAAGTTCGCCGGCTCCAACGGCTCGCCCATCTGGGAAAGCGGTAACACCGTGAACGGCTACCGCTCCGAGGTCACAAACCAGATCGCCGCTGGCGACCTGTTCTTTGGCAACTGGGCAGACGTGGTTGTCGGCATGTGGGGCGGGCTCGATATCACTGTCGATCCTTACTCCAATTCGAAGAAGGGGCGGCTTCGCATTGTCACCATGCAGGACGTCGATATCCTCCTGCGCCGCGTCGAGAGCTTCTGCTACGGCTCCGACGCCACATAACCTCCCTAACTGCTCGGCCGCTTAGGCGGTCGGGCGTTTTTTCTTCAATTATCGGAGCGGCATGATGTCGAAAACTGTTAAAATCAAGGTGACCAGCGCGTTTGTCTACGAGGGCAAAATCCGCACCAAGGGTCAAACTGTCTCGATGCCTGAAGCGGACGCCAAGCCTATTCTGGAGCGTGAAAAGGCGGTTATTGCCAAGGGCGGCGATGATGCCAAAGGCGGCAAGGATGCGAAGGCTCCGGCCAACGGCGGCAAAGATGCCAAAGCCGGGGCCGACGACAAGAAGGACTGACGGCTATGCCGTCTCCTGATTGGGAAGACTTGGGCGCCTTCTTGCAGACCGATGATTTCGCCGTTGAGGCTACCATCGTGTCTGCGGAGGGCGCTTCGCGTTCCGTCTCCGGCATCTTTGACGAGCCGTTCTTGGACGCGCAGCTGGGCGAGTATTCGCTCGACGGCTCGCAGCCGCGTTTCACGGCGCGCGCGTCCGATCTGGCGGGGGTGGCGCGGCGCGACGAGGTCACCATCGGTGGCGTTGTCTATCTCGCGCTCGGCGATCCGCAGGAGGACGGCACCGGCATGGCGGTGCTCCCTCTGGTGAAGCAGGAGGCGGGTGGTGCTGCATTTTGATTTCGATGCCTCGGAAATGCGCAAAATCGCGGACGAGTTCGGGGCATCTGAAAAGCAGATTGCGCTCGCCTATTCCCGCGCTCTGCGCCGGACGGCTTCCAACATGAAAACCCAAGCGCGGAAGGGGCTGCGCGAACGGCTCGGGCTCCGCTCGGCGACCGAGCTCCGCAAGCGTCTTGCCGGGTTCAAATTTAACCGCGGCGGCGGCGGGGGTGATCTCGGCAGCGTTCGCATGTGGTTCGGTCTGAACGATCTTCGCGCTTCGGCTTTCAAAGGCCGGCCGCAGGCCACGCCGGGCGGTGCGTCGATGGCGGGCCGATCCGTATCGGGCGGGTTCGTTGCCAAAAACCGCAAGGGGCAGCGGACGATCATGCGCCGTGTCGGCCGCAAGCGGTACCCAATCGCCGAGGCGCGTCTCGATATCGAGGACGAAGCCACGCGCTTCATCGAGGACGAAGTGTTCGATGAAATTGACGAGGTGTTCTTCCGAAACTTCCGCGCCGAAATCAGGGCGCGCACAATCTACGAGGTGGGCGGATGACTGAGATTGATCTTGATGCGCTGCATGAGGCGGTTGTCGCGGCAATCTCTGCCGGCATGCCTTCGGTCGCGTCGGTGCAGGCGTATCCCGAAGAGCGCGAGGCGCTCCCGCTTCCGGCCGTGCTTGTGGATCTGGAAGACATGGAAGCTGCCCCGGAGGCCGATCCCGGCACAGAGCAGCTGGCCATGCGGACGCGGTGGCGCGCTCGGCTGATCCTCGGCTTCCGGACGGCCGATGTGCATCGGCAAGTTCGCAAGGGCGCGGCGCAGCTGGCGCATCTGGTGCATCTCAACCGCTGGGGCCAGCCGGTCGAGCCGGCGCGGGTCACTCTGGTCGGTCCTGATCCCTTCGATCCGGATCTCGACCAGTACGAGGTCTGGGTGGTCGAATGGGAGCAGATCGTGCATCTGGGCGCGTCGGTTTGGGAAATCCCCGAGGGCGAGGGCGCCTCGGTGCCGGAAACGGTCTATCTCGGGCTTGAGCCTGAAACCGGGCCGGACCACATCGAGGACTACTGGCAAATCGTGCCGGAGGACGATCTGTGAGCTTCCAAGCGGCAGAAGCGGAGCGGCGCTCGGCGTCTATGGTTCGGGTCGCGCGTGTGGTGTCGGTCGATCCTGCCAAAGCGCGCGCGCGGGTCACCTTCGGCGGCGAGACGGAAAGCGCCGACATACCGTTCATGGCAATGCGCGCCGGTGCAGCGAAAGTCTGGGCGCCTCCGGCTGTCGGCGAGCAGGTTTGGGTTCTGGCCGAAAGTGGCGACACTGCGCAGGGCGTGATCCTCGGGGCCGCGTTCCAGCAGGGCATGCCTGCGCCGTCCTCTGCCGGTGAAGCGGTCGAGGTCCATCTTGGTGACGCCAGTTTTATCATGTTGCCGGATAGCATCGAGCTCTCGGTCGGGGGCGTGTCTCTCACTGTCTCCGGCGAGGGCGTGGCAATCGAGGGCGGCTCCGTCACGCATAACGGGCGCAACATCGGCGACGACCACGCGCATTCTGGTGTGACGCCGGGCGCGGCCACAACGGGCGAGCCGGTCTAGGGCCGCTCGGGGGAACCCGCCAGAGGAAACGGCGCGGCCGCGTGGCGATGATCCGGGCATGAATGGCATGAACGCATCGACCGGGGCGCCTCTGGATGGCATCGACCATCTTCGGCAGTCCATTACTGATATCCTGACGACGCCTATTGGCAGTCGGGTGATGCGGCGTGACTACGGCTCGCGCCTCTATGATCTGATCGATGCTCCTATCAATCGCTCGACCGTCCTCGATGCCTATACGGCCGTCGCCGAAGCGCTCAACCGTTGGGAGCCGCGTATCCGTCTGGAGCAGGTTTTGCTGACCGATGTGGCGCCGGGCCGGATGGAGCTCTCCCTCTCGGCCGTGCTTGAGGCGGATGGGCGCGAAATCACTTTGGATGGGGTAGTCGTGCAATGACCGAATATTTCGACACGCGGCTGACTGCGGATGTGGCAAGCCTGCCGGTGCCGGACGTGGTGGATGCGCTCGACTATGAGGGCGTCGTCTCTGCCATCCAGACGGATTTCCAGACCCGCTATCCTGATTTCTCGGCCGCGCTGGAAAGCGAGCCGGTCGTTAAATTGATTGAGGCCATCGCCTACCGCGAGGTGCTGCTGCGGCAGCGCGTGAACGATAGCGCGCAGGCGCTGTTTGCATCGACGGCGCGCGGGGCCGATCTGGAAAACCTCGCGGCTGCGCAGGGCGTGGTTCGGGCCGTGGTCAAGGAAGCGACCGGCAACGAGCCGGCCGTCTATGAAACCGACGCGCAGCTGGTCAACCGATACCTTCTTTCTTTCTCGCGCCATAGCGCCGGGAGCCGTGGCGCGCTCGCCTTCTATGCCTATTCGGCCGTGCCGGACCTGACGGACGTCGCTGTCCTCGGGCCGGTGGTTCATGGTCGGGCTGGTGATGTGGATGTTGTCGTGCTGGGCGCGGGCTATGCCGATGCCTCGGACGCCGATATCGACGCCATTCGCGGCACTGCTTTCAGCGATGGCGCCTATCCGGACGGGCTGGGCGGCTTTGTGGTTCGGGCCGTGCGCGCGGAGTATGACGCGCACCTCCGGATTGTGCCGGCTGCGTCAGACGGGCCGTCGCGGGAGTTGGCGCGCAGTTCGGCCGAGGCGCGGGTTCGCGCAGTCTGCGAAGCGCGGCAGCGCATCGGGGCGTCTGTTCCAGCGGCTCTCATTCAGGGCGCTGCCTTCGGCGATGGGGTTTCTGTGCTTTCGGTCGAAGATGTGAGCCCGGTGGCGCACACGGCCGATCCGTACACCGTGCCGATCCTCCGGTCGCTCACTGTGGAGATTGCGTGAAATGACGGCCGCTGATCTCCTGCCTCGCAACGCCTCTGAATTAGAGCGCGCGCTTGCGGACGTTCTCTCGCGTCAGCCTTCGGTGCCGTTGCGCGAGCAACGCGATCCGTATCAGGCGCCGGCCGCGACCTTGCCTTGGCTCGCCGCGCACCACGGCGTCCGGCTCTGGTTCGATGATTGGTCCGAGGCGCGCAAGCGGGATATCATCGCCCACCATGCCGGTGTGCATCCGGGCTATCCGGGCGAGCGGCTGGGTGAAATGGTCGGCACTCGGCTCGGCCTGCGGAGATACCTGGACTACGTCGACGCCTCAAACCTGCATGCGCTGGCCTATCCTGCGCCTTTTGTGATCGGCGACCATTCGGTCGGTTCACGGCGGGTCAATCATGCGCCTTTCTCTGCCGACTATCTCGTCTTGGTCACCTTGACCGAGGCCGCTCAATCTATGGCGGTCGGCGCGACGGCCGTTGGCGATGTGGCGCTGGTGCCTCCGAGCTCGCAGCCGGTGGATCGAGCGCTCGCGGCCGCGCGGGCTGCGAAGAGCGCCGCGACACTGGTCAGCTGCTATTTCGATACGCGCCGCGCTATCAATTCGGGGGACGCGCCATCTACCGGCGATGCCCCCACTACCGGGCAATTTAAAGACAGATTGGAGCTCTCAGCATGACGCGCAACGTCCTAATCGCTGACAAGGAATACGCCACAGGCGACGTCTTTTCGGGCATCGGCCGCGCGGCGCGCGACCATGTCGACGCGGTCACTGCGGGGGCCATTGCATTCCCGTCGCACTGGTCGCGGTTCACCGTAACAATCGCCGGGGGCGGTCAGTCGATCACGATTGCGCCGGGCGAATTGTGGAAGGGTGACGCGATCTACTCGCTGGAGGCTTCGGTTGATATCGGCATCCTCGACTACCTGCCTCCGGTCGGGAACGAGAAGTGGATTGCGATCCTCGCGCAGCCGTCCAGCCAAACCACGCGCAATCGCTCGTCCAAGGTCCGGACGGGTGTCGATCCGGAAAACCCGCAGCCGGCCACGCAGTCGGTCGTCGGCGAAGAGGTCCGGCTGGTCGAGTTTATCGTCCAGCAGGGTGTTCAGGCGGCGCCGGGTTCTGCAGTCAAGCCGACCGTGCCGGAGAGTTCCTGCGCGGTGGTGTTCATCCTTCTCTCTGGTGCCGGCGCGCAAATGATCGAGCCCGCCGTCTCGGATAAGGTCAAATCACTCTACGATGTGGATGGGCGCCTGACTGCGCTTGAGGTTCGCGTCGATGCGCTGTTCCAGCGCGTGACCGGCATCGAGACTGACGTCGCGGCGATCAAGGGCGTGGTGCCTAAGATGATCCGTCCGGAGATCATCACGCAGCTGCAGGGTGGCTTGGCGCGTGTCGAGCAGCTGCTCGGCATCCCGACCAACTACGTGTCGCGGTTCTTTGATCCGGGTCTGACAACCGAGGAGTGGGATGAAAGTCAGGCCGATTATCTGGCTGACGTACGCGAGGGGGTGAAGTTCCCCAAGGTCGCGGCGTCTGACAACCGGATGGAGCTTCTGGATGATGCTTCGCCTGACATCAAAATCAAGGACGGCATTCTTCTGCCGGCGTGGACCGAGGAGCGTCTGCTCGATGTTTCCGGCTCCGGTGGGACGCGGGATATCTCGCAACAAACCCATACCATCACCACGGCGAACACTGGCACCATCTCGCGCTCCAGCGTTGAGTATGGGCCGACCGTGAAGCTGTGCGAAAACACCAAGGAATACGCAAATCTTGGCACCTCGGCCTATCTGGAAAACTTCAAAACCGCATCGGGCGAGACCTTCCAAAACCTCGGCAAGACCGACAATCCTTGGAATGATACCGAGCATGCGATTGGGCATTCGGAATTTCGCGCGCGGCAAGTGATCCAGCGGTCGTGGACCGAAACCTATACTTACTACACCACGCAGTCCTATGGCGTGAACGGCTCCGTCTATGGACAGACTTGGCTCAACTCGCAGGAGCGCATTCTGACGTCGCTGGAGCTCGATTTCTCGCGGGTCGGCTCGGGCGATGTGCATGTGTTCCTCTGCCAAGTGAATTCGAGCGGGACGCCGGACTTCGACACGACGATCTGCAAGGGGACCATCCTCGCGGCCGACATTCAGACCGGCTGGGTGAAATGCGAGTTCCGGCCGACGCTGCTGGAAGCCGGCAAGCGCTACGGCTGGTTCACGGTCACAACCGGCAACCATGCGCTGCGCACCGTGACCGGCAACAAATACGCGCAGGGCTCGCTGTTCTGGAGCACCGATGGGGCTTGGGCGCAGGGGTCTCCGACCGAGGACTTCGCCTTCCGTCTGAACGTTGCCAAGTTCTCGACCACGCGTCTCGTCGTGGAGTTCGCGCCGCTCACGCTGACAGGCGGTATGACCGAGTTTCATTTCACCTACGCTGGCTGGGAGCCGGGCGGCACTCGTCTGCCTTGGGAGTATGCCCCGAAGCGCACCGGCCTTCCGGACGTCTGGCATCCGTTCTCGACCGATGACAATTCGCCGCTGCGTGATGTGCCGGATACCTGCCGCGTCCGGGCGGTGTTCGAAGGCACGACCGATCTGATGCCGTCGATCCAGATCGACAATACCGCGCGGCATCGGGCTTATCGCCGGGGGCCGTCTCTGGTCGCAATCAGTGAGGATCAAACCTTCGGGCTGTCTACCACCTCGATCATCACTGAGACGGTCATGGATGATTATGACCCGGCGATCCACACCGTGACGCCGCGCGTGATGGTCGGCGGGACCGTCTATGACGCCGATACGGTTACCGAGATTGACGACGATTATCCGGAGGCCGAGCGGGTCAAGCTGCGGGCTTCGTTCACCGTGCCGTCCACCTCGTCTGCGCGGTATCGGCTGGACGTGAGCAGTTCGTCTGTCATCGACCAGTGCTTCGCTGAAACCGTCGCCATGTTCGCATTTTAAGGAGGCTCCTGATGGCTGAAAATTACCAAGCGGATGCCGTGTACCGAGTGCGCCTCGGAAAGCCGCATCCCATTCCCGGCACCGATGTGCCTTTGATGCCTCGGCATGTGCATCTGATTAAGGGCGCGGTGCTGCAGGCGATGATCGAGGAGGGCGCTGATGTCCGAGCTTCCGAGCCCAAGTAACGGCTTCACGGCCACGCTGGACTATGACCTGTCCCTCGCCAATCTGAACGAAATTCTCGGCGGCATGTGGACGGCGTTGCAGCCCTACCGGGATGTGGTCGCGGAGAGTGACGCCGCGATCAATGCCCTCAACGCGCGGACGCTTACCGTCATCGGGGAAAGCATCACGCCGGAATTGGACGCTCTGCGCGCCGATATCGCGGCCGCGAAGGAGGAGGTTGACGGGCTGGTGGGCAACAACTTTGAGGCGCGCTTGGACGCGGTAGAGGCGTCGCTCGACACAAAGGCCACGCCGGATGATGCGGTGGCTCTCGCAATCGCTCTAGGAGGCTGAAATGGCATCTACTTTTAAACGGGTCCGGCAGGCGGGCGTGGGAACCTCCCGCGTCAAGCTGGGCAACTATACCGTTCCCGCCAACACCACGGCAGTCGTGATCGGCATGTCGGTGGCAAACGTAATCGCGGACGCGGCTATCGCGGTGACGTTGGAGCACCATGACGGCGCGGCGTATCTCAAAGTCGGGCCGCCTAATCTTTCCCTTGCGGCGGGTCAGGCATGGGCGCCGGACGAAATCGGCAAGCTGGTTCTGGCAACTGGCGATAGCCTTCACCTCACATCGGACACGGCGGCATCGGCTGACGTGTTCCTGAGCATCATGGAGATCACCTGATGGGTATTATTGGCAATCAAGGCGCGGCAGGCGGCGGTAAAGGCTTTCCATATATTCGGCGGGCGCTTCTCACCTCCGGTGACTTTACAGTGCCGGCAGGAGTAAATCAGCTGGAAATATGGGCCGTTGGCGGCGGTGGCGGCGGTGCCTGTTCTACAAACAGCTCCGGCTGGGCAAACGGCGGCGGCGGTGGCGGCGGCGCTGGAGGTCTTATCAATGTGCAGCCCGGCGATGTGCTGAATATCACTTACGGTTCTGCCGGGGTGGGGGCAACCAGCCAAAACACCTCCGGCGGAGCGGGAGGCACAACGACTGTAAGTTTGAGCGGGACCACAATCCTAACCTGCACCGGTGGTGCGGGCGGGACTGTAGGTTCTTTGACCCCTCCTGCTGGGGGGGCTGGAACACCTCATTCCTCTGTCGAGGGAGGTTATGGATATAACGGCGGCAACGGCGGCGCAGGCGGCTCCAGCGAGACATATCGCGGCGGTAATGGCGGCGGAGGTGCCGGGTCCATCTTTGGTCCGGGTGGTGATGGGGGTGGCCATACGGGTTCTGGACGCGGCGCAGCCGGTGGCGGCGGCTTGCTGCATCCGGGCGGCAGCGTAGTCGGTACCCCTGCATCCGGTGCAGGCGGCGGCGGCATCGGCGGGAAAGGCGGGGACGCGACAGATACTAATGTTGGCGGCGGAGGTGGTGGTGCCTTCGGTCCGGGCGCATCAAACGGTAACGGAGGAACCGGGTCTGGTGGTTCAGCCGGCGCGGGACGCTACACATCCGGTTCTGACTACCATGTCCCAGAAGCCGGTGTCGCAATAACTCCTTGGATGTTCCTGAGAGATCTTTCAGGCGGCGGCGGCGGCGGCGGCGGTAATTCGGGTTCCAATTCGGTTAATCAAGGGGGCGTGGGGGCTCCGGGCGGTGGCGGCGGCGGCGCCGGCAACACCTCGGCCAATGCCACCGGCGGGAATGGTGGCTTTGGCGGCGGCGGCGGCGGCGGTGGTGGTACCGATACTGGCTGCAACGGCGGAAACGGCGGCTTTGGCGGCGGCGGCGGCGGCGGCACTGGAAACTTCGGAAGAGGTGGAGATGGCGGTTTCGGCGGCGGCGGCGGCGGGGGTTCGACCTATACCCCCGGACACGGCGGAAATGGCGGCGGCGGCGCCGTAATGATCACATTCTTGGTTTGAGGTGGATGAAATGTGGGCCAGAATAATAAAAAGTGACGGCGTTCAGATTGTGGCGGAAATAGTCGAGTATGATCCTTCGATCCTTCCGCCCGAGGTTGCGAGCGAGTTCGTTCCATTTGAAGACGGTATGGTGTATCGTGCCGAGCTTCTTGATGGTGTTTGGGTTCCCCCTCCCGAGCCTGATCCCCTCCCTGCGCCGGAACCGGAGCCGGACCCGCAGCCCGTTCCCCTCGACTACGTGCGCTACGTGGCGCTCGTCAAACAGGCGGGCGGGCTATCTGCGGCCACGGCCACGCAGATCGTGGACGGCACTCATTCCTCGGCCGAGGTGAATTTCGTTCAGCGCCTCATGGAGCGGCACTCGGGCAACTTCGTTCTGTCTGATCCGCTGGTGCAGCAGGGGCTCGATACGCTGGTGACCGAAAACGTCCTGACCCAAGCCGGGAAGGACGCGATCTCGGCCGCGTGGCCTACCGGCTGATGCATACCACGCTCGCCTTCTACAAGGCGCCGGGGCGATGGCAGGATGCGGCTGTGCGTTTAATCACGCGCAGCCGTTTTTCGCATTGCGAGCTCGTCGCCATTCAGCCGCAGCCGGGCGGCTCCGCTCGGGCGGTGTCGGCGTCGAAGCGCGACGGCAATTGCGTTCGCGCTCGGGAGATCGAGTTTCACCGCGGGCATTGGGAATTCGCCGCGGTTGGCGCCGATATGGGAGATACCTGGACTAAGGCGCTGGGCGAGATCGGGCTTCCCTACGACATTGTCGGCGCTGGGCTGTCGGCTCTGCCGCTCGATATCGAGAGCGACCGGGGCTGGTTCTGCTCGGAGCTCTGCGCCTATGCGCTTGGTCTGCCTCGACCGCATACCTACTCGCCCGGTGATCTTGCCGAAGCCTGCGGCCTGCGCCGATAGGCGGCGGGGAACCCGCCAGAGGAAAGGGCGGGGCCGTCTGTCGATGATTGCTGCAACTGGCGGCAATTTTCGAGGCGAGATAAATGGCATTTCTTCACGGCGTTGAAGTGATCGAGGTGGACACCGGCGCACGGCCGATCCGGACGGTTTCTTCTGGTGTAATCGGCATTGTGGGGACTGCGCCTGACGCGGACGCCGCTGCCTTCCCTCTCAACACTCCGGTTCTGGTCGCGGGCAACCGCGTTGAAGCGGCCAAGCTGGACACGGTCGGCGACGGCAACGGCACTCTGCCGGGCGCGCTTGACGGCATCTTCGACCAGATCGGCGCGGCCGTGATCGTGGTCCGGGTCGATGAGGGCATCGATGAGGACGCCACTCTGGCGAATGTGGTTGGCGGCGTGAATGCTGGCACCGGCCAGTACGAGGGCGTCCATGCTCTTGTCGGCGCCGAGTCTGTCGTCGGTCATACCCCGCGCATCCTGTGCGCCCCCGGCTGGACGCACCAGCGTCCCACGGATATGGCGAACCCGGTTGTGTCCGAGCTCGAAGGCATCGCCGCGCGTCTCCGCGCTGTGATCGTCGCCGATGGGCCGAACACCACGGATGATGCCGCGCAGACCTATGCGGGCGATTGGGGAACCTCCGGCCGCGTCTATGTGATCGATCCTTGGGTCAAAGTTCTGGACGGTAATGGCGATGTCGTGGTCGAGCCGAGTTCCGCGCGGATCGCGGGCGTGATCGCGCGCACCGATAACGACGCCGGGTTCTGGCACTCCCCCTCCAACAAGGGTGTTTTCGGCATCATCGGGACTGCTCGGGCGGTGGACTTCAAGCTGGGCGATGCAACTTCCCGCGCCAACCTCCTGAACGAAAATGACGTGGCGACGATCATCCGGCAGGACGGCTTCCGTCTCTGGGGCAACCGCGTTCCCACGGCTGACCCGAAGTGGCAGTTCATCTCGGTTCGTCGGACGGCAGATATCCTCCACGAAAGTCTGCAGCGCGCTCATATGTGGGCCGTCGACCGGAATATCTCGAAAACCTATCTGGAGGACGTGGCTGACGGCGTTAACGGCTACATCGCCCAGCTGGTCGAGCTCGGCGCGCTCTTGGGCGGTCGCTGCTTCCCTGATCCGGACCTGAACACTCCGGCCGCCATCGCCGAGGGGAAGGTCTACTTCAATCTCGAATTCACCCCGCCGTATCCGGCCGAGCACATCACGTTCCGCTCGCATCTGGTGGATACCTACATCACGGAGGCTCTTAGCTAATGGCTGCGCGCGATATTCTCAAAAACTTTAATCTGTTCGTGGACGGCCGGGGCTATGCCGGCAACGTCTCCGAGTATACGCCTCCTGCGCTCACTGTGCAGACCGAGGATCACCGGGCCGGTGGCATGGATGCCCCGGTTTCGCTCGATATGGGAATGGAGGGGCTTGAGGCGTCTTTCATCCTCACGGCGTATGATTTCGATGTGCTGACAATGTGGGGCGTCTCGCAGGGCCAGCCGGTCAATCTGACCGCGCGCGGCTCGGTCGAAAGCGTGGACGGCTCGGTCAAAGCTGCGGTGCATCGCCTGCGCGGCAAAGTGACCAGCATCGACCGTGGCACATGGACGCCGGGCCAGCCTGCGCCTCTGACCATCACTGTTCGTCTGGATTATTACGCCGAAGAGCTCGCCGGGCGTCAAATCCATGAGATCGATGTGCCGAACATGAAGCGCGTGTTGAACGGCGTGGATCAGCTGGAAGCGCGGCGCTCCGCGCTCGGGATGTAAGGGGGCCGCATGTCGAAGGACCAAACTGCCGGCCTGCCGGCTTACATCTCCGAGGGGGCCGATGGCTCCCTCACTGTCGATCTGGTGCGCGGGCTGGATATCTCCGGCGCGAAGGTGACCAAGCTGAAACTCCGCGAGCCGTCTCTGAATGACCAGCTGGCATCTCAGAAAGTCGGCGACAATGCCGACGCCGAGGTCGCTTTGCTCGCCAATCTCGCCGAGATCGCTCCGGACGAGCTCCGCGCTGCCAAGATGCGCGACTATGCGCGTCTGCAGGAGGCGCTGGGTTTTTTCTACGGCTGACACCGGAGACGATCCGCGCGGGCGCTCTGGCGCTGGCGCGGCACACCGGGTGGGGTCAGTCTGAAATCCTCGGGATGCGAACGTCGCGCTTCCTGTGGTGGATCGAGGGTCTAAACGATGGCGCAGCAGAAACTTAACGCCACGGTCCAGATCGGCTCTGTGCTGGAGCGGTCGGTTAAGAAGAACATCGGCGTCCTGCGCTCGGGGCTTGAGGGCGTCGGCAAAGAGATTAAGGGCGTTACCGAGCGGCAAAAGGAGCTCTCCAAACAGCGCAAGGTGCTGGAGAAGCAGGGCCGCTCCGTCGAGGCGCTTGATCGCGAGTACGAGGACTTGGGCCGAACGCTCGACCAGCTGCGCCGAAAGCAGGAGCGGTGGACGCGGGCCGCGCAAGCCTCGCAGCGGGTTGGCAAAGATTTCAAACGCATGACGGGTGACGTGACGCGGGTCGCGCGCAACGCCGGCATCGCGGTCGCGGCTGTCGGTACGGCGATCTTCGGGCTGGCATCCTCGACGGCCGCGCTCGGCGATGATGTGGCAAAGTCTGCGGACAAGCTGGGCATCGGCGTCGAGGCGTTCCAAGAGTTGCGCTATGCGGCCGAGCGGTCAGGCGTTCCCATCGCCACCTTCGACAGTTCGATGGTCGCCTTCGTTAAGCGGCTGGGCGAAGCCAAGGAAGGCACCGGGCCAGCTGCGGACGCGATCAAGGCGCTCGGGCTCAATGTAAAAGACCTACTCGATATGAAGCCGGAGGACGCGCTTGGCAAAATCGCCGGGCGCATGAAGGACGTGAAGAACCCGGCAGAGCGCGCGGCCATCGCCTCGGACCTGTTTTCTCGGGCTGGCGTCGGCATGGTCAACATGCTGCGCGATGGCGAGCAGGGGCTGGTCGATCTTCGGGGCCAAGCGCGCCGAACCGGCTACGTCCTCTCGGAAAAGACCGCGCGGGATGCCGAGGTCTTTCAGGATCGCCTGCTCGATGCGCAGCTGACCGTCAAAGGGCTGAAGAACGTAATCGGCGCCGAGTTCATGCCGGTCGTCACGCGATCGATGGAGACCTTCTCGGCGTGGGCGCAGGAAAACCGCGCCGATGTGCAGGCGTTCGCAAATACTGCGGTCGAAAGCCTAGAGCGCGCCATTCCGGTCATCGGCGAGGTGGCGTCGGGCATGGGGACCGTCGCCGTTAAAGTCGGCGAGGTGACTTCCAAGGTGGCCGAAATGGTCGGCGGCTGGGATAACTTCGGCGTTATCCTCGGGGCCGTGTTTGCCTCCAAGGCCATTCTCAGCGTTGGGCGGTTCGTCCTGAGTGTCGGTCGCCTCGGCGCGGCGATGATTGCGCTGGCTCCCTCGCTGCCGGTTGTCGCGGGCGGGATTAAAGCCATCGGTCTGGCGCTCGCTGCGAACCCCATTGGTCTAGCCGTTACCGCCATCGCGGGCGGGGCCGTTCTGGTCTACAAATATTGGGAGCCCATCTCGGGTTTCTTCACGCGCATGTGGGGTTGGGTCAAAGAGAAGTTTGACGCGGCTCGGGTTTGGGTCGGCGAGGCAATCACTGAATTTGGCGACGTGACGGGTATCACAGCGGCGTGGCAGTCGGTCAAGGCCGGGCTGGGCGCCGTTATGGATTGGATCGGCGAAAAGTTCGATTGGGTGATGCGCAAGATCGAGCCGGTGATCGATGCGCTTAAATGGGTGCGCGACAAAGCCGGCGCGGCACTAGAAAAGGTCGGGATCGGCGGCGGTGGGCCAGAGCCAGCGGCGTTGGGCTCGGCCGAGCGTCCATTCCCGAAAGGCCATCCGATGCATCGGCCGCAAAAGCGCGCGACGGGCGGTTCCTTCCGTCCGGGCTGGCGCAAGGTCGGCGAGTGGGGGCCGGAGCTCGAATTCACCAACCGCTCCGGGTTTATCGCCACCAATCGCGCGGCCGAGCGCATCGCGTCTCTCGCCAAGGGCGCGCGGGCCGATATGGCTCGGGCGGTGGCAGGGTCCGGGGGCTCGGGCGGGGGCGGTGCGGCTTCGGTCACAAACCACATTCAGATCAACGCGGGCGGCATGTCTCCGCAGCTGATCATTGACGAGCTTGAGCGGCGGATGCGCGATGCGTCCTCCGGCGCGCTCTATGACGGCGCGCGGGGCTATGGCCAGTATGGGGGCGCGGCATGAGTGATCCGATGATGCAGCTGGGCGTCTACCAGTTCTCGATCTCCACAGCCGCCTATCAAGAGCTCACGCGCGGCGCGGAGTACCGCTGGGCATCGCAGGAGCGGGTGGGTGCAAACGATGCGCTGCAGTTCACCGGCCTGCCGGCCGAAACGCTGGAGCTCCGGGGCGTGATCTATCCGCACTACAAGGGCGGGCTCGATCAAGTGACCCGCATGCGCCTTCAGGCATCCCTCGGGGTGCCTCTCCCTCTCCTGTCCAGCGGCGGGCGCGTCATGGGCGCGTGGGTGATCGAGAGCGTCCGAGAAGGGCAGCGGATATTCGAGCGGGGCGGTGCGCCGCTCCGGCAGGAATTTGACCTTAGACTGAGGCGGTACGATGGCGGGCTCCGATCCCTACTACCTATCTAAAGAAGGCGACACGCTGGATCGTATCGTCTGGAAGCACTACGGCCGTCAGTCTGATGGGCTGGTCGAGGCTGTGCTCGTCGCCAACCGCGGACTTGCGGCTCTGGGGCCGATACTGCCCCTCGGCACTCGCGTCGATCTTCCGCCTGCCGAAGAGCCGCGCGCGCAGGAGGCGGTGCGGCTGTGGGGCTGATGGATTTCAAGCCTTCGTTTCGGGTCGAAGTGGACGGGGAGGATATCACCGGCATCCTGACCGACCGGCTCGTCTCTCTGCAGCTGTCCGACGCGGCCGGGGTCCAATCCGACCGGGTGTCGATCACGCTCTCCGATAGTTCCTTGTTCGCCCGGCTGGAAGAACCACCAACCGGGGCCGAGGTGAAGGTCTGGCTCGGGTATGGGCTGCGCCAGAAGTACATGGGCCTGTTCATCGCCGACCGGGTCGAGATCGGCGGTCCTCCCGACCAGATGACCATCTCGGCCGTGGCGTCGGTGCATGGCGAGACGTCCTCCGGCAAAACCGCAATCACTGAACAGCGGTCGCGGTCGTGGCCGGCTGAGACGACGCTCGGCTCTCTGGTCGAAAAGGTCGCGGGCGAGCATGGCATGGTCGCGGCCGTCTCCGGCTCTCTGGCTGATATCAAGCTGCCCCACATCGACCAAGTGGACGAGAGCGACATTCATCTCCTGTCGCGGCTTGCTCGTGATCTGGACGCCATTGCGAAGCCGGGCGATGGCCGTCTGATCCTCGCCAAGCGCGGCGAGAGCCGTACCGTCTCCGGTCAGTCTATGCCCACGATCCCCGTCGCGCTGGTCGACGTGTCGTCGTGGCGGTCGAGCCGGTCGCTCCGCGAGCCTGCCGGTCAGGTGATCGCGGTTTGGCAAGACATGAACGCAGGCGCGGCCGTCGAATGTACCGCTGGGTCGGGCAAGCCGATCAAGCGACTGAAAGACCGCTATCCGTCGCGCGAAGCTGCCCAGCGGGCGGCGGATGCCGAGTACCGCCGGGCAGCGCGTGCCGGTCGCTCTTTGCAGCTGCAAATGCCGGGCAATCCCGATATGGTCGCCGAGGGGCGCGTGAACCTCTCGGGCTTCCGGTCGTATCTCGACGGTTCGTGGCTGGTCACTCGGGTGGAGCACTCGCTCGACAGCGGCGGGTATCGCTGTTCTGTCGTTTGCGAGCCGCCGGAGTAGCCCATACTGTCCTGCCGTGCCTTCTTTGCACGGGCTCTGCGGTCATGTATGCGCTCTCCCGACTTTACTGGTGGAGTGCGGGCATTGGACGACCATCTATTCCGAGCCGGGGTGACGCACATCGAGGTGACGTGTTGGTCCTGCGGCCATAGGGTGACGCTCCGGCCGCAGGACGTGCCGGAGCGGATCACCGATTACGATTTCGAGAAGCGGGCCACCTGTCGCTGTGGCACCGGCTGGCCGTATGTCACTAAGTTCCCTAAGAAGAAGCCGCTGACGATGTGAGGGGTTAGCTCGATTGCTGTTTCAGTTGGGTTATCTGGACTGGTGAGGGCCGCGCTTCTCGCGCAGCCGTTTCTTGCGGGCGAGGCTGAGCTGTGTCGCTCGCCCCTGACATGACGACGGCGTTCTGCAGAGCGCATGGGCGATGTGTTCCCAATCGTGACCGGCGAAATAGAGTCGCGTCATCTTCGCGTCCTCATCTGCCGTCCATCGCTCTCTGATCAGCTTGGCCATGGTTCCTCTGGGTTAGCTGGATTTTGCGTTTTGCATCGCTTCCGCAAGTTCGCGACGGCTATCCTGCGCCATCTCTACTGCGGCAGCTGCAATTTCAGCGTCGGACCAGTTTCCAAATACCAGACCAGAAATCCCGGCCTTCATGTTCATTACGTCTTGATCGCCTTCGCCAAGTGCAGCGGTTACTCTGTCTGACATGCGTTTTCCTTTCTTGGGGTTTACGACTGATTGCGCGCGGCGCGTGCAACCTCACCGGCGGCGGGGTCTTCTCGCAGCCCATCGAGGTCTTTGGATAGCGGGTCGATCAGGGCTGTCAGGAACGCCCAAAGCAAAGTGCTGTATTCGCCGCCCGATTTGGGCACGTGCGCCTCATAGGCAGCAACGGCGTAGCAGCCTGCCTTCATCACGGCATCAGCGATGGCATTTTCTTCTGCCGTGATCTGCTGGCCTCCCATAAATTTTTCATGGGCCGCAAGAGCGGCGCTCGCGGCCTGCTGCACGTCCATCAGGTTTAGCTGTGTCATATGTCCTCCGTGGGTTTTATGGATTTACGATTTCGGCAACGTGGTAGGGACGATCCTGCCCGTTCCCCAATGCCGCCAACCGCATTCGATTTAAGGTGTTCTGCGCGTTGTGCAGATCGTCCATGATTTCGAGCAAGTTGCCTTCAACCTTTTCAAGCCCCACAACGGATTGCGCGGCTTTGATATGGGCGATCATTTCGACAAGTTCTTCGTAGGGCATGGTGCCTCCGTGGGTTATTCCAATATATATTACTGTGTTGACGCTTTATATACATTGTGATATTGCTTCGGTCAAGATGCAGTGAGTCATGGGCGTATATAATATGGCGGAAAATTCCGTAATTTGGGGGTATATTCTGATCGGTGGGGGGCGTCCCTCGCGGCCTGCGCAGCGCAAGCTGATGAAGGTGATCGGCGTAGATATGAGTAAGTACGGCACCCTATGGGAAGATGTTCTGCCTCCGCGCTCCACCCGGCCAAGAACGGCCCTAGAGGATCGTGAGTCTTTGGTTATGGCTGCGCTAGAGGGCGACAAGGTTCATGTGGTCAATCCGATCTGTCTTGGCGCGTCTGGCAAAGACGTGGAATGGTTCGTTGGTGCGCTGCATGAAAAGGGCGCAACGGTCGTGATCCATGACGGAGCTCGGGTATTCGAGCCGGGAGACGGCCTTGAGGAATTGTCTAAAGACGTTGAGCGGATGCTTCATGCCTATCGGGTTCGCAAGTATCGCCGGGGGAAGGGTGGTGCTGAATGACCGAGTTCTATGTGTACCGCCACTTCGATGTTGACGATAACCTTCTCTATGTGGGCTGCACGTCCAACCTGAAAGCCCGCCGCCTCCATCACCGGGCCGTTAGTAAGTGGTGGCCTGTGATCGACAGAATTGAAACCGAGGGGCCAATGAGCCAGCGGGGCGCGCTCGACGCAGAGCGCAAGGCAATCGAAGCGGAGCGACCGGGCTACAATGTCCGGCACTCAAAGAACGTCTGAAAAAGGAGCGCGAGGGATGGCGACGATTGAGCAAATGGCGCGGGATGCTGGTTTCCGCAAAGCGGGTGAGACGATGGCCTCCAGCGTCACTTTGGAGGATATGGGCTTCGACGTGGTTACGAGCCCGCTCATGCCCGAGGGTTTCACCGCGCTTCGGACCGAGCGCGGCGCGATGATCTTGGGGCCGAAGGGAGCGCATTGGGCTCCCTTCTGGCCCGGCGTGTAACAAAGGAGACTAGCCCATGTGGGGTTTTGCAATCAGTCCTGACCCGCGCGCTTGGCGCTTCGGTAAACGTGACGCAATCGAGGACGATGGCCGGGTGGTCGGTGTCTGGTATTGCTGCGGCCCGTTCGCGGTCTGCTACGACTACGAGTGATCTTAAAAGGAGCGCGGGCTCACTTCCGCTTCTTCAGCGTGACCTTGGGCGGCGGTTCGCCTGTCCGGACCAGCTGCTGCACCATCCCGTATGGGCCAAGGCTTCCGTAGCACTCGTCTATCTCGGCCGCAATCTTCGCGCGGAGCTCTTTCTCGGCTTCGGTCATGGCACCGCGCCGATCCGGTCAGCGCCGGGGGCAGATACCTGGACTAAGTTCCCCGCAGCTGGGTGACGGTCGCGGCCCCCTGTCCGGTAACAAAGCGCGCCCATGCCTCCATGACAATCCTGCGGCGCTCCAGCAGATCGGATCGCGCGTAGGATCGCTGCACTTGGGTGTTGATCGTGTGGCCGAGAACCGTCTCCGCTACTTCGAAGCTGCAGGCGTCGGTGTCCTGAACCCATGTGCGAAAGGTGGTCCTGAAGCCGTGCGGCCGTCCTGCCTCGCCGATACGGTCTAGGTGCTTCTCCAAGCCTCGGCTTGTGACCGGCCGTCCTCTCGGGCCGGTAAACATCAGCCCGCTGTGGATCTGTGCCTGTTCCTCGATGATCTCCTGCATCGGCGCCGATACTGGCACGCGGAAGTCGCCAACCTTGCCGCGCAATCCTTTGACCCGCTCTGCCGGCACGGTCCAGATGCCGTCCTCGATCTCGTCCAGCTGCGCGCCTCGGGCCGCGTCCGATCTGACTATGGTCAGGATGATCCAGCGCAGGCATTGAGCCACGTCGCTCTGGTCCTCTTTCAGTCGGGCATAAAGCGCCGGCACTTCCTGCCACGGTGTCGCGGGGATCGGCGTCGGGATGTACTCGACGGCGCCTAGCACTTCCTTCGCAGCCTCGACCGTGAACGGATCGCAGTCGTGTCCCATGAGTTTCGCCTTGGCGAACACCAGACGCGTCCGCTGGTATGCCTTGGTGGCCACACTCGGCTTGGTGTGCCAAATCGGCGCCATCGCTCCCTGCACATCCTGAACGGTGATCTGCGATATCGGCTTGCGGCCGAGCTTCGGGATGATGTGGGTGTCGAGCGCGCTGCGCCATTTGCCGCGCGTCCCATCGCCCCGCAAGGTCGCCTTCCGCGCCTCGAACACCGCATCTACGATCTGCGCGAACGTTGGGTCCGCGCGCTGGGCTGCGAGCATCTCGGCTTCCCGCTGCGCTCTGCGGACCGATATGGGGTCGCGCCCATTCCGAATTTCCGCAGCCCATCGGTCGCGCAGTTTCCTCGCCTCGGCGAGTGTCACGGCCGGCCAGCTGCCCAGCCCCATCTCTTTGCGCTGCCCCCAGATCGAGTAGCGATAGACCCAGCTGCCCCGGTCGCCGCGCTTGAGAAGCCGCAGCCCGCTCCCGTCCTCGTGCTTCCCGTCCGGCGCCTTCTTGATCCCCATCGCTGTGAGCGGCATTCCGTTCCCCCAATTGTTCCCCCAAGCTGGGGCGCGCTTCGGTGATCCCGCAAGCGTCAACATGCGACAGTTTTAGCCGCGATGCCCCTGATAAATAAAGGGCTATTGTGTCAGCCTGCGCCGCGTTGCGACAGGGGGACGGCTCCTTCAGGGAGCGCCAATTTCCGCCACGCCTACCCGCGCCCACTTACCCGCGCGCGAAATCGTCAATCGCTGCTGCGATCAGATGCGGAAAAGTGGGTTTGCCGAGCATGGCAATCGGTTCAAGCCCTCTCAGCCGTGTCTGGGTCGGTTCGTCCAGGTTGCCGCTCAAAAAGATGCAGCGGATATTGTGTTCGCTCAGCAACCACTGTGCGAGGTCCTCGCCAGATTCTCCATTCGCCAGTCGAAGGTCCATGAACGCCAAGTCCGGGCGGGACTGCGTCACCACCTCCCGGCAGGCCGCGAAATCCTTGACCGGGCCAAGAACGGAATGCTGAAGCTGTTCGAGCTGCATCTGAAGGTCCAAGGCAATCAGAAATTCATCTTCGACGATCAGAATATTCACCGGGCATTACCCGGCAGGCATGGGGATCTCAATCTCGACGCAATAACCATGCTCTGTTGCCCTCTTCTCCATCGTCGCCCCAAGCTGGCTAACAATGCCCGCCACGATCTTCGAACCGAGACCGACCCTCTCTAGACCTTTCGCGCTACCGATCCCATCGTCCGATACCGTCAAGGTCAAAAGGGTTCCCTCTTGATGCAAACGAACATCTACCCGGCCCTGTTCCCGCTCAACGAAGGCATGTTTATGCGCGTTGGTCACAAGCTCATTGATCAGCAGCGCAAGGTTGATCGCCAGATCCGTCGGAAGAACGACCGCCTGCGCGTAGACAACATTCTCAATCCGCCTGCTGTCGGTCTCTGTGCTGGTTGAAAGAAAGTCGACGAGTTGCGGGATGTATTCACCGACATCCACATGGGTAACGTTCTGAGATTTATAGATAAGTTCATGAACCGAGCTTACGGCATGCACCCGCAAAGAGGCCTGCTGCAGACTGTGTTTGACGTGGTCGTCTTCCACCGACGCGGCTTCAAGGCGTAGGATGCTCGACACCAGATGCAGGCTGTTCTTGATCCGGTGATTTACATCCCCCAGCAGCGTTTCTTTCTGCTCTAGAAGCTTGTCCCTCTCGGTCAGCGTTTTCTGCAAGACCTCTTCGCGCTTTTTGGAATGGGTCAGATCGAGGGACGCACCGATGAACCGCGCGGGTTTGCCATGCTCAAAAAGCACTTCGCCACGTGTGTTCAGCCATCGAATATCCCCTCGGGGCAAGACGATCCGATAGTCGGCGTTTACCGTTGCATCACTGGCCGTGACCCCTTCCAAGCTCTTCTTCACATGCTCCAGATCATCGGGATGGATACGCTCAAAAAGCTTGGTGATCGGAAAGGTTCCCTCGGTATCTGGATAGCCGAAAAGATCGGCCAACTCATGCGATACATTCGCGGTGCCGGTCTGAAGGTCCAGTTCCCCATAGCCGACACCCGACACCTGTTTTGCCAGATTGAGCCGTATCGCTTGGTCGCGGCGACCAATGAATTCCGAGGTGACATCTTCGACATGGTGAATAAGCGCGATCAGCTGGCCGTCTTGGAAAACAGGCGCGTTGAATGGCTGCCAATACTTCTCTTCAAAGGCCCCGTCGACGCTGTCGCGAATGGGGATATTGTATTTCTGAACGGCCATCCGATGCGGCTTGCCAGTGGCGGC
>Ga0209345_10000466_pt1 | contig 52161 bp, 39 predicted proteins | sample Cruoilmetagenom7_FD_187294 | JGI IMG/M metagenome (GOLD analysis project Ga0209345, IMG submission 187294) | Oil polluted marine microbial communities from Coal Oil Point, Santa Barbara, California, USA - Sample 7 (SPAdes) (version 2) | ecosystem: Environmental > Aquatic > Marine > Oil seeps ... | reverse complement strand
ATACGCGCATGGAAATGCCCTCTCCGCCACATCATATGTGGCGGGGGGGATTTTGGTTGAGTATGCTCTATAGTCGCCCCCCCCATTTTTCAAATTTTGCCGACCGACCCGATACCGGAGCGCGGATTAAGTTATAGATTACTTGGCTTTGTCAGGGGTGCTGACAAAGCCTGAAACGACGTCGCTGGTGTTCAAATCCATACCACCGTACATTTGGGCAAACAAACCGATCAAAGTGCGACGCCGTAACTGTGGTTGTCAAAACCGGCGTTGGCAAAGCGTTGGTATTGCAAGACACAGAATTTACCGAATTCGATCCTGTTGTTGTGGACGGCGTCGTCGACCACGCGGCGGCTGGCGATCCATTAAGCACTGGATTTTTGGCAAGCCGCATCAAAGGGCCATACTATTGTACAGTCGGTGCAGCGGCATTCGTGCTTGGGCACCAAAGTCATACGACACCGCGGCGCACTGGTAACAGGTCTCTGACCGAGTTCGGTCGGGCTGAAACTCAACAAATACGCGGCAGGTGTTCTCCGGCCATCCAATCGACCATGCAGGTTCCGCCAAAGCCGGTTTTCATGCGCACGAAACAACGGTCGTCTTCCAGCACCCGCCCAACAATTGCAGCATCCCTCCCCTTGGGATACTCTGGGACGCATCATGGAATTTCATATCAGGGCTTGGCAGCGCATAGAATAGGGTCGGTGCGCGACCAATCAGTAGACTGCTCGGCACAATGCTTTGCGTACGCCGATTCCGCAGGGTCCAAAGTCGTTCAGGCCGGTTGGGCAGGTTGCTCGTTCAGTCGATAACAATAATCAGAACTGCGACAGCCATTGCATTGCGTATAGTTCGCGTTACATTAAGTCTGGGCAGTGGGCTTTTAGTCTTCAATTGGCTCAACACAATTTACTCCTCGGCTTTCAACTCCAGCGGCACGTGCGACTGGAAAATGGCCATAATGCGGACCATAGGCCATGAAAAATTCCAACCGAATAGCCCGATCTTTGCTCTGTTTGTTACTCTCGATAGCACCGCTTACCGGCTTCGCAACAACATTGGAGGGAAACTGCGGCGCGCCCGTCGCCGCTACATTTGCCCTCCCTTCTAAGGCACCCGCTACGTGTTGTAGCGATCCTGAACCTTATCCTGATTGGCTCGGCCGCGCGGGCCTTGCTCTTTCGTCGACACTGGGTCGCATCGCGGCAGATGTTGTACTTCGTGAAGGACACCTCCTGCGCTTTCCACAAACCAGTGATTACCTCACTGATCGCATTCAGCCACTCGATTTCATCGCAATTCAATCAGATGGGCATCTCTCTCACGTGCTCCTGCCAGGAAAATTTGGCCATTTGGCAATTTACCTCGGGACAGCGGATGAGTTGCGCCGTTTCGGCATTTGGAATCATCCCAAAATTGTCCCGCATCACGACATTATTCGCAAAGGCAGAGCGGTGTTGGAGGCCGACAAAAACGGGGTTCATCTGGCTACATTCCGATCTCTGCTAGACGCTGATTCAATCGCGATACTGCGCCCGCTTTTGACACTCGAGCGCCGGCGCTCCGCACTTTCGGGCTTGGCTGACCATATTGGAACGCCCTTCGATTTCCGTTTTGATGCTGACGATGGGTCGAGCCTGTTTTGTGCCGAACTTATTGCACATGCAATACCTGAATTGGATTTGCCAAAGCGTGAAACCTACGGCCGATATACCATTCTTCCTGACGAGGTAGCCTACGGTGCGGCCATCGGAATCGGCAAGCTGTCCGTCGCAGGTTATGTTTCCGCAACCAGCCTTGATTGGGAAACCGGCACCCCGCATATGCTTCGTCTGGCGATTGATCGGGCTTGGATTCAACCTGTTTTCAGGAAAGCAGGAAGGTGACGATGGATGTGACGAGCAGTCCTCATTAGGCAGTCGCTCTGAATAATTCTATTGGCGCTGTCATCAAACAGTGTGCAGCAATCTAGACCATCTTCAGGAAAAGGTGATCAAATTTTTCAATCCAGGTAAGCCATTGAGTGTGGCAAAGCGACGAGAAACGTCCAACCCCATACAAAAATAAGTATTCTAGAAGGCCAGACAATTTGGGGACGCCATATTGCTAGTTGATAACCTATCAATAAAAGCAGCGGGTCGGATATTAATCTGTTAAGCCAATGTTCGTGTCCCTGAAGCCAAAAGCGAATGGGTTCCCCAGCGATTCCGGCTTCAAGGCCAAATTCCAAAACCTCCCAAGATAAGGCAAACAAAAGGACAACTATGTTTGCATTTGCTTGATAAGGCAGCGGATCGATTGAAATTGTCTCGGGCTTCATCCTTATGCGTCGCATGACAGTCAAAACATACAGCGGTAAACCACCCATTGCGACGCCCAAAAGGAAATGGCTGATTGACCACAGGTCAAGAAAGGCCGCACCTTTATGCCCTACAAACTCCATGCATTGCCCATGATGATATATGTGCCTAGCATCACCGCCCCACAGAGGCCGTAAGCCATTGCCAGCCAAGAGGCGCTGGATATTCTTTCCAGTGTTTCACTTTTGAGAACTGGAGAAAAAATAAATCTATAGATCAGGAAGGTGATTAAAACACCGCTTAATATATCAACAACATAATGGTTCCGAATGAACACCACAGACAGACAGATGACCACGAAGGCTGTAAAAAACATGAACTGATGCCGCGGCAATGCAAAGTGCCGTGAAAAAATCCAAGCTATACCTGCATGACTGATATGGGCAGAAGGGAATACATTCCACACGGTTGCATTTTCATAGACATAACCCGTCATGGCACCAAGCCATCCATGGCTTGACAAAACATCCGCCGGAACTCTTAGAGAAATACTAGCGGGCAAAATCTGCCAAATTGTGAACTCCAATACGGTCCCCGCCAAAACGGCCACATACAGCGAGCGAAAAACCAAAACATCGTATGTTCTGTAGGCGATTACATATAAAAACACCAATACTCCAAACACCCAAGTCAGAAGGTAAGGAATGACAAAAACTGGTACATAGGGGATTTGGCCATCAAGTTGGGTTTCCAAAAGGTGCCCAAAATCACGTGTTTGTTGGTCCAGAAGGAAGCCGCTCAAATTGTAGAAAAGACGATGAATAATCATCACAGCAGGAATGCTGAGGGCCTCAATGCAAAACCTTACAATGTCGATACGGTGGGGTTTTTGAATCGTCCCCGAAATTGCATTGCTCAAAACACTCTCCATTACATGAAAGTTTTTTACAGAGCCACTTTGAGTATTGCAAATTGAAAACTCAGGCACCAGATCAATGCGCCCCACGAATGGCACTCAGGTTTGCAAAAGAGTGGCAACCTGCACGATGGCCTGCCAAGCATGCGGGTATCTTTAAGAACTCGCCAGTGACAGGGTGTGTGTGAACGGGGGCTGACTGGTGTGGTTCAACGTCATGGGGAATAGCCACCACGGGTTGGATCATCCTATCGAAAAATGGTCATCTGGAAAGATTTGGTTTTGAGCGTGGAGAGCTGATGCAGGTTTTCTGCATTGCCTGCATGACATCTGAGTTGGAGACCGAAACACTGACGACACTCCACAATCTTCAAAACGCCAAGTTTTGGAGGTGGGGTGGTAATATTCTCGGCCCATATTGCAATATGTCAGGAACACGCTCAACAACGCGACGCAAACGCAAAGACGCCTTAACAAATTCCCGGAAGGCTTGTTCCTTCGACAAACCCGGCCTGTTGAGGGCCTCCATGAGGTGGCGATTAACCCAATTGTGATAAGCGGGGTTGTGACCTCGCAAAACAAAACGACCGGATTGGGTCCACCACCCACGCAATTGCCGATGCTCAGCAAATTGCTCAATCAAATTGATTGGGTGGTGGACAGGATGACGAAGCGCCCCACTGGTTCCACCTATTCGCACGCGAGCCCCCCCGAATGCCTGCTCAAATAAATTTCTTGATCGCGCACTAAACTGTGTCGCCAGATGGTGTGTTTCATTTGCTGCAATACTTGCGGCCCGAGCTGAGGTTTGACCGCGCGCAGTTGTCTCTGCAAAGGCAGCACCAGGGCGGCTACCGATCGGCACCGATTGTTCAAGGCCTGCAATCGTTTCGTCGACGTGGCTCTGAATTTCAGGGTCAGGTTGCCGGGTCCGCGGCGCTTCAATTTCCGGCCTGCCGCGAACCTGTGGCGGCACATCATGCGGCGTTGCCCGAAAATCAACATCTCCTCCATCACCGCGTCGACGCACGGGAATAACTTCGACCTCTCTGCCGTTTGTTTTGATCGTATAACGTCCGATCGGATGGTCGCTGGCGACCATGCTAAAATCATACAGTCCCGCGCCACGTCTTTCGGCACGGAACGTATCTATCCAGCGATACCTGCGCTTCAGAACCATCAGTTGTCCCAGAACCAATGGCACTGGCGTGTCAACAATATCGTTGGTGTGCACCATTCCCCTTGCTGCAATCTCGGCTTCGGCCAATTGCGCCGCTTTCAACGCGTCATCCCGAACGCGAGGGACACCCGGCTCGTCAACGGCGCGCAGGGCACCATCACCAGTTTCCTCGGCCGCGTCACGCCCTTGTCGTGTCGGAACGGCATCCATAGCCTCTTTTGCCGCCCTATCGCCTGCTTGTTGTGTGGTTTCTGTTGCGGCGCGCGCCACAGGTGGCCCGTCCAGGGCACGTGGCGGCACCGATGTATCGGGCAGGCGCGGCGCGGGGGCATCAGGAACGCGCGCTGTGGGTGCATCAGGAAGGCGAGGCGCAGGGGCATCGGGAACGCGGGGTCTGGGCACTGGGGCCGCACCTCGACCCACAGGGACATGACTGCCCGCCGCCGCTGCTTCATCGCCGAACCGGAAAATCCGTCGGGCTATTCCCTCAATCCGGCTGAATATTCCGCGCATAAACGAGAACCGGCTCAAGAACCCTTTTGCAGCGCCAAAGCCTTTCATTATCGGGCCTTTTAGCGGTTTCAAGGCGCGCCCTAAAACGCCCAAAATTTCGCCACCTAAATCAAGGAACCGCAACATGTAGGACAACAGTTTGCTCCCAAGTGAAGCTCCCTCTTTCAGCACCGTGTAGCCGCCCGCTGTGAAATAGGCGATCAGCAGCTCCAGCAGGATCATCCCGGACAGCCAACCAACTTTGCGCCCCAAGCGATAGTCGGGTAGCGCTAGGAACTTCAACAATCCAGAAGCAATGCGACCGCCCAAGCGCCCCGCCCCCTGCATCATCCAATCCCATGCCCCACCTAATAGATCCGCGAGCCCCGACACGGTGCTGCCGGACGCATTCACCTCCGCACGCATCTCGGACTCCAGACCATCCGCGCTGACGCCTTCGGGTGGCGCTTCGGAGCCGACCGAGATGATCAGATTTGGCGACAGCTGGCCCGCGATTTCCGCGTCACTGGCCAACCCGGCGGGATCAAACGCAACTTCGGCTGCGTCCGTATCTCCACCGGCTGAACCAGCGCCCTGCCCTATATCGGGCGGTCCTCTGGTGACGCGTTCTTCGGCCACAGCTGCGCCCTCGCCTGATGCCGCGCCAACCGGTGCTTCAGTGCTTTCGCGGGTTTGCGTTCCGGCCGCATCCGCATCGCGTGTGGTGACGTTGACCTGCCGCTGGCCGATTTCGGGCGATGCGGCATCGGTCGTTTTTGCAACTGGTGGTGCGCGGGTCATTTGGCCAGTTACAACTCTTTCGCTTGCAGGCCGTCTGTTGGCTGACGCCGTGGTCGCCGCCCCTTGAGCGGGCACAGCGAGCGCCTGATTCATCGCCCCAAGTCCTTGCGTCACTTCGGCACCTGCGTATTGTTCGATATAGGGCGCAAGCACCCTGCCCAACACACGTAAACCAGTCACTATCAATTCAAACATCATGAACAGTAACTTGAACGGGTCAATTATGCCGTCGATCAACCCATGCAGCAATCCAATCACATAACCGGCAATAAATTGCGGCCCACCCCCGGCAGCGAGGTTCGCTACCTTGTTGGTGGCTGAGATACGTGTGTCATCATCGACGCCTTTGCCGCTTCGCAAATGTCTCAGGAACCCCAGAACAGCCGATTTCAGCACCGACGCCAACGGCCCCATCCCAGTTAAAAACGCCGGGAACCCTGACAGGAACGCAATTATCAGACCCAGAACGAAATTTATCACAGACGGTTTGAATTCGTCTGGTAGAAGCAACCAAATCGCACCTGTGATGGCAATGGGTAACAAGGGCGGCGTGGCGGCAACGACCAGCAAGCGAACAAGAAAATCAAGGATCGGCTGGAAAATGGCACGCAGCGCCTCGAACACCGCATCTAGCGCACCGGCCAGCCCCTCAAATCCGTTCTCGGCCCAAGCCTGCAATCGGTCGAACTGGTTTGCAACATGCTCAAGCACGTGATTGACGGATTTCAGGCAATTGTTTGACCCAAACAGGCTGACAATGCCTTGCATCCCTCGCGCAATGGTTGCGACCGCCCCTGCCAACATGGATGCCGCGCTAGAAATAGAACTTTTCACCGTATCTACCGCACCAATAAGAAACGGTAGTATTTCTTCCGCCAGAATTTCTCGCGCCCAAACAACGACCTCGGTGCCCTGCCAGTTTTGCGCCAACCATTTCAGCTTGTCCCAAATCGGCGGTAATATTTGGGTTAAAACCAGAATTGGACCTAGCGGGGAAAACAGCAGAATGATGCCGCCAACCACCTTCAATGGTGTTTTGATCGGCTCTATCAGTTTCAGAAAAACCTTCCAGGCGGCTTTTGCTTTTTCTTCGAGCCAGGTGCGCACGCTTGCGGTGCCTTCCCACGCTAAATCAAATTTGTCCACAACCCAGTCCCAAGCCCATTCTGCGGCATCCCGCACGGGTTTGACCAATTCCCAGGCCCATGTCACCAGCCCCGTGAACGCCTCCAAGGCCCCGCTACCAATGTCACCCAGAAATTCGAGAACCGGTTTGGCAATGTCATCCCACAACGCAGTAAAAACGGCGCCTACCCCGTCAGACAATCCCTGCACGAATGAAATGATGTCGTCGCCCCAGATATCGATCACCGCAACAAGTGGCCGTATCATTATTCCCAACGCGGCCGAGGCCGTGCTGCCAATCGCGTTATAAGTTGCCTCGACACCCGCAGCCAATCCGCGAAAAACAGACTCCAGAACCGACATGATGTCTATCTTTGCAAGCGGCGCAAGCAACAGATTAACAAGCGTATCCAGACCCGAGCAGAACAATTCAGCCAAGTCGTCGAATACGTCACCACGTAAAAAACCCAACAAGCCAGGTGCGAAATAATCCACCACAGCTTCGGCACCCTCTAGTACCAGACCGCCCACCTCGACAGCAAACTCCCCGATATCTTCGGCGAGTTCCACAGACCCTTCAATGGCGTCCGCAGCCACATCCACCGCACCGTGATACGTGCGCGCCCCGAAATTTCCCACGGCACCCGCCGCGTCTTCGACGAAGTCGGGAATCAAATCAATGTTTTGAGGCGCAAGAGAGGTTCTTAACGCGGGCCGTACCGGAGGCGCGCGTGCATGCGGGTGCAACCACCGCGGCGCAACTGCGGTTTGGGGTGGTGCCGATTGCTGAACAACATGGACCAACTCGTGCGCCAATATTGTGTTCAGCGAACGCGTTGAAACAGCCTGTGCCGCTGTGCCCAGAATAATATGGGTGCCATAGGTAAACGCGACCGCTTGCCGCTGTTCTGCAAGATCGGCAGCCAGTAGACCATAATGCACCCTCACAGCGCCTAGATCATACTCAAGCGCTGGTTCAAAACCTTGGGTTTGATTACGGGATAGACGCCGCCCGCCCCCGAGCCTTCGGTCGGGTGTAGTGCTGGAACGAAGCGCCGTCCGTTTTGGTGGCGCGCGAACTGGCGCAGATTTTGATGCGGGATTACCCCCCGCTGATGACGCATTTGAGAGACCTTTGGTCTGCGACGGGTTCGGATTGGCCACGGCGCGCAACCGTTGCCTTGAATTGGACAAGCCGGGATTTTGAGCCGGTGACACACCTGTATTGCGGCCCGACTCTGCAGTCTCAAGGCCAGCGTTGGCAGTTGCGGCATCCTGACTGCGCTCTTCCAGTTGTTCGTCCGGCACCGAGGACGCTGCACGCGTCGCCTCCAGCAATTGCGGTGCCAACCGTCGGGCCTCACGTTCTGCGGCATCTGCATTGGGCGCGCGGGAAACAGCGCGTTTTGGCGTGACGGGTTTGATCGCCGTTTTCTGCGCCAGGCCGCTTTGCTGACAGCGTGGGCAATCACCGCCACAGGCGCAAGACGCACGTGGCTTTTCCGACACTGCCGAAGTTTCGCGCCGCGTGACTGAACTGGTTTTAGCCGTTGACGTTTGCACCGTTTTTTTCGTCGAGGCAGACTTCTTGCTGCTCGATGTTGCGCCCTTGGGCGTAGAGGCGGCGCGGGCCGTCATTGATCAACGAACCAGCGCAAAAACGGGATGCCGGCCCGCCCCCAGTAGTCATTGATGAAATATTCCAGATCTGGTCCAGAACCACCGTATCGCGCCGCTACCCCATGACGCTGTTGGTAATAATCCTCGCAGATCATAGCCTGCTGCTCGCGGTTAAAGCTCGCATAAGTTCGACCAGCAGTGATTGAGGCTCCGAGACCGCCATCTAGGTTTGCATAGTCATATTGCTGCCCAAACTGCTGCGCGTGGATTGCTTGCGGCATATACATTGCCCCGACCAACTCATATTGGGCAACATGGGTTAGTTCATGTACCGCAAGTGGTTCGTCCATAACATGTCCGGTATGGATAATGTGCATAGTGGTGACCGATCTGTGGCCCGCCCCAGCTGTCCCGAAAATCTGGTCAAATGCACTACCTGAAAAGCCGGGCGAAAACAGATATGCCAAGCGCGCCACAAGACTGTTATGGTCAATACGTACCAGCGAATAAGGAATTAACCCCGGTGGGTGAACCTCTTGCGCGGCACCGATTTGCGCCGAGTTTAGCGGCACCATGATATTGGCCCGCGCCCACAAGAATTGCAAAAACTCGCCTACGCCAACAAGCTCGAGCGCATGTATGAAAAATTCTCCAACCCACGCAGCACCGTCAAGAATACCCCGCACCATATGGTCCCAAACTGCGGTCCAGCTTTGCCAGTTAAGGAATAGGTCGACAAATCCCGCCAGCCAATCTGGAACCCCTACCGCGTTTTGCACAGCGTCAGCCAACAGCCGAAGCAATCTTTGAGGCAGGTTTGTGATAAAGCTAATCGCGTGCGCGGGAATATCTGCCATTCCAAGAAAAATTTCGGCAACCGCTCCTTCGGCCAGCTGCATAACCGGGTCAACAACGGGTGCAACAAAATCGTTCGCTTGTCGCGCAATGCCGCCAATAGCCTCAAAGACACCAAACTGCACGGGTGCCCCCGCATGGTTTTCAGCTGGCAAATCGCCAGTGCGTGCGCCTTTGCCACCGCCACCGCTAATGGAGCGCGCAGCCTGATCCGCACTATGCTCCTGAACCGCCATTGCCGCGGTTTCGTTCCCTTTTCCGTTCGTGTTTCGTTGCTGCGCGACATGGGCCAGTTCATGGCCCAACGCAAATCTGCCACTCGATTGTGAAACATCCGGCAGCCCGCGCGGAAAAGCGATCACATTGCCCTGTGTCCCCGCATCGGCACCGCGTTGTGCCACGTGCGAGGCAAGCGGGCCGCTCTGCGCCAACCGCACATCACTTAATCCGACCCCAAGCACACTTTCGGCCCGTGCGCGCAGTGGCGAGGGCACCGGTTGGCTCATGTTGCCACCTTGGCAATTGGGGCACCCACCGCCGCAAGCACAGTGGCGATTTCCCGCGGCAGGCATAGCGGCACCCGGAATGTGCCCCGAAGGTTCATTGAAAGGCATGCGCTGCGGTGTCGGGTTGGCAAAGGCAGCCGTTTGGCTACCCCGCGCTGCATGCAGGGTACTGGACGCGTCTGCTTTGGCCTGTGCCCGTTGCATTTTCCTCTCCCCTATTTCCTTTTCCGCACGGCGCGGGCATCAGCAATGGCTTTTTTGGCCGCCTTGCGCAGTTGCCCCGCCGATGTCCCCAAAATGCGCTTTAGCTCTTGGCTGGAAAGATCGAGCAGGCTTTGCGCATTGTCGAATCCCGCCTCACGCAGTTTTGCAGCTCGCGTCGGCCCAACGCCCTCGACCTCTGCAATATTGACGCTCACATCTGATCGGTCATCAGATGAAGGCGTATCTGTCGACGGCTTTCGCTCAACCGGACCCGTTCTGCGAAACACTGGCTTGGCATCGTCCAAATTCACCGACAGAATTGGTGCAAGTGTTACAACTTCCAGATTATTGCGAACCAGCCGGTCGCCGGTAAAGGACATTTTCTGCAACGCACGGCTCGCGATTTTCCCGTCCTCTGTGCGAACCCGAACGTAGACATCCCCATGATCCGCCAGCTTTGCATGTTCCTTTTCGCTGAGGGTCAGCTTGTAGTACCCGGCATCATTTGTTTTCGCAGAAAACCCAAGCGGGTCCCCATCTTTTGTCACCAGTTCTACAATTTGCTGACCCGCGGCTGCGCCCGCCTTATTGGCAACCCTGCCATCCAGCAAAGCCCCTGTTTCAGGCACCTCGGCCTCTTTTATCCCGACAAGCTCGGTCTGCATGGACAACATCGCCGCGACCTCTCGGCGATTGGCTGCCACTTTTCTCAATTCACGCGCTTGCGGGTGCTCTGCCCCATAAACAACCTCATAACGATGTGCTTCGCGGGCATACTCCAATTGCGTCTGTAGATGGAATTGCTCCAACTCGCTCATTGAATTCTCCAGACCGGCATCGACCGTGACGGCCCCTGTGTTTGGTTCAAAATCAGGCGCAACCGAGTACTGCCAGGCCAGAACCAGCGCTCCCAAAACATAGTTCTGTTTAGAAGGGTTGTTGGGTTGGCTACCCGGGCAAAGCTGGTTGTGCACAATCTGGTTCGGGGAATCGATCACAGGCTGCGCCCCGAACGACATGGCAATGATGCAATGGTCGCCCTGATTTTGGGTGGTCATGTTCATTGCACTGGCACCACCGCTAACGGTTGTTCCGCCGGTTAGCGTCAGGGCCGACATGGCCGTGAACGCCGCCCGCTCTTTGAACCGGTTATCCGTAAGCCGCAAGGTATGCGCTATGGCCACGGTATTGCTAAAGGTAACATCCGGTCTGAATGTGCCGCATTGGTTGGCGTCATACCCGAGATCGTCAAGCGTTACGATAACCTGTGATGTCCAGCTTTTGTTGTCAGGGCCGCTCCGAACGCGGTTCGAATTAAACAGGGTCTCCCCTCCGGGCAACATCACTTCCACCTGACGGTCAAATCGGCTGACATGGCTGACAGACGCCTCGCTGCTGGCATTTTCCACATCGGCAATGCTGCCCAGTTTCAAGAAGCTCTTGTTGGCCAGATTGTTGAAGGCCTGAAATCTGTGTACGCCCCCCAGATTAATGATCATCACTGTACCGACAAGATTATCAAAAACGCTCCATGCGCCCTCATTCTCGGAATTGAGTGTGTTGCCGATGCAGCTGACTGGCCCATATGCAAACGCCGTGATGGCGCGGCCTGCCGGCTGATCAATCGTATTGTCGCGGATCACCAGGGCGGGTTTTTGCTGCCCATCTGCCGTACCACCCGCAATAACGGCACTTGCCAAGCGGATAAAAACACCACCTCTCAGCCCATCACCACGCTGGCCGCGATAATTCTCGTCAACTGGCCCATTGCCCGCAATGTAATTACCGCTGATCAGTATTTCCTCGCCATAGCCCACAAATACCCCAGCACAGGGATTAACCGCACTTAGGCCGTTGTGGGTGATGTGATTGTCTTCAATCCGCAGGCCCTCGACCATGGCAAGCGATATGCCGCCCTGCGCCACGAACTGGGCCGACTGACGTAATACATCTGTAAACACGGCCTGTAGATTATTCTCAATCCGGTTGCCACGTATCACCAGATCGCGGACCAGATTTGTGGTGCCAATCAGCTCTTTTGGGGCCAAAACCGCCGACAAAAACTCTGCCAGTGCCTCCATCCCGACACCCGACGGGGTCAGCCGGACTTCAGGTGCAGCCGCATGAAACCAAAAGCCCACACCGGACAACCCCATCCGCTCGATCTGGTTGTCCAGTATCCGGATACGCGTCAGGAAGCCGGCATCGGAATTGGCGGGCACGTCGTCCCTAACAGCCCCGATCGTGATGATATGGACAAGGGCTGCGCCGGTTGTGAACGTGTCGATCGCAAGAATAGAAAATGTCGGATCCACCGCCGCTAAATAGGTGCCATCGTCCATCTTGATCTGGATTGCGCCATTTATATCGCTTACCGCCGAACGAACCATGCCGCTGCCAATTGTCAAAGTCACATCTGCCTGCGGCTCACCAGCCTCGTTGCGGATAACTGCAACGAATTGCCCATTAACAGCGCGAACTGACGGATCAACAAGTGGCGGGTCTGCGACCTCATCATCCAGGACATCGCCGTCTGCATTTTCATCGGCAAACACGCCCCCCAAGGTAATCCCATGCCAAAGGCCACCGTCGATCCGGTTGCGCCGAATATCAATGCGTTCGGAGCTACCTTTGATATGGATGCCGCCTCGGGCGCGGTATGGCTGGGCCGGAGGTATGGAAAATCCACCTACCCAAACATTGGCCACATAGAGAATGACCGCAGTGATGTTTCCAAACAAATCTTCCGGCTCAATACAGGGATCGGCCGGATCAGGCTCTTCGCCATCATCCCCCCCGCCGTTCGGCGGTTTGAATTCAAAGGGCCAAACGCCAGTATGGTTTTTCTCGATCAAAGCGTTAATCGCGCGTACCGAAATTGTGGAAATGCCGCGTGGGTGATCAAGCAACCAAATCTGGTTGCCTAGTATGCGCAAATCAAACAACGATTCAGCGTGGATACCATAGGTCAATGCCATGATCCGGCAGCCGGAAATCAGCACTTCCTTCAGGGGCGCATCGGCACCTCCTTCGACATCAATTGCAATGCCGAAAGGTGCGATGAAGTCCACATCGCTGATTGAATAATCTTGCCCGCCCCTGATCCGGATAATCGGCTGATCAAAGGCTCTGGCACGTGGAAACAGAAAGGTTCTATGACGACACCCTTGGATTTGGATGCCGCGTTTGTTCACCAAATCCAGATTGGCAAAATGAAGCCCCGGCAACAGGCACAACCGACCTCCCGAAGGTGGTAAATGCGCCGCGGCTTCTTCCAGCGAATTGAAATCCCCAAATGTCGTCACACCGTTGCCAACGATGTAGGTGCAACAGACCTTTTGATTGGTCAGCGGTCGAAACCGGCGGCGACAATCCTCGATCTCGCCACCAATACGGGTGTCCCTTGCGTCCGTCCAGCTGATCTCGGCCAAAGGAACCCGTCGGATCATCGGTCCTTCAGGGGGGCGTTCGTCGATCAATATTTCGTCATTGGCAATCTCGCCCGCGCGCACATCAAAATTCCACCACGACCCGGGTCGGTATATTGCCCCTGCCGGTGGCTGGAATGCCAGCCGGATGCCATCACGCAGCTCGGCCGGATTTGCAGCATCGGTAAATTCACCGATTTCACGTATCCCGTTCCAAAGGCGGAAAAATACCGCAGCACCCGCACCGGGTATCGCCCCAAAGGTGGGCGGCTGGGCCAAATCCAGCTCCTCGTCCGCGTTTAGAGTGGCGGGGGTGCCATATGTGACGCGCCAATGGCCCAACTCTTCATCAAGTTCCAACGCCTCAAGGTAAAACTCGGTCAGGCCGGAATTCAAGATTGCCGAACGGTTGGCTGTGATGTCAACATGGGGGGCCACGCCGCCAAAAAATTGTCCGCGCCCAACCAGACCACCATTGAACTGTGACCACTTAAAGCGCACAGGTCCGGCATCTGTTGCGGCAATTTCTATCCGGTAAAGGTTGTGCTCAAACCCTGAATAACCGCCGCCTTCTACAACAGGGCAATCCCCCGCTATGACAGTCTGTGGCTCCAGCGAAACGGTCAGCCGTCCATGACCCGCCAGATTATCTCGCAAGCGCGGTCCGATATTTGTGCAGTCTTCGTTGTTGCCAAGCCGTAGCAACCGAATAGCGGCGTGCGGAATGATCCGTTCGGCTGTATCCGGCCCACCCAGCGCGGGCTCTATCAGTCGGCGCGGGTCTTGAAACCCGTTCAATTCCTCCAGCCGCAATTCCAGAATAACGGCGTCCCGCACACCATCCCCAATATCGCCCGTCCCCGTTCCGGCGGGGTTATGGGGGGCGGGCAAATAGCTGGCACGCCGAAATACTGGTGCCCCCGGATTGGCCGGATCATCGGAAAGGTGAATGTGCAACCCGTCAGCCCAGATCCGTCCTGGATCAAGTTCGACCAAAACCGTAGCCCCATCGACGGCAGCATTCAGCACCTGGTAGCCATTGGGCTCGGCCGCCGGAACCGCTGCAACATTCGCACCGATAATATCGCGTCCGGCCGTCAACCGCCACGTCAGCGCCTGAAGCTCGGCTTCGGTCAAATCAGTGTCCGAGATCAACCGCCCCTGTTGATACAAGACCCCCTGAAAATCCTCGGTTGCGTCAAAGCGCCAGTTTGAGAAATCACCTTTCATCAGAATGCTCCATCATGTCATCGGAAGTACGAGTGGGCGCACGCCAACAGGCATGAATTCGCGCAATCGTACATTCAGGTTGATCCATTTGTGAGCTTCCAGCAGGAAGCCTGTGGCACCCATAGCATCATCGCCGGGACCCCGATTCAAAATGGCAAAATCTGTGCCGCGGGCAAGTTGGCCGTAACCCGGCGTACCATGCCGAATGCTGGAAAATACCAGCCGGACCCCATCGCCGCTAACACAGGCGAAATTTGGTGGCAGCCTGTCGCTGTCGCCCGAAAAATAGCAATGTTTTAGGCACCCTGTCTGGTGGTTCCAGACAGACAGCCTATGGGAAAATATCCCGCCAGAGCCACGCGCTTCGCGTACCAAAACCCGCCCGAGAATAGTCGCGCCTCGAACGGATAACGGCGCTGCATGGCTGACAACAGGCGGTGAAGCAGGGCCAATTGCAAGTCTTGCACCCGGCGCATCTCCAGGTCCGACGCCGGCGTCTACAATGCTGTCCTGCAACCGCAATTGGTAACCGTCGTCCATGGCGATCGAACCCGCAATGGTGCGATTTAGGATAATATCCGGGGTTGGGCTGAATTCATCCTCTTCCGCCTGAACCGCAAACCCGTAGCCATTGGTCAGCCGCATGCTTTCTTGCATCGGCACCCGCGTTTGGTCACGCTGTTCCTGTCCGCCGGGGTCCAATGTGCATCCACTCAACTCCAACCGCGCCAAAGCGGCGCGCGCGATCAAAGGGCCAACGAACCCTGCGGCTGCGGTGATGAACAAACCGTTCAGGTCCACCGATACCGTCGTCGCCAATGGTGAGGCCGTATCGACTGGACGAAACGCCAGCGGCGCGGCAAGCCGTATTACAGGTTTGGCACCACCAACCGCGCGAATGATCAGCCCATGCGCCAGACGGATTGCGCTGTTCCCGCTTTCCACAAGGGTCCCTGCCAATGTCGCCGGATTCAATTCATGAACCAAGCTATCGCGGATTTCCACGACCACCGGCCCGGTTTCATTTTGCAAATTTTGCAATGTGTCCTGAAGACTAGGGCCAGTCGGGTCCAAACCGTTCACCACCCTGATTTCAGCGCCGTCCACGGGTGCAGGATCACGCGACACTGGATGCGCACCAATCGGTGCCACCGCGCCATACGTATAGCCAAAGAACACCCTTGGACGCGGGTTGGCTATTGGACCGGAAATAAGCGCATTTCGTTCGGCCAATGTTGCCACACCAATCAATACCCGCCCGATTTCAGGATCAATAACAATGTCATGCGCATCAACTTCGTCCGACATGCCGGTTTCCCACGCACATAGGTTTGCGCTTCGCACACGCCAGTTCACACCATCGAGAATCGACTCGGGAATATACAGCTGCAAGCCGACATCACTGATGTCCAATCCTTCAGGACCGTTTGCTGTCTCGACAAACGAATCTACAGCAAAATAGGCCTTCGGATTCCCTGCCTCGGATGTGCTTTCCAAACGGGCAGGCAATATTGGTGCGGCCACGGCATCAGGGGCCGTTAAGGGGGCTGTGCCCGTTTGTGTATCTGCTTCAGGACGCTGGTAGCTGTTGAACAGACGCACAGGCCGGTCAAGCGGATCAAGATCAAAGCGCACTATAAATCTGGCGCGATTGCTTGCGGCCGGTGGCACGCCCAGATTTTGCACCCCTTTCAACAGGGGCCGCGTCACAGCGAGCCGATAAGCATTGAGCCGCCACAGGTAAATTGCCAGATTGGGCAAATTGATATGCCGCGCGCCATCGTCCGCGCGTTTGACATCGGGGGTATAGGCGAAGGGATCAAAAGCGGTCCCGACAAGCGATAGCATTGCGGGATCACGCAGGGCGACTGTCCCCCCCCTGCGCGGGGTGAACCGTGTGATACTCAACTCGCCATAGGGTGGTTTACCACCACGATCAGGGCGTTGGTGGTTCAAATGCTGTGCCCATGCCAAATTGGGGAACAATTCAACCGCACGGCATGGCCAACCTGTCAGATTTGCCGCCAACCTCTCGATCGCGCCAAGCGTGCCTTTGCGGCGACGCAACGCAATGGTGTCGGCCACATCGGCGCGCAGGGTGCGGGGGTCACCTTTTAGATGCGATGTACCGATAAGATCAGCCAGATAGGGAATAACCCAGTCATCACAGGTTTCGATAAACAAATCGTTCCAAAGCGCCTCGATATTCTCATGCAACGCGCCGAAAACTTGCTCGACTGATTTTAGGTATGCTTCCAACTGCCCAGGCGGCAGCTGCTCGGCATCGCGAATGCGGTATATCTCGGGCAGGCGTTCATAGAGAGGAACCCGTTTCATCTCGTTCATGCGCACTCTCCTTCAACATCCGGGGGCGCGGCTTGCAGTGTTAGCGCGCCGTTGGTCAGGGCCAAAAGCTCGTTGCGCTGCGGGGTCAGCTGGGCGTTCAGAACCCGCGGTGCATGTGGCAAAATCAACGCCGCACTTGCCCGTGATGCGGTAGCTGAGAACATTCCCAATGCGGTTACCTTTGCCCAAGTCACGCCTTCGACCTGCTGCGCAACACCTTCGATCCGGTTGGCATATTCGCGGCCACCCAATTGGCGCGCTCGCAATGCAAACAGCCCTTTGCGGCTGGCATTTTCGGTATCCATTGGAGCCAGAGACTGCACAAGCATGGCCGCAACATCGGCTTCGGTGTATCTCGCATTCAGCCCATAGCGCAGATCAACAAAAACCTGTCTGAAGAATGCCTGCTCAACCTTCAGCGCAAACCGGTTAGGGCCACGACATTTCTGAAAGGATCGGATTGAGCTGCGCACGGTCTCGTACTCGGCTTCACGTCCGTGCTCTAGCAGCACCCGCAACACAACCATCGGAACATTGTCGACGGTGTCCCATTCCGCCCGCACCCGCAACACGCCGGGCAGAGTCAGCAGTTCTGTTTCATAGTCAGATAGGCTAACCAGCCGGTCCAGTCCCTGAACTTTGCCAGGGGCAGCTTCGCGGGCGTTCTCGCCACCCTCGCGGTCAGCACCCCCAGCCGCACCTTCAGGCATTTGCAACTTCGTAACTTCGGGGATGCGCTCGCCTGCCGTTGGCGTTGTGTCGGCCTTTAAAGGCCCGCGCGCACCGTGACCGGTCCGGATTTGTGCAGAGATGTTTGCAATACCGGATGGCAGGCGCGCGCCTGTCTTTCCGTCTCCGAACTGTACCCAGCTGTTACCGTCGGCATCCTCCCGCACGATATAGATCTCGGCATCCGGCGCTTGGCCAAACAGGCTTGGAACCAGCGTCCATGCTCGGTTCTCAACATAGACTGCCAGCTCGGGGACCTGCGGGGGTGTTGCACTGGCGGACAAATGGTAGGTCAATGGTTTGGGGAGCTTGAAGGTTTGGAACACAGCGCGGGTATCGCCGTTGCCAAGCACCTCCATCGGAAGCGCTTTGCCCTGGTTCACCTCAACAAGGTTCCCCAACACTGTAATGGTCGGGTTTTCCTCATCAAACTCACGCCGGCGAAACAACTTTGGCGGCGTATCAAATGAGAGCGGCCACATTTGGGCCTCGGAGCCGGTTGTACTGAAATTCTCGGCACTGTTGATGCAGGTTAAGGTTTCTGCGCGCCCGTCTTCCTCATCCAGGAGTGTCATTCGCCGCCCGGCAATCTCGCGCACTTCTTTTTGGGTTCCATAAAACCACAGCGCCTCAGCGCCACTCCGAATGCGGCCGCCACGGCCCCTGGCCTCGGCGCGCAATTCGATTTGCGGGCTGGTAACTTCGTGAATCCGGTAGTCGCGGATGTCCGCGGCAGGACTCGAGAGGCCGGTATGTGTCACCAGCTCTAAATTGAGTTTCAAGAATGTGACTGGCCCTGTTTGGGCCGCAAATGCCATTGCCGTGGCCCAGCGTTTGCGAATGCTACGCAGAACGGTCAAATGCCGTGGGTTGCCTCCATCTTCGGCAATATCGGCCTCCACAATCACCAACCCACCAACGGCCAAGTCGTTTACTTCCTGATCCAACGGGATTTCTTTGGGTGGCAAAGGGCGGTCCGCACTCGTCGCCTGACAGCTGTGACTTGGGTCAACATGGCGTGAATATTTAGTCGATTTTTCCTTTGTGCCTTCGATTTTGTCTGCGTTGTCCGTGATATTTTCAGTAAATATCGCGGGGACCCCGTGGCCAAAATGTCGAAACACCCGCCCCAACCGGTAGGCTGTCACCGGCGCGCTCCAATGTGTCGAAAACGGAGTTTCAAAAGTCAGGATGCTGCGCCCAAGGACCGTTCTGACTTCCTTGATCTTAAGTATTTGCGGTTGTTTCTGGTTTGCAGCCAACACGCTGCCACTGGATTCCCAGACTGGTGGCGCGGACAAAAGCATCAACCGATCACCCGGTTTCAAATCCACGTCGAGCACAGAGGACATGCTGAAAGCCCCCCCGACCGTCGCGATTTCGGCACTCTCTTTTCCGGATATCAAAGAACTGCGGTAACGTCGGCGACGATAGAGATTGAACCGCGACAAATGTGGCCAAGCTGTAAGATCGGTGTCGGTCTGAAATTCTGCCGGCTTGCCCGCGGTTTCCAAATCTGCCTTTAGCGGAAACCCCGAGGGAACCAATATCGAACGGTCCCCCTTGACCTCGAACGCAACCGTTGCCCGTCCACCCAGCGCCGGTGCCAGCCGATACCCCATAACGCGGACCAGATCGGCGATGCTTTCGCGCCAGTCAGCCGTGCGCATAAAAGCCTCGTTGGCATAGCGTTCCTGATAAAAACTCAGGATATCGCCCAGAATAGCCGCGCCTTCAATCAGTGCAATCGCCGGATCATCTGCGGCCCGATGGGTCCAGCGCGACAAAGCAACATCGCGGTCAATCTGACGGATCATCTCGGTCAACATGTCGGGGTATTCACCTATCCGATAGTTAATTTGGTCCAGCGCCGGACGATTAACGGGTCGCCGCGGGAACTGGGCCGTATCGGTAATCAGCGGGATACAGTCATCGGCCATTTGGGTTGCCCTCCTGTTTCATCACTGTCTCCCACCGCGTAAATCAAAGGAAATTGTTCCACGCTCCATATGGTCCGGATCGTTGTGCACCAGCGCAATTTCATCGAACCCCATTTCCAAAACTTCGGGGCGTGGATTGCCCGGCGTGGGCACCCCAAATCGTTTCATAGCCACGAAAACAACATGATCAACGCCGGCGATTTCCTGAAGCCGCCCGACAATCTGGCTGCGGTGCAGCGATTGGCCAAACACCCACGAGTCCGGATTGAAAAAGCCCGGCGTACCATCGGAGGTCCAACCATCCGAGAACGCCTGCTCAAGCTCAAAGCGGATATCTTCTGGCCAGGCGTGCGGCTGAATGCATAGCTTCACTTCTATGGCCAGTGGCACGAAACGCGGTGGACGAACTTCGATATCCTCACCAATAAGGCGCACCGATTCCAAATGTGCACCGACCGACGCGGCAAGGTCCATCGACAATTCTGTTGTTCCCTCCGGATCTATGACCAGTCGAACGGTGCGCCAACTTCCGGTCCAAGCATAAGATGCCACCGCCCGTTGCACCCCCGTCACCTCTTGGGCGCGGGCGACATAATCCGCGAGCGTCACGGCACGTAGCTGGTGGGCGCGATAGGCCTCCGGTGCGTTTCGCAAAATTTCGGCGGCGGGTTCGGGGTCACATCCGTCGATGACATCAAACGGGTTTGTGACCGCATCAATCGCACCTGCCAGCGCCCCGCCCAACGGGAAGAAGCCAACAATGGCATCGGCCCCGACATTCCCCGTCTTGCCGCCCCCGACCTGATAGAAGGCGTGCACAATTGCCCCAGCCGGAAGTAATCGTCCGTTTATTCCGTTGCCAAACCGGATCACGCTTTCCTGCCGCTCATCGGTTTCGACCATGAAATGATCGCCGTTTTCAGCACTGTCATCGCTGCTGACAAGGCTGATAACCTCATCCCAAGTGTCGCTTGCCCCGCCCGCTTCTTCCACAGCAATGCGCAGCGATGAACGCGGTGGAACCTGCCCGCCTGAAACAAACGGCAGATAGGCCAGAGGCGATAACAGGGGGGGAATGGGGCATGTTACGGCGCGCACCTCGCCATATAGTTCCTGCCGCTCATAGTGCAAATGCATTTCTGAATTGCCATCTATCGGCAAATCCGTGCCGGATTCGTAATAATGGACGACAGCGGGCAAACCTTGGTGTGTTTTCACCAGATTGCCCCGAAAGGATGATATATTGTCCACTGGTCCCTCGGTACAAACCGTTGTGAACGAATAATCCCTGCGCAAGGTTTCCTTGACCCGCCATTGTATGCGCACAACGTCACGCCCGACCAATGGGTCCGCAATAACCACTGCATTTTGTTCAAGGTTTAACACCTGTCGCGCGCTTGGATCATGCCCCGCAACACGCCCCGTCCTTGGATTTAGATCTTCTGCGATCAACAGCCGTGTCAGCCTGCCATCGTTCACCGCGTTGGCCAATTGCAGCGCGCTCATCAGCCCGCCTGGGGCACCGGGTGCGGCGGCTGGCACGATATCGGCCTGCGTTGCACCGGCCCTGAGTGCAGGTTCAGCGCCCGACCATGTGTGGAGTTCAAACCTGTTGAATTCTGGTGCCAGTTCTGTGCGCTCGGCAGGGTCAACCGCCGCCTCTCGCGTGGCAAAAATCACGGCATCCCCTTGCATATCAGCGCCACCGGTCCACGCGATCAGGTCCTCGCCCAAGGTAAAAGCCGCAGTTCCCTGCGCCACATCCAGTTGCAACCAAGTTGAAGATTGTTGGCCCTGATGAATGTGATAATCCATCAGCCTTGCATGTCGCGCCAATGAAACTCGCCCGCGCGCAGTGGCGAAATACGCCTCGTTCATGACCCTGTCTTGATAATCAGACAACTCGTCCGCCGCCGCCGCAAACAGATCAATCAGGACCATATCGAAATCGGCTTCGCTGGTCACTTGCCAGCCGGGAACCCGCTCCATCATTGAGGCAATCAACACATGTCGAAACGAGTCATAGTCCTTGGCCAAATAGTCGATCATCGGGCTGGCAGGTCTTGCCCGTCCTGCCCCCAGATCAGGCGCGCAGTCATTTGTGAAACAGCCTGGCCGGAACTTGAAATCAAGCTTTGCGAAAAACGGATCGATGCGCGCCGGATCAAAGACCAGTTCAAGCGTATAGGTCGAATAGTCGCCAATCGGTTCTAGCACCAAAATCACGGATTCTGGCACAGCGCCGGCGACAGCTGAGATGCACTTCACCTCCCCCGCCCCAGCACCTGCGCGCAAACGGTGTCCACCAGCCACCACAAAGACGTCCTCCGGTGCCGTGGGTCCAGCCAGCTCGATCAAAATGTCGGCAACATGCAGTTCATTGATGAAATGCAATTCAATTCGCGCCTGTTCCGGTGCCGCCGGAGGGTCAAAAGACACCAACGCTGCGCGCAACCCGTTCAGGTTGGCATCGCGCAAATCCCGTGCCCGCTCATCCACGGCATCGGCATTCAGGATCGGATCAAGCGTTTCTTGCCACATTGCTATTGCCCCTGCCTTTGAAACCGCAAGATGCGGCTGTCTTCGGCACCTGCGGGGCGGAATTTCACCAGTATGTCGATGCGTTCGCCATCAAATTCCACTTCCAATGCCTCAACGGTCAGCCGATGGCCAAGCCACCGCGACAAAGCCTGTGATATCCGCGCCTTTGTGACTCCGCGCAAAACGTCGGACGCTGGCTCAAACACCAACCGCCGAACGCCGCCGCCAAATTCGGTCACAAAGGGGCGCTCCCCCGGATCGGTCAGCAAGAGTTGCAACACCTCATCGCGGACATGATCGGCGTCCGAAGCAGGTGCCACGCTGCGCCCGTCAGCACCGATACGAAAGGGAAATGCGATATGGCGGCCCGTGCTTAACATTGCCTAGGTCCCCTTCGCTAGTTGTTGGGTGTTTGCCACCACGGCTGGACCCTGCGGTATTTGCTCGGCGCTGGAACACAGCCCGATGCTTGTTTGCAAAAGCACGCCCACACCGTTCACTTTGCTTTGCATTGCACCCAAACTCCATTTTACCGACACACATGGCTGCGGTTTGGGGCCACCAGGGGTCGGTATCTGAAACGGACAGCCGCTGACGGTATGCTGGTCAGTTTCCAGCAAAACGGGGCTGCCAGCCGCCTTGACATCCGTGTTACTAGTGGACAGTGAAACCGTACCGCCATGCGGGCACTGCACAGTAGACGCGGTGGTTAACATCGGAATTGTCATCGCCTAGCCCCCCACCTTAAAAGCATCGTTCACAAGGCTTGCGCCCGCTGTGGTGATTTTAGCCATGCCATCGTTCAGATTAATCTCGCTCGAGGTCAGCTTCAGTGTGCTCTGGCCAATACTGATCGTAATTTCGTCGCTACCGATAACGATCTCGGCACCACCGGGATGGGTCAGTTTGATCTCGTCATTGTCTTCGTCCAGCAACAATTGGTGGCCGGAACTTGTGGCCAGAAGGCGGGCCAGATTACCGCTTGGTTCAGGGCGCTGTCCATCGGCCCACCAGCACCCGCTCCAGATTGGCCGCGCCAAATCCCCGCCTTCAAATTCGATCCAGACACCGTCCCCTACATGCGGCGTCAACGCCAATCCGTGCCCATCACCAGCAAAGGGCAGACAGGGCATCGCCCAAGGCGACACAACATCCCCGTAAACCGCAGGCACTTCGGCTTGTATCCGGCCCAGCCCGTTTGGGTCGTCAATATTGGTGACCAAGCCACGGTATTTCCCAAAATGGCGGGTTCGCTGAAATTCGCTGAGCCGTTCGATGACCGTTTCCAGATTATTGTCCATCTCAAAAAACTCCACTTGCAGCAGACAGATCCAGCAATCCGCCCGCACCGGTGTCTGTCACCGCGTTGCGCCTGGCTTGCAGTTCCTGCGTGTAAACTGACGGTGTTATCCGGTGGGTCACTTTATGAATCAGCCAGTCACCCGAGTAAGCTGTGTCGCCCGCGCGGATCGTGACGGTCTGATAGGGCGAAAGAATGGGGTCGTAACACCCTGGTACAACCCGTGCAGCCACTTTCAGCGAATAGGAGGCACGGCGCGCCTGACTGTCGGCCTCGGCCTCCGGATCTTCGCGGGTGCTGTCTGTCGGGGGCAATTCACGCAGTGCGGTTTGATCATCTGAAATCTGTGGCAATGCCCCCAGCAGGGTTTGGTCTTGCACGCTGCGTTCTGCCGATGCGATTTGCTGATCTGAAATACGCATCGAGCGGGCGCGTGTGCGTTCTTGCCCCTCGCTATCATCTGTAAATTCGGCATCAACCAAACTGCGATCTTCTCCAAGCAACACAAGTGGTTCCAGACTTGGCGTGCCGGTATTGGGCGGACGAAAACAGCCAATGTTTTGTGATGGGGTCTCGCCAGGCAAAACATAAGCCATGTACCCATGCACACGGGCCAGTTCGCGTAGAAACTGGATCGGCGTGCCCCGTTTGACGGTTACCGGTGCGGTATTCGAGGTTGATTCCACGTCTGTATTTGGAATGGTCGGAAACCGTGAAAACATCTCGAGCGCCAGATCGGAATCAACCATTTCATCAAAAACTTCGGTCTCCTCTTCGCGGTTCATCAAAACGCTATCGTCACGCACCACCAGGTTGACCACGCTCTGCCCGGGGCTCGAACTCATCTCGGCAGTGAAACCGGCTACTGCCCCGTCGATCAGCGGGGTGAACGCTCCGTCGCCCTGCTTGATCTCGACTCGCATACGCGCAAATGGCGTTGCAAACTCACCTGATTGGTGCTGCCAGTGCCCGCTGTCATCAAGGCACAACATCATCCGGATGCGGGCCTCCCATGCCATTTCCATCTCCTGCTCAACGGTAATCGCTTCAATCAACGCCAATTCTTCCACCGTGGCAGGCCGGTCTCCGAAGAAAACTCTGAAGGATGTACTTCCCATTACGACCTCGGCACTTTCAGAGTATCGAGCGTTCGCGCCAGCAGCGTTTTTGCCTCAAGTCGGGTATTTGCGTCAGCGATGTGCCAGAACCGCGTTCCATCGCCAAACCGTTTTTGCGCCAGTAGATCCAGACGGTCATCCTGTTTGCTGACGTAGAAATCGCCCGATGGTTGCGGCAACCTGCGCAGACGGATTGCGGTTACTTTACGCCCGGCGCGGGTTTTCACCTCGTCATTTGAAATCTTTGCATATCGAGAGTTTTCCAAAAACATCGTTTTTTCGTCCTTAAATTGGAATGAGTTCCACCACCTGCTCGGCAGTGTTTGCAAGATTTGCTATCGCTTGTACTTCTTTGGCGATTTCGGTAAATTCCTGTGCCCCTTTTGCAAGCCAATCGTCTGAACAGGATCCGACTTTGATAACCGAAATCTCCATGTCCACTTCTGCGCGCACCGGATTAAGCAGGTTGTCGTATTCCAGCTCGTTAATGCGCATTGATTCAATCTTGATCGGATGCAGACGCGTCAGCCCCCAAATAAACAGGATGCGAGGAAAGGCTTGACGCGGAATGGGTTGCGAGGGGGCATCATCATCGCCCCCCAATCCCAGCGCGTCTCCGATCGCGTCCACGGCAGCCCCGATCAGACCCGCGACCTTACCACCGGGTAGCACCATTTTTTCCAATGCGGCCAGCTGCGGCCCAATACCAAAGCCACGCGCCAACACCTTGTTTTCATCCAGCGCATCAGCCGCCGAAAAGTGGGCTTTTAGCGAAATCTTCTCGAACACCGCTTCGCCGGCCTGCGATTGTTCTCGCTCGTTTGCTGCATCTGGCCGCTGCGGGGCAACGAAACTTCGTACCAGCGCCTCGGGATTGAATTGAAAGATCACCACATTCGGGATTGGGCCGATCAGATCAGTGCCATATTCGATCATTGCGCCACGCATCAATACCGCCATTTTCTTAGCCCTCCCCCTCGACTTTGCCACGCAGTTCGCTGGCAACTTGGCGCGCCACCTGTCCGGTCAAGCCAATCGCTGGCGTGTCCGGATGCTCAAAATGCCGGGCAATCGCACCGGGCAATTCCTGAGTAAGTTGACTCACCTGTTCCGCCGGATACCCTTTCAGAGTCATATTCAGCGCGTCTAACTGGACGCGGTTTTTTTTCATGGCCATCATCATTCCCTCACATGTTCCGCATAGCGGCCAAACTGATCCAGACTGACCGCCCGACCCAGTTTGTCGAACTCTTCTTTCACCGCGCGCACCACCGCAGCCATACCCAATTCGGGTGCCTCACCGTCACGCACACTTTGCAAACAGGCATTGAACACCGCCGACCTGATGTGCCCGCCCGAAAGCGGTACACGATCAGCCAGAAATTTCAGATCCAACTGCTCGACATCGACATTGCGCGGCAGCACGGCTTGCCAGATTCGCAAGCGTTCCTCTGGCCCGGGAAGTGGAAATTGGACCACATAGCGCAATCGGCGCATAAAGGCCTCGTCCAGATCTTTTTTGCGGTTCGAGGCGAGCACGGCCATCCCCTTGAACCGCTCCATGCGCTCCAAAAGGTAGCTGACTTCCAGATTGGCATAGCGGTCGTGGGCATCTTTTACTTCGGTGCGTTTGCCAAACAATGCGTCGGCCTCGTCAAAGAACAGGATGACGTCTGCCGCATCCGCCGCATCAAACAATCGGCGTAAATTCTTCTCGGTCTCGCCGATGTATTTGTTGACCACCTGACTTAGGTCGATCCGGAAAATCGGCATATTGACGGCCCGCGCAATCGCTTCTGCTGCCATTGTTTTGCCAGTGCCGGGCGGGCCGGAAAATAGCACGGACAACCCGCTTTCATTCCAGGCCTGCGCCGTGCCCCATTCATGGTGCACCGTGGTCAGCACACTTGCAGCCTTGACCAGATTACCCATCTGTGTCGTCTGTCGCTCGGGCAACATCAATTCTTCCAGATCGAACCGTGGCTCAACCGTTTGCGCCAGTTCCCCCAGTTCCAGATCCGCACGACAAGCTTCAAACAAATCTCTGTCGGCAGGCGGATGTCCGAGCGCACGGATCGCGGTTGCAACACGTGAAATTGTTCGCGCTTCATAACGAAAACGGCGCGCGCAATCCGTTAGCGCTTTTTTGCCGTCAACGCCCGCCCAGACTTCGGGCAATTCACGCTGCCATTGCGCCAACCGCATTTGATACGTCGATGGTTTCAATTGCACCCGTGCAAGCGTCACCTCGCGCGGCAAATGGGCCAATGGATCGGATTCCGTCATGCCAACAAAGATGATCAAGGGCAAACGCGCAAGATGCAGCATGCCGGCACCGTCCTTTGCCGCGACCACTGAAAATGGCAAGAAAAGTGCCGCACCGCGCAACCAAGCGGCAACCAGCAACCCGTTAAGGGTGGCTGTATCGGTTACACCACCAACCACCTGTAGCAACGGCAAACCAAGTTCACGCGAAATTCTGCCAGCGGTTTCAACCAACGGCGCATCAGCAGACCCGACAATCGGTGCCAAACTCACCCGATCCAGTGCCCGTGTTTTCAGGCGGGCAACAGAAAATTCAAGCTGTGTTTCGTCGAGGCTTGCGACATCATCGCCCACAAGATGGGGCATGACCCCCTGCAACTGACGCGGCGGGGCACCTTGTGGGAACAACAATTGTCGCGCCACCACCGGCGTAATTTCAAGCGAAGATTGCCAGTTCACAGGGATCGGGTCGAACACGCCATGCGTTACCAACGGATGGCCCGCGTCAAGCAGTGTCAAAACCTCTTGTGGCGCATCCCACATCCGTTGCACCAGTTTCAGATTTGGCTGCACGGCGGCCACATCATTCAGACAGGCGGCAATGACTGTGCCGCGTGCACTGTCCAAAACGCCGCCCAACGCCAGTGCCAGCGCAAAGCAATCCACGGGCTCCAGTTGCAATGATTTAACCAGCCATGAAAACGACCCTCGCTGCGCGCCCGCAACATCTGGCGGTGGTAATTCGATCTGTTGGGTCAACCATGCGGCGGTGGTGTCTTCGCTATAAAACGCCTGTCGTTCGGTCTCGTAGCGCATTAGATCCAGCGTTTCCGACAGCCCATCGACGATTGGCGGCAAGGTGCCAGCGCTTGTTTCTTTGGTCAACGTCCCGCGCTCATGCCAGAGCCACGCAACCTCGCGTCGCAACCGCAGCGTTGCCTGCCGTAACCAATAGGCTGCCAAGGGGTCGTCGACGGACAGCCCTGGTTGAAACCCCAGCGGCGGTGCTTTGGTTGGATGTCCCGTTACCAGGTTCATGGCACCACCACCGTCGGGCTCATCCGCGCCTGTTGGCCGTTCACTTTTACGATCACGCGATAAGAGCCCGCCGTCATTGCCGCGCCAACCCCCGCCACCACAATTCGCAATTGATCAGCTTGCGTCGCCACCACATCAAAGGTTTGCACAACAATCCCGTCTTGCTGAAGCGCCACAATGACATCTGCAGCACTATCACCAAGAAGAATGCCATCTATCTGCAAGGCCCCCGCATTCAACAGGGCGGTCGTTACCACTGGACGAAGCCGTGCAGTAATCAGGTTCGAAGACCGGAACCGTCCGCCGGTTCGCGCTTCACGCAATTTCAGCGGCAACTCGCCCGCCGAAGGGCCAAGCCCCGATGCAATTCGTCCGGCACCACCCGGTCCCGGTGCGGCCCCCTCAACCTCAACGGTCATCCGGTCCGACCACTGGCCTGTCACGCGCAGGGCCTCATCACCCAGCACCGCCTCCAAACCACCAAGATGCAGATCATTCCCAAAAAGAGTGATCAAATCTCCGGCCTCGAAAATTGCGGGTTCCACCCGATCCAATTGGGCACCCAGACTGGGCAGTGCTTCAATGCCTACGCCGTCCTGACCAATCTCGGTGGCGGGGTCAGTGGTATAATCCACCCCGACCAGCAAGGCATAATCAGGCGGGTCGGCAGGCAACAGCAACACCGGCCGCACCTCAACCGCCGTCGACAATCGAAAGGTCTCGTCGGCCCCTTGCATCAACTTCGAAAGCAAATCTGGCGCGCTTTCGACAAATGTGATTTTCAAGGGCTCCGGATTATGTTCCAGCGCTGTGCGCACGGTGTTGGCAACCGCTGCATCCAAGCGCAAAAAATTCAGCTCGTGCAGCGCCGTCAACCCCTGACCCAGCAGCTCATGCGCCGACGGGCTATCGCTTTGTTCCTCATCGTCAAAGGCTGTAAGCAAATAGTGCAGGATCAGCCATAATGGTGCCGGGCTTTGCTCGTCCAGCCGATGGTTTCGCAGCGATCCGTCAATGCTGGTCTCATATAGAAACAGATTCAGCTTTTCGGACGAGTCATTCTGGCTCGCCTGTTCCGGCTTACCAACCGAAACGGTAAAACCGCGTCGGATAAGATGGTCGCGCAACAGCATTGTCACCGCCCCGATCGACCTTTGTGAATCAACTCGTGCCATACCTGCCCCGCTACAATTTAATGAACCGGCGGCGCAGCCGATCCGAGGTGAAAGCAGGGGAACGAGGTGATGCGGGCAATGGTGGTGCGGCGGTCGGTGGGCGCATCATAGAGATTGCGGGCGGGGCCTGTGCCGGGGGCGGTGCAGGTGGGGCTTCTACAGTAACGTTGATTGCACCAATTGAAATGTCGACACGTTCTTCCACCACCTCATGCGGCAGGACCTTCTCCGGTGGCGCTGCTTCCGGACGCATAGCAATCTCGACCGCAGGCCTCGGAATAACGGGCGCAGGTGTGGCTTTGGATGTGACAATATCAGCGGCCATAGCCCGAACTTCGGTAGGCTTTTCAGACGCGGTTGCAGCGGTAGGTTCGGTCGGCATCTCAGATATGTCATCAGTCAGCCGCATGGCTGGTTTTGGATCAAATCCATCGCCAATATCATTGCGCTGATGCGTTTCATTCGGGGCAATCCAGTCAAAAACCTGTTGAAGGGTTTCATGTCGGGTGATGGTTGACTGTATTTCCGTCGGCATTTCCTGTGGTTTTCCAGACGGGCTGGGGTCGGTCGGGGTGCCCGCTGCGGTCACAGTACGCGCCACATCAGAAGTGCTGGATGCGATGTCCGGCGTGTTATCCGGTATCGTGGCGTTCTGTGGTCTGTCGGGTTCTGTCGGGTCTTGCCGTTGGCGCGCCCCCTCTGGCAACGTCGTGCTCAGTGCAGCGGGTTTTACCGGAGGCTGCTGCGGGGCAACAGACAGCCCCACAGGCGCGTGGGCCGGCACTTCGATATTGATCTCTTCAATCGCGCTTGTTGCGATGTCCGGCTCGGTCTGAACGCCGCTTTGCAAGCGACTTTGCACGATTGGCGCACCCACTTGCAGTCGGCTTTGTTGAACAAGACGTGAAAGGTAATTCATGCGGGCCACCCATCATCACCCATCGCCAGATATCGACGTCGCCGCCATGCAGGAACGTTTAGAACGTCAGCCTCGCTCCAACCATAACGCCGGGCCAGTTGATCGACGTCTCTGATCATGCCGGTCTGCGCCCGCGCAAGTGACGATAAAAGAACGGATTCCAGATCCACCGGTATATCTGACCGTCGCTCACAGGCGGGACAGGCGACATCCAAATCGAAACACGATAATGGATCAAATGACGCCAGAGCGTCGGCCACAACCGGTTGATGCTCTGGTGTTAACGAACCCGCCACAACCAAGGAATCCAGAATGGCCATCTTGGCCGCTTCGACTTCGTCAAAGGTTGCCTTGCGCCATAACCGCTGGTCAGTGCCGCAGGGTCGACGCAAGCGAACGCTATCTCCGTCGCCCAGCGCAACTTGGGTCTCGTTATTTTGTTCTGCTGCCTGCGCCAGATCCAGAAGCTCTGTCACGGGCAACGCGACTTCCAGCGGCTCCGAACAGTCCTCGTGTGGGCATTGCATAGTCAGCGGTAAATCGTCGACTCGCGTCGTGGCCGCATAGACGGCCAGCAATCCCCCCACCCGCGCCGCAAGGCTCAGTTGCCAGATTTCTTCCAGATCAGAGGGATCAACAGCGGGTTCCGCACAGGTTGCCAATACCTGCGTGACCAAACCCGCCCGATCACCTGCGCCAAAGTCGATATCCAGATCTTGGACATGGCCAATCCCGCGCCACAGGAATGCCTGACGGTCTGCCTTGAAGCCTGGAACAATGGATAAATCGGTGCGTGCAGACAAGGAACGTCCTTTCGGGTGTCGCCAAGGGGTGCGTTAGTGACCGGCCTCGTTCAATAAATATCAGGCAGCCGGAACTGCGGAGGCCTCGTCAGGTTCTTTTGTTTCGGGATCGCGTTCCCAAGACTCCAGTTCCAGCTTCAGCGACTCGATGGCCACAGCGTTGGCGTTGGCATCAAGATCGGGTGTTGCGGTGAACTCGCTTACCCAGCACCGGTAGAGAAAATAGCGCTTGGCCACATGACCCATCTCGTCCATGAATTCCAGCGTTACGTCCTTGCGAAAATTCACAAGGTCCATACCGGCATCCCCGCTGGTTGGATGGATCAGATTGGCCCAGGATTCAAACTGCAGATCGTGGGTAATGCCCCGCTCCATCGTTATCCCCTCATATGTGGTCCGTCCGGGGGATTTGTGGTCGCGACTGTTGTCTCCGCCGTCTCGGTGCGTCACAACCTCGGTTGTGCGTTTCAAGGGGCCGACCTTGGATATTCCCATAACAACTTTCTGATCCCAGAGAAGCCGAAACTTATAATTCTTATAGGGGTCGATACGATGGGCATTTGTGACAAATCCATTTGGCATAATGCGTGCACTCCTTGTCTAATTTTCTGCGCAGGGCGCTTGGGTCGATCAGGATAGATCGCCAGCGATTTGCTGGATTGTAAGAACAACAAATTCGGCGGGTTTAAGTGGGGCAAAGCCAATCTCGACATTAACAATGCCAAGGTTGCGATCCGCCTGCGTGGTGGTCTCGCCATCGCATTTCACGAAATAGGCCTCATTCGGGGTGGACCCCTGAAACGCGCCCTGCCGGAATAACCCGCTCATAAAGACTCCGACGTTCAACCGGATTTTAGCCCAGAGCGGTTCGTCATTTGGCTCAAACACCACCCACTGGGTGCCGCGGTAAAGGCTTTCCTCAATCATCAAAGCGAGCCTGCGAATGGGGATGTATTTCCACTCTGACCCCAGATCATCCGAGCCATCCAGCGTACGTGCGCCCCAGTTCACAAACCCAGCTGGGAAGCTGCGTGCCGAATTCGCGCCCAGCTTGTTCAGCACACCGTTTTCCAGATCGGTCAGTTTGGTGGCCAACCCGACAATCCCGCGAATATCCGCCTCGGTGCCTGCTGCCGCTTTCCACACACCGCGCGAACCATCCGTGCGCGCCATCAGGCCCGCAATCGCGCCCGTTGACCCGACCGTGCGCACAAGCCCACCATCATTGAACTGTATCTTCGGATAAAAGACGGCCGAATAATCTTTCACCACCGTTGCGCGCAAATTGTTGATGTCGTCCGTGTTCTGTACCACAGCCGGACGCCCTTCTGCATCGGTCCAGGCGTCAGGCGCATCAATCAATAGAAATGCGCGCCGGGATTGGGCATAAATACTGGCTGGGCCCCAAAGCTGACGACGCGTCGCATCATCCAACGCGTGGTCGGCTGGCAGCACGAATAGATTGACCAGATCAACCGTATCCAGTGCGTGAAACCCGGTCTTTAGCACCGGACTACCGACATAGTCAGCAAACCCGGGCGCACCGCCATCCGCACCGGTTTGGGTGGCAACATTAAACGCCACGAACCCACTCGTACCGTTTGGACCAAGCGTATACTGGCGCGTGTTCAAGACCACCGCAGGGTTAACCGCAGCGGATTGCGGCCCAGCATAGGCAACAGCCCCCGGCACATCGTTGAATGTACCATCTTTGGCCAGCACCACCAGATCATGCCCGTGTACTTCGGCCCGATACCGCGACCCTGGAGCATTCGAGATCGCCTGCGCAATAATCCGCAGCTTTTCACGTACCCCGTCGTTGTTCCCGTTCGGGCTGGTTGGGCCTTCGTTGTCGGTAAAGAACTGATCGCCGCCTGCCGTTGTCTGGATGTCGTTTGGATCAGCATCAAGCGCAATAGCCGCTTCGCTGCCAATGGTAATAGCCGTCAGGTCCGCTTGGGTCAGCCCGGCCAAAGTGTTCAGATTGGTCAAGGCACCTGCATCATCATAGGCGCGGATCACTGAACCGGTCGGTGTTGGGCGAAAATTGCTGCGTCTCGCCAGTTCGACGCCACCATTGTCCACGCCAACCATCAGGCCGCCTGCGATATCGGATGTTGCCGAACGCCGCACCCGCACTGTCGCGGTATCGCCGCTGGAGGCCGTGATCCGTAAAAACCGCTCGCCGCCGGCCTGAGCAGAAGCATCAAGGCTGACTGTGACGGTCTGCGCCGGAATCAGCGCGCTTAAGGCATCATTAATTCGATCCTGTAGCTCGCTTTCCAGATCACCAATCGCCACAACTGCGGCGTCATTCACATCCCAAGTTGACAGATCAACGGCCACATAGGCCGACCCATTCACCGAAACCTCGAACCGGCGCGCGCCAGCTGGGTTGCCAAATCCGATCAACCCATCTAGCGTCGCCTGAACGCCCGCAAGGTTGGTGCCAAGCGGGCGACGCGCTTCGGCATATCCGGCAAAACTGCCCGCTCCAAGGTTCAAGCCGCCGTCCAGCGCCAAATTGATCAGTTGCGAGCTTTGCGAAACAAAACTGGGGGCAAATCGAGGCGAGGTACTGTCCATCACCAGATTGGAATGCACTTCGCTTGCGACCTGCACGCCACCCTCTTCCTGCACAACCCTCAGGTTGAAGCTCTCGCCGGGATTCGGGGTGTTGTAATTCACCTCGAGCCTAAGCCCGTTTCCCCAGACGCCTGCGACTTTGGCCGTGGCACGCAATACCGCCGTATTGGCGAAATTTTGCAGGTCAATCCCGGCCGCCAATGCCCCTGCCCCCGCCAACCGGACCACATAGCAATCCGTGCCGCCATTGTCGTAAAACAGCTTCAGGCTTGCTGCCAACTCGCTATCCGGATGCGCGCCGCCAAAGTTCCGTAAGAAATCAGCGTAACTCAGGCAGCGTACAGGCGCGTTAATCGGCCCTTTCAAACTGCGTCCGAAAAACGCTCCAATAGATGTTGCCACGCCTGTAATGGTTTTGACGCCGCTTGACTTTTCTACAATGTAGACGCCGGGATAGCTGACCTGAAGCATTGGGAATCCCCCTGAAATAGTTGTTATCGTCGGGGTTCAGGGGTACCTCCCCTTAGCCGCCGCTGGACAAAATGCAAACACTCGTAAGAGCCAATAGTAATCTGGAATATCGACACGCTTGGTACTGTGAACGTGCGCATCTATGCGATCGAAATGGGTTGGTTTTTTTAGTGAGATATGGGTTTAAAATCATCCGGAGCGGCTTGCCTGAGCTTTTTGCAAGCGAAACAATTCCATCTTGCGATACAACCGCATTGGAGCGGTAAAAAGTGGATTCATTCGCATTGGGCAAAGCCGGAAAATCCCTATAAAAATACCAAACAAAAACTGTGGATGACTCGTTAATTCCACCTGCCCTAGGGTAAGCTTGAAATCTCTACCACACAACCTAAGCGAACGTTGTCGGCAATAATTTGCCAGTATGACAAACTTATCAACGAGGTTAGCAAAGGCAAATTTCACAAATTAAACATTGCAATGCATTGTTTTTATATGTATTTTCCTTCATCTCATGCGAAACTGGACAAACCCATCACATCGCCTTTACGTTGAGCGTCTTGGGGTCGCTCGGCTCTGACTTCGCTTGCATCTCGGTCGATCAGAGCCAAGCCTACCGGGCATCGCCGAGGTGCCTTGACCAGCGCTCTCCAGGTCCTTCAGGCAGCCTCCTTAACACTCTGTTCACTCGCAGGTTCACCAAGCATTTCATCGAACTTTGCATGGTGGTTTTCCATCCGCGAAAACGACATCTTTTCTGCGACAAACGAAACTGATTTTGGGCCACTCGGGCAAATCATTGCTGTCGGGAACCGAATACTATTTGCCCGGTACAGAATAGGCGGTCCGAACGCACCTGTCTTGTTTGACGCGCGGTTTCAATCAGTCGGCGCAACACTTTTGTCTTTTTGGAAAATGCCCCAATTGGTGGCGGTAGGCTGGTTTTTTCTGCCGAGGTGAAAGTCATTCTGAAATTGTTGTTTGAAAACGATGAGTAGGATTGGGAACGACGCGCGAGTGACGCACGAATAAAGTCCGTTTTTATGTTCAGAGCATGAATTTTTTCAGCTCATAAACCCGTTCAGCATTTGATGCCGCGATTGCGCCGTCCGCGTTCCAAAGTGAGTTTTCGAACCCGACACGAACCTTACCGCCCTTGTGAAGCCCTGCCACCAAGCATTCGGTTTCACGTTTTCCAAAGGCGCAAACAGCCCAATCGGCCGCAGGGCAATTTTGCGTCAGCCACGCAACAAAGGGGTCTAGATCTTCTGGAGCACTTTGTTGGTTTTGACTATGTCGTCCAAGGACAAAGAGAAGCTGAAGACCGTCCCGTTCGATACGCCCGTTTTTTAACAAACTCGACATCGAATTCAAATCCCGTTCGCCATAGAGGATGTGTTGAACCGCAATATCGTCATGCACACATTGGTTGTAAAATGTGATGGCTCTTGACGTATCGCCGTCCTCAAGCATTTCGGTCAATGCCACCGAGACCGCCTGGGGATTTACCTGTTCGACAACTTCGCGCTGCTGTGCCGCAGTATATAGCCCAACCGCTTCGGTTGTGATTTGAATCACCATATCCGGAACCGCCTGACTGAGTTCGGCCAAGGCTTCGCGGTAGAGACCAACATCAAGTGAGTGTCGGCCATTTTCATCGCGCACATGAAGGTGAATTCCATCCGCACCAGCGTCACGACAGTCAACGGCTGTCGCGACGATCTCGTCTATGGAAATCGGCAGAGCGGGATGATCGGCCTTGGATTTTCGAGCACCGTTGGGCGCGACCATCAACCGAGGCAGTGGTGTCACAAGACCTGCCTGATTGCTGTTTGCAGCTTGGAAATAATCTCGCCGATGTGGTGTTCCTCCATGATAAAGGGCGGCGCGAGAAGAATATGATCTCCCTGCACACCATCGATGGTGCCCCCCATCGGATAGCAAATCAGCCCTGCTTCAAAAGCCTCTTTCTTTAATGCCTTATTGACGGCACGCTCGGGGGAGAACGGGCGCTTGGTGTCACGATCCTCGACGAACTCAAGACCTCGGAACAAGCCGCGCCCCCGAATGTCACCAATGTTTGGGTGCTGGCCAAACGCCTGTTCCAAACCTGTTTGCAGTTTATCGCCAAGGATTGCGCATTTTTCAACGAGCCCACCATCGGTCAGCTTGGTCAAAACAGCCAAGGCCGCAGCGCATGCCGTTGGGTGTCCGACGTAAGTGTGCCCGTGCTGAAAAAAACCGCTGCCCGACTCGATCGCGGCATATATTTTTGCGGAACACATCATAGCACCGATTGGCTGATATCCGGCCCCCAACCCCTTGGCGATGGCGATGATATCCGGGCTGATGCCTTCTTGATCACAGGCAAAAAGGCTGCCGGTGCGGCCCATGCCGCACATGACTTCATCTAAAATTAATAGCACGCCGTAGGTATCGCAAATTTCGCGGATGCGTTTGAAATATCCCTCAACAGCCGGAACCGCGCCTGCGGTTGCCCCCACGACGGGTTCTGCAACAAAGGCGAAAACCGTGTCCTCGCCCAGTCGCTTGATCTCGGTTTCAAGTTCATTGGCAACTCGCAGACCGTAGTCTTGCGTGGTTTCTTCTTGCAACTTACCGCGATACTCAAAGCAGGGCGATATGTGGGTTGTCTCGACCATCAAAGGCGCGAACGGCGCTCGGCGCCATTCGTTGCCACCTGTTGCCAATGCCCCAAGGGTGTTGCCATGATAGCTTTGGCGTCTCGCAATAACGTGGCGGCGTTGTGGTTGATCTATTTCCACATAGTATTGCCTCGCCAATTTCAAAGCGGCCTCCATCGCTTCCGAGCCGCCTGATACAAGATAGACGCGATCAATGCCCTCTGGCGCATGAGCGATCAATTTGTCGGACAGTTGTTCAGCCGGATCTGACGTGAAAAAACTGGTATGTGCGAAAGCAACCTTATCAAGTTGAGCCTTAATGGCGTTGGTCACGTCTGGATCGCCATGACCAAGACAAGACACCGCCGCACCACCAGAACCATCGAAATATTCTTTGCCAGATTGGTCATACAAATAAACACCCTTTCCGTGGGAAACGGTAGGAAGTGAGGATTTAGTATGTCTTGGGAAAACATGTGACACGATGCTGTACCTTTGGAAAGTTAGACCGATTCATTGTAACATATGAAACATATGAATCTTTCGTTGACAAGATGCGAAACAAATGGAACATTCGCTGAATTGGATACTTCTTGGGGGGAGTTCGTTTTTGCAGCCGACGTTTGAACAACAACTTTCTGGCAAATATGCTTCTTTGAGCGTCAAGCTAAAAGAAGCCGCCGACTTTGTTGTCGCTAACCCCGTTGACGTTGCAACGCGCAGCCTTCGCGCGATATCCAAAGAAGCAAATCTATCTCCTGCCACGTTTTCACGCATGTCCAATTCGCTAGGATATGGCAGCTATGAAGACCTACGCGATGTTCTTCGGGCCGGGATCGAGCATAGATCAAATTCGTTTTCCCAACGGATCGAAGCACTGCAACAGCGTCATAACAACGGGGATCAGAACTTTCTCCAACAACATGTCATGGACTGCTCGGCGAACCTGCAAGAACTGGGTGCCACGATCAGCACGGCCGCAATAGACACGAGTGTTGAACGTTTGCACGACGCTCGGCGTGTGCTGGTTCTTGGCGGGCTAGGGTCCACCGGTGTTGCCGAGTATTTGGTTTATATGGCAAGCTTTATTGCGGACAATTGGGCGATGGCCAACCGGATGGGCGCGTCCCTCGCAAGCGGTTTGGTTGGAATGTCCGAGAATGATGTATTAATCGTCGTGACCAAACCCCCGTTTGCCAAAAACTCAATTTTGGCCGCACAAGAAGCACATCAAGCAGGTGCCTTCGTCATCGTAATCACCGACACGCACACCTGTCCGGCCCTTATTCATGCGTCAGCGCATTTTATCGTACCAACCACAAGCCAGCACTTCTATTCGTCCTATGCGTCAACGCTGGTTCTGTGCGAAATTCTGATCGGCATGCTTGCCGCTCGTGCAGGATCACCTGCAAGGGCGCGGATTGCCGATGTTGAAAACAGAAACCGTCGTCTCAATGAAGTCTGGGATGACAAATCCGACACCATTTCATCAACTCAGGGAGAGTAAAAAATGTCGAAGAAAATGAACCTATCTGTTGTGGCGTTCGCCGTTGGAGCCATGATGGCACCGGCTGCATATGCCGAAGAGTTCATCACAATTGGGACCGGTGGCGTTACCGGAGTTTATTACCCAACGGGTGGTGCGATTTGCCGTTTGGTAAACAAAGGCCGCAAAGAGCACGGCATTCGCTGCTCGGTCGAATCTACCGGCGGTTCCGTCTACAACATCAACACCATCCGCGACGGCGAGCTGGAGTTTGGTGTTGCGCAGTCTGACTGGCAGTACCATGCCTACAACGGCACATCAAAGTTTGAAGACGCGGGTGCCTTTGAAGGTTTGCGCGCCGTTTTCTCCGTTCATCCCGAGCCCTTCACTGTTGTTGCCCGTGCAGACGCCGGCGTGACAAACTTTGATGATCTTAAAGGGAAGCGCGTGAACATCGGCAACCCTGGTTCTGGCCAGCGCGGCACGATGGAAGTTCTGTTGGCAGCCAAAGGTTGGACCACGGATGACTTTGCCTTGGCAACCGAGTTGAAGGCTGCTGAGCAATCCGCCGCTCTTTGCGACAACCAGATTGACGCGATGGTCTACACTGTTGGTCACCCATCCGGTTCGATCCAAGAAGCAACAACAGCTTGCGATTCTGTTCTTGTGACAGTGAACGGTCCAGAAGTTGACAGCTTGATCGCCGACAACTCTTTCTACCGTTCAGCAACCATTCCAGGTGGCATGTATCGCGGCAATGACAATGACACGATGACATTCGGCGTGGGCGCAACCTTTGTTACATCCGCTGATGTATCCGAAGAAGCGGTCTACACAGTTGTGAAATCCGTAATGGAAAACATTGACGACTTCAGAAAACTGCACCCTGCGTTTGCCAATCTTGATCCAAAAGAAATGGCAACCGCTGGTTTGTCTGCGCCACTGCACCCCGGTGCTTTGAAGTACTACAAAGAAGCTGGCTTGATCGACTAAGCCCAAATTGACTTTAGAGGGGCGTTCTGCGCCCCTCTAATTGCGACCCATAATTAATAATCAGTTTAGCTGTACTTCAGGGGGATACCGACTATGGCCGATAATGCATCCGAGAACCGCGCACTCAGCGAGGAAGAACTTCAGGACCTGGTAGCCTCTTCTGATGCGGGTGCGCGTGCCCCGATCGGGGCGGTTGGCACCTTGATTGCGGTCGTTGCCGTCGTCTGGTCCCTGTTTCAAGTGCTCTTGGCCTCGCCGTTGGCAAATTACGTGATGCCCGGCGGCGTCATTAACAATTCTAGGCAAGTACACTTGGCCTTTGCTGTCTTCCTTGCCTTCATGGCCTATCCTGCTTTCAAATCCAGCCCTCGGCATTACGTCCCGCTTGCCGATTGGTTCCTTGGATTACTAGGCGCATTCATTGCGATGTATGGTTTCTTCTTTTACCAAAAGGTTGTCGATGCAGGCGGGCTTGCCGACGACACCGACAAATGGTTCGCACTTGTCGGCCTATTGATCCTGTTTGAGGGCGCACGCCGCGCGCTTGGCCCGGCAATGGCAATCATCGCCACGATCTTCCTTGCCTACGTCTTCTTTGGCTCGTCTGATTTGGTGCCCGATGTCATCCGCTGGAAAGGCGCATCCCTGAAAAAAGCCATGAGCCATATGTGGATCACCTCCGAGGGGGTCTTTGGTATCGCGCTTGGGGTTTCTACGAAATTCGTGTTCTTGTTCGTTTTATTCGGCGCATTGCTCGATAAGGCTGGTGCAGGGAACTACTTCATCAAGATGGCCTTTGGAGCGCTTGGGCATCTAAAGGGTGGCCCCGCAAAGGCGGCGGTTGTCGGCTCAGCTGCGACCGGTCTGATTTCGGGCTCATCCATTGCCAACGTTGTGACCACGGGCACATTCACCATTCCGCTTATGAAACGCGTGGGCTTTTCTTCCGAGAAAGCTGGTGCCGTCGAGGTTGCCTCATCCGTTAATGGTCAAATCATGCCACCTGTTATGGGGGCCGCGGCCTTCTTGATGGTGGAATATGTCGGCATATCCTATGTCGAGGTGATCACACATGCGTTCCTGCCAGCCACAATTTCCTACATTGCTTTGGTCTATATCGTTCACCTTGAAGCTGTGAAAAGTAATATGCCGACTTTGGGCAACCGCGTTGTATCCATGGGTAAAACCATTGGCGGCATGGCAGCGTTCTTTGTTGGCTTCGCAGCGCTTTGCTACGGCGTACAATATCCCGTTGGTTGGATCACTTCCTTGGTCCCGGGTGCGTCTGCCCTCGTGATGTCAGTCTTGGTCTTGGCAGCTTACGTTGCTTTGCTTTGGCTGGCTTCGGGCACGCCTGATCTGGAACCAGATGACCCAAATGCCGAAGAAGTCGAATTGCCGGTTGTTGGCGAAATCTACAAATCAGGCCTATACTTCCTGCTGCCAATCATTGTTCTGGTCTACTTTTTGATGATCGAGCAAAAATCACCCGGCCTATCAGCGTTCTGGGCAACAATGTTGCTGTTCGCAATCCTACTAACACAGCGCCCGATCAAAGCAATTTTTCGCGGCCAAAGCGAAATGGCAAATGCATTCAAAGATGGGGTGACGGATCTGGTCCAAGGGCTCATCGACGGGGCACGCAATATGATCGGCATTGGTCTGGCCACTGCTACGGCGGGTGTCATCGTGGGGACCGTCACGCTGACGGGCGTTGGTCAGGTTATGGCCGACCTCGTTGAATTCATGTCGGGCGGCAACCTGATCTTGATGCTGATCATGGTGGGTTTGTTGTCTCTCGTTCTTGGCATGGGCCTTCCGACGACTGCGAACTACATCGTTGTCTCGTCTCTGATGGCTGGTGTTGTGGTCGAACTTGGCGCACAGTCCGGTTTGATCGTGCCGCTGATCGCTGTGCACTTGTTCGTGTTTTACTTCGGGATCATGGCGGATGTGACGCCGCCCGTTGGCTTGGCCAGTTTTGCCGCAGCCGCGGTTTCTGGCGGCGATGCCATCAAAACCGGCTTTGTGGCCTTCTTCTATAGCCTGCGCACCGTGGCCCTGCCGTTTGTGTTCATTTTCAACACTGATCTACTATTGATCAACGTCACTTGGTATCAAGGCATCTTAGTTTTCATAACGGCCTCGATCGCGATCCTCGTCTTTACGGCGGGCACAATGGGGTGGTTCCTGACCAAAAGCCGCGCCTATGAAAGCGTGATGTTACTCCTTGTGGCCTTTGCCTTGTTCCGTCCTGACTTTGTGATGGACAGGATCCAACCACCGTTTGAGCAAGTTCAGCCGTCTGGTTTCACGACCGCTCTTGGCAGTGCCACGGCGGGCGATGAGCTGAGAATGGTCATTTCCGGCCCCGATTACGATACAGGCGAAACCAAGGAAACCACCTTGGTTCTGCCCGTCGTCGAAGGCTCTGGCGAAGAACGTCTTGCAGCCTCGGGCTTGATATTGCTCGATGAAGAAGGTGTTGTGAAGATGGATGAACCATCGTTCAGTTCGCCTTTCGCAGACGCACTGAGCAGCTTTGATTTCTATGGCGACAACCCGGTTCAGATTGCCTCGGTTCAAGCCCCCGCAAATCAATTGCCTAAGGAGCTTGTGTTCATTCCAGCGCTTATTCTTCTTGCGCTCATAGCCTTCCTGCAACGCGCCCGTATCTCTCGCCAAGGAGTTCCAGCATGACCAATTCTATCCTATGTGCCGTCGACGTAAGTAATGGTGACGAAGACATCAACGTAATCCAAACCGCCGGTCGCTTGGCGACATTAGATGGCGCGCAGTTAGACGTTGTCGCGGTTATTCCAGACTATGGGATGAGCCAAGTGGGCGCTTTCTTTGACAAGGACTACCATGACAAAATGGTTGCCGAAGCCAAAGATGCTCTCAATACTTTGGTAACCAAAGCGCTAGACAGCACGCAAAACGAAAAAGTGCGGCATGTAATCGCCACTGGCCGGGCGTACGACGAAGTTCTAAGCCTCGCCAATAAGTCCGATGCGTCTTTGATCGTTATAGGCGCACATAAGGCCGATCTGGCGGATTATTTGTTGGGCCCGAACGCATCACGTGTCGTCAGACATGCAAAATGTTCGGTATATGTCGTTCGCTAGAGGCTGTGAAAGAATGAAGTGTACGACTGCCTCGCATATCGGGTACGATGGAAATCCGACAACTTCAGCCTGAACACCTGCCTTTTCACTGTAACGATGACAGACCGGCAGGACACTTACGTTGTTACCTTGGCTTGTCTCTGAGCACTTCGTAAGGGGTTTGACCATTGTGCAGGCCGTGTGGTCTGACGAAGCTGACGCGCATCATCCTTCCGCCTCAATGCGCTTGGCCTCGTGTGTTGTGGTCATTTTACCGATTGCGGCTTCGACTTCAGCAGATTTGTTTCCAAGACTTTGCAATCGGTTTTGCAATTTCAATCAGGTCGATGGCGCGCGCTGTTATCTGGTCGGTGATTTCGGCTATCGAGCGTGGAGCCAAGTAAAATGCTGGCACGGGTGGCAGGATGATTGCGCCCATTTCGGTGGCCGAGATCATGTTGCGCAGATGGGCCAACGTCAACGGAGATTCGCGCGTCATCAGGACCAGTTTGCGACGTTCCTTGAGCTGTACGCTGGCGGCGCGCGTTAGGAGATTGTCGTCAAGCCCAATGGCGATTGCTGCAAGGCTGCGCATAGAACAAGGCGCGACGATCATGCCCGCAACAGGTGTCGAACCCGAGGCGATTGAGGCACCAATATCTTCTATCGAATGCACCTGAGACACGATGGAGTGCAGCTTTCCAATCGCATCCGGGCCACATTCGGTGGTCAGGGTACGCTTGGCGGCGTTGCTGATAACAACGTCGATCTGGGTGCCCAAGTCTGCCAATTGTTTGGCCACTGACAAGCCCAAAATCGCCCCCGAAGCCCCAGCAATACCCAGCACCACGCGCGCACTCATAATCCCAACTCCGGCATAGTGCGGGCGATGAAATCGGCGGCAAACGCGGCGTCCTCAGGAGTTGTCGACATCACCTCTCCCCACTCACGGTTGGTTTCCGCACCAATCTTGGTGGTAGCATCAATGCCCAGTTTGCCCGCCAAACCCGGCTGAGGGGACGCAAAATCAAGGTAATCCATTGGTGTATCCTTTAGCAGCATAACATCACGCCCAGGGTCCATGCGGGTGGCCAAGGCCCAAGCGATGTCGTCCCAGTTTCTGGCGTCAATATCGTCATCCACCACCACAATCATTTTGGTATAGCTAAACTGCGGCAGCATCCCCCATAACGCCATCATCACTCGGCGCGCCTGCCCGGGGTATCGTTTGCGAATGCTGATCACTGCAATACGATAAGAGCACGCCGCAGGCGGCAGCCAGAGGTCCCTGATCTCGGGAATTTGAGCGCGAATCGTGGGCAGGGCAAGGCGATTGAACACCTCGCCAATGATCGCTGGCTCGTCTGGGGGACGTCCGGTATAGGTGGACAGGTATACTGGGTCGCGCCTTTGGGTTATTGCTGTGATCCGCATCACCGGAAATGGCTCGGCGGCGTTGTAATATCCGGTGTGATCCCCAAAGGGGCCTTCGGGGGCGGTCTCACTCGGGTCAACCCATCCCTCAAGGATTATCTCGGCATCTGCGGGCACCAAAAGCGGAACGGTTTTGGCGGCAACCAAACGCGGGCGCGTGCCGGAAAAAACCCCTGCAAAGCTAAGTTCAGACACGGTTTCGGGCAATGGGAGTGCGGCGGACAGCAAGGTTGCCGGATCAGCTCCCAACGCCACTGCCACCGGCATTTTCTCACCCTTCTCAGCCCAGCTGCGGTGATGAGCAGCCCCGCCGCGATGGGGCAACCAGCGCAGTATCAGTTTGTTGTGCCCTTCGACCTGCGCGCGGTAAACGCCTGCATTGTAGTGGTTGATATCCCTTGCCTCGCTGTCCTCAGGGCGCGTCAAAACGACTGGCCATGTGATCAAAGGGGCGGCGTCACCCGGCCAATGCGTTTGCACAGGTATCTGCCCCAAATCAACCGCATCGTCTTTATGTACAACCGCCTGCACCGGGGCGTTTTTGACAAATTTTGGCCGTGTGGTCAGGGCAGCCCTTAGCATCGGCCAGCGCGCCAGCGCATCGCGCAGCCCGTCTGGCGGACTGAGGGTTCTGAGGGCTGCCAGAAAGGCACCCAATTCATCGAGATGTTCAGGCCGCACCCCAAGCCCAGCTGCCACGCGCTCGGGTGATCCGAAGAGGTTGGTTACAACGGGTATCGGCACGCGCATCCCTTCTCGTGTAGGGTGATCAAAGCGCAGCACGGGCCCCCGTGTCTCCAAAACCGCGCGGTGCACAGCGGTCATTTGATGGTGGATCGAAACGGGCTCTGACAGCACCTTCAGCTGATCAGTGCGATCACACCAGTCAAGAAAACTGCGCAGGCTGGCAAAAGGGGGGAAATCGCGGATTTGTCTGCTCCTAATAGAATTATTGCGCCAATTAACAGAAAAGAAGCCGACCTAAATTGACGATCGTCAATTTCCTAACCTCTCTCACCGCCTACTAAGGCAGAAAGCTGTTTTTCTTTGAAAGGGTTGCATGTGCTTGTGTCCGAAACGTTCAAAACAGGGACGATCCCGGTTTTTCCAATACCGTTTGCGCGCTTGATCAGGGGATTGCCGTTGGCACCCTTGTCGTTATCACTAACCCGTTATGCACGTCGGATTGCGCAGTCGCATCCAGGGATGTTTCGCCGTCTTGGGGAATACGGGCATGCCAGATTTGCGCTTGACCCCACAGATATTCCATTAGTCATTAACCTGGCACCACGTGGCGGCGACCCCAAGGTAACTGTGACCCGCAATCCTGTCGCGACGGATGCTCGCATTGCCGGGCCGCTGGCTGCACTTTTGGGGCTTGTGCATGGGGCCTATGATGGCGACGCGCTGTTTTTTTCACGCGATCTGGTGGTTGAGGGCGACACCAGCGCCGCTCTTGCCTTGCGCAATGCGGTGGACGATGCCGAACTTGATCTCGCGGGTGAAATCTCAAATCTTTCCGGGCGGTTTGCAAAACCTCTCACACGTCTGATCACACTCGCCGAACGACGCACTGGCGTCAGCCTTTCTCGCCCCGAGGAGCCAACATGGTAATGGAAATAGTTTGCCCTGCAGGTACGCCTGCAGCTTTGCGCGCTGCTGTAAAGGCTGGCGCGCATTGCGTCTATTGCGGGTTCGCGGATGAAACCAATGCACGCAACTTTCCCGGATTGAATTTCGATCGCTCCGAAATGCGCGAAGGCGTTGCCTTTGCCCATCAACACGGGGCCAAGGTGTTGATTGCCATCAATACCTTTCCGCGCGCGGGCAGTGAAACCCTTTGGCACACGGCGGTGCGTGACGCTGCTGAGGCCGGGGCAGATGCGGTTATTCTGGCTGATCCCGGTCTGTTGGCATATGCGGCAACGCACCATCCCGATCTGCGCCGCCATCTATCCGTGCAAGCGGCGGCTGCCAACGCCGATATTATCAATTTCTACAAATCAGCTTTTGACATCAAACGAGTGGTTCTGCCTCGGGTTCTGACGGTGCCCGAGATTGCATTGATCAACGCAGAAACCGAAGTTGAAACCGAAGTTTTCGTTTTCGGCGGTCTTTGCGTCATGGCCGAGGGCCGCTGTTCGCTGTCGTCTTACGTGACGGGTAAGTCACCCAATATGCACGGCGTTTGTTCGCCACCTTCGCATGTTGATTACCACGAGAACGCGGGGGTTTTGGATGCACAGTTGGGCGGGTATACCATCCACCGCGCCGCGCCGGATGAGCCTGCACCTTATCCGACATTGTGCAAAGGCTGCTTTACGGCAGGTGATAAAGAAGGGCATTTATTTGAGGATCCTGTTTCCCTGAACGCCGAACAATTGATCCCGCAATTGGCCAAAGCCGGTGTGACAGCCTTAAAGATCGAGGGACGTCAACGCTCACGTTCTTACGTGGCGCAGGTGGTGCGCAATTTCCGTGCCGCAGTGGATGCCCATGAGGCGGGGCAACCCATGCCGCAAGGTATGTTAGCGCGTCTTACAGAAGGGCAAGCCACAACCACTGGTGCCTATAAGAAGACATGGAGGTAAGCAGATGGACCTGACTATTGGCCCGAACCAGTTTTTCTGGAAAAGCGACGATTGGGCGTCGTTCTACAAGGAAATGGCGCAAGCCCCGATTGAACGCGTCGTGCTGGGCGAACTGGTCTGCTCAAAGCGCCTGCCGTTTTACCGCGCCCAAATACCTGATGCGATTGTGGCGCTACAAGACTCGGGCAAACAGGTTGCCTTGACATCATTGGCTTTAATCACGCTGAAACGCGAACGCAAGATGACCGCTGAGCTGACCGAAATGGGGGTCGAGGTCGAAGTGAACGACCTCACCGCTATTGCGGAATTGCCCGAGGGGATTGCGTTCTCGGTTGGGCCATTGGTCAATGTCTACAACGAAGGCACATTAGAATGGCTGGCCCAGTTGGGGGCAAAACGAATTTGCCTACCGCCGGAACTGACATTGCAATCGGTTGCGATTTTGGCACGCAGGGCCGCCGACCTTGGTGTTGCAATCGAGGTCTGGGGATACGGCCGCCTGCCCTTGGCCATTTCTGGTCGGTGCTATCACGCGCGTTTGCACGGGCGTGGCAAGGATAATTGCCAATTCGCTTGCGAAGATGACCCTGATGGATTGCGGGTCAGCACCCTAGAAGGGCAACCCTTTTTGGCCATGAACGGGGTGCAGACCCTGTCTGACAGTTATGCCTGCGCTGCATTTCAGGTTGAAACATTAGCTGAGGCTGGTGTTTCTGCCCTGCGTCTTTCCCCCCATTCACAAGGCTTTGCACAGATTTGTCAGTTTTTCCGCCAGCGGCTTGATGGCACACTTGACGCGGCAGGGCTTGCCACCCGTGTGCAAGATGCTGCAAAAGATGTGCGTCTGTCAGATGGATTTCTAGAAGGCGCGCGCGGGGCAGACTGGTCCGTTGGCGCGCCATGAGGGAAATGAGATATGAAAATTGCAGTTGTCAGCGCCAAAGAACGTGGCGAGACGGATCGCCTGATCTCTGAGACCGCTGCCTACATGCTGGCGCAAGGTGCAAACCTATCCGGCATCGTCAAGGTGCTTGAGGTTGAAGAGGATCCTACCTGTTGTCAAAAGATGTCGGTACAGGTTTTACCTCACGGGCAAGTAATTCCAATCACTCAGGATTTAGGTGAAGGGTCGGATGCCTGCAAGCTGGACCCCAGCGCGATTGCGCAGGCGGTGGGCGAAGTGGAAAAGCAATCCCTTGGTGATGTTCAGCTGTTTATCCTCAACAAATTTGGCCCCGAAGAGGCCGGTGGGCGTGGTTTTCGCGCGGCAATCGGCGCGGCCCTCGAGGCTGGCATTCCGGTGCTCGTCGGCGTTGGCGGCCCCAGCCGTGCCGCCTTTGATGCATTCGCTGACGGTCTGGCTGAAACTTTGCTCCCAGAGGCGGAAACGATCCGCCGCTGGTGTCTTGAGGCGATCAATTAGTCTGTGCCTTTTGGCATTGGATGGCTCCACGTTTTATAGGGTGCCCAATTGTCAATCTCAGGATAGAACTGCCTACGCCATGCCCGCACCTTCGGGTTAAACACCCGTCGCCACACCGGTGGAATCATTGCTATGAATGTCATTGGTGGATACCCCGTTGGCAGTTGTGGCACTTTGCTTTCGTCATAGATTTGCAGCAGTGGGAAGCGGCGCATCGGGTTGATATGGTGGTCTGCATGGCGTTGCAAGTTGATCAGCAAAAGCCCCGAGACAAGATGGGCTGAATCCCATGAATGATGCAGGCCCACCGGCTCGTATCTGCCATCGCCCAGATATTTACGCGTCAGCCCGTAGTGCTCGACGTAGTTGGTCAACTCAAGTTGCCAGATCGCAATGAAAGCCTGAAAAGCGAACAACCCAACCGCGAACCAGCCGCCAATAACAAAGGCAAGCGCCAGCATGATTGCCGCCAGAATCAGATATTTCCAGATCGGGTTAGAGCGGTGGAAAGCCGAGCGGTTGCGCCGTGCAAGCATCGCCTTTTCCGCCCGCCACGCTGACCCTGGCCCTTGCCGTAAAATACGAAAGTATGCGCGATGAAAACCCTCATTATAGCGCGCCGTGACCGTGTCGCGTGGGGTGCCGACCCATGGGTGATGCACTAACAGATGTTCGGTGCGAAAATGTCCGTAAAGCACCAGCGCCAGCAACAAATCACCCAAATGGCGCTCAAACCGGCTCGCCTTGTGCATAAGCTCGTGGGCGTAAACGATGCCGACAACGCCAGTTGTTACGCCGATACCAAACATGATGCCAAGGGTCTCATACCAAGGATAGCTGGCAAAATGGCTCAGGTAATAGAGCGCCCCAAAGACCAGACAGAACTGGATCGGGAACCAGATCCAAGTCAGCAACCGGAACCAAAACAGCTCTTTGTCCGGTGTGTTGGTGTCGGGGTTGCGCAAGTTTTTGCCCAAAACCATGTCCAAGAGTGGCATCAGCACCCAGCCGTAGAGTGGGATTAACAGGATGTACCAGCCGCCTTGGGTCACCGCCAAAATCACAAGGGGCACAAAGGTTATGGTCATCCAGTATGGCCAGGCCGAAAGGCGGGCGGCCTGAAGGGTTTTCTTCATTATTCTACTTCCTTTTCAGACATATGGGCGCGAGGGGTTAAACGCAGATAAATACCATCGGCGGCTCGCACGGTCAGATGCGCCACGGGCATTGGGTCACGTCCCTCGACGCGCTCAAAGCGAAACGCGCGCACCAACATCGCCAAAAGCAAAGTGCCCTCAGCCATAGCAAATGCCGAACCGGGACAGACCCGCGCCCCGGCCGAGAACGGGATGTAGGCGCTGCGCAAACACTCTTTGCCGTTTTCTGTCTCGAACCGTCCAGGGTCAAATTCGTCCGGACGTTCCCACAGCCTTTTGTGCCGATGCAAATGCCATGGGCTGATGACCACTTGGCTGCCCGGTTTGACCGTTCGGTTGCGAAAACTCTCGGGGCAGGCAGCTTCTCGTACAAACATTGGCACGGGCGGATAAAGCCGCATGGCCTCGCGGAAAACAGCGCGGGACCTTTTTAGTTTGGACAGCGTGGAAAAGTAAATCTTGTCCGGGTTGAAGGCGTTTTTGGCCTCCTCCGCCAACTTTTCCTGCCAGTCAGGGTAGCGCGCCAACAGGTAAAGCGCCCACGCAAGGGCAGCGGCAGAGGTTTCATGGCCCGCAAGGAAAAAGATGGCCACCTGATCGATCATCTCTTCGCGTTCAAAAACCTCACCTGTTTCAGGATCCGGCGTGGTCATGATCTTGGTGGCAAGGTCATCAGGGGCAGTCCCTGCGGCAATCTCGGCGGCGCGTTGATCGCAAAGCTGGCCAATGAGGTCGCGGATAATGGATGCGGTTTCACGGGTCTTGCGCGAATGAAAGCGCGGGAACCATTTGGGCAAGGGAAGCACAGCTGTGATATTGGCCACAGGCTGGGCGTTTTGATGGTCCCGAAAGGTGGCAAAGGCGGCCGCGGCAATCTCGTGTTCAATCGGAACCGAAAAAAGCGTGCGAAAGATCACATCCATCGCCAGATGGCTGGTTTGGGTCTCAACCTCGACGGCATCGTTGCAAGACAGCTTACCCAACCGCTCGACAGCCGCCATGCCGCAGTCCCACATTGCTGGAAAAACGATACGCAGACGGCCACCCTCGAATGCCGGATCGATAATGCGTCGCTGATGCGCCCAAGTTTCCCCGTTGGAGATGAAAATGCTTTCGCCTAACAGCGGCTTCAAACCCACCCGCAAGCGTTCGGATTTTGGAAAATCCATGGGCCGCTGTTTTAAAACCAGATCGACCAGCTTGGGATCATTACACATATACGAGCGAAAGAACGGCGTGCGCATCTCGGCCATCCAAGCGCGGTAAAGCCGTGCGGGTTGCGCCGACAGAATGTCCTTTTTGAACAGCTTGAAGTAGGTCCAGATACTGACTTTACCAACCCGCGAGGCGGGTTTGGGCGGCAAATCAGGTTCCACCCCATCGATTGTATCACGCACTCTTTGCCTCACATTCTTAGGTGTTGTGAGCTAGTTCCACAACATTTTGTCCGAATTATGGGGGAACTCTGCACCTGTCATTGACGATCGTCAGAAAAGCATCGTGAAACTGCAACTAGGTCTGGAAACTGCCCATCTCTTGTGCTTTTGATTGACAAACGAGAAAGAGCAATCATGCCAATACCACCCCCCAACCCGCATCCCTGCGGCAAATGCGCGTTTTACTCTCAAAGCGTTTGGGAACCTGTAGGCGAAAGCACGGTCGCGGCCCTTGCGCACCAGTTCAAACGCACCGAACTGCCTGAAGGCCAGACCATTTGGGAACAGGGTAGCAGAAATACCGGCGTTACCTGCGTATCGCGGGGGCTGATTGCCCTGCGCAGTTTACACCCTGATGGCAGTTCGACATTGCTCAGACTGGCCTATCCAGGTGAAATTGTCGGCATTCGTTCTTTCTTGACTGGGCGCGATCACCAAACCGAGGCAAAGGCGCTTTTGCCATCGCGGGTTTGTGTGGTTTCTCAGAACAGGGCAAACCAGATCGTTCAGAATAATCCCGGTGTGTTATCGCGCCTTGCAATCCGCTGCATTGATGAAATTGACCGCAATCATGAACACATAATCGCGGCCGCAACGATGTCAAACAAAGAGCATTTGGCCGCCTTGCTACAACAACTGATGGATGCGCATGGCGAAACGGTTGGGGACCAAAACCGGATGAGGTTGCCGCTCTCGCGGTCCGATCTGGCCGATCTGATTGGCGTACAACCAGAAACCCTGTCCCGGCTTGTTGGACGCCTAGAGAAAGACGGCCGCGTCACAGTAACCGGACGCGAGATTACTATGCCTATTCCTGATGTTTCCAACCAAGAGTTTACACGCTTTCGGTCTGGCTGAATCAATACGACATGTCGCTATTTGCTGAGCGAATTTGTTTTGAAGAGCAACACCCTTTCTTGATGTTATCACATATTCGACGTCTGGTGGCGCGCATTTTGCGCTGCAAAGCATGACGTATCGTTGGCAAAATTCAGATCACCATTGACCTGAGCCCCAAGTTTCTTCCACTTCATGTAGAGCCCTTGGGGTTGAATTGATGGCCTTATGCGGCCAGTTTGCCCCTGTTCATTTTTTCTGCAAATTCTAACGGCGTCAAATTACGCAACGCCGAATGTGGTCTGTGCCGATTGTAGTCCTCTTGCCATACTTCCAGCACTTCCTTGGCATCTGCCAGCGAACCGGAGAGCGTTTCCTTTAAACATTCATCTCTGAGTTTGGCGTTGAAGCCTTCGATGAATGCGTTTTGGGTTCGTTTTCCCGGCGCGATATAGTACCAGCTGATCCAGTATCCTGTGCGATACGAAGGCCGGACAAGGCTCATTCCAGCATCTGTTCCGCCAGTAACTTCTTCAGCTTACCATTCTCATCTTCAAGCGTACGCAACCGCTTAGCGTCCGACGGTTTCGTCCCGCCGTACTTCGATTTATATTTATTGACGTCGAGGAACTGATCCTATTTCGCCGACATATGTCAGCAGTCTTCTCGCCAGCTTCCTGTTCTTTGATCATTGCAACGATCTGTTCGCCCATGAAACGCTTCTTCATAAGCCCGTCCTTTTGTTGGGCAGACTTTACATCATTCTAAAGGGATTTTTTGGGGAGCAGATCCCTGCATACAAAAAACGCCTGTCAAAACTGGAAACGGATAAACTGGTTATTGTCGAAAAACAGCAAAAAGGGGTGAAGCCTGCGCATGGCTTCGACGATTTGTTCGAGCTCGCCACCAGTTTTTTCGCAAGCCCATGGAAACTTTGTAAATCAGGTCACTTGACCCTCAAGGGAGCAGTGCTGCGGTTGGCCTTTTCCGAGCGTATCGCATACGGCCGAAATCAAGGACTACGAACCCCAAAAACCACCTTACCATTCAAGGTGTTAGAGGGTCTTCACATAGGAAAGTGTGAAATGGCGGAGGAGGTGGGATTCGAACCCACGGTAGACTTTCACCTACGTCGGTTTTCAAGACCGGTGCATTCAACCACTC
>Ga0209345_10000465_pt1 | contig 52184 bp, 53 predicted proteins | sample Cruoilmetagenom7_FD_187294 | JGI IMG/M metagenome (GOLD analysis project Ga0209345, IMG submission 187294) | Oil polluted marine microbial communities from Coal Oil Point, Santa Barbara, California, USA - Sample 7 (SPAdes) (version 2) | ecosystem: Environmental > Aquatic > Marine > Oil seeps ... | reverse complement strand
TTTAGACTTTATATACTCAATTTTTTACGAAATATTTTTATGGTACAATTTTCAAAGAAATATTCTTGATAATTGATGCTTTTTAGAGATTATTGAGAGATAGAGGCTGTGTTTTTTCACAGTCTCTATGTGCCATTTTTACTTTGTCTTACTTGTATTCCATTCCCTAAACTAATATATTTACCAATTTCCATACATACCCTTTTTTATATATACAACATTGTATACAACAAAAGTTTAAGTTTTGGTAAGATAAAGCTTTATTTTAAGCATAAAAACCCTATTTATAGGGCTTTTGTATTTTTAGAATGCGGGTTCAAATCCCCTCTCTGGTACCATTCTATCAAATTATAAAAGAAATTTATTTGTCAATTTTTACACTTTCAGGTTATAAAATAAATAAATTGCTACAATTTCTTCTTTACTTACCTAAGGGGAAATGGTATGACAAGAATAGCACTTTTATCTTTATGTTCTACTCTCTTACTATCATCTAGCTATACAGACATTGACATGGACCTTCTTCAAGGACTGGAAGATGTCAGTGAGATAGCCACAAAAACAAAACTTAATGTAGATAATACACCTTCCTTTGTGACAGTCCTTCACGGGGATAAACTCCAAAAAATTGGTATCAACAACATATATGAAGCAATCGGTTTAGTTCAGGGTGTTCAACTTATCAGGGAGATGAGTGGCGTTCCAGTGGTTGTTTTTAGGGGTGCTATACAAAAAGGTGAAGTGAAATTTATGATAAACGGTGTTACTATTAACAATAACTATCGTGGTTCCATATATAACTTTTTAGACTTTCCAATTGAGTTGGTAAAGCGTATTGAAGTTATTAGAGGATCTGGTTCAGTTTTATATGGCTCTAATGCTATAAGTGGAGTTGTAAATATTATTACCCATTCACAAGAGTTTTCAGATAGTAGAGTATTCGCAGCATATGGCTCCTATGATTACCATAGAATTGGAGCCATTACATCTTATGATTTTGATAAGGCTAAAGTTTCTATAGATGCTTACTATGACAATAGCGATAAGTTTATCGCTACAGGTCCAGATAGTGTTGGCACTTATGGTGATAGTGACCAGAGGATAGAGAGCTATTCACTGGGTGTCAACTTCTCTATAGATAGACTATCGTTTGCATCAAGGATAAAAAGCTCTGATTTTGGTAACTCTCATGGATTAGCTGGATATATTGATACCAGTAGAAGTAAATACCATAATCCAAATAGTTCTTATATGGCTGAGATAAAGTACAGTGATAAAATAGGCACTAAGAGCGACTACTCTGTAAGTTCAGGATATGTGAATTATAAACAAGATATGGATGCTTATCTTTATGAAAACCTTGACTCAAAGTACGTAGAAGATACTATTTTTGTAAAATCCCAACTTGTCTCTAAAAGCATAAAAGACAATGAACTATTAGTAGGTTTAGAGTTTCAAAAATCAAGAATTACTAATGCAAATTTTGTGACAAAAGATGGTTCAAAAAGAGATATCTATTCTGCTTATATAAACAACAGTCATAAGTTTTTAGACTCTTTATGGATCTCAATGGGCTTAAGATATGAAAAATATCTGCATGAGATTTCAAATACATCTGCCTCTTTAGGTGCTGTATATAGGATAAATGATAAATTAAATCTAAAAGCTACATATGCCGACTCTTTTAGAGTTCCATCATGGATAGAACTAAAAAGTAGTCCTAATCTAAAAGAAGAAAAAGCAAAAACTACTGAGCTTGGGATTGTTTATACACACAATAACTTTAACAAAATAAGATTCAATCTCTACAGCTCAACTATTGATAATATGATTTTAAGAGACAATACAGGGATATATAAAAACTCTGGGAAAAACAGTATGAAAGGAATCGATTTTGAATATCTATTTACACCTAGCCTGCAAAGTGATATAAAGTTTTCAGCAGGCTACATAGATGCTAAAGATAAAGATTCAATTGATGTTGCAGGTATATCCAATGTGCTGCTTGATTTAGAGATGCGTTACGCTATCAATAAAAATTTCAATGTTGCTACCCTTGTTAAATATGCATCTCCATTCAAAAGAGAAAAAGATGATACAAGATCTGATTTAAGGCAAAAAATCAAAGCTGACTTAACAGCTTCATATACTCTGGATGGGTTTACTTTAAGTACAGTTGTTAAAAATATTTTCAACTCGCAAACAAAGTACCCATTGTCCTATACAAATTATCAAAATGATTATGTAGATGCCAAGAGACAATTTTTTATCAATTTGCAGTATGCATTTTAAGGACAGGATACATAAGTTGAGATTTTCTTTTATAATCATATTTTTACTATCACTATCCTTGCATGCAAACATGTCAAATAGTTCAATTTTAAATATACACTCCATCATGATTCCGAAACTTGTCCTCATGGATAAAGATATTGATACAAAAAAAGTAGATGATTCTATAGTGATAGCAATATACTACGAAGAACATGATTACAACTTTGCAATACTATTTAAAAATGCTATATTTAAGAAGTATAAAGGTAACATTGGAAAGCATAAACTTAAGTGTGTCCTAAAACGATACTCTGACTCACAAAAGAGTAAGGCAAGTGCAATATACTTGCTACCTTCTAATAGGAAAAATATGAGTCGAATAATAGATTTTGCAAATAAAAACTCTATATTAACACTTACATTTTCTGTAGATGATCTAAAAAATAATGCACTCATATCAATAGATATCGATAAAAAAGTTTCTCCAGTTTTAAACTTCAAAGCCTTAAAAAAAAGTGATATATCACTCAGAGATATATTACTACGAATAGCTAGGAGGTATTAGTATCATGCTATCAGCAATTGTTACAAAGTTGAAAAAATCACTTTTACCCGTTAAGTTTATAAGTAAGTTTTCTTTCATTTACTGGCTTGGATTTATCGTAGTAGTTCTCCCTATCTATGCAGTAATGAATATGTATATTATTGAGAGTGCTAAAGAAGCAGAAACAGAAAAAATATCACTCCTTCTTGACACATACAGTCCTTTAGTTGGAATAAAACTCTACCTTGAACAAGATAAAGAGATAGATGAACTTATGGAAAATATGATCAATACCGATGGTATTGTTGATGTTGAGCTCTACGATAAAGAAAATAATCAAATCAAATCAAGAACAACTCAAACGAGTGACGAAAACAGATATGTACGAGAGATTTATAGCCCTGTAGATGCAAGAGATAAAATTGGAACCATGAAGCTCTATTACTCTAATGAAAAATTAAAATCATACACTCAGAAAATCCTTAATACATTTTCAATATTGGGACTCTTTTTATTAAGTATTTTTTTTATTGCATATGGGTATATACGAAAAGATTTTATATTTCTCAGTAAGATATCAGATGCTTTAAAAAAATACTCTCAAACAAAAGAGGTAAAGCTTATACCTCATACGGATAAAGCCTCTGCTGAGATATCTACAATTGGGAAAGTGGCGAATGAGATGTTTTTAAACATAGCCGAATCCATGGAAAGACTCAAAGGCTTCAATGAAGAGCTTGAAAACAAAGTTAAAAATGCTGTTAAAAAGCAGAAAAAACAAGAAGAAATAATGTTGCATCAGTCTCGACAAGTTGCAATGGGTGAGATGGTAGAGTCTATAGCGCATCAATGGAGACAGCCTTTAAATATTATTGGTCTTGCGATATCTGCTATCGATGTAGAGTATATCATGCGAGATGGTAAAGTTCCCCATGATGTTTTTGAAGAAAAAAAAAGAATTATAGATTCAAGTATAAAATACATGTCCGATACGATTGATGATTTTAGAAGTTTTTTAGACTCCTCGGAAACGGATGAAACTTTCAACCTAAAAGAGTGTGTTCTTTCTGTTACAGAACTACTTAAAGAACAAATGAAAAACTACAAAACAGAACTGAGCATAAAGATAGATGAGGGGTGTATTGTTTCTGGTTCTCAGAGAGAGTTTAAGCAAGTTATATACATTCTTATAAACAATAGCAAAGATGCTATTATCGCCAAGAAAGAGAAAAATGGCATAATAGATATATCACTCAAAACAACTAACAAAAAAATAAAATTAGAAGTATATGACAACGGAGGAGGAATAGCCGAAGAAATTATTGGTAATATTTTCGAACCCTACTTCTCCACTAAAAAGAAAACCTCTGGAACAGGAGTTGGACTCTACATCGCCAAAAGAATTGTAGAAGATAAAATGCATGGGGAGATAAGAGTAGCCAACAAGGATGAGGGCTGTTGCTTTAGTATAAAACTTCCAGTTGCTCCGCAATAACTACTTAAGACAGTTTTCCTAGTTTTTTTAATAGTCCAATAGTAACACATGCACCAGAAGCACTGTTTTTTATCTCAATAGACTACGTAAGTGTTTTGATAGCACTCGACAATTTAGAAATTTCAGATTTCATACTTTTTTGCTCTAAAAACTCATTTCAGTACTTTTTAGATAAAATGTAAAAAATATTTTATAAGTGATACAAATGCCCTTAAAAACTCTTTTATTGATTTTTCTCTCCCTGCACTTATTTGCTAACACAGAGTTACAAAGTAATTATTATGTTGATAGTAAAAATATAATGCTCTCCGACATAGTTAAAAACACAAAAAAAGGCACCCTTTTATTTAAAATTGATGCAAATAGATATTCAAAAAGAGTAAAGGCAAAAAAACTACTTCAAATTCTCAAAAAGAACGGTATAGACAATTACAGCGCTAAGCACGCATACGTGCAGTTTACAAAAAAAAGTCCTATAAATGTAGATAAAATCAAATCTGCAATACAAAAAGAGTATGAAGATAAATATACAAACATCACCATTAAATCTATCTCCGTCAAACCAAGGTCTTACTTAAAAACTCTGCCAGAAAAATATAAAATTATCATCTCCTCAAAGAGTCATCTCTCCAACAGTGGAATTATTTATATAGCAACAGATGAAAAAAAGAAAATATTTTTCAATTACAAGGTAGTTGCTGAAGTCGAAATATACAAGGCGAGAAAGGAGATTAAAAGAGGTAGTGAACTATCACATATAAACTGTAAAAAAAACAGTATAATTCTAGATAAATTTAGAGCACGACCATTACAGACAATTAAAAAAGGGACACTCGAGAGTAAGCATAAGATTAAAGCCGGTACTATTCTTACACAAAGAGATGTACAAGGTTTGTATCTTGTTAAGAGAGGCTCAAATGTTAATGTAGCGCTTAATAGCTCTACTCTCTCTATTTCATTTTCAGCAAAAGCACTTCAAGATGGAAGATATGGTGATAGTGTTGGAGTGCAAAAAAGTAATGGTACTAAAATAAAAGTTTTTGTGACTGGCAAACATAGAGCAGAGGTAAAATAATGAGTAAACGCAAGATAGTTGTAGCCACAAGTGGGGCAAGTGGAGTCAATTTAGGCATAAAAACACTTGAACTGCTTCCAGATTCAATAGAGAAGCACTTTATAATGTCTCAGAACTCAAAAACTGTTTTAAGTAAAGAGATGAGAGATGTTACAACACACAACAACGAAGATATTTCAGCGAGTATAGCCTCTGGTTCGTTTGGCGTTGATGCGATGATAATTGCACCTTGTTCCATGAATACACTTGCAAAAATAGCTTGTGGCATCTCTGACAATCTAGTGACTCGATGTGCAAGTGTGATGATAAAAGAGCAGAAAAAACTCATCTTAGCACCTCGAGAGATGCCCTTCTCTGCTATAGCCTTAGAGAATATGCAAAAACTTGCAGCTCTTGGCATCATCATAGCTCCACCTGTTATGGCTTACTACTCTAAGCAGCAGACATTAGATGAGATGGAAAACTTTATAATTGGCAAGTGGTTTGACCTGCTTGAGATAGAAAACAACTTATATAAGAGATGGGAATAGAATGAATCATAGTCGTAAAATAGCACTTTATCCTGGGACTTTTGATCCTATTACAAATGGACACTTTGATGTTATAGAGAGAGCTTTAGGACTTTTTGATGCAGTTATTGTTGCAGTTGCTGTCTCACAAGAGAAAAAACCGATGTTTACTCTTGATGAGAGGATAGAGATGACAAAAAAAGCAATCGCTCACTTAGAGAATGTAAATGTTGTTGGCTTTGATAACCTCACTGTCGAGTTAGCAAAGGAGCACAATGCGACTATACTCATTCGTGGACTGCGTGCTGTAAGTGACTTCGAGTATGAACTGCAACTTGGCTATCTCAACAACTCCCTTGATGATACTATTGAAACCGTTTATCTTATGCCAAAACTTAAACATGCATTTATAAGCTCATCAATCGTACGAAATCTTCTTAAGTTCAACGGAAAAACAGATCATCTGCTTCCAAAAGAAGTACAAAAAATCATAGGTGGTATGACTGCATGTACATTGCAATAGAAGGAATAGACACTGCTGGAAAAAGTACCCAGATAGAGGCTGTTTCAAAAAACTTTCCTCAAGCTATCATCACAAAAGAGCCTGGTGCTACTACTATTGGAAAAGAGATAAGAGAGATGGTTCTATCAGCTCGTGCACAGAGTAAAAAAGCCGAGTTTTTACTCTTTCTAGCAGATAGAGCGGAACATATAAAAGAGGTCATTGAACCAAATATAGAGACAAATATGATTATCTCAGACAGAAGTGTAGTGAGTGGTGTTGCGTACGCTTTAGTCCAAGGAGAGATAAGTCAAGAAGCTATTCTTAGTCTCAACAGATTTGCAACAAATGGTATCTATCCCCAAAAAGTTTTTTTACTAAAACTGACAAAAGAGGAGCTAGAGTTTAGACTTTCTCAAAAAGAGTTAGATGGAATTGAGCTTCGAGGCAGTGAGTATCTTTTAAAAATTCAAAATGCTCTCATAGAGGCCTCAAAACTACTAAATATAGAGCTTATAGAAGTCGATGCAACAAAAAGTAGAGATGAAATAACGCAAAAGATATTAAACAATATGAACTCTTAAAGTGCTAGTTAACTTCGATTATATCAATAAAGAAGAGAAAGAGTTAGTAGAACTTTTTATCTCCTCAAGTAGTACAAAAAAATATATCCTCGGCATAAATAAACTTACAAAATCTGTTTTAAAAAATGTAGAAGTTGATGGCATAATTGATGATTTTACACGGGTGCAACGCTCACGAAAAAAAGAGATTTTGCAGATAGATGATGTTGCTAAAGATGCAATCATTCTCTGGACATCTACAGGGAGTCCCCTCGAAGTAAAACGCACTCTTGATAAAAAAGGTTTCAAAAACATAAGCTATCTTGCTTTTTATAGATACTCTACTTTTGATTTAATTGAGCCTCCTTTCATTACAGACTTTGAAGATGACTATAAAAACAACAAAGAGAGCTATGATTATCTCTATAATTTATTCTCTGATAAGAAGTCTAAAGAGGTTTTTGAAAAAATTATAAATTTTAAGATGAGCTTTGACTACGACTTTATGGAAGGTTTTACAAATAATCATGAGGGACAATACTTTGATAAAGAACTCATACCTGATATAAAAAGTATCCGCTTTGTCGATGGCGGTGGCTATGTAGGGGATACTGCTACTGAGGTTATAAAAAACTATCCTGATTTTGAAAAAATTTACCTTATAGAGCCGATAGCCGAAAATATACGAATAGCCAGACGTGAATTAGGTCACTATGAAAATATAGAGTTTCTTACCTGTGGTGTGTCAAATAAAAAAGCCACCCTCCACTTCAACGAGGAAAAATCATTCTCTACTATCTATGGAAAAGGAACTAACAGTGTAGAAGTTGACACTATAGACAATCTCATAAAAGAGAGAGTAGACTTTATAAAGCTTGATATAGAGGGTGCTGAACAAGATGCAATAGATGGTGCTAAAGAGACGATAAAGAGATACAAACCGATTCTAGCTATATGTATTTACCATAAGGCAGAAGATTGGTATAAAGTACCGCAAAAGGTCTTAGAGATAGAGAGGGACTATAGCCTTTATCTAAGACACTACATGGAAGGTATCTTTGAGACTGTGCTCTACTGTATTCCTAACTCTTAAGCGCTAGCTGAGATTTCTCTTTTTTTGTTAATTTAGATACAACCAAATTATAAGACTCATCTATTGTAACCTTATCAAAAGGAAACTCTTTTTTTGAGCCATTTTTTACTAAAAGTACTTTTTCTAATTTTGTATCAGTCATACTCTTTCCTCTGTTGTAAAAAGATTATTTTCTAATTCTAGCAGTTTTCTCTTTAGAGCCACTCCACCAGCATAACCTGTTAAACTTCCATCACTTCCAATAATGCGATGACAAGGAATAATTATTCCTATAGCATTAGCGCCGTTCGCGTTTGCAACTGCTCGTACTGCTTTTTCGTTACCTATGCTTTTTGAAAGTTCCAAATAACTTGCAGTTTTCCCATAAGGGATTTTTAGCAGAGCTTCCCAGACACTCTTTTGAAACTCTGTACCAAGCATTAAGAGAGGAATATCAAAGGCTCTGCGTTTACCTAAGAAATATTCATCAAGTTGCTCTTTTGTTGCTTGAAGTACCTCACTCTCTTTTTCAATATACTCTGCGTTTAGTAGCTCCTTTATTCTACTATCAACACTACTTCTCATTTTTCTATAACGAAAGTCTAGCATACATAATCTGCCCTCAAATGAACCTAGTAAAAACTCTACAGAGTTGATTTTATAATACTGTATCTCTATCTGTTTCATACTACCTCTTTGCTATCTTTAGGTCTGTTTTAGCCTCAATAGATTTTTTTTCTTAATTACTTGACACTTTGTCATAAAAAGTAAACATTTGAGGTCTTCGATCTACTTTTAATTTCTGGGCAACTACTGCAATCTTATTAATTGTTTTTACTGTCTCTTGCGTAACTTCAAAATCAAATAATGCATCATCCATCTCTTTCTCATCTACCAAAATCTCTCTGAGTGCGACTTTTGCATCTCTAGATTGTTGAATATATTGAATAAGTAAATCAGAGTCATACTTGGGAAGTCTGTATAAAAAAATAAAGTAGCTATTCTCTTTTTGCAAATCTTTATCTTCTAAAATCATCTGAACATATTTTTTAGAGTGTGGACACAAAGGATCAACAAAAACATACTCACGACTCACACTCCCCTCGCCTATACGGATGGAATACTCTGCAATAGAATCAAGAAGGTTTTGCTGTGTATCTGAAGCATAGAGGTTAAAGGCTAGTAGTATTATCACAAATAGAGTTCTCATCTTAAACACCTCATAAGATAAAGTTTACTTATAGTATATCATTTATTTAGAAGCGTTTAACTTCTCCTCAAGTGCTTTTTTCTCACGCAGTTTATCTTTTTTACTTTTACCCTTCCCTTTTACAGGAGCTGGACCTTTGACTTTTTGGGGTGCTTGGCCTATGAGTTCAAAACCTTCTATCTGCTCTCTTTGGAGTGTAATATCACTGCGCTTTTCTATAAGATTAAAGTGATCCTGCTCCTCATGAGATATGAAAGATATGGCAGTTCCTGACTTTCCAGCTCTTGCTGTACGCCCTATTCTATGAATATAATCAGCTGGTGAACGCGGTAAGTCATAATTGATAACACAATCAATATCATCTATATCTAAACCACGTCCTGCAATATCTGTAGCAAATAAAATATTGATTTTTCCATCTTTAAACGCAGCTAGAGTTTCATTACGCTCATCTTGATTCAGGTCGCCATTAAAAGAGGCTGCCTTAAAACCATACTTTCTAAATTTTGCTGCAATATTATCAGTAGCCCGTTTATTTGCCATAAAGACTAAAACAAGCTTGAAACTCTTCTCTTTGAGCAGATGTCTTAGCAATGGTCCTCTATTTTCACGGTTTACTTCTATGACTCTTTGCTTGATATTTTGGACTGTTTGTGACTCTTCTATGGTGATTTGTTCAGGATTGTGCATAATCTTTGAAACGATATCAAGCATCTTGGGTTGGTATGTTGCTGAGAAAAGTAGGTTTTGACGCTGCGTCGGTAGAGACTCCAAAACTAAGTCAAGCTCTTGCGCAAAATCAAGATTGAGCATCTTATCTGCTTCATCTAAAACTAGATACTCCAAATGAGATAGATTCATCTGTCTCTTTTTAAGTACATCCAAAAACCTACCCGAAGTAGCGACCAAAACATCACAACCTTGCTGAATAGCATAGAGCTGATCGCCAATACTTTCACCACCAATAACACTCACAATCTTCGGTTTTTTAGGGAGAAATTGACCAAATGTACTAAATGCTTCTGCAATTTGTAGAGTAAGCTCTCTCGTTGGAGTCAATACAAGAACTTTTATCTTCGCCTTGCCCTCACCTTTTGTCTCACTCCAGAGCTGTAAAATAGGGAGAATAAAACTTGCACTCTTTCCGCTTCCAGTTTGTGCCATAGCCATCACATCTTTTTTTTCCAACACAAGAGGAATAACTTTTTCTTGAACAGGCGTTGGCTCTTGGTAACCCTTTTGTGCAAGTGAAAGCTGGATTTCTTTTGATAACCCTAAATTGTAAAATGGCATTTACTCGTTCCTAGTTTAATTTGTCAAAATTCTACTCTATTTGGACTTTAAAAGAGGTTTATTTACTTCATAAATAGTAACAAAACTCAGCACTCCTTATAAAAAACAATAAATAAATTATTTAAAATCACATTATTAAATTTATTGAGAATTTATTGAGAATTTTTTGTAATAATACCCCTCGTTTTATATTAACACAATAGGTTTCTTACATGAGTACAGATAGTGATATTATCAATTTTGACCATAATATAATGAATTCATTCAAAGATGATATATTTAAAAATATTATAGAAAATTCTCAAATTGCAATATTCCTATATAGTAAAAATATCATCTATGCAAACCAAGCCCTGCTAGAACAATCTGGATATACGCAAGAAGAGTTATGCAGCACAAATATTTGGGAATTTGCGGATAAATCCTGCAAAGATGAAGTTAAAAAAATAGTTTTGAGTAGATACAAGGGTAATCTTCTAAAGAAAAATAGTCACGACTTTCAATTCATAACTAAAAATGGCACGCTAAAAAATGTTCGCACTACTGTTGAGATGATGCTCTATAATGGGGAAAATATTGGCGTAGGGACGATTGTAGATATAAGTGAATTTACTCAAACAAAACATAGGCTACAATTTCTTGCAGAGGCAGTTGAAAAGACTGCTGACATGGTAAAAATAATTGATAAAGATGGAAAAATTATTTTTGTAAATGATTCAACTATTCATCAACTTGGCTATAGTCGTAACGAACTCATTGGTCAAAATCCAAGTCTATTTAAATCAGGGCATCACGACAATGATTTTTACAGCACAGTTTGGTTTACAATCTTATGCGGAGATGTTTTTCAAGGAACTTTTGTAAATAAGAAAAAAAATGGGCATCTCTTTTATGAACAAGAGACAATAACGCCCATATTTGACAATGAAAACAGAATATTAAAACACTTTGCTGTTATAAGTAAAGATATCAGCGAACGCATTGAGATGGAGCAAAAGCTTTATGAACTTGCTACAGTTGATACTCTTACAGGAATCTATAATCGACAAAAGTGTAGCGAACATCTTGACATTGAGATAAGTAAATTTAAACGCTATAATGATAGGTTTGTGCTTATCATGTTAGATATAGATGACTTTAAACATGTCAATGATACATATGGACATGATGTTGGTGATGCTGTATTGATTGATGTAACGAGAGTAATAAGTCAGCAGATACGTAAAAGTGATATCTTTTCAAGGTGGGGAGGTGAAGAGTTTATGATTATAGCTCCAGACTTAACTCTAGAAGAAGGCATACAATTCTCTGAAAAATTAAGAGAGGATATCAAATCATATAACTTTAAAAAAGTGGGACAAATCACTGTAAGTATTGGGATTACACTCCCAAAAAAAGGTGAGACAAAAGATAAACTACTCAAACGTGTTGATGATGCAATGTATATATCAAAAGAGAATGGCAAAGATCAAACACGTATTCTTTAAACTTACACAATTAATTAGGAAAAAAATTTATGCATGAAAAACTAAAAAACACGCTCAGAAGTGTAGATATACTTTATGTAGCTGAGGAGAACTTGGAAGAGGATTACCATATAATGCCATTTAGGATTATATGTGACCATATAAGTCTCTCAGGTTTTAGAAATGCTTGGAATAAATTCATCTCTGTAAAACCAAGTATAGTCTTAATACATGTAATGAACGATTCACATGATGCTGGCGAGTTTATCAAAAAAATTCGCAAACTAAACTATAAACCAACTGTTATTCTTTTTACATCTAAAGAGCTTGAAAAAGATTTAGGTTCCATGCTTACTGGCAAGATTCAAAAGCTTCTTACGCATCCTTTAACTTTTGAAGAGTTAATCATGGCTCTAGAGCAATCTATTGACTATAACAACTTGTTTTACCATATAAACGATGAAATAATCTTTGAGCCAAATAGAAGCTCTTTAGTGATTAAAGGTGAGAGTGTAAGTCTTACACAAAAAGAGTCTAAATTATTGACTCTTCTTATTAAAAATAGGCACCGTATAGTAAACTACTATGAGATTGATGATTTTGTATGGACTCAAAGCAGTATGAGCAGAAACTCTCTTACATCCATTATTAGAAATATTAGGAAAAAAGCCAATTTTGATAATATTATTAAGAACCACTCTAATCAAGGCTATCAAATAGGAAGATAAAACTGTATCCTTCTATTTTCTTGTTCTCCAATATATTGTTGTACATATTATTCATAATATAAAGGCTCGATGTTTTTGATAAAAAAATTGACTATATCATCGGAGAAAGATATTACTAAAATTATGCTAAAAGATGGAATTGATAAAATATTTATAAATTCTGACATAACTTTTATTGCACCATGAAATATTTCTTTCGATGCTTATGTAGAGTTAAATGGTAAGATTTTTTATAACAATAAGAAAAAAGAGATTTATTTACAAAACCTTGAAATAGAAAAGTTAGTAATGGATACAATTCCTTTAAAATTTCAAAACACACTAAAGATTACTATGGAAAAGATATTACCTATTATCTTAAATCGTTATCCAATATATACAATCAAATCAAATGATTTTAAAAAAGCTATGACGGCAATGTTGCTAAAATATATAAAAGTTGAAAACAATTTTATGATTATTACTTTAGGAATTTAAAAAATATTTTATATTTATTAATGACAATCTCTAAGAGTTTTTTGTGGGTCAGCTATGTACTCATAGCCATTGTAAATTGTATATGCTCCATATAGGATAACAGCGATTGAGGAGAGGCTCATCATCATATTTCTAAAGCTTGTAGCTGAAGCTAGGGATGATAAAAAGCCAACTCCAAACATTGCAGGGATTGTACTTACACCAAAGATAAACATCACTAAAGCTCCGTATAGTGGGTCTGCAGTACTCGCCGCTGTGATAGCAAAGAAGTAAACAAAACCACATGGCAAAAGACCATTGAGCATTCCCAGTACAAAAAAGCTGAGATTTGATTTTGAGTTTAGAACAGCCTTAAAAGCATTCTTATACGTAGAAGACGATGAGAAAGAGTGCTCTATGAGCGTTAAAAATTTTATCTTACCCATAAGTGAGAGTCCTGCGAGTATCATAACAACACCTGCAAAAATCAAAAGCCCACCATTAGCATTATTACTAAAGAGCGCTACCCCACCAAGAGCTCCAAACATTGCACCTAAAACAGTGTATGTGAGTACTCTACCAAAAGAGTAAAGAAGGTGTGCTACACTCTGAGAGACTTTAGAGCTTTTAGGGTTTATTTTAATAGTAGAGTACGCAACAACAATACCGCCACACATACCTATACAGTGACCAAAAGAGCCTAAAAATGCTATTGAGATTATAGTTATTATATTTACCGTTTCCACTACTGTCCTAAAAGTTGTTTTCTAATTTGAGGATTATTCATCGTCTCGCCTCTTAACATCTTAAGAGACATCGTTTCATAGTCTACCATTGTATCTGTTTTTTTCTCATATGCACCAAATCCGTAACCCATTGGTGAATCATCTGTCAAAGAGTAAAATGCCTCTTTTGCATCTATCCATTTTTTTGTATCTTTTGCCATTACCCAGATAAGCACTTCATCTTTAAAGCTCTTATCTTTTAGCCAGTTCACAAAACCACCATGATCATGAAAGAACCAAGTTTTCCCATCTTTTGCAACAACTTGAGAGGCATAGTCTAAATCTTCTATAACCATACCACAGTCACTATCTTGGTATTTATCGAGTTGCATTTTTATTGGTAATCTTTTTAGGTTTCCTTCATGAATTACTGTCATGTTTTGATTTTTAGCTAAAGATAAAAATACACTGACAATAATAGCTATTAAAACCCCAACAACTATAAAAGGAATAAACTTTTTTATCATTTTTTAAACTCCATAAATTAGTGACATTATATATGCATTTAGTTAGATATATATTAAACCAGTAGGCTAATCTCTTCTTTTCTTTCCCTTACCAAGGTCATCATACTCTAAAAACTGAGCAAGTTCTTCTTGCATATTTTCATCTAAAGAATCCCATATATCCTGTTTTTTGGCGTAACGTTTTAAGTCCTCTTTTTGAGACTTTTGTATATCTCTAATCAAGTAATGGTATCGCACCAAGTCCCTAGTGTAGTCACTCACAAAAGGCCAGTTTTTTATGATTTGATAACTTCTCTCTTCATGATCAGTAAAGCTGTACTCATTAAACTCTACATCCTCTTCATCTTTTACAAACGCAGTAAAAGGCTTCCCAACATCGTGTAGTAGCCCTGCTCCAACCATCTTAAACTCACCTGCTTTGATTATATAGTATGTAACTCGAAGCGTATGTAGCAGTACACCATGCTGATGCCATTTGTTTTGAGTGAAAAAGAGTGATTTTAAAAATGGTTTTGAGAAGAAAGTGTTATTTACAGTATTCATACTGACATAATACTATAACTTTGTAGAGAAGTTTAGCAAACCCGAGGGTTTACTATTTTTTTATTTTTGCGCGTTTCGTGTCACGAACTTGATTATGACAAGTAAAACAAGTATTTACAATATCTAAGTAAGCTTCTTGTGCTTGTGCACGTGATCTTTTTTCTGAAAGACCATTATTGCTATCAAGTGCTTTTCTGATAATCTCTATAGAGTGTTTAATATCTCTCGCTGCTTTTAAAGATTTATTCACTTTATGTTTTTTATGTGTAATATCAGCTGGAAGTTTTTTCATCATCTCCTCTTTATGATTAAGAAAATCTTGCGAGTCTTTTTCTAAAACACCCAAAGAAGCGTTAACCTGTTTTATATCTCCGTTGATAAAACCTCTCTGTATCTCATTTAACTCTGCATTCAATTTAAGCATATTTGTTCTTAAGTCTAACTCGTTTGCGTTTACTGACATTGCACCTAAAGCTAAGGCTAAAAGTCCAGTTACTATAATATTTTTTTTCATTATCTCACCTTTTTAATTATTTATCAAAAATTATTATATATATAATTAGATTAAACCTTTCTAAAAATCACTTATATGTTCTCATTGGGTGACAAACCTCTACAGTTTCTTTCAAATCCTGCTTCTGTATATGTGTATATATCTGTGTTGTCAATAGTGATGCGTGCCCTAAAAGCTCTTGAACTACTCGTAAATCAGCACCACCAGTTATGAGGGATGTCGCATATGAATGACGAAGGACATGAGGCGAAACACCAAGGTATTTTTGAGTTATTTTATAGGCAGAGATTCTACTCAACTTATCTCCTTTGTAGTTTGCCCAGATAAAATCTTTTTCATACTTGTATTCGCTTAAGTATTCATCGATTGCATTTTTTGCTACCTTTGCTATGGGGACTATCCTCTCTTTTTCACCCTTTGCATGTCTTACATGTAACCACTCGCCATCTATATCACCACGTCCCAACTCTAAACACTCACTTATCCTTGTACCTGTAGCGTATAAAAAGAGTATTAGCGCATAGTCACGTTTTCCTATCCAACTACTTCTATCTATAAGTTGCAGTGAATCTTGAATCTCCTTATAAGATAAAAATTTTGGTAAGAGTTTAGGAATTTTTGAGAGTTTTAACTTTGTCTGCTCAGACTTAAACTGATGTTTATAGCAAAAATCAAAAAAAGCGTTTACTGATGAAAGTTTTCTGTTTAAAGTGCGTTTGTTTGAGTAGTTTGAAAGTAGATTTAAAAGGGACGTTGAGTCTAATTTTATAAGTGGTTTCTTGAGTTTATCTTCTATCTGTAGCAAGTCACTTTTATACGCTGCAACACTTTTAAAGCTTAGTGCTTTTGTAACACTAATATACTCTAAAAACGCTTCTAGCTCTTTAGACATTACTCTACAGATATCTTCTCATCTGAAACATAGAAGACTTTGTCTGCTATAAATATAAAGCCATCACTTATGTCAACTTCATGTACAGTGTAGTTTTTCATATCTTTATCAAGTACTATCATGTAGCCCTCTTTTTCAAGGATGTAGAGCTTCTCTTCATGAGATATCATGCCAAGAAAGTGTGCAAAAGGAAACTTTATTTTAGCATTTACCTGCAAATCAGATGTCAATGAAACAACCTCACCCTGCTTCGTAGTAATAAACATATCTTTTTTATCATAAATAATATCTCTAATCTCATACTTAACTCTTACATCTTTAGTAGATAAAGAGAGTATCTTATAGCTTGTTGCCGCTATAATTTTATTATCGATGACATTAAAGTAGATTATATTGTTGAAATTATCTTCAGAAGAGACTATAACTGTTCGGAGTTTCTTTTTCAACTTTGTATTTACGATAACTACTTTTCCATCTAATGTAGAGAAGAGGACTAAGTCATTCATAAAGTATGGGTTTACAATCCTAGCATCTACTGCCAGTGATTTTCCACCCTGCTCTTGAAAGAGAACTTTTTTTGAAGCAATAGAGTAGAGAGATATCTCATTGTCAGCAAAGAGTACAGCTAAAGTGTCACCATTGACACTAGCACTTGCTATAGTTTTTTTCAGCTCAAAGAGTTCTGTTGTATTAGAGTCTTCTACGGAAGTAAGTGATAGTTCTCCATCAATTGATGCACTCAGAACCCAACCATCACTATGGGATATTACTCTATGAGACTCTTTCACTTCTACATCAAGAACCCCATCTTTGACAAGTACTTTTGAGTTCTCTAAAAGTGCTATATTCATGCTTTTATCTACGATAGTCTCATCACTGCTTTCATATTTAGACCAATCTTCACCAAGCACAATAGGTTCATAAACCTCTTTTGTGCTACAAGCGCTCAAAAGTAGTGCCAAGAGAGAAGCAAACAGTATATATGTTTTCAAAATACTATTTTACCCCATAGTGCATAAGTGACGCAGCAACTTGAGCAAGTGGTGAATCTACAGTGATTAAAGAGAGTTTTTGATGTGCCTCATCTATTTTCTTATTTTCAATAAGTAAAACAGCACTCTGCACTCTTGCTAAATCTTTATAGATTGACTCTTGTTTTAATGCGTATGCATCAAGTTTTGACACCTCTTTAGACTCTACTGCTAACTCATAAGAAGCTAGGTCACTCACAAGTGTAGCTTTAGAGTTTTTCAGAGACTCTAAAGTAGCGATGTCTTTGTTCACAACTGCTTGAGAGTAGAGCCATACATCATGTAAAACTGGACTTAATGACTCTAATCTTGCAACTGCAGCTTCATTTTTAGAATCGCTTTGAAGTTCTAATAGCGTTGCATTTGCAGCATCTAAAGTACTTTGTTTATTTACGTCATACGCTATGTTTGCTACAATAAATAGCACGATAACAACAAAAGATGCAATCATAATATTTTTATATTTTTTTACAAATTTTTCTGTCATTACTGCTTTTTCAAAAAACTTCTCTTCGGAGTTCAACTCCTCTTTTACCATATCTAAATCATTTTTTAAACTCAAAAATATTTCCTTATTTCAAAAAGTTCAAAATAATATCGCATATTTTGTTAAAGTTTTATCAAAATATGATAAAATCATGTAAATTGAAAACTATTAGGATTATAAATGCAAGTGGATGACGCTCTATTAACGCGGTTAGAAAAACTATCATATTTAAAAGTAAGTGAAGATAAAAGAGAAGAAATCATTGCTCAATTATCAGAAATTGTAAGCTTTGTTGATAACCTTAGTGAACTTGAGACAACTGGAGTTGATGACAAGTTTGCCATGAATGACTCTCCAACACCACTCAGAGAAGACCTTGCTTCTTGTAACACAACAGTAAATGATAATATACTCAAAAATGCACCTCGTAGTGCTAATCATTTCTTCATAGTACCCAAGATTATAGAATAGTTTTATGATAAAAGTTTATGGCATAAAAAACTGTGACAGTGTAAAAAAAGCTCTCTCATTTTTTAAGAAGCATGACTTAGCGTATACCTTATATGACTTTAAGTCAAATCCGCTTCCTTGTAATAAAATTACCTCTTGGCTTCAAGTAGTAGATATGAAAACACTTTTTAATGCAAGAAGTACAACATATAGAAATCTTAAATTAAAAGAGATGAATTTGGATGAAAAAGCCAAAGAAGAGTGGCTATGTAAAGAGAACTTACTTATTAAACGTCCTGTTATAGAGTTTAAAGAGAAGGTAATCGTTGGATTTAATGAAGAAAATTTTAAAGGAGTTTTTCTATGAGTGAACAGACAACAGCACCAGCACAACCGGGTGCAGCAAACAAATCGATTGATATTAAAAAATTACTAAAAAGTGTTATGGCTTTTAAATCTTCGGATTTACACTTAGTTGTTGGGAGTGAACCACAAATTAGAATTGATAAAGAGCTTAAGCCTCTCAACCTTCCTAAACTGAGTGCTAAAGAGATTGAAGAGATGGCATACTCTCTTATCGAAGATAAACTCAAGAAAGAGTTTGAAGAGCATAATGAACTTGACTTCTCGTTTGAATTAAAAGGTATTGGGCGTTTTCGTGCCAACTACTATAGAACTATTGGTGGTATTGGTTGTGCTTTTCGTATGATTCCTATCGATATTCCTACGCTTGATGAGTATGGAAACCCTCCTATCTTTAAAGAGCTTATCAAAAGAGAAAAAGGGCTTATTCTTGTAACTGGTCCAACTGGTAGTGGTAAATCAACAACTCTTGCTTCAATGCTTCACGAACTAAACTTAACGGAACATCGTCATATTATTACTGTTGAGGATCCGGTGGAGTTTGTTCATACAAATAATAAATGTCTCTTTTCGCAACGTGATGTTGGTACAAATACTGCATCATTCGCAGCTGCACTCAAATTTGCTCTAAGACAAGATCCAGATGTAATCCTCATCGGGGAGATGAGGGATGCTGAAACTATTGGTGCAGCACTAACTGCGGCTGAGACAGGTCACTTAGTATTTGGAACTCTGCATACCAACTCTGCACCTGGTACTATTAACCGTATTATCGATGTTTTTGATGGGGAAGAACAAGCACAAATTAGAGCACAACTTGCAACTTCTTTAGTTGCTGTTATTTCTCAAACACTTATTCCTCAAGTTGGTGGTGGTAAAACAGCTACACAAGAGATTCTTATCACTAATCCAGCAATTCAAAATCAGATTCGTGAAGATAAAGTACACCAAATTTACTCTCAAATGCAGTTAAATCAACAAGAAACACATATGACAACGCAAACACAACAGCTGATTGAGTTACTTCAAAAAAGAACTATTACAAAAGATCACGCTATTAAAAACTCTAATAGACCAGAAGAACTTATGAAAATGATAGAGGGGCTTTAAGCCTTTTTATCACCTCTCAATACCCTCACAATTTTCACACATCATTATAAAAGTTTTCTTAAATTAAAAAATTAACATTAATGTAACACTTTATTGCTAGAATCCCTCTACATTTTAAAAGAGTAAGGGAATCTAAATAATGAAGAACAAAATCTATCTATCAGTTATTTGTGCATTTGCTATGAATTTATCAGCATCAGACCTAGGTACTATACAGGTTGAATCGTCTACGATTGATGATAAGTTTGCAAATAAACTAACAGAGGTCTCAAGTACATCAACACTGTCTGGAACAGAGGTTGATGATTTTCATGCAGAAAATATTGCTGATGTATTAAATACATTACCAGGTGTTACAGTTAGAAAAAATGAAGGTGATGGTAATAAGATACATATTAGAGGTGTTGCAACTGAGATGTATATGGGGGAGAAACCTGGTGTTGCTATTGTTATAGATGGTGTACCTGTACAAGAGAGAGCGGGTAGTGTAAATATTGATATGGATAATATTCAATCTATTAAAGTCTTAAAGGGTGGTGCATCTTATCTCTATGGTAATGATGCTTTAGCTGGTGCAGTTATCATTACAACAAAAAGACCTAAAAGTAAAAATGAAGGTTTTGCAACAACTGAACAGGGTACTTATGGCTATGAAAAATATTTAGCATCTTACAACTTAGGGACAGAGAATTTTGCGGCTAATATACAAGCAAGTTACAAAGGGAGTGATGGCTATTGGCAAGATTCTGATTATTGGGCTAAATCAATTAATGGTAAATTTCAATACTATATAAATGATAGTAGTGACCTAACACTTGGAGTCGACAAAACTTTAAGATATGAAAATGATTCAGGTTCAATAACATATGCTACCTACAATGGAACTACAGGAGTATATACAGATAATGTCAAAACAAATCCAAAAAGTATTGGTGAAGTTGGTTATTCAACAAATAAGGACATTGATTTAACAAAATTGTTTTTAACTTACTCTAAAACTTTTAGTAATGACTCAAACTTAATGGCTCAAATCTATCACTATGAAGATAGTACAGTGAATGACAGTAGTCCATTTGATACTGATAGTGATGGAATAAAAGATGAGCATAAATATAAAACGGACAAAAACTCAATCCAGAGAGGTTTAAAATCAGAATATAGAATGGATGGCACAACAATAGCATCTATGCTAGGAGTTGATATAGCTAGAAATGAAGAGACATCAATAAACAAATATAGAGTTGATTATAATGAGACTGGATACTCTGGACCTGCTACTCCGCACTATATAGGAGATGTTACTAGTAATTCAGATGGAAATGAAGATATCAATGCAATATATGGTGAGCTGAAGTATGCTTTTACAAAAGATTTTACCACTACACTCAATGCTAGATATGACAATATAAATTACGATTATTCAAATATTGTAACTGCTAATGATTGGGACACTGATTTTAATGAAGGTTCATATAGAGTTGGTGCAACATATAACCTTGCAGCGAAACAAGTCCTATATGCTAGTGTATCAACAGGATTTAGAGTACCGACAATATCACAAATATTTGCAGGCGACATGTCAACATCAACATACTCTGGGACATATACTAACAACACAGATATTGATACAGAAAAAACATATAACTATGAGATAGGGTTCAGACATCAGACTGGTTCACTCTCTTATGACATATCTATTTTTCAACTTGATAGAAAAGATGTTATCGGTAGAAGCAGTGGTAACTATGCATCTACTAGAGGTGTAAATGTTTATTATGACAACATGGCTGATGTGCAAAATAGAGGGCTAGAGCTTAGTATAAGCAGTGATAAACAAAAAGATTTCTCATTCTTACTAAACTATACATACTTACATTCAGAATATACGAGATATGACGCATACACGCGTATTTTAAATGAGGGTGGCTCTGCAAATGGTACTGACCAGAATAGTGATGGTGATTTTAAAGATGATTATGTTGAAGGTGTTTATGATATCTCAGGTAATAGAGTACCACGAACATCAGAACATACAATATACCTTGAGGGTAACTATAGACCACTGAAAGATTTACTCATTACAGCGGATGTAAACTATAGATCAAATCAAAATGCTGATGAAATGAATGAGATTAAAGTTGATGGGTATGCAGTTGTTAACTTAAGAGCTCAATATAATCTAAAAGTATCAATGTTTGATATAGAGATGTTTGGAAAAGTTGAAAATATTTTTGATGAGCAATACTACATGATGCCTCGTGTTACTGGTGATAGAAATGATGATGGATTATATGATGAGAGAGATATGGGTCTTACTGTTAATCCTGGTAGAACTTTCCTTGCTGGACTTTCTGCAAAATTCTAAAATATAAGTAGGTAAAGATATGAACATAGAGCTAATAAGAGATGTAGTTGATTACGGTGTTATAGGTCTACTAGGAGTCATGAGTTTTATGGCTTTTTGGTTTTGGATTGAGAGAATCTTGTTTTACAAGGGTGTCGATGTAAACAATTTTGAGACTAAAGAGGAGCTAGAGATTGTCCTGACAAATAACATAAACATTATCTCTACTTTTGGTTCCAATGCTCCCTATATTGGTCTACTTGGAACTGTCTTTGGAATAATCATTACCTTTTACTCTATGGGGCAAGGTGGAGAACTTGATGCTAAGATGATTATGACATCTTTAGCTCTTGCTCTTAAAGCTACTGCTATGGGACTTATAGTGGCTATTCCATCTATAATCTTCTATAACCATTTAGCCAGAAGAATAGAAGTTCTTCTCGCACGTTGGGATATAGTACAGAAGGCTCATCATGCAAATTAAAAAATTTGAATCTATAAATGTTGTTCCCTTCATAGACATCATGCTAGTTCTATTGGTTATTGTTCTTACTACTGCAACCTTTGTAGCAAAAGGAATAATTCCAGTTGATTTACCGAGTTCTAATAATGCAGTAGTACAGAATGACCAAAAAAATCTCACTATTACCATAAAACAAAATGGCGAGATACTATTTGACAAAACAGTCATTTTAGAAAAAGATTTAGAGATTGCACTTTCAAAGTATACAGAGACGATACCTATTCATATCAACTGCGATAAAGAAGCGAAGTTCAATACTTTTGTGACACTCTTAGATATTTTAAAAGAGAAAGAGTTTAAAAATCTTGGAATTATGACTCAAAAAAACTCATAAAGAAAAGAGTGTGGAAGTTACAACTTTTTTTTCAGTATTTATAATAGGTTTATCCTATGGGGCGACAGCATGTATGTTTTCATGTATGCCATTTCTAAGCCCTCTGCTTGTGAGTAATTCTAACAACACAAAACAGGCACTTGGCATAATTTTACCTTTTAGTTTAGGGAGGATTTTTAGTTATACCCTCTTAGCACTCATCGCATATTTGAGTTCAGCTTGGGTCAAACAGATACTTAATAACAACACGCTTTTTAGTGTTATTCTTGGTCTGAGTACTATTGCAATGGGGATATATTTACTCTACAAGAGTTATAAACCTGCTCAATCATGCAGTAAACAAACGCCACTAATAAAGAAACCACAACTCAACAAAGTAGGTTTTTTTACTATTGGTGCAACTATGTCAATAAATCCTTGTGCTCCAATCTTGGCACTTGTAGCAATAGCTGTCAATAGCAGCGGCGTCCTTAACGCTATAGGATTAGGAGTCTTTTTTGGACTTGGGGCAGTCATATTTTCGATTCTATTTTATGGCTTCATGGTCTCAAAATTAATCAAAGGTTTAATGTTTGAATTTTCATCATATAAACTTCTGATAGAGAGAGTAGCAGCACTTTTACTTATGATAGTAGGAGTTCTAGTTTTAAATGGTATTTTGGTACTTTAAAAAAGGGAAACAATGGTAGATTTTATTAAACGCGACAAAAACGACATATATTCAAAGCCGATAATGGGCTTTTTATTTAAAAATCAGAAGTTCTTACTCACTCTTAAGTTGGTAGTTCTAGCTCTGTTTTTATATGCCCTCTATTTTGGGTTTGCGCATACAGGGAAAGAGAATACTTTTACAACTGCACTCTTTTGGGGAATTTTTTGGGCTCTGTTTATGGTTGTTACGCTTCCAACATTTGGACGAATATTTTGTGGAATATGCCCTCATGGTTTTATGGGACAATATATTACAAAGTTTGGACTCAAAAAGAAGATGCCTAAATGGATGCAAAATAGATTTATAGGTCTTTTCTTACTAGTACTCGGTTGGTGGGCAATTTACTATATGTTCCCAGGTCTCTATAGAACACCTTTTGGTACTGCAATGATGTTTACCGTTATGACTCTTGTCTCATTTGTTGTCTATTTCATATACAGAGATATGAGTTACTGTAAATATATCTGCCCTATCGGTGTTTTAACGAGAGCCTACTCTAAACTCTCATTTACATGGTTAGGCACATATAAAACTGCCTGTACTGATTGTAAAACATTTGAGTGTGCGACGGCTTGCCCTCAAGGGCTAAAACCTTTTACATTTGACAATAGAAACTCTATGACAGACTGCACCTTGTGTATGGATTGTTCATCTGCTTGTGAGGCTGTAAGTTTTAAGTATAAAAAGCCAGCATTTTCAATGTTCTCAAAATTTCAAACGCTTAAAGCGGAAGTGTGGGCATTTATCCTTATCCTTGCGTCTATCCCTATAACAATGTCATTTCATCATGGCATTAGAAGAAGTAGCGTTGCAAATGAGATGATTTGGGCAAAAACTGCTGAATTTTTGAAGCAATACATGAGCTTTGGTTCAATCGATACTATCGGATTATTCGCATTTTTCTACGCAATGCTTTTTACAATCTCCGCTGCTCTTGTTGGTATGTTTGTAGCATCAAAAATTTTACAAAAAGATTTTGGCAAAGTATTTTATAACCTTGGCTACTCCTACGCTCCGCTTTTTATCTTAGGCTCAATTGCTCACTCTGTTGAGTCATTTTTCACAAGAGGCTATAAAAATATTGTAGAGGGTTTTGGTTATGGATTTGGATTTGAGATAGAGGTAGCTTCATTGGCACAAAGAGGCGATAGTTGGTTACATCTCTTTGGTCTACTCAAATGGGTTGCAATTATCTGGTCTTTAAGCATTTTATATAAAAGAATGAAACTCATAGAAGCAAGTAAGATGCGAAAAATTATCGCTTATATATTTGCTTCATCACTCATAATCTTTTTCTTAAGTGTCAATCTTTATAGAGGTTATATTACAAGTAAGTATCCTCAGGCCAGAGGTGGACATGGTGGACATGCTGGACACTCAATGCACTCTGGTAAAATGTTTCAAAGTGTTTTGGAAGATAAAGCTACCATAATGCAATCAGGTAAAGATAAAAACTCCTGTAGTGTATGTGGTATGAATCTTCCAAAATTTTATAAGACAAACCACGTTGCAACACACAATAATGGGCCAAAGCAGTACTGTTCTATCCACTGTCTGACAGATGAAAAAGAGATGAATAAAACAGAACTTACAGATATTAAAGTGGTTGATGTGACGAGTTTACAATTTATCGATGCTCATAAGGCTACTTATGTTGTAGGAAGTAAGAAAAAAGCGACTATGAGTCGAGTGAGTAAATATGCCTTTGCCAATAAAGGGGATGCTTATAAATTTTCTAAACAATTTGGCGGAAAAGTACTCAACTTTGAAGAAGCTTCTAAAATTGCGATGCAAGACTTTGAGAAAAAACAGACTTTGAAAAAAAATCTGCCAGAGGAGATAGTATATATTAATGAAACCAATCCAATGGTAAAGGTTTCAAAATACTCTGGTGGTCATATGCATGGTGGCGGTGGTCGTAACCGTATCCCTACGAAAAAAGTTTGGCCTGTTTTTATAGATGACTTAGGAGAAATAAACTGTATAGATGATATTGAAGCTAAACTTTATGTTCTAGATGCAAACTTAACTACATCTGCATTAAAACAATCACGAGATAGAGGGTGTAAATTTGTTAGTTTTAAAATGCCTGAGAGTGGTTGCTACAATCTTTTTTATTATGAACAACAGGTTCAAAACAATACCTTGTATAACACAACGGCTAAATATGAATATATGAGATTTAGCCATGGGAAAAAAGTAGTATATGATAAAGAAAAAATGGCTGCACATAGTATAAAAGAAGTTCCTTTTGACATACTAAGGGTACGCGACGAAGATGAAAGTGCTTTTCATCGTATGTATACAGGTGAGAAAATAAATTTAAAAGTAGTGATGGACTCTAAACCTTTAAAAGATGCGTCTGTAACTTTCTCTACAAAATCAGGTTGGTCTAGAACTCTTAATACTGATAAAGATGGTTTAGTCTCTTTTACATTAGTAAAAGATTATTATCCAGACTGGGATAAGTTTGATAAAAGACATAAAAGTGAATTTCTTCTAAGAGCAAAATACACTGAAGATAAAGAGGGAGAGTATTTAAATCAACCATACAATTCAGTGAAGTATTCAGCTACGTATACTGGCTTTTATTATCCAGAAGAAAATGGATACAGCTCTTATGCATATGCACTAGTATTTAGCATACTTACAATATTGCTGAGTTGGCTTGGCGTCTATTGGTTTAGAAAGAGAAAAGAAGTACCTTTTAAAGAAGTGAGATTTGATGAAAAAGATTAGAGATTACATAAACAATGCAGATATAAGAAAATTTCGCTTTTGGTTACAGCTCTTTTTCTTTGTTATATTTGTATTTGGTGCTTATTTTAGTATCGATTTAGGGCATGAGATTCCTGTACTCTCCTGTGGATATGATAGAGAAAATGGGGGAATGTGTTATTTTCTCCCTCTGCAACATCAACTCGCACGCCCATTAGATTTACTTTTTAGTGTGGCTAGTATTACTGTACTCATAGGTTTTCTTACCTTTGTATTATGGTTTATAGTATTTAATAAGGCATGGTGTGGTTACGCTTGTCCACTAGGAACTATGCAGGATTGGTTAACTAGTTTGAGAAAAATATTTGGCATTAGATTTAGCACATACAATCAAACGCAATTTGATAAGCTCAAAAAAATAAAATATTTTATGCTTGCACTTGTAATTTTAGCTCCTATACTGGTTGGAATGGGAGTTTTAGGTGGAGAGTGGCGTACAGCGTTTTGTGAGATATGCCCAGGGAGAATGATAACACCCCTCTTTGTAGGTGATACTTCCCAATGGACTATAGATTTTTCATCTAAAAGTGCGATGGTTCTTACTGCTCTTGGTATGATAATCACAGGTCTATTTATAGTCGGGTCATTTTTTAAAAAGAGATTCTTCTGTTTCTTCTGTCCTATGAGTGCTATGCACTATATATTTAGTGATGCGGCACTCATCAGACTAAAAAAAGATGGTGATAAGTGTACTAAGTGTGGAGATTGCTACAATGTGTGTGATATGCAGATTAAAGATATTGCTGATGATGTAGAGAGTACAAATATACTCAGAGATGACTGTACATTATGTATGAAATGTGTAGCAGCATGTCCTGAAGATGACGCGCTTCATGTGGATATATTAAATATGAAAGTTTTTACATCTACAAAAGATGGTTTTGCAAAAAGAATGCAAGTAAATAAATGGGAAGCAAAAGATGACTAAAGAGATAAACAAACACCATATAGAGACTCCAAAAGAGAAACAAAACCGTCATAAAGCTATGGAAGCTGCCGCGGTGCTAGAGAAGATAAAACATGAGTTTAAAGAGCCTGCTAAGGCGATGGATTACTTTTATGATCTTTATGACAAAGTTCACTGCAAGCATGAAGCTCTACATGATGACAAAGTAAAAGTAGGAACTATGTGTATTCAAGTGCCTGCTGAGATTGTACATGCTCTGGACGCCACTCCAATAAGATTATGTAACGGTTTTTATACAGATGATGAGATAGGAAGTGACCTTTTACCTCAAAAATCATGCCCTTTGGTAAAAGCGACTATCGGTCATTTTGTCTCAGATAATTTTTCAGATAAACCTGATGTTGTCATCTCCCCTACTACCTGTGATCAAAAAGCAAAATCAGGTGCAATTATAGAGGAGCGTGGCTATAAACTTTTTGATATGGAGTTTCCAAGAACAAAAGAGAGTGAAGAGAGTCGCGAGTATTGGAGAAGAAGTGTAAGAAAGTTTACAGCACAACTCTCAAATGATTTAAACAAAAAACTTACACGAAAAAAACTCAAAGAATCTATTACAAAAATTGGATACGCGCAACACCTTTACCACCAACTCAACAGCCTCAGAAAAAATGAAAATGCACCTATTTTAGGTGTTGATATGTTTTTAGTAACAAATGCTTTTTTCTTTGACAATATCAACAATTGGATAAGCGCTATAAAACCTCTTATTAAGGAGATGGAACAGAGAGTAAAAGATGAGTACAATGCAGCACACAAAAGAAGTCCTAGAATAGTCTACACAGGTTCACCTCCAATCTTTCCAAATCTAAAAATTCCTCTTACTATAGAAGAGTCTGACGCCATTATTGTAGCCGATGAGACTTGCTCATCAAACAGAATGTTTAATGACATGGTAAGCGTTGATGAGTGGTTTGTTAATGATATGGTTGATGCTGTTGCAGATAGATACCTTAAAGGGTGCACCTGCCCAATTTTTACAAAAAACAGTGACCGTATTAGAAGAATTGTAGAGCTTGTAAGAGATTATAAAGCCGATGGTGTAGTGTATCAAGCCTTTGCTGGATGTCAAGTGTATGAGATGGAACAAAGATCTGTCTTAGAAGCTATGGAGAAAGAGGGAATCCCAATTCTTTATGTTGAGAGTGATTACTCACCAAATCAGGGTGGACAGCTCACTACAAGGGTTGAGGCTTTCATAGAGTCTTTAAAAAATAGAAGGAAAAAACGAATATGAATTACTTTGCAGGAATAGATATAGGCTCTACAGCCATTAAAATAGCCATTGTAGATGAGAATAGAGCGCTTGTAGGACAGAAAATCAGTGCGAGTGGAAGTATGTTCTACAAATATGCGCAAGAAGCACTCAAGGAGCTCTTAAAAGAGTTAAATATTGATGAGAGCGATTTAGTTTATACAGTTTCAACTGGATATGGGAGAAAACTCTTTAAAGAAGCAGATGAGAATATCAGTGAGATTACTGCAAACGCTATTGGTGCAAGAGAAGCAGCACGTGGTCATTGTGAAGTTAAGACTGTTATCAATATTGGTGGGCAAGACTCGAAGGCAATCTCTTTAGATAATGATGGCAATGTTGTCAATTTCTCTATGAATGATAGATGTGCAGCGGGAACTGGTAAATTTTTAGATGTAGTTGCCCTAAAACTAGAGATTGGTGTTGATGAACTCTCAGAGTATCATTTTAAATCTCAAGGTACACCTCTGCCTATTAACAGTACTTGTGCCGTATTTGCAGAGTCTGAAATCATCGGTTTACTTGGAAATAATAACAGCGTCGAAGATATAGTCGCTGGTGTTCACTACTCTATTGCAAAAAGAATTGTCAAGCTTGTCAAAAGAGTTGGCATCAAAGAGGGACTTTACTTTGATGGTGGACCTGCACTTAATGGCGGTTTAGTAAATGCAATTGAGAATGAGATTGGTAAAGAGATTTTTATTCCTGAATTTCCACAGATAACTACATCTTTTGGAGCTGCTGTTTTAGCACAGGAGTCTCATCAGTATGAAAATGCAATTTAACAAAAACTACATACTAGGAAGTTTGCAGTAATGTTTGCGAGGGTACTGAAATTTTTTATAGAAAACTATAAAGTAAACTATACTCTATTTTTTCTCATATTTGCAGCTGGAATATACTCTTATGGCATCATTCCAAAAGAGATATCACCAAATATAGAGCCAAACTCTTTAACAATTAGAGGCTCTTATACAGGGGCATCTGTTGACATTTTAAACAAAATGGTTGTTGGTGAGATTGAAGAAGAGACTAGAAATATCAGTGGTGTTGAGAGTATATCCTCAATGATCTCTCCAGGTAGATTTAGTACAACATTAGAGTTAGAAGATGGAGCCGACAAACAGGAGATTAAAGATGCTATTGAAGATGCAATTTCTCTTTTAAAACCAGATCTTCCTGCAGATATGGATGCACCTATGATAAGAGGTGTTGCACATGCTAGAAGTATTATGCAGGTCTCTATTCGCTCCTCTAAGATAACAAGAGGTGCCTTAAAAAAACTCTCAAAAGAGTTTAAAACTCGACTCTTTAATATTCAAGATATATCGGATGTAACAATTTTTGGTGATTCTGATCTTTTTTACGAGCTTATTATAGATGAGAAAAAAGTAAATGCTTACAATTTGCAACTTGGCGAAGTTACCAAGATGTTTTCAGAACTCTCAAATATCTTTCCACTTGGTAAAATTGACAACATCAAAGAGCAGTACTACATCTCGACCATAAATGGCAAGAAGCTTGCTAGCGAACTTGAAGATACTATTTTAAACATCAACGACCAACAGATTCAACTCAAAGATATAGCTACAATTGAAAAGAGGTATGAAGACTCATCCACTCTTGCGAGTATGAATGGCAAAAACTCTATGTCCCTTGCTATCTCACAAAACCCAAAAGGTAATGCTATCAAGATAGCAGAAGATATCAAATCACTTATCAAAAAAATGGATATAGATGGTGTCGAGTTTGATATAAGGATGGATCAATCAATCGTCATAAAAGACCAGTTAAATATTGTTATCTCAAATATTTTACTAGGTATTATTCTCATAACCCTCCTCACAGCTATCTTAATCAATTTTCGTATAGCCTTTATCATCGCTCTTGGAATACCCACTTCATTTGTAATAGGAGCAATATACTTCTACTTTACAGGCAATAGTATAAATGTAAACTCCTTAGTGGGTGTGCTGATAGCTATAGGTATCATCGTTGATGATGCTATCGTTGTGAGTGAAAATATACAGCAATATATTGAGAAAGGGTATAAAGCTAAAGAGGCAGCATATCTCGGAGCAAAAGAGATGGCAAAACCGGTAACCATTGCTTCGCTTACAACCCTCTTCTCTTTCATACCACTGCTTATGATTAGTGGTAGACTTGGTGAGATAATACAACTCATTCCAATTGCGTTTAGTGCACTTGTTATCGCTTCGCTAGTAGAATCGTTTATATTTTTACCAATCCATGCAGCACATACGTTAAGTGCAAAGAGTAAAACACTCTCATGGGAAAAAATAAATTCTCTCTACGCAAACGCTTTAAAAATATGTGTAAAATATCAAAAAAGCTTTTTAATTACCTTTGTTATCATAGTACCTACTCTCATTTATGCTGGCAGTAAAAACTCAAAATTTCAGATGTTTCAGGCATTTAACTCCTCAGCAATAAACATAACTTTTAAAGCAAAACCAACTACAACGCTTGAAGAATCACTCGTGATTGTACAGACGATTGAAAAAGATTTACTCCAAAATAGTGAGAGATTTTTTGTAAAGCATGTAAGTTCTACAGCAGGATATAGAAGAAGTGCAACAGGTGCTGCTGAACTCTACCCCTATGTCGGCTATATCTCTATAGAACTTGCAAAAGAGAAGCCAGAAAACTTTTTAGACAAATATATCACACCCTATTTAAGTTTTTACTATGATTATAAAGAGAGAATAAGAGATAAATCTTCACAAGAGATATCTCAAGATGTAAGAGCATACCTACAAGAAAAAGGCTACAAAAAAAGATTTCAGCTTGCAAACTTAATGGTTGTAGAGAAAAAGATGGGGCATGCAAAAGCAGATATTCGTATTGGTGTTGTGAGTGATGATTATCAAGAGGCAATTAAAGCGATAAGAATTTTAGAAGATGAGTTTGACAAGATAGATGGTATCAAGTACTCTGGTGATAATGTCAAACTTGGTACAGATGAGATAAAACTCAAGATAAATGCCTATGGTGAATCACTTGGAATTACTGAGAAGTATGTAGGCAGCTACATATCAGAGCTCTATTTATCAAGAAAAATTGGGACAATCTTTGATAATGATGAGTTAGTGGATATTAAAATAAAATCGATAAGTTATGAAGATGATTTGGACAATTTCAAATCACTAGAGATTCCACTCAAAAACAGTATGCTTGTAAAGTTACAAGATATTTGTGAGTTTGAGAAGATACAATCTTTAGAGCGACTTGTCAAAGATGATGGCAATACAAACTTTTTTGTATTTGCAAATGTTAATCCAAAAGTTATAACTGCTGGAGAGGTGATGGAGAGGATAGCCCCTACTCTTAAGCAGTTACAAGAAGAGGGAATAAAACTAAAGTTTAAAGGAGAAAAAGAGCAAACAAAGGCAATGAAATCCGAGATGGTTTTAGCATCTGTTTTAGCAATTTCTTTAATCTTTATAGCTATTTTATATCTTTTCAACTCTCTTAAAGAGACTTTTATTGTGATGTCGGTGATACCATTCTCCCTTTTAGGTATATTTATAGGTCATTTTATTATGGGCTTAAACATCTCTCTTCCATCGCTTATAGGGGCCCTTGGTCTTGCAGGTGTCATTGTAAATGATGGAATTATCATGATGGATACTTTAAAGAGTGCGAGAGATAAAGAGAGTATCTACACACTTGCAGCACGGCGTCTGAGACCTATTGTCTTAACATCTATTACAACTATTATAGGTCTTGGTCCCCTTATCTTTTTTGCTACAGGACAAGCTGTCTCGTTTCAGCCTTTAGCCGTTACTTTGGGTTTTGGACTTTTATGGGGTACAATACTCAACTTATTTTATCTTCCAACCATGTATAACTTTACAAAAAGGCACAACAATTATGCATAGATATTTATCCTCTTTTATTATAAGTACTATCTTTTATGTTGCGATACTAGCCGTCATCTTGTATCTTTATAGTAAAAATGATTTTACGACACAAAAAGTACAACACAAGAGCCCTGAATGTGTACACTTTGCAATAATTGAACCTGCTAAAGTCAAAGAAATCAAGCCAGTTGAAAAACCTAAGCCAAAGCCAAAACCTAAGCCAAAAAAACCTATTGTGAAACCTAAAGAGCCTACAGTTGAAAAAAAAGTTCTTGAAAAAGAGCCTGAAGAAGAGATAAAAGAGGAAGAAGTTCAAGAGGAAGTTCAAGAAGTTGTTGAGGCAGAAAATATTTTAGAGACACAACAGCAACTACAAGTACAACAAGATATACGAGAAGCGAAACAGAGAGAGTTCGACAAGAAGTTAATAGAGAGAATCAATAATAATAAATCCTACCCAAAAATGGCAAGAAGAAGAGGTATAGATGGTGTTATGGGTGTAAGATTCATTATCTTAGCAGATGGTAATGTCAAAGATATTCAAATCACTTCAGGCAAAGGTATATTTAAAAAAGCAACTATTCAAGCGATACAAAGAAGTTTTCCAATCGAAATAGACCCCTCTATCTATGATTTTCCTGAAGTGTTTAATCTAAATATTTCATATACTTTAAAATCGATGTGACTTTAGCACTTTCTAAATCGCATCATTTTAAAACGTTCCCCTAAAAAGTTTGGCATTATCAACATCTTCGCTTTCTCTAACTCTTGGCTGTAGATTTTCTCTTTTACATTCTCTTTGAGAATCTCTAAAAGGTCTAAGATTCCCATGTCAACAAGGGCTACCATCTGCGCTTTAAGTTCGACAAATTGAACGCCTGCCTCTTCATAGGCATCTTTTACATGTGCAAATGTAACATCATAAGTTATGTCAGATTTTCCAAATAGTTCTGCTCTTTTAATATCTTCATCAAAAAATGGAATTACCTCATGTTTCGTATAAACTCTTAAAGAGAAGTCTGGTCGAGCTTGCATCTCACCATAATCAAAGGTCATAAACTCAAACTTATCACATGAATCAGCCATCTCTTTTGCAAACTCTTCATAGCCGACAGCTATTTCACCTCTATCTTTATGATATTTTTTTGCTTTTGCTTCTACCCATGTATTCTCTACATCAAACTTAGCTTCATCTCCATTCATACGAGCTGTTTTACCTTTAAAGTACAACTCACAAGGAAATACATCAAATATTTCGTTCGCTATAAAAAAAGCGTTCTCGCATTTGAATTCGCTCAAAGATTTATAATGTGTCAAAGATACAACATCTCCAAATGACTCTTGAAAATAATCTCTCTGGTGCTCCTGAAGATCATCAAACCTCTCAATAATAACAAACTCTAAAGTTGCTAATAACTGAGGACGAAGCGTATAAATAAACTCAATTACATCGGCTAAGAAATAGCCATGGTGAGCACCAATCTCACATATAGTTGCATTTTTCTCTAAAAAGCCTTCATCTACTAATGAGACTATGTGCTTAGCAACAGTGCCACCAAAAAATTTACTAGTACTTACCGCAGTGTAAAAGTCACCACTTTTACCTATATTTTTGTACGTTGCATAGTATCCATCTTCACCATACAACCAATCTGTCATATACTCACTAAACTGCAACTATTCTCCATTGTTAACATACATTTCAAAGAGGGTTAATAGCTCTAACTGTTTGTCAATCTCATATATTTTTGAATCTAATTCAGCTATTTTTACTGAATTATCTAAAAGGTCTACATCATACTCTGTTTTATACCCTGCACTATATAAATCTTTTGTATCTACTAAAAGTTTAGAGTATATCTCTTTATTCTCTATCGCTAAGAGCTTTTTCTTGCCCCAGTTATCTAAGTTTTGCATTACTTGATTAAAAAGAGCATCTAGTTGAATTGTTTTATCCTCTTTGACTAAACCTGATTTTAAAAAGTCAATCTTTGCAGACTCAATATCTCTAAATGTATTGATACTAATTGGCATGGTTGCTCGAAAACCATAGTCGTAATAATCTTTCTCAGTAGGACCAAACTTAAATGGTGAATCACTCTTACTCCAGTTATACCCTGCTGTAAAATTCACTGCTGGAAGGTATTTAGCAACAGTTATATCTTTATTGTAACCATCTTGTTCTATCTTTGAATCAGCCATCTTTAAAACAATGTTATGTTTTAAAAACTCCTCTTTGTTTAAAAGTTCTAAGTGAGGGATAGATGCAGTTTGATAATCTAAATCACTCAAAGTACTAAAACTTAAGATGAGTCTCTCTTTTGCTGTCTCCATATCATAGAGATTTTGGATAACAAAGTTTCTCTCTATAATTGCATTATCTAAAAAACCAGAATCTAACTGACCATTTAAGTACTGCTCTTTTTTCTGCTCTAAACTAATCTCAGAATTTTTTATCTGCAGCTTTTGTCTTTGAATTCTAAGGGTGGACTGTTTAATCTGCATGAGAAAAGATATAGCATCCTTAATCATCTTGCGTTTTGCAACATCTACAGAGTAATCAGAATACTTTTTAGAAGCACTTGCATACTTGATACCGTAGTAAATTCCACCACTTTGAAAAACTGGCTGATCCATTCTTATCGCTGCACTTTGAGCTGTTTGTTCATCTACATAGGGGTTACTAGTAGAGTGAGAGTACTGAAGGTTTAGTGGTGCTATCCATGAGTCACGTAACTTTGAACTCTCCGCTTCATTCTTTTCGTAATCATAATTAAATTGGTCTTTTTTTATCTCAGAGATATACTCATCCAAAGATGCGTTATTCTCATTTGCAATAAGAGAACTACTTAATAGTAGAGACAGCACTGCTAAGTGATTCAAAGCCTTCATCTATTTCCTTTTTAGTAATTGTAAGTGGTGGTAAAAATCTCAGTGTATTACGTCCCGCTCTTAAGACCATAACACTATTATCTTTAGCACTGCTCATAATATTTGCTAAAGTCTCTGCGTTTTTACAACGTAGTCCACACATCATCCCTATGCCAACTTTTTGAGTGAACAGATTTCTATTTGAACTAAATAACTCTTCTAGTTTTTTTTGAAAATACTCTATAGTTTCATCTAGTTTACCACTGCTCTTATGCTCATTTAAGATATCTACTACACTACAAGCAGCAGTTGTACTTAGATAATTTCCACCAAATGTTGAACCGTGGTCACCGGGACATAAAACATTTTTTAAAGATGTCATAACAACACCGATAGGGACACCACCACCAAGACCTTTTGCAAGAGTGATAATATCTGGTTGAATCTCATAAACTTGAGAAGCTGTAAACTCACCAGTTCTATAGACACCTGTCTGCACTTCATCAACTATAAGTAAAACATTTTTCTCTTTTAAAAGTTTTGCGAGTGCTTGCACTTGAGCTTTATCTTGGGGCTGAACTCCGCCCTCACCTTGAACAAGCTCTATCATAACAGCAGCTGTATGATCATCAAGCAGACCTTCAATATCACTCATCGTATCAGCGTATACAAAACCATCAGGAAAAGGTCCGAAATAATTATGCATAGACTCTTGACCTGTCGCTTTGACAGTTGTAATAGTACGCCCATGAAAAGAGTGTTGTAGTGTTATTATTTTATAACGTTTGATCTCACCATCACGCTCACCATACTTTCTAGCAATCTTAATAGCACCCTCATTCGCTTCAGCACCACTATTTCCAAAGAAACATTGCATGTCATAGCCACTAGCTTCAACTATCTTCTGAGCTGCTTGAGCTTGTGGAGCGATATTATATAAATTTGATATATGCATTATCTTTGCTATCTGTTCACAAATTGCGCTATTGACACGCTCATTTGCATGACCAACACTCACGACTCCTATACCTGAAGTAAAGTCTATATAATTTTTTCCATCAACATCTGTAAGTCTTGCATTTTTACCACTTACAAACTCCACATCACCACGTCCATAAGTTGAAAGTACATATTTTTTATCTAACTCTTTTGTATTCATAATTATTACCTTTTGAAGTAAGATTTTATCATAAATGATATAATAGTTTCATAACATATCTTTGAGATCTTGATGAAGAAAATATTTTATACTTTCTTACTTTTGAGTAAAAGACTCATAGCCGATGAGACAACCAAAGGATTAGATAAGGTGCGCGTGCTTACTAGCCTTTTAAGAGAGTAACTCTATTCTCTTGAAAAATTGCACTCTTACCCTCTAAGGAGTGTTTTGAAGTTGTAAGATTATTAACACCTTTGGTACCGCTATAGATTAACACGCAGTCATCTCTAAGATCATCATTATGCCCTACTTTTAGTCTCACTTCACCATTATCAGATGAAATAGTTATCTCACTTCCTTCTTCAAATCCTAAAGAGCTGTGAAGGTAAACATACTCTTCTCTATTAAACTGAGAATTGAGACTCTTAGCACTCTTTGGTGTTATAAGGTGTAAACTCTCATTGTTTATTGTATGCGCTTCAAACTCTTCTAAAAAAACAAACTCACCATCATCAGTGTCAAATTCATCTTTATAGGGAATCTCTTCTCTATTTTCAACCACTCTACAGCCATCTATTTTTTTCACTGAAAAGTTCTTAAAGTGGTTTAAGTAGAACGTTTCTTCTTCAAGTTCAATAGCAAACTCTTTGCAAAGATAGGCACTTAAGTCATACTCACTTATACCACTCTGTATCTCATTAACTAAAAACATACTCATCATGGCATTATGAGAGTACGAAGTTCTAATATCATTTTTATACAAAAAACTTTTCGCTGGTATTATTAAATCAGCCATCTCACTCGTTTCATTCTTATAAAGACCAAAATAGATAAGGTTATCAACTTTGGATATAGACTCTTTCACTCTGAGAGTATCTGGCATTTGAGAGAGTGGATTTGCGCCCTGAACAAAAACAGTCTTAAAGTTAGAAAACTCTGTATTTACCTTTGAGACTCTTGGCGCTTTTGTTTGAAATGGTGACTCTATGCCTTCTCTTGAATTACCTAAATAACTCACACCGCACCCCTCTTTTCCAAAAAGTCCTATAGTGACGCCAAAAGCATCTATTGCCCGCATTACATCAGCACCATCACTATACTTCTGTATACCGACACCACAGACTATTGCTACTTTTTTATTTTGTATCGTATCTAATACTTGCCCTAAATCACCAAGTGTCACACCAATATCTTCTAAAACAGCTTTTATTCTAATTGTTTGTGTGAGTTCATAAAAATCTTCAAATTCACTAGCTCTCTCTTGTAGATATTCCTCATCACAATCGTGATGTATATGAAAAAACCTCGTTAACATCATCGCTAAAAATAGATCTGAATGAGGCTTTATCTGAATATGCAAATCTGCCATTTTCGCTATTTTTGTCTTTATTGGGTCGATGACTATAATTGTTTTCTCTTTTAGCAAAGGGAGTAGATGTGAAGATGTAGTGTGAGGATTTCTTCCCCATAAGATAACCACATCAGATTTTTCTATCTCACTTAGAGGCATATTTTTATTACTGCCACGCCCCTCAATAATACCGGCTTCACCAGCGCCATCACAAAGCGTCCCATCTGTTAAAGTTGCACCATGAGAAGCAAAAAAATGGTCTGTAACCTCTTGCATAAGTCCAAAGTTACCAGAACCTCTATAGTGAAGTATTCCATCGTTTGATGATGTTTCAAGTAGCTCTTTTAATTTTACAAGAGCTTCATCTAGAGTTATCTCTTTACCCTTATATCTCGGTGCAGTTATTGTCTTAAACTTTTCATAATGATTTAAGTGTGGACATAAAAAACCTTGGGTATGTCCAGCTTTGAATGCTTTTATTTTTCCATTATCATACACAATACCACACGCATCATAGCAATCTAATGGACAGGCTGTGATAGTATTCGGCTTCATCTATTTATCTTTTAATTCTATCTTTGCTAATTTAGAAAATATTTTTGGAGATTTAATAATTATCTGAGCCATATATTTTGATATATTTTTACTATCGGCTATATTTAAAGTTCTCGATATTTTATAGTCTGTTCTCTCTCCATCAATATAGATAACTTTACTTTTTGCATTTATAATATCTGCTTCATCAAGAAAAATAGTCAATTTAGCTTTTGAGATATCTGCTATTCGCGCCAAAGGTGTTGACATCCCTACAACCTGCCCTACTTTAACATCAATAGAGTAGAGTGTAAATCCTTTGTGACTCAGGTTTTTATCACTAATACTTCTAATTAATTGTGCTTTACGTACATTCAAGTCTGCAATCTGTGTTTTTAGAGAGTTAATCTCTTTTTGCGTCCCTAAAAATGTATTTTCAGTAGTTACTAAATCATAAAACTCTCTATCTTTCTCTATACGAGATTTTATTTTTAAATTTTCTATTTTTTTATAATTATCTCTTTTTCTTTTGAGAGTCTCCTCCATATTCTCTAATACTTGTTCATTCACAACTACTGTATCTTTCAGATATACTAGCTTCTCTTTGATATACTTCAACTCTTCAACATCAAGTTTAGAGTCTATACGCACATACACTTTACTAGTAAGCTTTTTACCAATCATATCCTCATTGATATACTCTACAACACCTGAAACATTTGAGGATAAATCCCTCACCTCATAGGGTTCAACTTTGGAGTAGTAAACTTTTGAGAACAACATTGTTGAGATAACAAATAGAAGAGCTAAAATTTTCATGAAAAAGTACCTTTTTAAAATATATAGTTATTTTACCATTACATAATTAATTTTCAAGCATATTTCATTTTATTTTAGATACTATTAAATAAGATTTAAACAAAGGGTAATTATGTCTGTATTGGATAATGTAGATGCTGCTACAAACTTAGCAAAAAACAATGAGGTGCAACTTTTAGTTTTTAGAGTTAGTGAAAATCCAGACTCTGCCTATTATGCTATTAATGTATTTAAAACAAGAGAAGTTGTTGAGACAAAAAACCATTATATAACGCAGATTCCTACACAAAACCCTCTTTTAGAAGGCACGATAATTCTGCGTGGCCTACAAATTCCTATTTTAAACCTTCCAGCATGGCTTGGAAAGAGTTTGACTACAGAGGAATTACAGCGATCAAATATCCTTATTTGTGATTTTAATGGTGTAACAATTGGTCTTATTATTATGTCTGCATTTAGAGTTATTAAAAGGAATTGGAATGAGATGCATGCACCAGATAGCTATCGATTAAAAGATGATGGTGTTGTTATAAATGATACAAGATTAGAAGATGGTTCCCTGTGTCTTATACTAGACTATGAAAAGCTCTTAGCAGATGGTATCCCTCAAGCAATGGTAAATGTTGAGCAAGATGCTATGCGATTAGAAGAGATAACTATACCCCAAGCCTTAAAAAATGGTACGGTTCTCATAGCAGAAGATTCAAAAACAGCTCAAAGACACCTTATTCAAATATTTGAAAATGCAAACTTAGATATGAAACTTTTTGACAATGGGAAAAAACTTGTCGATTATGTCAACTCTTTAGGAGAGTCTGCTTCCTCTGTTCCAGTCATCATTACAGATATAGAGATGTCAGAGATGTCAGGTTTTACTGTTATACAAACACTCAAGGCCAATCCTCTTACAAAGAACATACCTATCATTGTAAATAGTTCTATGACTGGTGATAACAATAAAAGAGAAGCAGAGTCACTAGGTGCAAATGGCTTTATCGATAAAACTAAAAGTCATAATGTAATCCCATTAATTGTTTCAGTAATGAAATAGTTAATACCCTCTTTAGTTTCTTTCAAAATCAACTAACACTTATTACGGCGAATAAATTTAAAGAGTGATGTAATTGCAAGGCATCGACGAGGAAGCGTACTCTAAGTACGTGACGAGGAGATAACGACGCAAGTGCGCCGCTATTTAAATTTTACTGAAATAGTGAGATTAATACACCAGCTGCTACAGCTGAACCGATAACACCCGCAACATTTGGTCCCATTGCATGCATAAGTAACATGTTAGAACGATCATATTCCATTCCAACTTTATTTGATACACGAGCTGCCATAGGAACTGCAGAAACACCAGCTGATCCGATTAATGGATTAACTTTATGTCCTGGGAACATATTCATAATCTTAGCCATGATAACACCCGAAGCAGTACCTACTGAGAATGCAACAATACCAAGAGCCATAATAAACATAGTATCAGGTACTAAGAACTGATCAGCTGCTAGTTTAGAACCAACACCAAGACCTAGAAAAATAGTAACAATATTTATAAGTGCATTTTGAAGCGTATCATTAAGACGCTCAACAACACCAGATTCTTTTAAGAAGTTACCAAACATAAAAGCACCGATTAGTGGTGTAGATTCTGGTAAAACTAAAATAGCAAGAGATAGAACCATAATTGGAAAAACTAATTTCTCTAATCGTGATACATGTCTAAGCGTAGTCATCTTTATCTTTCTCTCTGCCTCAGTCGTTAATGCTTTCATAATTGGAGGTTGTATAATAGGAACCATAGCCATATATGAATACGAAGCAACTGCGATAGCCCCTAAGAGTTCAGGTGCAAGTTTCGTTGCAATAAAAATAGACGTCGGTCCATCCGCTCCACCAATAATTGAGATTGCAGATGCTTGCTGAAGTGTAAAATCAGCAAAACCCAATTGTGTTAAAGCAACAGCCCCAACAAGTGTTCCAAAGATACCAAACTGTGCAGCTCCACCAAGAAGTGCAGTTTTAGGGTTTGAGAGAAGCGGACCAAAGTCCGTCATCGCACCAACACCCATAAAGATTATAATAGGAAACATTTCATTTGAGAGACCCATGTCATAGATTACACCTAAGAAACCATGGTCTCCAGCAATTCCAGCAACAGGGATATTTGCTAAGAGTCCACCAAAGGCGATTGGCAATAATAAGAGTGGCTCAAAACCTTTTTTAATTGCTAACCAAAATAGAAAGAAAGTAATAAAAATCATGAGGACACGGCCCCACGATTTATGGAAGTCACTCATCTTGTCACCACTAGCACTTAACTCATCTGGACTAGGATTAAGAATCGCATTCACACCTGTTGACTTCAAAAATCCTCCAACCATTTCAGAAAATGGTTGGCTTTGATATGTCTCTTCTTGATGTGTTGAAAGGGCTTCTGCCGAAGCATGAGCACCTGCATTAAGTGTAGTAAAGCTAAAGAGCATTAAAAATGCAAGGAATTTTAAAACAAAAAACTTCATTCAATTATCCTAATACTGCTACGACTTGACCTTCAACTACCTTGTCGTTTGTTGCAACATTGATAGACTTAATAACACCACCACGAGCTGCAACTACATCTATCTCCATTTTCATAGACTCAAGAATCATAATCACATCACCTTCATTAACGCTCTGACCTGGATTGGCAACAATTTTCCAAACATTCCCTGGAAGAAGAGCTTTAACATCAAGCTCATCACCAGAAGCTGTAGTTGGAGCTGAAGTAGCAGGTGCTGCACTCTCTCCATTTACTGCTGTTACTTGAATATCTGCATCACCTTCGGCAACTTGAACACTAAATTTTTGACCATCTACTACTACTGTATAACTTCCACTACCCATTGAACTTCCTTCACAATCATTTTTCATTTCTGATATTTTACGAACATTTAACTCACCATCACCTTTTAGAAAAGCGATACCTTTATCTTGACATGCAGCTGCAATGAAAATATTTTCTTCTGTAATTTCAATATCTTCTTCTTTAAGCTTATTAATCCAATTTTCTAAAGACTTTTCAGGATCAGCATTTGCAATATCTAAGGCTTTTTCTGTAGTTGGTTCTAAACCTAACTTTTCAGATGCAATTTTAACAATCTCTGGGTCTGGTGCAACTGGAGTTTTACCAAAATAACCAAGAACCATTTTTCCATAACCTGGAGCAATAGCATTCCAAGGTCCCTGCATAACATTGTTAAGTGCTTGCTGGAAATAAAATTGAGAAACTGGTGTCACAGAAGTACCGTAACCACCCTTTTCAACTACCTCTTGCATAGCTGCGATTACATCTGGAAATTTCTCTAAGATATCGTTATCACGCATCATTTGAGTATTTGCAGTGAGTGCACCGCCTGGCATTGGTGAGAATGGTATAACAGGAGATACCATTGTTGCTTCAGGAGGCATGAAATAGTCAGATAAACAAGATTGTAACTCTTTCTCATAAGTTAATACTTTACCAATCTCTAGACCACCAAGATCAAAGTTCATTCCCTTCGTTGCATGAAGCATAGTTAAGATATCTGGCTGACTTGTACCACCTGAAACAGGAGCTGCTGCCATATCTATACCATCTATACCAGCTTCTAATGCAGCCATATATGCAGAAACAGAAACACCTGCAGTCTCATGAGTATGAAGACGTAGATGCGTTCCTTCTGGAACTAAACCTCTAGCCATTTTAATAGTTTCAAAAACTTTTTGAGGATTAGATGTTCCACTTGCATCTTTAAAACAGATACTATCGTATGGAATACCTGCATCCAAGATCTCACGAAGCGTCTTCTCATAAAATGCAACATCATGAGCACCATGACACCCTGGTGGTAAGTCCATCATTGTTACCACTACTTCATGCTTCAGTCCATGATGAGAGATTCTCTCACCAGAGTACTTTAAATTTTCAACATCATTAAGAGCATCAAAGTTACGAATGGTCGTAGTACCATGTTTTTTAAACATTTTTGCATGTAAATCTATAAGTTCTTTTGAACCTGTATCTAACATAACTGTATTCACACCACGAGCAAGAGTTTGAAGGTTAGCATCAGGTCCAACAATTTTTCTAAAACCATCCATCATCTCAAAAGCATCTTCTCTTAAGTAGAAGTATAAAGATTGAAATCTTGCGCCCCCACCAAACTCGAAGTGATTTACTCCTGCTGTTTTTGCAGCTTCAACAGCTGGAAAAAAGTCTTTCATTAGAACACGACCGCCAAAAACTGATTGAAAACCGTCTCTAAAAGTTGTATCCATTACATCTATAAATTTCTTAGCCATTATTATCCTTAACCTTGTCTATGATGAGCTATCGCTGCAGTTATCGCTGCAATAGTTTTTTTATTGTCTTTTTGTGCTGATGCCGGTGGCGTTGCACTTGGTTGTGGTTCTGGAAAAAACCTATGAATGACAGCAGACATAATATTCATACATACTATCATGATAATTAGAAATAAGAATACTGTTCCCATTCCTAATCCCATAAATTTAAACCCTTCCAATACGAGGTTAGTCTCCATAAATTACCCTTATTAATAATTTGTTGGCTTAGTATAGTATAAAGATGTTTAAATAAAGTTGTGCTTTACTTTGTAATTTTTCAAAAATAGGACAATTGTTACCTTTTGATTATATACTTCCACAAAATTTAAATTCATCCATTAGGAAACATAAAAATGACTCAAAATAATGTCAATAAATTCTCACTAATTAACACAGTTGAAGGCTGGTCATATCTAGTACTTCTATTTATCGCAATGCCAATGAAATACATGCTTGGAATCCCCTTAGCAGTTAAGATTGCAGGAATGGCACACGGTATATTATTTATACTCTTTTGTCTTCTGCTCATCCAGTCATGGAAAGAGACAAAATGGTCTTTTCAAGAGAGTAGTCTCTTTTTCATAGCTTCACTCATTCCTTTTGGTACTTTTTTTACAAAGAAAAAGATAGAAAGCTATGCATAAATTTGATACAATGTTGTTTTTATTATTAGGAGTATAATTACATGATAATTGGAATGCATGAACAAGATTTTATAGCATATATGATTTTTGGACTTATCTTAAACTTTCTACTCTCTATACTTTTTGGCATCTATCTTAGTAAAAATATTGGTATGCAAGAGATGATAGAATCAAAAGGGGATAAGCAGCAACCACTATTTGTTCAATTAAGCCTTTTTATCCCCTACGCTAAGATGCTTATAACGCTTTATAGAGTTTCAATTCTCCAAATATATTTTTTAAACAGAGGTCATACTCATAAAGAGTTTTGGATCTATATGACACATCAAACTAGTTAGTTACCAATAAAAAAAATTCTTTAAAATATCTCTTCTCTCCTTAAGTGTACAAAAGAGATACAATTATTCTTTTAACATGATATAATTAACGTAATGAGAGTAGAGGGTAGCTATGAACGACTTTAAATTAAAAATTATTTTGAGTATCTTAGGTGGGGTTATTTTTTCATTTATATTTATACTTTTAGCATTTGCTCTTCCCTTAGATAAAAAAGAGGCTGTTGTAACATCTAAGCCAAAAGGCTTACTTGAAGAAGTATCACACTCTATAAAAGAGAACTAAAAAGTTCTTTTAATCTGCATAAGATACAAGGCATCATAAGCACTTACTGGATTTAACTTTATCGTACAAGCTTTAAGGATTTCTAAAGACTTCTCTAGATATTCTAAATCATCTTTTTTAAGTAAATCAACCAGTACTTTTTCAGAATCTTCTATACGAAGATTTCTTGCAACGCCTAAATTTTTATGTGCTAAATTTCTAAAGTCAGTATAGTCTAACTCTTTATTTTCTTCTTTAGCCTTTTTTAAATCAGCTAAATGTTCTTTAGCAACTGCATCTGATTTGATAATCTGAATCACATAATCTTCAACAAGATGATCAAGTAAGTCCAAATCGACCCCTAGACCTTCAATTGCTTTTGCAGGAGAGTATTCATAATCTTCTCCAAAATATTCTAAACAGAGTTTCTGAGCTTTTTCTACTAGAAAACGAACTGCTCTATTTTTTAATTTTCTTCTTTCAATGGCTTCTTTCATAGAAATAAAATAACATACATTTATCTATTTCTTTCATATAAATAATAAAAATAGATAAAAGCTTGAACAAGTGCTACAAATGCACTCATTCATAATTTAGTTAGAGTGCTTTTGAGATAATTCTATTTAATCTAGAGATAAAATCTGCTGTATCTCCAAGTTCCTGCCCATCAAAAAGTTTCGCTTGGTCAAGTAGTACATGCGCTGCATCATTGATAAGGTTTTGATCAGCAGAGTCTTTAAGCTTTATCATCAACTCATGCTTAGGGTTGATTTGAAGAATTGGATTTGGCTCTGGCGTGTCACCACCCTGACCCATCTGCTTCATCATTTGAGCCATCATATATGATGGATCTTCTTTATCTATTTTAATTGCAACTGGAGAGTCTGTTAAATCTGAAGTAGTCTCAACTGATTTTACGCTCTCACCAAGAGCCTCTTTAAACTCTTTTGCAAGACCTTCATATGTTTTTGCTACTTCTTCTTCAGCTTTTTTCTCCTCTTCACTCTCTTCAAACTTCGCGTCTGATACTGGAATCAGTTTATACTCTTTATACTCTGTTACCATTGGAAAGATAATTGTGTCAACTTCTTCATTAAGTACTAGGACATCAATGTTACGTGCTTTAAAACGCTCTAGCGCAGGTGAATTTTTCAGCATTGCTAAAGAAGTTTTACCAGTAATATAGTAAATCTCTTTCTTCTCTTCATCTACATTTTTAACAAAATCCTCTATCATTACAGTCTCATCAGAGTTGATAGTATTAAACTTCATTAGTTCTAAAATTTTCTCACGGTTATCAAAGTCGCTATAAAGACCCTCTTTGAGTACATTTCCAAATTCTGCGTAGAACTCTTCATACTTAGCAGCATCTTTTTTCGCCATTTTTGAAAGCTCTGAAAGAACTTTTTTAACAGAAGATTTTTGAATCTTATTCATCACTGCGTTTGATTGTAAAATCTCACGAGAAACATTCAGTGGTAAATCTTTTGAATCAATCACACCACGTAAAAAACGTAGGTATGTTGGCATCAACTCTTTTTCATCATCAGTAATGAAGACACGGTTAATGTAAAGTTTTATACCTGTTTGGTAATCAACTCTATACATATCCATAGGAGCTTTACTTGGAATGTAGAAAAGTGTAGTGTACTCAACAGCACCCTCAGCTTTGTTGTGCATCCAAGTTAATGGCTCTTCGCTTGAGTGTGCAATAGAGCTGTAAAAATCTTTATACTCATCATCAGTTACATCTTTTTTAGCGATTGTCCATAAAGCATTTGCACGGTTAATCTGCTCATTTTCTATCTCAGTACGAGATGGTTCTAACTCCTCTTTACCTTCATCATCCATTACTGCTGGAATATGTTTCTCTTTATCCATAAAAATAGGGAAAGGAATATGGTTAGAGTACTTTTTAATAATAGAGTCTACTCTATGTACTTCTAAAAACTCATCTTCATCATCTTTCAGATGCATTACAATCGTAGTACCATGACCATCTTGAGTTGTATTTTCAATATCAAATTCACCAGTACCTGCACTTGTCCATAAAAGAGCTTGCTCTTCACCAGCTTTTTTTGTTGTTACTTCTACCTTATCTGCAACCATAAAACAAGCATAAAAACCAACACCAAACTGACCGATAAGATTAGAATCTTCTTTTTGGTCTCCTGTTAAATTTTCTAAGAATGCTTTAGTTCCTGATTTTGCGATAGTACCAAGATTGTTCATTAAATCTTCTTCATTCATACCGATACCAGAATCTTTAATAGTTAATGTTTTTGCCTCTTTATTTGCTACGATATCTATACGAGGTGCAAAATTTACGTCTTTATATTTTTCGTCTGTTAAAACTAACATATTTAACTTATCAAGTGCATCTGAAGCATTTGAAACTAACTCACGAATAAAAATTTCTTTGTTCGAATAGAGTGAGTGAATCATAAGATTTAATATTTGATTTGCTTCTGTCTGAAACTGATGTTTTGCCATTTTTAATTTCCTTATTACAATAATTTAATTGGATTATAACGAAAAAAGGTTAATAGTTGCAACTAAAATCAACTAAGCTTAGTCTAGTAAACTAAACTTATCTTAGTCTAATTTAATTTTTTATATATAAAAACAGATAATCTGCTATACTTTCTTTATGGAAAATGACTACATTGATTTAATAGAACCGACACCAAAACTGCATTCAAAAAAGTGTAAATTCATCTCTTTTGTATTGAGAGTATTTCTACAATTTAGTACTTTTTTATCAAGTTTAATAGCGTGGTACGTATACGACTATTTTATTGCTATGTTGACCTTAGTTTTAAGTTTTATTATTATGGGAATTATACGCTCAAAGCTAAGAAATGCTGTAATTCCTTTAAATCAAAGAGAGTACCAATATAACGACAAAGGCATAGCAGATTGGTATACAGCTAAAGAGTTATGCTTTGAGATAGAGGGATAACTACAACATGAATCCACTCCTATTTTTTATAGCCTTTTTAGGTGTTTTTATTCTACTCAATATGTACATTTCTAGGCGTTTCATACAAAAATTAGATATACAAGAGCAGAGTAAAAAATATCTCCGAATTTTTCTTGTTATAAACTTTTTTGGCATTATTGGGTATATGCTTGGACGTTACTATTTAGATGTTGCAAACTGGCTCTATTTTCTTTTTTCACTTCCAATTGGAGTGCTTTTTTTACTCTTTTGTACAGCTATTATTTATGATATATCAAGAGTACTTCTATCGCTCACCCCTATCTCTGAATCAAGAAGAGGATTTTTCAAAAAAACTCTAGATATCTCCTCTTTTGTATTTGCATCCTCAATCAGTGCAAGGTCGATATATGAAGCAAGATTTGTCAAACTTGAAAAAGTAGATGTAACTTTAAAGGGTTTAAAAAAAGAGTATACAGTAGTTCAATTGAGTGACATTCATATTGGTGGCTTAATAGATGCTGCATTTATAAAAGATATTGTACAAAGAGTCAATGCACTTAAGCCTGATGTAGTTGTTATTACTGGTGATTTAGTAGATATTGATATTTCTAAGGCAGAAGCACCATTGAGTGAACTTCAAGAATTGGACTCTAAGTATGGAACATTTTTTATCGTCGGCAATCACGAATATTTTCATGGTATTGAGAAGATCATATACAGGGTGAAATCTTTAGGCATTAGGGTTCTTGAAAATGAGAATGTATATATTGGTGAAGATGGAGAGGGCTTTAATTTAGCTGGAGTCTATGATGTGTTTGGGTACAGAGCTAAGCATCATATGCCAGACCTCTATCAAGCATTAAAGAATAAAAAAAATGCGCCTACAGTACTCTTAGCGCATCAACCAAGATACATCGAAGAGGTAGGCAGTGGAGTTGACTTAGTGCTCAGTGGTCATACACATGGTGGACAACTCTACCCATTTAAATTTCTTGTAAAGTTGCAACAACCATACATAAGCGGTTTACATCAGCATACAAAATCCTTACAAATCTATGTAAATAAAGGAACAGGTTTTTGGGGACCACCTATGAGACTAGGCGCAAGCTCAGAAATCACAGAAATAACACTCTCAGTTAGCAAAGTATAGAAGGAAATTTATGACGAAGAAAACAATATCTTTAGTTTTAGGAAGTGGTGGGGCTAGAGGCTATTCTCATATTGGTGCTATAGAGGAGCTTGAAAAGAGTGGATATAAAATAGCCTCCATTAGTGGCTCATCCATGGGAGCTTTAATTGGAGGGCTTTATGCTTGTGGAAAACTCGAAGAGTATAAGAAATGGGTATTATCATTAGACACACTTGATATAATAAAATTAATAGACTTCTCTTTGTCAAAAAAAGGAATTATCCAAGGGGATAAGGTATTTAAGATTGTAGAAAAGATGATTGGAGATGTTTTAATTGAAGATCTACCAATTAGTTACACTGCTGTTGCAACTGATATTATAAAACAAAAAGAAGTTTGGATACAAAAAGGTAGTTTACTTGATGCCGTAAGAGCTTCTATTGCGATTCCAACTATTTTTACGCCTAAAGAAATTTCAGGTCGTTATCTAGTTGATGGAGGTATTCTAAACCCTCTGCCAATTGCACCTACTATATCAGATACTACAGATGTTACCATTGCTATAAGTCTCAATGCTAAAGTTGCTAAAAAGTATACTCTCAAAATTCCAAAAACAGAGTCCGAAAAAAAGAGTAAACTAGAACACATATTTTTTGAAATGAAACAAAAAGCTGAAAAACTGTTTGCTGAGGAGTCTAAAAGTGCTTTTGAAAGGATGGGACTCTTTGATATCATGGGAAAAACTATTGATATTATGCAAAATGCAGTCTTAGACTGCAAGATGGCTGGTTACTCTCCAGATATAATCATTGGTATTCCAAATGATGCCTGTGGATTTTATGAGTTTAATAGAGCATATGAGATGATTGAACTCGGTCGAATTATCACAAAAGAAAATTCTTTAAATGAAAAGTAAAAAGCTTTTTCTAACACGATACTCGCTATTATTATAAAAAATCTTATATATACTAAACTATCAAATATCAATGGATTTAAATGGCACTAATAGACCTACAAAACATATCCAAGCACTATTCAGCACAGCGTATTCTTACAGAGGTAAACTTTCATGTAGATGAGGGTGAGAGAATTGTTATTATCGGAAAAAATGGAAGCGGTAAATCAACGTTGATGAAAATCGTAAACGGAACTCTGGATCATGACGGAGGAGAGAGAATTACCAGAAATGATTTAGAAGTTAAGATGCTTAACCAGCGACCTAACTTTAAAGATGGTCATACGGTTAGAGAAGCTGTTGAAGCTGGTCTTGAAGAGTTAGAGAGTGCAAAAAAAAGGTATAACGAACTTTCACTTCTTCTTGCAGATGATTTTGAGAACAAGAAGCTGATAGATGAGCATGAAAAACTATCTCGTTATATTGAACATCACAATGCTTGGAATCTTGATGACAAGATTGAAAGAATCATACAGCATTTTGATTTGAAACAGTACGAAGGTAAGTCAATAGACCTTTTAAGCGGAGGGGAACAGCGTCGTGTTGCCTTAGCCTCTTTACTTCTACAAAAACCTGATGTACTTCTACTTGATGAACCTACCAACCACCTTGATGTGTATATGGTTGAGTTTTTAGAAGAGCTTATTTTAAAAGAAAAGTTTACTCTTGTTTTTATATCTCACGACAGATATTTTATAGATAGAATTGCTACGAAAAGTATTGAAGTTGAAGATTGTGCTTTACGGGAATATAGTGGTGGATATTCAAACTACCTTACGCAAAAAGCTGAATGGATGCGAACCCTTCAAAAACAGCATGACAACCTCTTAGGAGTCCTTAAACGTGAAAACGAATGGTTTGCTCGTGGAGTTCGTGCACGTCTTAAACGTAATGAAGGTCGTAAAGAGAGACTTATGCAGTTACGTGAGGAGGCAAAAACTAATCCCACTAAAATTAGAAAAATGTCAGTGGAACTCCAACGTGAAGCGAAGCATTTTAATCGTGACAAGAGTATAAACAAGCAAAAAATGCTTTTTGAAGTAGAAGGTTTATCGCTCACACTTGGAAGTAAAGAGCTGATTAAAAACTTCACAACGCGTATATTGCAAAAAGATGTAATTGCCATAGTTGGGCCAAATGGAAGTGGGAAATCCACTCTTTTAAAAACGCTCCTTGGACGAATAGAACCAACAAGTGGAAAAGTAAAACGCGGTGACTTTAAAATAGGCTATTTTGATCAACATAGAGAGATGCTCGATGACAATAAAAACCTTATAGAGACTTTTTGTCCTCATGGAGGGGATAGAGTTAGTGTGAGAGGCAGTGACTTGCATGTGTATGGCTATCTAAAAAACTTTCTCTTTCCAAGAGAGTTTTTAGATAAAAAAGTAGGTGTTTTAAGTGGTGGAGAAAAAAATCGTGTAGCACTCGCCCTGCTCTTTACAAAAGATGTAGATATCCTCATACTTGATGAGCCTACAAATGATTTAGATATCCCTACAATCAATATCTTAGAAGAACAGCTCACTAACTTTTCTGGGGCTGTAATAATTGTGAGTCATGATAGATACTTTGTCGACAAAATTGCAAAAAAGCTCTTTATCTTTAAAGATGACAAGCATATAGAAGAGTCTCATCAACAGTACTCCGAGTATTTAGAGTTAGAAAAAGAGCTCAATGAGCTTGATAACATGGAAAATGCAGTTAAAGTCCAAAAACCTAAAGAAGTATCACCAGAAAAATCAAAAAGTTTAAAACTAACATTTAAAGAAAAAATTGCCCTTGAAAAACTCCCACAAGAGATAGAAGAGTTAGAAGAAGAGATTGAAAATAAAAATGAGTGCTTAGCAAATCCAAAATGTTATGAAGATATAGGCATCACACAACTAGCTAAAGAGTTAGCAGAATTAGAAGAGAGTTATGAAGAAAAAGTTGAAGAACTTTTAACAATACAGGAGAAGGAAGAAGAGATAAACTCTTAATCCTACTTTTGAGAGACCGTAAAATAAACTGTGTAAACCCACCTCTTATCCATTAATCACTTGGTATATTTTGACATAATTTCACTGAAAAATATACTAAGCTGAGGAAAAATCTCATACCAACTCCTGATACTATTAGCATTCCATTTATTCTGTTGCTCCTGCGAGGCAAGGTACATAACTTTAAAAGCAGATTCTACAGTTG
>Ga0209345_10000462_pt1 | contig 52556 bp, 50 predicted proteins | sample Cruoilmetagenom7_FD_187294 | JGI IMG/M metagenome (GOLD analysis project Ga0209345, IMG submission 187294) | Oil polluted marine microbial communities from Coal Oil Point, Santa Barbara, California, USA - Sample 7 (SPAdes) (version 2) | ecosystem: Environmental > Aquatic > Marine > Oil seeps ... | reverse complement strand
CGTGTGATAGTTATACTTGGAACGGAACAGCTTACACAACAAGTGGTGTGTATACGTATGAAAGTGAAAACGAAGCAGGTTGTACCAATACCGCAACACTAGATTTAACAATCAACAACAGCACAACCACAGCAACGGAAGTAATTGTAGCGTGTGATAGTTATACTTGGAACGGAACAGCTTACACGACAAGTGGTGTGTATACGTATGAAAGTGAAAACGAAGCAGGTTGTACCAATACCGCAACACTGGATCTAACGATTAACAACAGCACAACCACAGCAACGGAAGTTATTGTAGCGTGTGATAGTTATACTTGGAACGGAACAGCTTACACAACAAGTGGTGTGTATACGTATGAAAGTGAAAACGAAGCAGGTTGTACCAATACCGCAACACTAGATTTAACAATCAGCAACAGCACAACCACAGCAACAGAAGTAATTGTAGCGTGTGATAGTTATACTTGGAACGGAACAGCTTACACAACAAGTGGTGTGTATACGTATGAAAGTGAAAATGAAGCAGGTTGTACCAATACCGCAACACTAGATTTAACAATCAACAACAGCACAACTACTGAAGATGAAGATATTATGACTTGTTCTAATTTTATTTGGAATGGTGTTGAGTATACTGAAAGTGGAACTTATACCTTTGAGAGTGAAAACGAAACGGGTTGTACTAACACAGCAACATTGAATTTAACAATATCTACTCCAGATGAGTTTGATGGAGATTCGATAGATTTATGTGTTTTAGATGATATTATTGATTTAACAAGATTATTAGGGAATGATTATGTAGCAGGTGGTACGTGGACTGATGATATGAATAGTGGAGGAATAAGAGGTAATATATTTGATCCATCAATTGTAAATCTTGATGATTATGAATTTGCGTATACTGAACCTGGTGATTGTGGTAGAATTATAACAGTATTTGTTAATGTTAATGATGATTGTGTTGTTTTACCTTGTTCAACAGAAGGAAGTATTGAAATATCAAAAGTAGTTACAGCTAATAATGATGGTGCAAATGATTACTTTACTATTTCAGACATTGCTTCTTGTGGGTTTACAGCTGAAGTGTCTATATTTAATCGCTGGGGAAAAATAGTATATCAATCAAATAATTATCAAAATAATTGGAGTGGATATCATAATAATTCTGGTTTAACTATGGGTGCAAGTGATAAATTACCTACAGGAACTTATTATTATGTGATAAACATAATGGGTAGTGGTTATAGACCAATCACAGGGTATATTTATTTAGGAACTAACAAATAAAAACAAAACTATGAAGCGTTTAATTATAATTATAGTAGTATTTATTTTAGGATTTGAAAATTCTAATGCACAGCAACTGCCGCAGTTTACGCAATATATGTATAATACAATTGCTATTAACCCAGCATATGCAGGTAGTAGAGAAGTGTTGAGTATTGTTGGATTAAATAGAAATCAATGGGGAGGTTTTGATGGAGGGCCACAAACACAAACCTTATCTATTCATTCACCTTTAAGAAACGAAAAAGTAGGTTTGGGGTTATCATTAATTAACGATAAATCTGGTTTTGAAAACTTCACATATGTATACGCAGATTTTTCTTATACAATTAAAGCTACTGAAGATCTTAAAGTAAGTTTCGGATTAAAAGGAGGAATGACATATTATAAACTAGCTGAAGAGTTGTATAATTTAACTGAAGTAAATCAAGATTCATATTTCGATGAAAAGTTAAATAGATGGAATTCTAATTTTGGAGCAGGTATATTATTACATAGTGATAAATGGTATTTAGGTTTATCAGTGCCAAAGCTAATTAACCATGATTTAAATAACGATACAGAATATGCAGCTTTAGAAACTGTGCATTATTATGGTATTGGTGGTTATGTATTTGACTTAAATAGAAATTTAAAATTAAAACCTTCTTTTATGGTTAAATACACAAAAGGAGCACCATTTTCTACAGATCTAACAGCAAACTTTTTATTTGATGAAAAGTTTTGGTTAGGAGGATCATATAGAATTAATGGAAAACAAAGAGCTATTGGAGCTCTTGCAGATTTTCAAGTTTCAGAACAGTTTAGAGTAGGTTATACTTATGAAATTCCTACAGGAGAAATTAGACCTTATACTTCTGGCTCTCATGAAATTTTGTTAATGTATGAGTTTAAATACACTAAAGGTAAAATGAAATCACCTAGATATTTTTAACCAAATAGAACTAAAATTATGAAAATTACAAAACTAATTACAATTGTTTTTTTATTGATATGTTCATTTTCATTTGGGCAATCAGGTAAATTAAACAGAGCAAATAGACATTATAACAGTTTTTCATTTGTTAAGGCAATTGAAAAGTATGAGAAATTAATAGATACAAATTTTAATAAAGTTTACGCAATGCGAAAACTTGGCGATTCTTACATGTATTTAAGAAAACCAAATGAAGCGGCAAAAGTTTATAAGCATGTAGTTGAACAAGAGAATGTACCTAAAGAATATTATTATTTTTATGCACAAGCGCTTAGAGGTACAGGTGATTATGAAGCATCTAAAGTTTGGATGAATAAATATAAAAATGAAGCAAGTTCAGATTCAAGAGTTGCTGAGTTTTTAGAAAAACAAGATTTTGAAAGCGCTATGTTTAATTTAACAAAGCAATATTCAGTATCTAAAACTAATTTTAATACTGCGTTTAGTGATTTTGGAGCTGTTGATTACAATAATGAAGTAGTTTTTGTATCAGCAAAAGATGAAGGAGTTTCGACAAAAAGAAAATATGCATGGAATGCTCAACCATTCTTAGATATTTATCAAGTAGCAAAGGAAGGGAGTATTGAAGGTTCTGAAAAATTATCAGGCGATGTAAATTCAATTTACCATGAAGGCCCAGTTTCATTTTCAGCTAATGGAAATAAGATGTATTTCACCAGAAATAATTATTATGAAGGAGAAAAAGGGAAGGACAATAAAGGAATTAACAACCTTAAAATTTATAGTTCTGAATTAATTAATGGAGCTTGGACTAACATTAATGGTGTTCATTTTAATAATGATGAATATTCTGTTGGGCATCCTACATTGAGTGATGATGGTAAAAAACTATATTTTACATCAGATATGCCTGGAGGAATTGGAGGTTCAGATATTTATGTAGTTGATATTAATGAAGATGGAACATTAGGTCACCCCAAAAATATGGGAGCTGTTGTGAACACTGAAGGAAATGAAATGTTCCCATTTATTCATAAAGAAGGAACATTATTTTTCTCATCTGATGGACATGTAGGTTTTGGTTTACTTGATGTTTTTGCAACTATTACCGATGAAAATAATGAAGTAGTAAATATTCTAAACCTTGGAAAACCTATTAATAGTTCAAAAGATGATTTTTCATATTATTTATCACCAGAAGGTTTTGATGGATATATTTCATCAAATAGAGAAGGTGGAGTTGGCGATGATGATATTTACAAATTTACAAGAATACCACCACTAAAATTAAAAGGTCAAATCTTTGACGATGCTAATAATCAGCCTTTAGAAAATGCAAAAGTTGTATTATTAGATGGAAATGGTGAAGAAATTGCATATTTTATTACTGAAGCAAATGGTTATTATGAGCATATTGTAGATAGGGATGCTAAGTTTACTTTAAACGGGTCAAAAGAAAAATATACAGATATTAATAAAGAATTCAATTCGTTTAATTTAGATAAAGAAAAAGAGTTTGTTGTTAATTTAAATGTAGGTTTAAAACCTATAGAAGATGTTGTATTATTAGCAGATTTAGAAACTATTTATTTTGACTTAGATAAATCAAATATTAGACCAGATGCTGCGTTAGAACTAGATAAAGTTGTAACTTTAATGAATAAATATCCAGGAATGGTAATTAGATTAGAGTCGCATACAGATAGTAGAGCAAATGATCAATACAATATTGCGTTATCTAATAGAAGAGCAAAATCAACATATGAATATATTATTTCCAATGGAATTGATGTGAGTAGAATTACAAAATATGAAGGTTTTGGAGAAACTCAATTGGTAAATAAATGTTCTAACGGTGTAAAATGTTCTAAAGATGAACATCAATTAAATAGAAGAACAGAATTTATTATTATAAAAATGAAATAAAAAGTTAGCAGTCGTAAAATAATTAACTTTGATTATACTACCGTTGTGGGGACGACAATTTTCTCAAGTTGTTATTTGCGACTGCTTTTTCTTAATTAATACTAAATTATACTACTGTTGTAGGGATTGTAATTTTACAATTACTATTTTTTTAAAGTTAGTTTATAGTAAAACACACTTTCTTGGTGTAACAATTTCACCCAAATTATTTATATAGTTAAATCCAGGTATTAATGTATTGATGTAAATTCGCTTAACAGCTTTTTTGTTTTCCTTAACAGAGTTTTTAACCACTTTTAAATGTGATTCTTTATGACTGTTTTGTAGTGGTGTCGCTTTCATAATACGTTTGTTTTTAAGATTAACTACAATTAAATTAGTTGTGAGGACAATTAATTTATTATTTTTTTATAAATATTTGTGTAAAGTAATTTCTTCCTTCACTATTAGATTCTGTTGATATTCCAAAATGAGTATAACTACTATTCTCGATTATTTTTTTATGCTCTTCACTATTTAACCATCCATTTACCACACCTTGAGCAGAGTTAAATCCATAAGCTACATTTTCTCCAACTGATTTAGCACCTGCATTATCAATTAAAGTTTGTGAGCGTACATTAAAATTATCGTGACTTACCATACCTGTTTTTACCATGTAATCTGTATGACCGTCTGCAACTCCTGAAATAATATTTAATGGAGTTAAATTAGTTAAACCAATACTTTGTCTATAGTTATTTACTAAGTCTAATATTTCAGTTTCAATAGACGTATATGTTACATTTGTGTTTATGGTTTCAGTACTTTCATTAAAATAAATTCCATCATCTTCTTTAGCGCAAGAAAACAATACAGAAGTAAAAAGTATCAGAGAAACGAGTTTTAAAGCTAGAGATTTCATTATTGTGGGGTTTGTGGGGTTGTTTTAAATTTTGGGTTTTTAAGTTAATTCAGAGTGACTATAGTTTTTATTTGTAACTAGCAAAACATTTTACTTATAATCACTCTTGAATCTCCTTTTTATTAAATTTACTAATGTTTAAATTATATTTATGAATTTAGGGTTTACTATTTTATTTAAAAATCATCAAGCTTACTTTTGCATAAAACCAAACTTGATGATTTTTGTTGGTTTATTAATCAATGGGGTGATTGATTAATTCTATTTAATTCAAATTCATATTTTGAACGGTTGGGGTTTATGAACTTTTAACACCTCTAAATTATAAATTATTTTGCAATAAACAAATTATTTTAGTAAAAAACTACCATTTATTATCATAAACACACCTTGTATTGAGTAAAACAAGCAATTTATTTATTAAATAAAGTTATTTATCGTAAAAATAGATACCATTTATTTAAGAAAACACGCCATTTATTCAAAAAATAAGACATAAAAAAGTGAATTTAATCCAAATTCACTTTTTCTTTAGTCATAATTCTTCTTATTTCAATAATCCAGCACGTTTTAATAATGCATTATTAGTTGGCTTTTTTCCTCTGAAATTTAGATATAAATCCATTGGTTTTGTAGTTCCTCCTTTCGTTAAAATTGCATCTTTAAATTTTTGAGATACTTCTTTATTAAAGATTCCTTTTTCTAAAAAGAATGCAAAAGCATCAGCATCTAAAACTTCAGCCCATTTGTATGAGTAATAACCTGAAGAATACCCTCCTTGAAAAATATGTGAAAATGAAGTACTCATACAATTCTCATTTACATTAGGAAATAATTGTGTGTTTTTAAAGGCTAAAGATTCAAATTCTTTGACGCTTTTAATTTTTGAAGGGTTTTTTCCGTGCCAATTCATATCTAAAATACCAAAACTTAACTGACGTAAAGTTTGCATTCCTTCTAAAAAGTTAGAAGATTTTTTAATTTTTTCAATGAAATCCATCGGAATTAACTTTTCGGTTTCATAATGTTTAGCAAATAAGTTTAGAGATTCTTTCTCATAACACCAGTTTTCTAATAATTGACTAGGTAGTTCAACAAAATCCCAATATACATTTGTGCCAGATAAACTTTGGTAAGTTGTGTTGGCTAACATACCATGTAAAGCGTGGCCAAACTCATGAAATAAAGTAGTTACTTCATTAAAAGTTAGTAGTGAAGGTTTTGTTTCTGTAGGTTTTGTGAAATTACAAACTATAGAAATATGTGGCCTTGAGTTTTCTCCATCTTTTTGCCATTGTCCTTTAAAGGAAGTCATCCAAGCACCATTACGTTTTCCTTTTCTTGGAAAAAAATCTGCGTATAAAATAGCAATATAATTGCCTGACGTATCAGTTACTTTGTAGGTTTTAACATCATCATGGTATTTATCTATCGTATTTATTTCTTCAAACTCTAAATCATATAGTTTGTTTGAGACTGAGAAAACACCATTAATAACATTCTCTAATTTAAAATAAGGTTTTAATTGTTCTTCCTCTAAATCAAACAATTCTTTTTTAAGTTTTTCTGAATAATAAGCACTGTCCCATTTTTCCAGCTGATGAATACCATCTTTTTTTGCAAAGTTTAAAAGTGTTTCAAATTCTTTTTGTGCTGCTGGTTTGGCTTTTTCTAATAAATCATCTAAAAATGTAATCACATTTTCTGGTGATTCGGCCATTCGTTCTTCCAAAACAAAATGAGAATGTGATTTAAAACCTAATAAATTTGCTCTTTCATAACGAAGTTTAACTAAATCTAAAACAACTTGTTGATTGTCATTTTCGTTATTTTGAAAAGCTTTTACGCCAAACGCTATTGCCATTTTTTTTCTCAACTCTCTATCATCTGCATAGGTCATAAAAGGAATATAGCTAGGATAATCAAGTGTAAAAACCCAACCCTTTTTATTTTTTTGTTTGGCAATCATTTTAGCTGCCTCAATAGTGCTTTCAGGTAAGCCTTTTAATTTATTGTTATCTGTAATATGTAATTCAAAGGCATGTGTTTCGGCTAAAACATTTTCCCCAAATTTTAATTTTAGTTTAGAAAGTTTAGTGTCAATTAGCCTTAATTCAGCTTTGTCTTTTTCATTAAGATTGGCACCATTTCGCGAAAAACTTTTGTATTTATTGGTTAATAAAGTGTCCTGTTCAGTTGTTAAATTAAGCTCGTCTTTTATGTCAAAAATTAACTGTACTCTTTTAAAAAGCTTTTCATTTAATCTAACATCATTTGAAAAATCAGTTAACATTGGTGAAACTTCTTGAGCAATTTTTTGAATCTTATCATTAGTTTCAGCTGAATTTAAATTAAAAAAAACACTTGAAACTCTGTCTAACAATTCTCCAGTAAACTCTAAAGCTTCAATAGTGTTCTCAAAAGTAGGAACATTGGTATTATTTGTAATTACATCAATTTCTTCTTTTGAAATTTTAATAGCTTCAATAAAAGCCGGTTTAAAATGCTCGTTTTTAATTTTTGAAAAAGGAGCAGTTGCAAAAGGAGTTGTAAATTTTTCTAATAAAGGATTGGCCATAGTAATTATAAAATAATGGAACTGTTATATTGTTGAAATGATTGATTGTTGCTTTTACTGTTTAAGTTCAGCTGCAGCTTTGTTAACTTTTATTTTCAAATCTTCTTTGTATTGAAGAATTTTATCTTGCACATTTTTATTTGAACTACCAATAATTTGAGCTGCTAAAATACCTGCATTTAAAGCGCCATCAAGCGCTACTGTTGCAACAGGAACTCCTCCTGGCATTTGAAGAATTGATAAAACAGAATCCCATCCATCAATAGAATTTCTAGATTTTACTGGAACTCCAATCACTGGAAGCGGACTCAAAGAAGCTACCATTCCAGGTAAATGTGCAGCGCCACCTGCGCCAGCAATAATTACAGAAATTTCACGTGTATGAGCATTTTTAGCGTAGTCAAAAAGTTTCTCAGGTGTTCTATGTGCCGAAACAATATCAACTTCAGTTTCAATATTAAAACTTTGTAAAATATCAATGGCTTGTTGCATAATTGGAAGATCTGAATTGCTTCCCATGATAATTCCTACTTTGCTCATAATTAGTTTATTTGCTTATTACTCTAATTGTATTTTTTACTATTTCAGCTATTTTTCTAGCCTTATCTATATCTGTATTTACAACAGTTACATGACCCATTTTTCTGAAAGGTCTAGTTTGTTTTTTGCCGTAAATATGAGGAGTAACACCATCCATTTTTAAAATTTCTTCCATGTTTTCATAAACAACATCTCCAGAAAACCCTTCTTCACCAACCAAATTTACCATAATTCCAGCAACTTTACTATTGGTGTTTCCTAAAGGAAGATTTAAAATACTACGTACATGTTGCTCAAATTGGCTAGTGTAAGATGCTTCAATGCTGTAGTGACCGCTGTTGTGCGTGCGTGGTGCAACTTCATTTACTAAAATTTCATCATTTTCAGTTTGAAATAATTCAACAGCTAATAAACCAATATGTTGAAAAGATTCAGCAACTTTTAACGCAATGTTTCTTGCTTTTTGCGCAACTTCTTCTGAAATTCTTGCTGGGCAAATTACATATTCAACTTGGTTTGCTTCAGGGTGAAATTCCATTTCAACAACAGGATATGTTTTAATTTCTCCATTTTTATTTCTGGCAACAATAACTGCTAGTTCATTTTTAAACGGAATTAATTCTTCAACAATACAATCTGTATCAGCTAATAAATTTAAATCGTTTTGGTTTTTAACAACTTTCACACCTGTACCATCATAGCCAAATTGCGCCGATTTCCAAACAAAAGGAAAGGATAGCGTTTCTTTTTTCAACTCATTTAAAGTTGAAAATCTTTTATGTGACGAAGTTGGAATATTTTGTTCAACAAAAAAATCTTTCTGTTTTCCTTTGTGTTGAATAATTTGGAGTACACTTGGCTGTGGATAAATTTCTAAACCCTCTTCCTCTAATTTTAAAAGTGCATTAATATTTACATGTTCAATTTCAATAGTAAGTATATCTACTTTTTTACCAAAATTGTAAACAGTTTCGTAATCTAATAAATCACCTTTATGAAATTCGTTACAAATTTGCGCACAAGGAGCTTCTAAAGAATTATCTAAAATACACGTATAAATGTCAAATTTTTGAGTTTCAGTTAGTAACATTTTTCCTAACTGACCGCCACCTAAAACACCTAATTTAAAATTTGATGAGAAATAATTGTTCACTTTTTGTTGCTTTTGCACAAAAATAGTAATCTGTTTTGAATTAAGGAGTTAATTATTAGTAATAATTAAAGTTGTTGAATTTATTTGAGTTACCTTATATTCTCTTGCAAAATGTGTGTTGCCAGCTGTTTGTGGCGAACCTTCAATAATACTATACTCACTATTGTCACATGAACATTTTAACCTTAAGCTTCCATCAAAAGTCATAGGGATTGTACAATCATTATTTGGGCAAGCTCTTTCATAAGCTTTAAAAGGAGGTGTTAAACCCACATTTTGTAAAAAAATTCCTTGTAAGCCTTTGTTAGCACCAGCTTCAATATATACCCATTTAGAAGGGGTTTGAAGATCTAAATATTGCGGTAAACTTAAATTAATAGTTATATCTACATTTGCAAAAGGTAAAATATCATTTGTTTCATTTTTTTCACATGAAAAGAGAGATATAAGTAAAAAAGTAAAAAAAAGGTTTCGCATAAATGCCATATCAAGTTTGTTTTTAAACGTGCGCAATTTACAAATATTTTGTATATTTGTTTTAAATCTCATTCTGTTTACAGTATTGGGATTTTTTGTATTTATTTAAATGATATTATATGAGTAAAATTTCGTACTACACAGAAGAGGGAATGAAAAAATTGAAGGACGAGTTGGAGCATTTAGAACATGTTGAGCGTCCTAGAGTTAGTAATGATATTGCTGAAGCAAGAGATAAAGGTGATTTAAGTGAAAATGCCGAATATCATGCTGCAAAAGAAGAACAATCGCATTTAGAATTAAAAATAGCAAAGTTAAAAGAAGTAGTTTCTAATGCTAGAATTATTGATGAATCGTTGTTAGACACTTCAAAAATATTAATTCATTCAATTGTAAAAATTAAGAACACAATTAACAATATGGAGTTTACGTACACTTTAGTTGCTGATTCTGAAACTAATATTAAAGAAGGTAAATTATCTGTTAATTCACCTATTGGTAAAGGCTTGCTTGGTAAGCAAGTTGGTGAAATTACAGAGATTCAAGTGCCAAGTGGTGTTATGAATTTTGAAATTGTTGAAATTTCTAGATAAAACTTTTAAAAATTAAGTACAAACCCTTTTCAGTTTTTTAATTGAGAAGGGTTTCTTATTTTTGGTTAAAAATAAAAATATGTCAATATTTACTAAAATAATTAAGGGTGAAATTCCTTCGTATAAAGTAGCAGAGAATGCTAAGTTTTATGCTTTTTTAGATATCAATCCAAATGCTAAAGGGCACACATTAGTTGTTCCAAAAAAAGAAGTAAATAAACTTTTTGACCTTGACGAAGAAACTTATAATGAGTTAATGAGTTTTTCAAGAAAAATAGCCATTGCTATTGAAAAAGTAATTCATTGTAAAAGAATTGGAATGAGTGTTATTGGGTTAGAAGTTCCACACGTGCATGTACATTTAATACCTTTACAAGCTATGGATGATATTCAGTTTGTAAAGAAAGTGAAGTTAAATTCAGAAGAGTTTGAAGCCATAGCAAAAGCTATTTCAAGTAATTTATAATATTATTTTTTTAGTGTAATTGAGAAAGTAGTTCCCTTATTTAATTCAGATTTTGAGACTGTAATTTTACCGTTATGGTAATCTTCAATAATTCTTTTTGCAAGTGATAAGCCTAATCCCCAACCACGTTTTTTGGTTGTGTAACCAGGAGAAAATATTTTTTGTTGTAAACTTTTAGGAATTCCTTTTCCAGTATCAGAAATTGTAATAGTAACGGTGTTATCTGTATCAGTAATAATCAAATCAATTTTACCTTTACCTTCCATAGCATCTATGGCATTTTTCACTAAATTTTCTATAACCCAACTAAATAGTTGAAAGTTTATATTGGCTAAAATTTCTTTTTTAGGTTCATCAAAATTAAATTCAACCTGTTTAGAACTTCTTGTTTTTAAATAGTTAAAAGAACTGCTAGTAACATAAACAATATCTAATTTTTTTAATTTAGGAATGGAGCCAATTTTTGAAAATCGTTCAGCAATGGTATTTAATCTAAACACATCATTTTCAATTTCTTTTACGGTATTTTCATCGGTATTATCTAAACGTAAAATTTCAATCCAACCTAATAACGAAGATAAAGGCGTACCTATTTGATGTGCTGTTTCTTTAGCCATACCTGTCCAAAGTTTGTTTTGTTCGGCAACTTTGTTCGACTTAAAAAATAAGTAAATTACACTGGCAAAAAGTATTAAAATTAGAATTAAGGCAACCGGATAATATTTAAGTTTTGTTAATAAATCTGAATCTCTATAATAAATATAAAGTGTAATATTTTCATTATCTGTAGTGTAATTTATAAGTATTGGGTTGTTTTGAACTTTCATTATTGAAAGTTGCTTCAGTAAGAATTTTGAATTTTGAACCTTATCAATATCTAAATTAGACCATTCTGTAATACTATCTTTTTCATTAGTAATAATCATTGGAATGTTATGATTGTTTCCAATAATTTTAGATTCTAATGAAATTTCAGCATCTAAATCAGCAGTACTAAAGCGTTCGTAGGCTTTTGCTAAAATTTCCATTTTAGCACGTTCTTCAGTTTTAAACTTTTGAAAAAAATCGTATGTATTCCACAAAATAAGGGCAACAATAATAAACGAAGTTATTATTACGGTCCATCTAATTATTTGAGAATTTTTTTGCGATGCCATTATTCAAATATAGAATATATGTTGCTATAACTTTAAAATACAATCAATATTATTTTAAAGTTGAAATATTTATATTTGTTAAAAAGAATTGATGTTAAGTATAAATCCTAAAGATATACCAACAGTAAAATTACACAGTTATTTACTAAGTGCAGTTGCGCCACGCCCAATAGCTTTGGCTAGTACTGTTGATGTTGATGGAAATCCAAATGTATCACCTTTTAGTTTTTTTAATGTTTTTAGTGCAAATCCACCAATTTTAATATTTTCACCCGCCAGAAGAGTAAGAGGAAACACTACAAAGCACACGTTAGAAAATGCAAAAGCAACCAAAGAGGTTGTAATAAATATGGTGAATTATGATATTGTTCAACAAATGTCATTATCAAGTACTGAATATCCAGAAGGTGTTAACGAGTTTGAAAAAGCAGGTTTTACAATGTTATCTTCAGAAGTAGTAAAACCATTTAGAGTTGCAGAATCGCCAATTCAATTAGAATGTAAAATAAATGAAATTATTGAATTGGGTTCAGAAGGAGGAGCAGGAAATTTAATAATTTGCGAAGTTGTAAAATTGCATATAAAAGAAGAGTTTTTAAATGAAGATGGAGTAATAGATCAACAAAAATTAGATTTAGTTGCAAGAGCTGGCGGAAGTTTGTACTCAAGGGCAAAAGAAGGTTTTTTTGAAATTCCAAAGCCATTAACTACTTTAGGAATTGGGGTTGACTCAATTTCTTCAGAAATTAAAAATAGCAGCATATTAACAGGGAACGATTTAGGAATGTTGGGAAATGTTGAAGCAATCCCATCAAAAATTGATGTTGATAAGTTTGCAAAAGAACATCTGCAAAATATTGGGAATAATACCCTAAAAAAACATACATTTGCGAAAGCATTTTTAGAAAAAAACGATGTGATAAGTGCTTGGAAAGTACTTTTAATGAAATAACTAGAAAATATGGAGATTACAGGAAAAATTAAAAAAATTGACGAAACTAAAACTTTTGGAGCTAGTGGTTTTAGAAAAAGAGAAATGGTTGTAACAACTAATGAGCAATATCCACAAATGTTAATGGTGGAATTTGTACAAGATAAATGTGATTTATTAGATAGTTACCAAGTTGGACAAGACGTAAAAGTTTCTATTAATTTAAGAGGTAGAGAATGGATAAACCCTGAAGGAAAAGCGGTATATTTTAACTCTATTCAAGGATGGAGAATTGAAGCTGCACAAGCTGAAGCAGGTGCTGGAGCTCCGCCAGTAGCACCTTTAGATAATTTAGAAACAACTACTGACTTAAAAGATAGTGAACCAGACGATTTACCTTTCTAAAAAAATCTACACAACATATTAAAAAGAGAAAAACTATAGTTTTTCTCTTTTTTTGTTTGGTTATATTTGTAAAAATTAATTCACATGTATTTACTTTCAAAAGAGTTGGTATTTCCTCCTGTACATTTAGCAAATGAAGATGGTTTGTTAGCTATTGGTGGAGATTTATCGGTTGAGAGATTACTATTGGCTTATAAAAGCGGCATATTCCCTTGGTACAATCAAGGAGAACCTATAATTTGGTACAGCCCAAATCCTAGAATGGTGTTGTTTCCTCAAAACTTAAAAATTTCAAAAAGCATGAGGCAAGTGATTCGAAAAAATGAATTTACGATAACCTACAATCAGAATTTTGAAGCTGTAATTTCAAATTGTAAACAAATTTTTAGAACTGCAGATCAAGGTGAAACTTGGATTACTAATGAAATGCAACAAGCATATATTGAACTTCATAAAAAGGGAACCGCAAAATCGGTTGAAGTTTGGAAAGAAAATGAATTGGTTGGTGGTTTGTACGGAATTGACTTAGGAACTTTTTTTTGCGGTGAAAGTATGTTTAGTAAAGTGAGTAATGCTTCAAAATTGGCATTTATTTATTTGTCTCAAAAATTAGAAAATGAAAATTATACCTTGATTGATTGTCAAGTATATAATAATCATTTAGCTAGTTTAGGTGCTGATGAAATTTCAAGAGATGAATTTTTGAAATTCTTACCAAATAAATAAATTTATTTTTAACACGTTTTTTCTTCTATTTCAAGTTGGTTTCCGGCTTCTTCAGCATTCTTATCAAGGTTGGTTCCAACAACAATACCTAGAAGTGTACCTAGACCAATTCCAATAGCTAAATTTCCCGAATCATTCAAAATAACTGAAAAAGCAACTCCAAAAGACATTCCCATAACCATCCATAAAGTTTTATAATGGTTTTTGGGTACAAGTTTTAATTCCTTTTTAACAAGTGTAAGTATGCTTTTATATTTCTTGTTAAAAGCTTTTGTGAGCTCTTTTTCTGTTCCTGAAAATGAATTTAAAAATTTAATAGCATCATTAATACTATTTAATACCTCAGAAGGAATTTCTTTAGCACTTAATGCTTCAATTAAACAATGTACTTTGTTGTAAGCTTTTATCAATCTTGGATTGCTGTCAGCGTTTTTTAGTTCTTTAAGTTTTTCCATGTTCATTTTAAATTATTTTCTTAATTCTTCAATGTCAGCAATCATATCGTTTAGTTTTCTAAAAACTCGTCCATATATTAAATTGACATCAAAATTGTAAATTTTATCTCCAAATATTGCCATTAAACTTGCAATTAAAATAATGGGTAACATCCATAATACGGGGAACCCATTTACAAGATAAATTTGATGAGGTTTACCTAAAATTTCTGATAGTAATTCTTGAAAATTTCCAGAAAACCAAATACCAGCAATTGCAGTAATAAAAAATAGGGGATAATATATTCTGGCTAATTTTCTATTTATTCTAAGTTGATCCTTTAACCATTTATCAAACGCTTTTAGGTAGTTATAACTACTTACGTTTTTATCTATATTTTTTAACGTTTTCATTAACTTAATATTCACAATAACAATACTGTTTGATATGATAAAAGTTCCAATACCCATAATTAAAATATCAGCGAAAATCGAATAAATTAAGAATAGTGTACTTCCTAAAACCAAGGCGATAAGGTTTCTTTTAAACATTCTATTAAATTTCTCAATAATATGTTTTGATTTTTGATTGTATAGGTTATTTAATTTTGGCGCTAATAAAGTATCACTCTTTAAAAAACCATCTTTCCAAATTGTTTCTATTGATGTTTCCATTTTTAATTTAATATTTTTTTTAAACGTTCTTTAATTCTAGTAATTCGCACGGCAATGTTGTTATGAGACGTACCAATAATTTCACCTATTTCTTTATAAGGTCTTTCTTCTAAATACAATAAAATTACAGCTCTATCTATTTCAGATAATTGCTTAATAGCATCGTATAATAAATTTAATGATTCATCTGAAAACGCATGATTATCTTCTGTTGCAACAGGAACTTCATAATCAGATACGGTATGTTGGCGATTATTTTTCTTTTTCTTAATCATTGTTAAACAAATGTTTAAAGACAACCTGTAAACCCAAGTAGACCATTTAGATTCTCCTCTAAATTGATCTTTAGTTCTCCAAACTTGTAAACAAACTTCCTGATAATAATCTTCGAAATCCTCTTGAGAATCTGTATATGCCCTACATATTTTTATAATTATTCCGGAATAGGGTACAATTGAATTCGTGTAAAAATCGCTGCTCATTAAATGTTTTTTCTTAATTAGTGTGTTAAGTTAAATAATATTACACGTTGTATAAAATATTTTTAAATAGATGAATTAAAGTAATTAACAAACTAGATGTGTTTTGAAAGAGTTAACAAAAGAAGTAATATCTTTGGAACATTATTAAGAATGTAACAGATGGATATTAAAAATGCGCAACTTATAGTTGATAAATGGATTAAAGAACACGGAGTACGTTATTTTAATGAACTTACAAATATGGCTCAGTTAACTGAAGAAGTTGGCGAAGTAGCGCGTATTATTGCAAGGCGTTACGGAGAACAAAGTGAAAAAGAAAGCGACAAAGGAAAAGATTTAGGTGAAGAATTAGCCGATGTTGTTTTTGTTGTGTTGTGTTTAGCAAACCAAACAGGAATAGATTTGCAGGCGTCATTTGATAAAAAAATGGATGTAAAAACAAAACGTGATCACGATCGCCATCATAATAATCAAAAATTAAAATAGGATGAACACATATAAAAATCAGTCATTTTTAAAACTAACCATCCGTTTTGGGTTGGTGTTTTTAGTAATTGTAAGTACTCTTAAAATTATATTTTCCATTTTTAACCATGGTGGAATTGAAGGGATGATGGATGAATATTTTTCAGCGAATGGGTTTGAGCAATTTGCAAAACTTCAAGTTGGTATGTCTGCACTTTATGGTGCGCTTATGGCTGGTTATTACAAGTTTATAAAAAAATAAAGGACGAAATTAGATATTGAGATAGCAGATGAATTTGTTGAAAATTGATAAAATAAATAAAGAGTTAAAAGGGAGCGTTCAAATTACAGGCTCTAAAAGTGAAACAAACAGATTGCTAATTTTACAACAGTTTTATTCGAATTTAAAAATTAAAAACGTTTCAAATTCTGATGATTCTAAACTAATGCAAAAAGCATTAGCAAATACTTCAAATGAAATAAATATTGGACATGCCGGAACAGCAATGCGGTTTTTAACGGCTTATTTTTCAGTAAAAGAAAATTCTGAAATTGTTTTAACGGGTTCGCATAGAATGAAAAACCGTCCAATTAAAATTTTAGTTGACGCTTTAAAATCATTAGGTGCAACTATTAGTTATTTAGAAAAAGAAGGTTATCCGCCACTAAAAATTTCAGGAAAAAAGTTAGAAAATGATGTTGTAGAAATTGATGGAAATATAAGTAGTCAATATATTTCTGCATTGTTATTAATTGCTCCAACCTTAAAAAAAGGATTGCAATTAAAATTTAAAGGAGAAGTTACTTCAGTTCCTTATATAAAAATGACATTACAATTGTTAGCCGAGTTAGGCATTGGTTATACTTGGGAGGATAGTACAATTAAAATACTTCCAAAACCAATAATAGAAAACACCACTGTTGTAGTAGAGTCTGATTGGAGTTCAGCTTCGTATTATTTTAGTTTGGTAGCACTAAGCCCAAATTCAAAAATAAAATTAGCATCCTACAAAAAAAACAGCTTGCAAGGAGATTCAGTTTTGGCAACTATTTATAAACAATTAGGTGTTGAAACAACTTTTGAAGATAATTCAATAATTTTATCAAACAAGCAATTAGCAATCTACAATCAACAGACAATTGTTCTAGACTTAAAAAGTGCGCCAGATATTGCGCAAACAATTGCAGTAACTTGTTTTGGTTTAGGGCTTGAATGTTACCTAACAGGGCTTCATACTTTAAAAATAAAGGAAACCGATAGATTAGTTGCACTTAAAACTGAAATTGAAAAATTAGGAGGTGAAGTGACTATAACTGATGAAACTTTATATTTAAAATCTTCAACTAAAATAAAAGAGAATATTAGTATTGCAACGTATGATGATCATAGAATGGCTATGGCTTTTGCACCACTTGCAATAATGGTTCCAATTAAAATTGAAGAAGCAACTGTTGTATCAAAATCGTACCCAAATTTTTGGGAAGATTTCGAAAAAATCACACGCTAAAAACCATAAAAACAAAGTTTTATTGCGAAACACTTGACAACGCCTATGCCGATGTTGTATATTTGCGCTCATTCTTAAGAAATACACACTTAAAAAATTTCAATAAATGAAATAATTTAAAGCGTGTTAGCATCAAAAAAATAAAAAGAACTACATGAAATTATCAAAATTTAAATTCGAATTACCAGACGATTTATTAGCAGAATACCCTGCAGAGCATAGAGATGAATCTCGTTTAATGGTGTTAAATAGAAAAGAAAAAACTATTGAACACAAATTATTTAAAGATTTAATTAATTATTTTGATGAAGGTGATTTATTTATTTTGAATAATACCAAAGTTTTTCCGGCTCGTATGTATGGTGAAAAAGAAAAAACAGGTGCAAGAATTGAAGTTTTCTTATTAAGAGAATTAAATGCAGAAAGCAGATTGTGGGATGTTTTAGTTGACCCTGCAAGAAAAATTAGAATTGGAAACAAATTATTTTTTGGAGAAGACGAAAGTTTAGTTGCTGAAGTTATTGATAATACAACCTCAAGAGGAAGAACTTTACGTTTTTTATATGATGGTTCTTATGAAGAATTTAGAAAAAAATTAGAAGAATTAGGAGAAACACCATTGCCAAAATACATTCAAAGAGAAGTTGAAGAAAGTGATGCAGAACGTTACCAAACAATTTATGCAAAACATGAAGGAGCTGTAGCGGCTCCAACGGCAGGAATGCACTTTTCAAAACATTTAATGAAAAGAATGGAAATTAAAGGTGTAGATTTTGCTGAAGTAACACTACATGTTGGTTTAGGTACTTTTAGCGCTGTTGAAGTAGAAGATTTATCGAAACATAAAATGGACTCTGAAAAAGTAATTGTGCCTCTTGAAACTACTGAAATTGTAAATAAAGCAATTAACGAGAAAAGAAGAGTTTGTGCTGTTGGTACTACAGCAATGAGAGCTATTGAAAGTTCAGTTTCTTCAAACGGGCGTTTAAATGAATTTGAAGGTTGGACAAATAAATTTATTTTCCCTCCTTATGATTTTAGTATTGCAAACTGTATGATTACAAATTTTCATACACCAAAATCTACATTAATGATGATGGCTGCAGCTTTTGCAGGATATGATTTTTTAATGGAAGCATACGAAGAAGCAGTGAAAGAAAAATATAAATTCTACTCGTATGGAGATGCGATGTTGATTATTTAACAAAACATATAAATTTTTTAGTAATTTGATTCCCGCTTATGCGGGAATCTTTTTATAAATTTGATACTGAAATGAATCTAAAAAAAGACATACGAGCATTAACAAAAGATCAATTAAGAGAATTTTTTGTTGAAAATGGCGACAAAGCATTTAGAGGAAATCAAGTTTATGAATGGCTTTGGAGTAAAAGTGCTCATACTTTTGAAGATATGACTAACATTTCATTGGAAACTCGTGAAATGTTGCAAAACAATTTTGTGATAAATCATATTGAGGTTGATAATATGCAGCGTAGTAAAGACGGCACAGTTAAAAATGCGGTTCGTTTACACGATGGTTTAATTGTAGAGTCTGTGTTAATTCCAACAGGAACAAGAACAACAGCTTGTGTATCTAGTCAGGTTGGTTGTAGTTTAGATTGTTTGTTTTGTGCAACAGCACGTTTAAAGAAAATGCGAAATTTAAATCCTGATGAAATTTACGATCAGGTAGCAGCAATTAACAAAGAAAGTTTATTATACTATAATCATAAATTATCTAACATTGTTTTTATGGGAATGGGAGAACCATTAATGAACTACAACAATGTATTAAAATCTATAGAAAAAATTACTTCGCCAGAAGGTTTAGGAATGTCTCCTAAACGAATTACAGTTTCAACATCTGGAGTTCCAAAAATGATTAAAAAATTAGCTGATGATGAGGTGAAATTTAATTTGGCAGTATCATTACATTCAGCAATAGATGAAGTGAGAACCAAAATAATGCCTTTTAATGAGAATTTTCCGTTGAAAGATTTAAAAGAAGCAATACAATATTGGTACGCGAAAACAAGTAGCAGAGTAACGTATGAATATGTTGTTTGGGATGGAATTAATGACAGTAAAGAAGCAATTATGGCGTTGGTAGATTTTTGTAAAGTTGTACCGTGTAAGGTAAATTTAATTGAATACAATCCAATTGATGATGGTGATTTTCAGCAAGCAAAACCTCAAGCAATAAGCGATTATATTAGTGTTTTAGAAATGAATGATGTTATTGTAAATGTTCGTAGAAGCAGAGGAAAAGATATTGATGCAGCTTGTGGACAATTAGCGAACAAAAGTTAAACTATTTTTCCTATTTTTGATATCTTAAATGAAGTTAGTAGAACAAATAAAACAACCCATTCTTGAAGAAATGGAACTCTTTGAAAGTAAGTTCAGAGAGGCTATGGCTACAAAAGTTCCGCTACTTAATAGAATTACACATTACATAGTTAGAAGAAAAGGAAAACAAATGCGTCCAATGTTTGTTTTTTTGGTGGCTAAAATGGTTTCTAATGGAAAGTTTGATGAACGAACTTACAGAGGAGCTTCTATTATTGAGTTAATTCACACAGCTACATTAGTACACGATGATGTTGTAGATGATAGCAATAGAAGAAGAGGTTTCTTTTCAATAAATGCTTTATGGAAAAATAAAATAGCAGTACTTGTTGGTGATTTTTTATTGTCAAAAGGCTTATTACTTTCTATAGATAACGATGATTTTGATATTTTAAAACTCATATCAGTTGCAGTTCGTGAAATGAGTGAAGGAGAATTACTTCAAATAGAAAAAGCACGTAAATTAGATATTACTGAAGCTATTTATTTTGAAATTATTCGCCAAAAAACAGCAACTCTAATTGCAGCTTGTTGTGGTATTGGAGCAGCATCAGTTGGAAGTTCTTCTGAAGAAATTGAAAAAATGCGCTTATTTGGTGAACTAATTGGAATTGCTTTTCAAATTAAAGATGATTTATTTGATTATACCGATGCAAAAATTGGGAAACCAACAGGTATAGATATTAAAGAGCAAAAAATGACGCTACCATTAATTTACACCTTAAATAATTGCTCAGATAAAGAAAAAAAATGGCTGATTAATTCAGTAAAAAATCATAATAAAAACAAACAGCGCGTTAAAGAAGTTATTGCTTTTGTAAAAGAAAAAGGAGGTATTGAGTATACAACTACTAAAATGAAGGAATACCAATCTAAGGCGTTAGAGATATTGGAAACGTATCCAAGCTCAACATACAAAAACTCATTGTTAACAATGGTAAATTATGTTATTGAGCGAAAAATTTAAGTTGTTTTAATTTTTAATCTGCTAATTCAAATAGCAACCAAGTGTTTGGATCAAATTTTAATTCTTTTACTTCTCCATTTACATCAATTACAAAAGGTGAATTTTTATCAGTAACTTGAATTGTCTTTACTTCGGAAGTACCATTGTTATAAATTATTTCCACGTCTAAAGGAAATTGAAATACAGTTTCTTGTGTTTGCTCAATTATTATTCTAAGTTTATTGTTGTGATAAATCCAGTTTGTTTTTAAAATTGGATGCCCAACTTTTTGAAGCCATTGATGAAAGAAAATATCTAAATTTTGGTTTGAAACTTCAGCCATTACATTTTTAAAATCGGCTGTAGAGGCATTACTAAATTTAAATTTTTGATAGTATTTTTTAATGCCTTTCCAAAATGCTTCATCTCCAACTTTTTTTCTTAGCATGTGTAAAACCCAAGCACCTTTTTGATAGGAGTTAGCATTTAGTAAACTCATTAAATTAGTTCCCTCAGTATCTATTACAGGTGATTGTTTTCTTTTGTAAAACCTAAAAATTGTTTCACGTTCTTCTTTAATTCTTTTAAGAAAAGCATCATTTCCTTTTGACTCTAAAATGTATAAATCGGTTAAATAAGTTGCAAAACCTTCGCTTAACCATATGTGAGGCCAATCAATTTCTGAAGCTGAATTTCCAAACCACTGATGTGCAATTTCATGTGCAATTAAATCTTCATGTTCTTTTTTACCCGTAACAGATTCTTCAAAGTAAAAAATATTTCCTGCATTTTCCATACCTCCAAAACGTGTTTTAGATTGTACGTTTGCTAATTTTTGATATGGATATTCACCAACATTTTCAATAAAGAAATTTAGAATGCTTTTGGCTGTAGAAAAATCATAAAAACCTTGTTCTTTAGTTTGTGGATATACCCAAGTTGATACAGGAATGTTATGTGTTTCACCAATATTTTGAACTGCAAATTTAGCAATTCCAATCACCATTACTTTAGTTGGTAGTGGCACCTTAGTTTTCCAATGATATTGTTTTGTGGTATCATTTATATTGGTTTCTTCAACTTGAAAACCGTTTGCTATTGTTTGGTAATAGTTAGGTGATTCAATAATAAATTCTACCGTTGCCTTATCTGATGGATGATCTACACAAGGAAACCAATTATGCGCTCTGTTTGGCCAATTGTCACCAAAAAAAGTTCTATCACCATGTAAATTCTTACTAATTACCAATCCGTCTTTTGGAATTCCTTGATATTTAATGGTGTACGTATATTCTACTCCTGGAAAAGTATGTTTCGGCTGAATTAAAATTTTGTTATTTTCATGTGTGAACTCAACTTTTACATTATTTTGATAAATAGAATCTATAACCATTCCTAATCCACTAATACTATCTTTTTTAACTAAGTCAAGTTGAAATTCACTTACAGTTTTTTTAAATTTTAACTGTACTTGCATTGTTGCATCAATACTGTTTGTAGTATCATTCACACTAATGGCTAATTTATAGTGTTGTACATCAATAGTGTTAAAACGGTTTTTGTAGTTTTGAGCTGTAATTGTTGATTGAATTACTAAAAAAACAACTATTAAATTAAAAAATCTTTTCATTTTGAAAGCTATAGAATAGGTTTCAAATATACATAGAAATTAAAATAAATGAAGAGGTATTAATTACTCAATTTGAGATTAGATAACAAACACAGAAACATTTCATAAATACTTCTTATCTTTACACCCTTAATATTTTAAAAACCTGTAAAATGGATTACGGAAAAGAATTTAAAAAATTTGCAACAAAAGATCAAGGAATTAGCAGTATGTACTACGATAAGTTGGTAAGTAGTGTTACACCTTATATTATTGAAGAACGACAATTAAATGTAGCACAAATGGATGTGTTTTCTCGTTTAATGATGGATAGAATTATATTTTTAGGAACAGGAATTGATGATTATGTTGCTAATATTATTCAGGCTCAATTGTTATTTTTAGAAAGCGTAGATAACTCAAAAGACATTTCAATTTATATTAATTCGCCAGGAGGTGGTGTGTATGCAGGTTTAGGAATCTATGACACCATGCAGTTTATAAAGCCTGATGTTGCAACAATTTGTACAGGTATGGCAGCCTCAATGGGTGCTGTTTTAATGTGTGCTGGAACCAAAGGAAAACGTTCGGCCTTACCACACTCACGTGTTATGATTCACCAACCTTTAGGTGGCGCTCAAGGGCAAGCAAGTGATATTGAAATTACTGCTCGTGAAATTATGAAATTAAAAGACGAATTATACCAAATAATATCTAAACACTCTGGGCAAACTATGGAGAAAGTTCATGCAGATTCAGATCGTGATTATTGGATGAAAGCTGATGAGGCAAAAAAATATGGTATGATTGATGAAATTTTAGAAAGAAAATAAATAAAAATTAGCTTTAAAATAAAAGCTATTAATATAAAACTCAACAACAATTAGAATGGCAAAAGATGAAGTTTTAGAATGTTCGTTTTGTGGTAGAAAAAAGCCAGAAACAGATTTGCTAATTGCTGGTTTAGACGCACATATTTGTGATAAATGTATAGAACAAGCGCACGGAATTGTAATTGAAGAAATAGCAGAGCTAAGTTCTGCAGCAATTACTTCTGAGTTAATTGTAAAAAAACCTAAAGAAATAAAGGCGTTTTTAGATCAATATATGATTGGTCAAGAAAAAGCAAAACGCGTAATGTCTGTAGCAGTTTATAATCATTACAAGCGTTTATTACAACCTGAATCTAAAGACGAAGAAGAAATAGAAATTGAAAAAAGTAATATTGTTATTGTTGGAGAAACAGGTACAGGAAAAACATTAATTGCACGTACTATTGCAAAAATGTTAAACGTACCATTTTGTATTGTTGATGCAACTGTATTAACAGAAGCAGGTTATGTAGGTGAAGATGTTGAAACTATTTTAACACGTTTATTACAAGCAGCAGATTACGATGTAAAAAAAGCTGAACGAGGTATTGTTTTTATTGATGAAATTGATAAAATTGCCCGTAAAGGAGATAACCCTTCAATTACACGTGATGTTTCAGGTGAAGGAGTTCAGCAAGCAATGTTAAAATTGTTAGAAGGTTCAACGGTAAATGTTCCACCAAAAGGAGGAAGAAAACATCCCGATCAAAAATTTATTGAAGTAAATACCAAAGATATTTTATTTATGGCTGGTGGTGCTTTTTCTGGAATTGATAAAATTATAGGAAAACGTTTAAACAGACAAGCAGTTGGTTACAGCGCATCTATTAAAGTAGATAAAGTTGATGAAACTAACTTATTGCAATATATTATACCAAAAGATTTACGAGAATTTGGGTTAATTCCTGAAATTATTGGTCGTTTACCTGTATTAACACATATGAACCCGTTAGATGCTCATACATTGAGAGCTATTTTAACCGAGCCCAAAAACTCCATTATAAAACAATACCAAAAGTTGTTTGAAATGGATGGTATTAATTTTACTATTAATGAAACTGCATTGGGATATATTGTTAATAAAGCTGTTGAATATAAATTAGGAGCACGTGGTTTACGTTCACTTTGTGAAGCAATTTTAACCGATGCAATGTTTGAATTACCAGGAACAGAAGAAACAGAGTTAAAAATCACAAAAAAATATGCTGAAGACAGAATTAATCAGTCAACCTTAAAAAAGTTAAAAGCGGTTTCGTAAAGAATATTATTAAACATATTTAAGGGGGTTATTTAAATAAACACTCGTCAACCTGAACTTGTTTCAGGTTCTCATAATGAGAATCATTCAATATGTTGAGATTCTGAAGCAAGTTTAGAATGACGGATTTTAGTTTTATTTAAACAACCTCAATTTTTTATCTAAATTTTGTAATTTAGAACTCTTAAAAAATAACAATATTGATTTCCAGAAGTACCATAGATCGTGTTTTTGAAACTGCTCGTGTTGAGGAGGTTATTGGCGAGTTTGTGCAGTTAAAAAAAGCAGGAAGCAATTGGAAAGGGTTAAGTCCGTTTTCTGATGAGCGTTCACCTTCATTTATGGTTTCACCAGTGAAACAAATTTGGAAAGATTTTAGTACAGGAAAAGGAGGTAATGCAGTTTCTTTTTTAATGGAACATGAACATTATTCGTATCCTGAAGCTATAAAATATTTAGCGAAGAAGTACAATATTGAAATTGAAGAAACTGAACAAACCGATGAGCAAAAACAACAAGCTGATGAACGTGAAAGTATGTTTTTGGTTTCAGAATTTGCAAGAGATTATTTTCATCAAATTTTATTAGAAGACAACCAAGGAAAAGCAATTGGATTAAGTTATTTTAAGGAACGTGGATTTACCGATGAAACTATAAAAAAGTTTCAATTAGGATATGCGTTAAACGAATGGGAAGCATTTACTTCAGAAGCTTTAAATAAAGGGTACAATCTTAAATATTTAGAGTCTACCGGACTTACAATTGTAAAACAAGATTTACTTTCTTCAACAGGAACAAAACAATTTGATCGTTTTAAAGGTCGTGTGCTATTTCCAATTCATAGTATGAGTGGAAGAGTACTTGGTTTTGGAGGAAGAATTTTAACAAACGATAAAAAAGCAGCCAAATATTTAAACTCTCCAGAAAGTGATATTTACCATAAAAGCAATGTTTTATATGGTATTCATTATGCAAAACAAAGTATAGCAAAAGAAGATAATTGTTTTTTAGTTGAAGGCTATACCGATGTTATTTCTATGCATCAAAAAGGAATTCAAAATGTGGTTTCTTCATCTGGTACAGCACTTACTGAAAATCAAATTAGATTAGTAAATAGGCTTACTAAAAATATTACCATTCTTTTTGATGGAGATGCTGCAGGTATTAGAGCTTCTATTAGAGGAATTGACTTAATTTTAGAACAGGGAATGAATGTGAGAGTTCTAATGTTTCCTGATGGTGATGACCCAGATAGTTTTGCTAAAAAAGTTTCAGAAGAAGAATTAAAAGAATATTTACAAAACAACTCACAAGATTTTATCAATTTTAAAGTGTCTTTATTGATGGATGAAGCGAAAAATGATCCTGTTAAAAAGGCTGGATTAATTCGTGATATTGTAGTAAGTATTTCTAAAATACCAGATAGTATTCAACGAGAAGTGTACATTCAGGAATGTTCACGAATTATGGATATCTCTGAAAGTGTTTTATTTAGTGAGTTAGCACAATTAAATAATAAAGCAAAAAGAGAAGTTTCTAAAAGACCTGATCCTAACGAGCCACCATTAGATGTTTTGTATCCAGAAATGGCTTTACAAAAAACACCTCAGATAGAAAAGGTAAACGAGCTTGAAAAATGTGAACATGAAATTATTAAAATTTTATTGCTCTATGGAAATGAAGAAGTTGAGTTTGAAAGCCATGATGCTGATGAAGAAAAGGACACTAAAGAAGTAAAAATAGGTAGAAAAGAATATTTTTTAAATGCAGTTTCAAATGAAGTTTATTTGAATTTACAAGAAGATGAAATTGAATTTACCAATGAAGTTTTCAAACAAATTTATTATGAAATTATTCATCAATTAAACCAGAATGAATCCATAGTAATAGATGCTTTTATAAATAACAGTAACACAGCTATTTCTAATTTGGTAACAAATATTTTAATGGATGATGAAAAACATACACTAAGTGATTGGGAGCGTAAACAAGTTGTTGTTAAAAGTAAAGTGAATGATTTACCAAAAATGGTTTTGGATGCTATTTATAATTTAAGACGTGTTTTAATTGAACAGAAAATAACATCACTAATTACAAATGTGCATGTTGAAGATGAACGTGAATATATTTTAGAAACTGTTGTAAATTATAACAACTTAAAACTTCGTTTATTTGAAATGTTGAATAGAGTAATTTAAACTTTTAATTTACTAGGTATTTTACACACCGGAATAGGGTCCATTTTGTGTTTGTTAGCACTGTTTCTTTGTTTGTAAATGGTGAAAACTTCTAGTTCTCTACCTTCAAAATCAGTACCGGTTTTACCCAACTCTTCTTCGTTCATTGCCCACTCCAATTCATCATAACTTGCACCAATTTGATCTTCATCAGTTCTGCTATCACCAAATAATCCATCAGTTGGTTGTGCTTTTATAATTGAATTTGAAACTCCTAAAACTTCAGCAATTTTATATACTTCAGATTTCATTAAATCGGCAATTGGACTTAAATCTACACCGCCATCACCGTATTTTGTGAAAAATCCAACACCAAAATCTTCAACTTTATTACCTGTTCCTGCCACTAAATAGCCATGTAAACCTGCAAAATAGTATAAGGTGCTCATTCTTAAACGCGCTCTTGTATTCGCTAAAGATAAATTTACAGTTGCTGAATTTTCTATTTTTGGTACAACATTTTTAAAATCTTCAAATGTAGAAGTTAAGTTAACTTCAATAGAGTTTATTTCTTTAAAACTTTTTTTAAGAGATGAAATATGTTCTTTGGCTCTTGAAACTTGATTTTCACCTTGATGTATTGGCATTTCTACACATAAAACAGGAAACCCAGTTTTTGCACACAATGTTGAGGTAACTGCAGAATCAATTCCGCCAGAAATCCCAACAACAAAACCATTTACTTTTGCGTTTGTAGCATAATTTTTTAACCAATCAACAATATAATCAACAACTCTTTCGGTATTCATACTTAAACTTTTTTAGTAATTTTAGCGTTTTAAAAAATAGATGTGTAAATATAAAAATTAATGAAGAAATTTGTAGTTATTATAACTGTTTTATTGTTGATGTTTTCTTGTGAAAAAGAAATTTCAAAAAACATTGATGTCTCAGCAATTAAAGTAAACGTTAAAATTGATAGGTTTGATCAACAATTTTACAATGCTAATGAGAAAACACTAGAAGTAGTTAAACTTGAATATCCATATTTATTTCCACATCAAAACGATAGTATTTGGCTTCATAAAATTGAAAGTGAAAAAGAATTATATCTAAAATCAGAAGAAGTATTTAAAAATTTTGAAACTGAAAAAGATAATATTGAAGAGCTTTTTAAACACGTAAAATATTATCATTCTAGTTTTAACGTCCCTAAAATTGTAACTTTAATAACAAACCTAGATTACGAAAGTAAAGTAGTTTATGCTGATAGTTTGTTATTTGTTTCTTTAGATATGTATTTAGGGAAAAACAGTGAAGTATATAAAGATTTTCCATTGTATTTAGCTCAAAATTTTGATAAAAATTACTTAATGGTAGATATTGCTAAAAGTATTGGAGAACGTTATTTTATAGAAAGTAAAAAAAGACAATTTATAGACTTAATAATTAACGAAGGAAAAAAAATGTACTTAATAGATAGTTATTTACCTTCGGTTTCTGATGCTCAAAAGATAGGCTATTCTAATGATAAATTTGATTGGACTGTTGCAAACGAAACTCAATTATGGAAGTATTTTATTGAAAATAAATTATTGTATAGCACAGATCAAAATTTGCATGAACGGTTTATTGCCAATGCGCCTTTTTCAAAATTTTATATTGATATTGATAAGGACTCACCTGGACGAATTGGTGTTTGGATAGGTTGGCAAATTGTACGCTCGTATATGAACAATAATAATGTAACTTTGCAGCAGCTTTTGCAAACAAGTTCAGAAGAAATTTTTAGAAAATCAAAATATAAACCCAAAAAATAATGGCAGTTATAAGCACATCAAACATAGAGATTAAAGTAGGATTAGACGAAAATAAAATTCCTGAAAAATTACATTGGACTGCGCAAGATAGCGATGTAATTAATCAAGAAGCAAAAGCGGTAATCCTTTCGGTTTGGGATGAGAAAACAAAAGACACACTTAGAATGGATTTGTGGACTAAAGAAATGCAAATTGATGAAATGAAACAATTTTTTCATCAAACATTAGTGTCTATGGCAAATACTTTTGAACGTGCTACAAATGACACCAAAATGACTGCTACTATGCGTGATTTTTGTGATTATTTTGCTGAAAAGTTAGAGTTAAAGAAAAAGTAAAAAACGTTATTATACATTTTTAATAAGTCCAACAATTTCCTTGTAATCTTCAGGGTTGTTTACAAAGTCTTTATTAGAAACATCAATAATAAGTGTGTTTAAATTTTCTTCAGTTTTAATAAATGTAGCGTAGCCGTTTGTAATTTTATCTAAATATTCTGGAGCAATATTTTGCTCGTATTCTCTTCCGCGTTTTTTAATATTTTCAATTAAACGAGGTGTTTTTTGGTATAAATAAATATACAAATCGGGTTTTGAAATTTCTTTATACATTACATCAAACATTTTTCTGTATAAAAAATATTCATCTTTTGGTAAGGTAACTTGCGCAAAGATAAGAGACTTGAAAATGTAATAATCTGAGACTGTGAAATTTTTAAATAAATCAAACTGAGCTAAATCGTCTGAAAGTTGTTGGTATCTATCTGCCAAAAAACTCATTTCTAGTGGAAATGCATACCTTTCATTATCTTCGTAAAACTTTGGTAAAAACGGATTGTCAGCAAAGCGTTCTAATATAACTTTAGCATTAAAATCTTCAGCAATCATATTGGTTAGTGTGGTTTTGCCAGCTCCAATATTTCCTTCTATAGCAATATAATTATACTTTTCAGATAAACAAATTGGTCGTTTTAATTTAAAATTTGTTTTTTCAATTTTACTAGTGTCAGTACAATTTTCAACACAAATTTTTAAACGTGTTTTCTCAATAGGGTGCACAAAATCTGGCGCAATTTCAGCTAAAGGAACCAACACAAACTTTCTTTTAAGCATTTCTTTATGAGGCACAATTAACTCTTTCGAAAAAATAATTTCAGTATCAAAAAGAAGTATATCAATGTCAATAGTTCTAGCTTGGTATTCTTTTTCAGAAGAGCGTTCTCTTCCTAAAGTTTGCTCAATTAAATGAATGGTCTGAATTAATCTCTCAGGATTTAAACCTGTTGAAACTTGAATGCAACTATTGTAAAAATCTTCACTCTCAAAACCCCAAGAAGCAGTTTTATAAACTGAAGAAATTTTAGAAATAGAACCTATCTTTTCATCAATTAAATCAATAGCTTGCTGTAAATTCTCAAGCTTATTTCCTAAGTTGCTTCCAAGTGATAAATATGTAGTTCTGGCTATATACATAAAGTGAATACAAAGAAAAGAAAAGTATCATTTAAAAACATATCTTTGTTGCTCAACTTATAAACATTTTAGTTTTTTATACTATTTTAAACGCAACGTTATAACTATGAACTTTTTAAGAAATTTAGTAGCATCAATTTTTGGAACTTTTATTGCTTTAGGGCTAATTTTTGTATTGTTTTTTGTTGCGGCTGCAGCTTTAGGCGAAACAGAAAATGTTGTGGTTGCTGAAAATTCAGTTTTAGAAATAAAATTAGAAACATTGGTAAAAGATTATGCACCAAAAAGTAATGATCCGTTTGAAGAAATTTTAGGTCTTTCTGATGATAAAATTGGATTAAACTCAATTATTAATGCTATTGAAAATGCTAAATACGATGATAATATTAAAGGAATAAGTATTACTACTTTAGGTGTAAATGCAGGTATTGCGCAAACGCAAGCAATTAGAAATAAATTAGTTGAATTTAAAGAAACTGGAAAATTTATAAAAGCATATGCAGATATTTATGACCAGAAATCGTATTATTTTAGTTCAGTTGCAGATTCAATTTATTTAAACCCTGTAGGCGCAATAGATTTTAAAGGCTTGTCTTCAGAAATATTGTTTTTTAAAGATTTAGAAGAAAAATCAGGTGTAACAATGGAGGTTATTAGACATGGAAAATATAAAAGCGCCGTTGAACCTTTTTTATATAATGAAATGAGTAAAGATAATAGAGCGCAAATCACGGCTTTTTTAACTTCTATTTGGGAAGAAATAGTTGAAGATATTTCTAAAAGTAGAAATTTATCAGCTACTGAATTAAATACTATTGCTGATAATTTATTAGCGCGTAATGCAGCATTAGCTATTGAAAATAAAATTATTGATGAAGCTATTTATAGTGATGAATATGAAAATAAATTGAAACTAGAATTAGGAGTTTCCTTTGATGAAAATTTACCTAAAATATCTATTTCAGATTATATTTCAACAGGAAAAGGAAGAATTAAATCAACAGCATCTAATAAAATTGCGGTGATTTATGCACAAGGTGAAATTATTTATGGAAAAGGCGATGAAGATTTTATTGGTCAAGATTTATTAATTAAAGCATTAAAAAAAGCAAGGAAAGATAAAAACGTAAAAGCAATAGTATTAAGAGTAAACTCTCCTGGAGGAAGCGCGCTAGCTAGTGAGTTAATTTGGAGAGAGTTAGAATTGACAAAAAAGGACTTGCCAATAGTTGTTTCTATGGGGAATGTGGCAGCATCAGGCGGTTATTATTTAGCGTGTAATGCAAACAAAATATTTGCTGAACCAACTACAATAACTGGTTCAATTGGAGTTTTTGGTGTAATTCCTAACTTTAGTAAATTATCAAAAAACATTGGTGTAAATGCTGAGCAAGTAAGTACAAATAAAGGTGCTAATTATAGTGTTTTTGAACCTATGACTAATGAATTTAGATTGGTTACTACGGAAGGTGTTGAAGCTGTTTATACTACTTTTTTACAAAGAGTTGCAAATGGGCGAAATATGACTGTTGAAGCTGTTGATAAGGTTGCACAAGGAAGAGTTTGGAGTGGTACTGATGCTTTAAATAATGGATTAATTGATACATTAGGGAATTTAGATGATGCCGTTTTATATGCTGCTGAATTAGCTGAAGTTACAGATTATAAAGTAAGAAATTACCCAAATTATAAAGTTGAATTAGAAGATAGGTTTAATAGTCTTCCTTTTATGAAATCAACAGAAAAAGTTTTAATAGAAGAGTTAGGTGAAGAAAATTTTAAGATTTATAAAACCATTAAACAATTTTCAAGATTAAAAGGAATTCAAGCTAGATTGCCTTATGTTATTGATGTACAATAAATAATAATTCTTTTTCTTGTTATTGCTGAACTACCAATTGTTTCATTTCATTTCGGTATTTTAAGGGACTTTTACCTGTAAATTTCTTAAATAATTTATTGAAATGTGAAAAATTATTAAAACCGCTTTCAAAACAAATATCAGTTATACTTGTTGGGTTTTCTGCTAGTAATTTTGTTGAGTGAACTATTCTAAATTCATTTACAAATTGAGTAAAAGTTTTTCCTGTAGCTTTTTTAAAATACCTACAAAATGCAGGAACTGTCATACTTACTTTATCAGCAATTTCATCTAAAGGAATTTGTCGTTTAAAGTTTTTACTAACAAATTCAAAAATAATATCAATTTTTCTGTTGTCTTGTGGTTCTACTTCAAATGCAAAACCATCTACATTTAGTAACGTGTAATTTTCAGAAAATGATAAATCTTTTAGAATTTCTAAAAATCCAATAATTCGCTCCATTCCTTCTTTGGCTAGTAAAGCTTCAATTTTTGGACCTACTTTTGTTTTAGTAACTCCATTAAAAAGGATCCCTTTTTTTGCTTTTTCAAACAATGTTTTTATTGCTTGTGTCTCTGGGATTTTAAAAAAGTTGCTTCCTAAAAAGTCTTCTTTAAATTGAATAATTGTTTCAGAACCATTAGTTGTAAATCTATCTGTAAAACCACTATGTGGTAAACTAGCACCAATTAATATTAATTGGCTATTATCAAAATAGGATAAATGACTTCCAATATGTCTTTTTCCTTTTGCTTTGTTTACATATACCAACTCTAATTCAGGATGAAAATGCCAAAAAGGTAAATTATTTTTAACTATTTCAGTATGTTGCATCACTTTTAATGAGTTTCCATAATCAGGACTTATTTTTTCAAAAGCAGGTTTTATATTTTTCATACATAATTATTAGAGCACAAAAATAACTATTAAAATTTCAGTAATCTATAATTACTTCTCTTTTTTATATTCTAAATTAACTTAACATTAAATTAACATAGCTATTAGAGTTAAAATAACATATAAATTTGAAAATATTGAGGTTATTTGTTTGTAAGATTGTGTTTAATTTTGCCTTGTAATAAATTATAAATATAAGTATGAAAAATAATACAACAACTAAAGTATTTAAAGAGAGTTGGTTATACGTATTGCTTACTGTAGCGTTAGGGACATTAGTAATTACCTTAACACCGTATGTAGCAATTAATTTGACATTAGAAAATTAAAAAGAAACAGTTTTACAAACTGTTTAAAAAAAAGAAATGAACATTAAAAAAATATAAATAACAGAAAAAGAAGAGTATTATTAATTAAGTTTGTAAAAAAGGGGGTCTTATTCACAAGACCTCCTTTTTAATTTTTAATATAGCTTACAAAGCTATAATTAAACTTGTTTTTATCATCTGCTTTAAAATATTCCCTTGAAATTTCTTTCCAAATTGTAGTATCTATTTTTGGAAAAAAAACATCAGCATCAAATTCATGATGAACAAATGTTAAATCAAGTTTATCAGCTATTTCAATAGCTTGTTTGTAAATTTCTGCACCTCCTAAAATAAAAGGGTTTTCATCTTCTTTTGCAGCTTCAATGGCTTCATTTAAAGAGTTTACAACTATACAACCTTCAGCTTTATAATTAGAATTTCTGGTAATAATTATATTGGTTCTATTTGGTAATGGTTTTCCTAAAGATTCAAAAGTTTTTCTTCCCATAATTACATGGTGATTAGAAGTTACTTTTTTAAATCTTTTTAAATCGGCTGGTATATGCCATATAAGTTGATTGTCTTTTCCTAAGGCATTGTTTTCAGCTATTGCAGCTATAATTGTTATCATTCTTTTATTGAATTGTCTTGAGGAGTTTCCTTTTTTTTTAATTCAGCAGCGTATTGTTCACTTTCAGCTTTTAAATTTGCTTCGTGAACTATTTCTTTTTCAAGTTTTGCTATTTTTAACTCTTGTTTTAAAATTAATTTATCGGTTTGTTTTCGTTCCCAATCTTTCCCCATAAATTTAGTTGTAATAAACACATTTATAACATGTAACACAAAAAATAAGCACCATAAACCAATAGCCCAAATATACCAATTTGTAAAAATTTTAGTATCAAGGTTTAAAACCTTATTTAATACAATTAATAATACTGATAAGACTAAAAAAATTACAAAATGAACATACAATCGCTTTTTCTGTTGTACGCGTTTTCGTGCATTTTCGTATAATTCATGTTGTTCATTCATAGTATTAAAATTACATACTTTTAACCCACTCTTTAATATATGAAGTAAAGTCTTCCGTTTCGTTAAAATCCTGATGTTGTATTTTTTCGTTTGTGAATGCTAAGAATTTTGAGATATTTTTATCAGAAGTATTAAAAATATATTCGATAGATTTTAAAAGATTTACATCATCAATTTCTATGATTCTTTGAATTATTTTATTTTTTAGTTGTAGTTTGTCCATTAGTTACTTTTTATAGCTATAAATTTATTAAATGATTTGCGAATGCAGTATTAAAATAACACTAAATTTTATTTTAGTGTAAATTATACAGACACTCTACCTTTAATATGTGGATGCGGATTGTAATTTACTAAATTAAAATCTTCAAAAGTGAAATCAAAAATGTTTTTTATTGAAGGGTTTATTTCAATTTGAGGCAACTCTCTAGGCTCTCTAGAAAGCTGTAAATCTATTTGTTCGCTATGGTTGCTGTAAATGTGAGCATCACCAAAAGTATGAACAAAATCTCCTGGTTTTAAATCGCAAACTTGAGCCATCATCATTGTAAATAATGCATAGGAAGCGATATTGAAAGGAACTCCTAAAAATATATCTGCACTACGTTGGTATAGTTGGCAAGATAGTTTTCCATCAGTTACATAAAATTGAAAAAAAGCATGACACGGTGGCAGAGCTGCTTTATTGTTTTCGACATTTTTTGAAAAAGAAACTGAAGTATCGGGTAATACGCTTGGGTTCCAAGCTGAAATTAACATTCTTCTACTATCAGGATTTGTTTTTATAGTTTCAATTACTTCAGAAATTTGATCAATCCCTTCACTATTCCAATTCCTCCATTGATGTCCGTAAACAGGTCCTAAATCACCATTTTCATCAGCCCAAGCATCCCAAATTTTTACATTATTATCTTGTAAATATTTAATGTTTGTATCTCCTTTTAAAAACCATAAAAGTTCATGAATAATTGATTTTAAGTGTAATTTTTTTGTGGTAAGCATTGGAAACCCTTTACTTAAGTCAAAACGCATTTGATAACCAAAAACACTTTTTGTTCCTGTTCCTGTTCTGTCTTCTTTTAAAATCCCGTTATCGCTAACGTGTTTTATCAAATCTAAGTATTGTTTCATTTATAGCTTTTATCTAATTATCCAATAATCATTCCTGCAATAGTAGCTGATAGCAAAGAAGCTAAAGAACCACCAATTAAAGCTTTCATTCCAAATTCAGAAAGTGTTTTACGCTGTCCGGGAGCCAATGATCCAATTCCTCCAATTTGAATTCCAATTGACGCGAAATTTGCAAAGCCACACAACATATATGTTGCCATTATTACAGATTTGCTATACGTAAAGTGCGTTGCGCTTGCTACATTTTTTAATTCGGCTAATTGAATATATCCTACAAATTCACTAGCCGCTAATTTAACACCTAATAATTGCCCCATAAGCATCATATCTTCTTTAGCAACACCAATTAACCACATTAATGGCGCAAAAATAGTACCTAGTATAGATTCTAATGAGAATTTTTGATAAGGTGTGTTTGCTGCAACCCAATCATTAAAATTTGTAATATCTCCAACCCAACCTAAAATACCATTTAGCATTGCTATAATTGCAACAAAAACCAATAACATTGCAGCAACGTTAGCAGCTAATTTTAAACCTTCAGTTGTTCCATTTGCAATTGCATCAAGAATATTTGACCCAATTTTTTCTTGTGAAACTTTTACATCGGTATTTATTTTTTCAGTTTGAGGATATAACATTTTAGCAATAACTATTGCTCCAGGAGCTGCCATAACTGACGCTGCTAATAAATGCTTTGCATAATGTAAGCGTAAAACAGGATCATTTCCACCTAAAAAACCAATATATGCTGCTAAAACACCACCCGCTACAGTAGCCATACCACCAATCATAACTAACAATATTTCTGAACGATTCATACGTTCTAAATATGCTTTAATCATTAATGGTGCTTCAGTTTGACCTAAAAATATATTTCCGGCAACTGACAATCCTTCGGCGCCTGATATTTTTAAAAGTTTAGTTAATATTAAAGCCATTCCTTTTACTACAATTTGAATAATACCTAAATAAAATAATAAAGATGTTAATGCTGAGAAGAAGATAATTGTTGGTAAAATTTGAAATACAAATATAAATCCGTAAGATTCAATATTCATTAATCCACCAAATAAAAATGTGCTACCAGCCATCGTATAATCTAAAATGTTAGTGAAAATTCCACCAACAAATTCAAAACCGCTTTGTATAAATGGTACTTTTATAACTCCAAAAGCTATAATTAACTGAGCTGTTAAACCTGCACCAACTGTTTTCCAATTTATGGCTTTTCTGTTGCTACTAAATAAATAGGCAATTACCAATAATGAAACCATACCTAAAATACCACGCCACAAAGTTGTTATAGAAAAACCTTGGTTATCTATAAGTGGAGTTGAAATTGTTTCTTGAGAGTATGATGAAATTGAAATAAAGAGTAATACTAGGGTAGATAAACTTATTTTTTTTAACATATTTTAAATTTATTTGGATGTGCGTTTATTAATTTCGTCGCGGATAGTTGCAGCTAATTCATAATCTTCTTGTTGAATAGCTTCATTTAATTTTTCGTTTAACTGTTTAATTGTAAAATTAGAGAAAGTAGTTTCTTTCTCTACAGGTTCTTCAATTAAATTTTCAATGCTTAATGGGTCTTCTTCAATTGATGATGAGTCTTTCATTTTTAAATAAATACCAGCTTTATCTAAAATATTTTCATAGGTAAAAATAGGAGCATTAAAACGTGTTGCTAAAGCAATAGCATCTGAAGTTCTAGTGTCAATAATTTCTTCAATTTTATCACGTTCACAAATTAAACTTGAGTAAAATACACCATCAACTAGTTTGTGAATAATAACTTGCTTTATAATAATTTGAAATCTATCGGCAAAAGTTTTAAAAAGGTCGTGTGTAAGTGGTCTAGGAGGTTTAATTTCTTTTTCTAAAGCTATAGCTATAGATTGCGCCTCAAAAGCTCCAATAATAATTGGTAAAGTTCTACTTCCTTTAACTTCACTAAGCACTAATGCGTATGCGCCACTTTGTGTTTGACTGTATGAAATACCTTTAATATTTAGACGAACTAAACTCATAAGTTAAAATTAACAAAAAAGGCTGTCTAATCAAAGGACTTTGATGCCCAAAGATTAGACAGCCTTATTAAGAGGCACAATTTAATAAAATTATGCGTTATTTGCTTTAAATTCTTTTAACTTTTCAATTAATTTAGGAACAACTTCAAATGCATCTCCAACAATACCATAATCAGCAGCTTTAAAGAAAGGCGCTTCAGGATCAGTATTTATTACAACTTTTACTTTAGATGAATTTACACCTGCTAAATGTTGAATAGCTCCTGAAATTCCAACAGCAATATATAAGTTTGATGCTACAGGTTTACCTGTTTGTCCAACGTGTTCACTATGAGGTCTCCAACCTAAATCAGATACAGGTTTAGAACAAGCGGTTGCAGCTCCTAATGTTTCAGCTAATTCTTCAATCATTCCCCAGTTTTCAGGTCCTTTTAAACCTCTACCTCCAGATACTACAATATCAGCATCAGCAATGGTAACTTTACCTGTTGTTTGTTCAATAGATTCAGAAGTTAAACCGCTATTAGCTATTGAAGGAGAAAAATCTTCAACAGTTCCAGAAACTGCATTCTCAACTAAACCAAATGAATTTTTAGCCAATCCAATTACTTTAATATCGGTTGTAATTTGAGTGTTGCTAAAGGCTTTGTTAGAAAATACTTTTCTTTTTACTGTAAATGGCGTTGTTTCACTTGGCAATGCAACAACATTACTTGCGTAACCAGCATTTAAATTAACAGCTACATTTGACGCTAGATATAAACCGTTAGCATTAGAGTCAATAATTACTACTTGTGAGCTTTCTTTTTCGGCTGCTTGTTTAATAATATTTGAAACTATTTTTGCATTAAAAGTTTTTAAATCATCATTTGTAACGTTTAAAACTTTTTCAGCGCCATATGCATATAATAATGCAGGTTCATTAGAATTTATTGTTAATACAACTACGTTTGTACCTAATTGTTCTGCGACTTTTTTTCCGTAAGAAGTTACTTCAAAAGCAGATTTTTTAAATTTCCCTTCCGATGTTTCGGCAAAAACTAAAACTGACATATTTTTTTGTTTTTTGATTTTAGAATTTGATTTCAGGTTTTTAATTTCTAAAAGCTCAGTCTAAAATATATTTTTATTTATTGAAATGATTTTTTCAATTATTGAATCATTCAATCTTTTTATAATTTATATTACTTTGGCTTCATTATGTAGTAAACTAATAAGTTCATCTACATTATCAGCAGCTACCATTTTACAAGCAGATTTTGCAGCTTGTTTTTCAAATGAAGCAATTTTAGTTGCGGCACTATTATTTAATGGTTCAACAACGTTTAATGGTTTTTTACGAGCCATCATAATACCACGCATATTGGGTATACGTAAATCTTTTTCTTCCACCAATCCTTTTTGACCAGCAATAATTAATGGTAAATTTGAAGATAAAACTTCTTTCCCTCCATCAATTTCACGAGAAATGGTTGCTTTTTCTCCATCAATTTCAAGGCCAATACAAGCATTTACAAAACTATAATCTAGCAAAGCAGCCAACATTCCAGGAACCATTCCACCATTATAATCAATAGATTCTTTTCCTGCTAATACTAAGTTATAACCTCCACTTTTAACTACTTCTGCTAATTCTTTAGCAACAGAAAGCCCATCAGTAGCTTCAGTATTTACTCGTATTGCATCATCTGCTCCAATAGCTAAAGCTTTACGTAAAGTAGGTTCAGTTGCTATAGTACCAACATTTACAACAGTAACTGTAGCACCTTGTTTTTCTTTAAACCACATAGCTCTTGTTAAAGCAAACTCATCATACGGGTTTATTACAAATTGCACGCCATTACTATCAAATTTTGAATCATTTTCGGTAAAATTGATTTTTGAAGTAGTATCTGGTACGTGACTAATACAAACTAATATTTTCATTTTAATGTGTGTTTTAAATTGTAGGTATAAAAGTAAATACCTTATTTTAATTAATTAATACGAATGTACTAATTTTTTTTAAATACTATGCGCGCATAGTAAAATTTATATAACATTATTTTTTTGATTCTAATTTTAGAAATGCTTACTTTTGCAAATCTTAAAAATAAGATATAATGAAGACAGTACAATTTAGAGAAGCTATTTGCGAGGCAATGAGCGAAGAAATGCGCAGAGATGAAACAATTTTTTTAATTGGTGAAGAAGTTGCTGAATATAACGGTGCATATAAAGCTTCTAAAGGAATGTTAGATGAATTTGGAGCAAAACGTGTAATAGATTCTCCAATTGCAGAACTAGGTTTTACAGGTATTGCAGTAGGTTCAGCAATGAACGGAAACAGACCAATTGTTGAGTTCATGACTTTTAACTTTTCATTAGTAGGTATTGATCAAATTATAAATAATGCAGCAAAAATTAGACAAATGTCTGGTGGGCAATTACCATGTCCAATTGTTTTTAGAGGACCAACAGGTTCTGCAGGTCAATTAGGAGCAACACATTCACAAGCTTTTGAAAACTGGTATGCAAATACACCTGGTTTAAAAGTAATTGTACCTTCAAATCCGTATGATGCAAAAGGGTTGTTAAAAGCAGCAATTAGAGATGATGATCCAGTAATTTTTATGGAGTCTGAGCAAATGTATGGTGATAAAATGGAAATTCCTGAAGGAGATTATATCATTCCAATAGGTGTTGCTGATATAAAAAGAGAAGGAACAGATGTTACTATTGTATCTTTTGGTAAAATAATTAAAGAAGCTTACAAAGCTGCAGATGTTTTAGAAAAAGAAGGAATTTCAGTTGAAATTTTAGATATGCGTACTGTTAGACCAATGGATTTTGACGCTATATTTAAATCGGTTAAAAAAACAAACAGATTGGTTGTGTTAGAAGAAGCTTGGCCATTTGCTAGTATTTCTTCAGAAATTACATTTCAAGTACAAGAAAATGTGTTTGATTACTTAGATGCACCGATTAGAAGAATTACAACGGCTGATACACCAGCACCATATTCACCAGTATTATTAGAAGAATGGTTACCAAACTTTAACGATGTTGTGAAGGCGGTAAAAGATGTATTATATATAAAATAAAGGCATAATATTTGCGTTATAAACTCCTTTCAAGATAAAACTTGGAAGGTTTTTTTATTATGAGAAGAAAAAATAATTTAATTAGTTTACTGCTTTTGTTCATGGTATCTGTTGGTTTTGCTCAGGTAAAAGTTAGCGGTGTTATAAAAGATGAACAAAATGAAACGATACCTTTTGCTAATATTACTTTTATTGGTTCAACTGTAGGAACAGTTTCTGACGAAAATGGTGTTTTTTATCTTGAATCTAATAAAACATATGCACAAGTAGAAGTTTCTTTTTTAGGTTTTGAAACTAAAATTGTAACAGTAAAGAGTCGAGATTTTAACTTAATAATTACATTAAAAGAAGCAGCTTCTAAATTAGATGAAGTATTTATTTATAGTGGAAAAGTTAAGAAAAAAGGAAACCCAGCAATTGCAATTTTAAAAAAGATTTGGGCAAAAAAGCGTGAGAACGGTATTTATTTATTCGATCAATATCAATACGAAAAGTATGAGAAACTTGAATTTGATTTAAATAATGTAGATAGTGCTATGAAAAAAAGCAGGCTTTTTAAAGGAATGGAGTTTGTTTTTGATGGAATTGACACGTCTAGAGTTACTGGGAAAGCATTTTTACCAATTTTTATAAATGAATCTGTTTATAAATCCTACGGTAAAAATAAAGATGGAAAAAGCCTTCGTGAAGATTTAGTTGCTAATAAAAATTCAGGATTTGAATCCAATCAAAATGTAATAGCATTTATAAAAGACTTGTATGTAGATTATAATATTTACGATAGCTATATTAAAATTTTTGACAAAAGTTTTGTAAGTCCAATTTCAAAAGCATCAGGAATTTCAACGTATAATTATATATTAAGAGATAGCGCATTTATAGATAATAAATGGTGCTACAACATTTTATACTATCCGCGTAGAAAAAACGAATTAACGTTTAAAGGTGACTTTTGGGTGAATGATACCACATTTGCTGTGAAAGAAATTAACATGCAAGCCAACAGAAGTGCTAACATTAACTGGGTTAAAGATATTTATATTGAACAAGAATTTGATGTGTTAAACGATTCAATATTTTTATTGAAAAGAGATTATATGCTTTCTGATTTTAGTTTTAAAAAGAAAGAAAAAGCAAAAGGGATGTACGGTAGAAGAACTACAATGTACAAAAATTATAAATTTAACGAAGAAAAAGACCCTAAGTTTTATAACAAAGAAATTAATATTTATGATGAAGCTATTTATAATAAAACAACTGATTATTGGAGTGTAAATAGGCAAGAAAAACTAAACGAAAACGAACAAGGTATTTATAAAATGTTAGATACCTTAAAAACAGTACCTAAGTTTAAACAAATTTATAATTTGGTTTCAATTTTGGGTTCAGGATATATTGAGTTTAATAATTTTGATTTTGGTCCAATATTTTCAACATTTGGAACAAATGATGTTGAAGGTACAAGAATACGAATTGGAGGTAGAACATTTTTTGGAGGTAATGAACCATGGCGTATACAAGGGTACACTGCTTACGGATTTAAAGACAATCAATTTAAATATGGAGTTTCAGGAAAATGGATGTTAAACCCTAAAAGTAGGTTTACAATTGGAGGAGGAAATAGGCGAGATGTTGAACAAATAGGTGTAAGTTTAACAACAACCAACGATATTTTAGGTCGTAGTTTTGCATCATCTTCATTTTTTGCCAGTGGTGATAATAGTAAATTAACTTCAATTAACTTATCAAGCGTTTATGCATCTATAGAACCCGTAAAAAATCTTGAATTTAGGCTAGGTTCATCTTACAGAACATTAAAATCAGCTTCACCAGAAACTTTTAATTTAGATTATTGGGTTGATGAATCTCAAACAATTAAAGAGTCTGAGCTTGCACAATCTGAAATCGATTTTTCAATACGATATACTCCAAATAGAAAAACTATTGGTTATGGAGTAGAGCGTAATGAAGTAACAGATACGTATTCAACATTATTTTTAAATTACTCAAGAGGAACTAAAGGTGTATTTAATAGTGATTTTGATTATGAAAAAATTCAATTTTATTATCGTCAACCAATATTAATTGGAGGTTTTGGAAGAATGTTTACCACTTTTGAAGTTGGTAAAACATTTGGAGAAGTTCCTTTAGGATTATTAAGTGTTGTGCCTGGTAATCAATCATATTTCACAATTGAAGGAACATACTCGTTACTAGATTATTATGAGTTTGTTACAGACACATACGCATCATTACATTTAGAGCATAGTTTTAATGGACGATTGTTTTCTAGGATTCCATTATTAAGAAAATTAAATTTACGTGAGTTGGTTGGTGTAAAAGCTGTTTGGGGTGAGCTTTCTGATAAAAATATAGCGTTAAACGCTACAGGGAATGTAAATTTCCAAGCGCCAACAAAAGGATATTATGAATATAGTGTAGGTGTTGGAAATATATTTAAAGTTTTTAGAATAGATTTTAGTTGGAGAGGAAGTTATAGAGATACTCCAAATGCAAATAATTTTGCTATAAAAGGAGCTTTCGGCTTTCATTTCTAAAAATCATATTAAATTAACATGAATACATCATAAATGATGTATTTTTGCAAAAAAAAACACAAAATAGAAGAAAATGAGTTCAAAAGTTAGAAAAACATTTGATGTTTTAATCGAAATACCAAAGGGAAGTAGAAATAAATACGAATATGATTTTACATTACATAAAATTAGATTCGACAGAATGTTATTTTCATCAATGATGTATCCAGGTGATTATGGTTTTATTCCAGAAACATTAGCCTTAGATAAAGACCCGTTAGATATATTAGTTTTAGGAAGTGAACCAACTTTTCCTATGTGTGTAATGGAAGTGAAAGCAATTGGAGTTTTTCATATGACTGATGAAAAAGGACCTGATGAAAAAATAATTTGTGTACCAGTTTCAGACCCAATTTGGAATCAGTTAGATGATATTTCTGATATGAATCCGCATCAAGTAAAAGAAATTGAACACTTTTTTCAAGTTTATAAAGATTTAGAAAAAAAGAAAGTTGATGTTGGTGGTTGGGGAGATGCGAATGAAGCGTATGATATTTTAGATAAATGTATTGAACGTTACGATTTAAGTGAACATAAAAAGAAAAGAACCTTTACCATCTAATAGCTAAACTTATAGCATAAAAAAAAGCCATTTTTAAAATTAAAAATGGCTTTTTTTATAATTCTTATTTTACTACTTTCGTCAAATAAGATATTTTTGAGGTAAAAGTATTGCGAAAACGTTTGAAATTGATACTTTTGCCGCATTGTAAACTAAATTAATTGTTAACTAACTAATCTGAAATGGAATTATTAATAAATTATTTGCCTTTATTTGGTGTTATTGCACTTGTATTTGTTGTTGTAAAAAATGCATGGGTTTCTAAACAAGATCAAGGAAATGAAAAAATGTCAAACATTGCAAAGCATATTGCAGATGGAGCAATGTCATTTTTAAAAGCTGAATACAAAATGCTAGCTATTTTTGTTGTAGCCGTTGCAATATTATTGTTTTTTAAAGGAACATATGAAGAAGGTTCAAACGGAATGGTAGCTTTATCATTTGTTGTTGGAGCAATTTGTTCAGCTTTAGCAGGTTTTATAGGTATGAAAGCTGCAACTAAAGCAAACGTTAGAACAACTCAAGCAGCAAGAACTTCATTAGGAAAAGCATTAGAAGTTGCTTTTGCAGGTGGAGCAGTTATGGGATTAGGTGTTGTTGGATTAGGTGTTTTAGGTTTAAGTGGTATGTTTATGATTTACCAAAGCATGTGGCCAGGAGCTGAAAACCTATCAATGGTATTAAATGTACTGTCTGGGTTTTCATTAGGTGCTTCATCTATTGCATTATTTGCTCGTGTTGGTGGTGGAATATATACAAAAGCAGCAGATGTTGGAGCAGATTTAGTTGGTAAAGTTGAAGCTGGTATTCCAGAAGATCATCCTTTAAATCCGGCGACTATTGCAGACAATGTTGGTGATAATGTTGGAGATGTTGCTGGTATGGGAGCCGATTTATTTGAATCGTATGTAGGTTCAATTATTGGTACTATGGTTTTAGGAGCATTTATTTTCACACCAGAATTTGATGGTTTAGGAGCTGTTTATTTACCGTTGGTATTAGCTGCTGTTGGTATTATTATGTCTATTATAGGAACACTTTTTGTAAGAGTAAAAGATGGTGGATCACCACATAAAGCATTAAATTTAGGGGAGTTTGGATCAGGATTTTTAATGATAGTAGCTTCTTATTTTATTATAAATGAAATGTTACCAGAATCTGTTGAAGGTCTACCGTTTGGTGCAATGGGAGTATTTTGGGCAACACTCGCTGGTTTAGTAGCTGGTTTTGGAGTAGGAAAAATTACCGAATATTATACTGGTACAGGAACAAAACCTGTACAATCTATTGTTGACCAATCTGAAACAGGTTCAGCTACAAATATTATTGCAGGTTTAGGTGTAGGTATGATGTCAACAGCTATTCCAATTTTATTAATTGCTGCAGCAATTATGGTTTCTCATCATTTTGCAGGTTTATATGGTATTGCAATTGCAGCTGTAGGAATGTTAGCTAATACAGGAATTCAGTTAGCAGTTGATGCTTATGGACCAATTTCTGATAACGCTGGTGGTATTGCTGAAATGGCAGAATTGCCAAAAGAAGTTCGTGAACGTACTGATAAATTAGATGCTGTTGGTAACACAACTGCAGCTATTGGAAAAGGGTTTGCAATTGCTTCGGCAGCTTTAACAGCTTTAGCATTATTTGCAGCGTTTATGAAAACAGCAAATGTTACTGCTATTGATGTTTCTCAACCAAAAATTATGGCTGGTTTATTAGTTGGTGGTATGTTACCATTTGTATTTTCAGCATTATCTATGAATGCTGTAGGACGTGCTGCAATGGCAATGATTGAAGAAGTTCGTCGTCAGTTTAGAGATATTCCTCAGTTAAAGGCAGCTTTAGAAGTTATGAGAAAACATGATTCTGATATGTCAAAAGCTTCAATTGAAGAGCGTAAAATATTTGATGCAGCTGATGGTTATGCTGAGTATGATAAATGTGTTGAAATTTCTACAGAAGCTTCCATTAAAGAAATGGTTTTACCTGGGTTATTAGCACTTTTAGTACCTGTAGCAATTGGCTTTATTGGAGGAGCTGAAATGTTAGGAGGAGTATTAGCAGGTGTTACTACATCTGGAGTTTTAATGGCAATTTTCCAATCTAACGCAGGTGGAGCTTGGGATAATGCTAAAAAAATGATTGAAGAGCAAGGTAAAAAAGGAACAGCAGCACATAAAGCTGCAGTTGTAGGAGATACAGTTGGTGACCCTTTTAAAGATACATCTGGGCCTTCATTAAATATTTTATTAAAACTAATGAGTGTTGTAGCTTTAGTTATTGCTCCAAGTATTGCTTTGGATACTGTTGAAGTTAAAGAATACGCTAAAGAAAAAGCGGCTACTGAAGTTGTAGCTAAAGAAATTTCTAAAGAAGTAAAAGTTGAAATGGTTAAAAATGATGACGGTACTGTTGAAGCAACTGTTACAACAATTACAAATGAAAATGGTGAAACTTCAAAAGAAGTAAAAGTTTTGAATGGAACTGAAGAAGAGGTTAAAGCAGCATTAGAAAACTTAGAAGGTGTAGAGGTAAAAGTAAAAAAGATAAAAGTTGAAGAGGTTATTGAAAAGAACTCTTAAACTTTACTTATATAAAAAGAAAAAGCTCGCTATTAGCGAGCTTTTTCTTTTATGAATATTTTTTTAAAACAATCCGTTTATCTGCGCATCAATTTTATCAATAACAAAACCTAAATCTTCTGGTTTATCAACAAAATCTAAATTGTCAACATCAATAATTAATAATTTTCCTTTTGTGTATTTAGATATCCAAGCTTCGTAGCGTTCATTTAATCTGCTTAAATAATCAATACTTATAGAGTTTTCATAATCGCGACCTCTTTTATGAATTTGCCCAACTAACGTTGGTATTGAAGCTCTTAAATAAATTAATAAATCTGGTGGAGTTACTAATCTCTCCATTAATTCAAATAGCGATTCGTAATTTTGAAAATCTCTGTTAGGCATTAAGCCCATTGCATGTAAGTTAGGTGCAAAAATTCGAGCATCTTCGTAAATGGTACGGTCTTGTATTAATTTTTTACCAGTTTCTCTTATTTCTAATATTTGGCGAAACCTGCTATTTAAAAAGTAAACTTGTAGGTTAAAAGACCAACGCTCCATTTCTCCATAAAAGTCATCTAAATATGGGTTTTCATCAACAGATTCAAAATGAGGTTCCCATTTATAATGTTTTGCTAAAAGTTTTGTTAAAGTTGTTTTCCCTGCTCCAATATTACCAGCAATAGCTACGTGCATAATTAATCTTTAAGTAAAAATTTAAAACGATAAAGTTAATTAATTTTTGTTTTCAAAAAAGAACTGTTAATAAGTTAATTTGTAACCGTAGCCACGAACGTTAATAATTTGAATAGCAGTATCTTCTTTTATTTTCTTTCTAAGTTTTGTAATAAATACATCCATACTTCGGGCATTAAAAAAATCATCATCGCCCCATAATTTTTTTAAAATGAATGAACGTTCTAAAACTTGGTTTTTATTTTTTATTAAATAATACAATAAATGTGCTTCTCGGTGGGTAAGTGTTTCAGTTTTTGTAGTGGTTTGAAGTGTTTGCTTTTTTAAATTGAAGATGAATTTTCCAATAGTAATTGCTTCTGTGTCTAGTTCATTTTTACTTCGCTTTAACAGTGCATTAATTCGAACTATTAGCTCTTCCATGCTAAAAGGCTTTTTTAAATAATCGTTGCCACCAATTGAAAACCCTTCAACTACATCTTCAGTCTGCGATTTAGCCGTTAAAAATATAATAGGAATAGTTGGATTTTCTTCTCTAATTTCTTTTGCCAATGTAAAACCATCTTTTTTTGGCATCATAACATCCAATACTAGTAAAAGCGGATTTTCAGTTTTATAAACCTGAAGAGCTTCTTCACCATTTGCACATAATAAAACTTCAAAGTTTCTGGTTTCTAAACTTTCTTTAATAATTTGCCCTAATGAAGGTTCGTCTTCAGCCAGTAATATTTTAATAGTGTTATTCATTTAGCAATTCAATTTTAAACATAGTGTTGTTGTTTTTATCATAAATAATATGAATGTTTCCACCGTGTTTTTTAATAATTTTTTTGGTGTAATACAAGCCAATACCAAACCCTTTTACATTGTGCGTATTCCCCATTGGAATTCTGTAAAATTGTTCAAAAACCTTTTCTTTTTGAGATTTATGAATTCCGTTTCCATTGTCTTTAATTAAAAGAATTACACTGTTTTTGGTTGAAGTTAATTCAATATTAATTAAGTCTCCACCATATTTAATGGCATTGTCTAAAATATTCCCTAAAGCATTTTCGAAATGAAATTCATCTAATTTAATAACATTGTTATCAAGTTTATGTTTAAACTTAAATGTTTTTTTAGGGTTGATAATTTTATATTTTTCAATAACTTCTTCAACCAAATCAACAATATTTATTGGTTTTTTATTAAGGCTTAATTCTTCGTGATTTAAAGTAGCAGTTTCTAAAATTTTCTCAACCATAAGATTTAATTTAGAAACTTGTGAGTTTGCTATGGTGATATATTTTTCAGATTTCACTTTATCATTTAGCGCATTAAAACTTTTCATAGCTTCTAATGCAGTTGAAATTGTTGCAATAGGTGTTTTAAACTCGTGTGTAATATTACTAATTAAATCGTTTTTTACTTCAGCTAACTGCTTTTGTTTGTATATGGTTTTTAGCAAATAAATTAAACTTGCAATAATACTTATAGATAGTAAAAGCGAGAGTAATATGCTAATTAATGAGTTTTTTAGCAATATGGCAGTTTCGTTAGTGAACAACAATTCTAACTTGCTTTTAGGTGGTAAAAATGTAGAGTTTGAAGTTGTTTTTAAATGCTCGTTTGGAAAACTTGTAAGCTTATATGTTATTGTTTTTTCAGCCAAACTATCATTAAAAAGGTGTCTTGGCGTGTAGTTATATTTTAATGCGTAATTAACATTAATTTTATTTCTTTTTAGTTCTTCAATTAAATAAGTATCTAATTCTTTTAAATTCAAAGTATCTTTAGATATAGATATAAAAACTTTTGAAATTAAACTGTCTATATTTTTTGGAAAAGCTTGGTTTGCTGTAAAAAACGGAAAAGCTCTATTTCGATGATTTTTTAATAATAACGGTTTTTGATGATCTAGTTTTGCAATATTTTTTAATGTACTATCAATTTTTTTTCTAAAACCTCTTTTAGAATTTGTACTCACAAAAATAGTATCCGTCTTTTCTTTAAAATTTATTGAATCTAGCGACTTAAATGTAATAATACCCGATTTGGTTAAATTGGCAAAATAAGCTTCAACAGAATTGTCTAAGCTTAATTGAACTTTGCTAATTAAATGTTGTTTGTTTATTTGGTACTCTCTAAAATTCCAATATACCTGCACAGCAATTGTTGTAATTACCGTAATACCAATAAAGTAAACAACCCATTTGTAGTTTCTCTTATCCATGATTTCAAAGTTAAGTACATATATTGTATTATCACAATAGCTTAACAATCGTTAACACTAATTAACTGTAGTTTGTTGTAATAGCTTCTATATTTGTGGTGAAATTAATTAAAAAAGCAATAAAAAATGAAAAATTTTCTTCAAAAAAGTATAGCAATTGTGCTCTTGTTAATAGTAACTACGGTTAGTGCCCAAGATTTTCAAGGAAAAGCAATTTACCAAACAAAATCTACAATTGAAATGGATTTAGCAGGTTCAGGAATACCAGCTGATAGAATAAAGAGAATAAAAGAAATGATGAAAAATCAATTGGAGAAAACATATACGTTAACATTTAACAAAACGGCTTCAATTTATAAGGAAGAAGAAAAATTAGATCAAGGAGGCGGCGGTCGTGGAGGTATGCGGTTTATGATGATGGGTGGTGGTGCTTCAGGAAATTATTATAAAAATACACAAACAAAAACTTCATCAAAAGAAAATGAATTTAGTGGTAAAAACTTTTTAATTAAAGACGATTTGATTTCATATGAATGGAAAATGGAGCAAGAAACTAAAATGATTGGAGAGCATTTATGTTTTAAAGCAACAACTGTTGTTGAAAGACCTGTTAGAGATACAAATTTTAGATTTGGAAGAAGAAATAATAATGATGAAAAAAAGAAAGCAGCACCAAAAGAAGATGTAATGGAGCTTACAATTGTAACTGCTTGGTATACGCTTGATATTCCTGTAAGTCATGGTCCTGATGATTATTGGGGTTTACCAGGTTTAATACTAGAAATAAATGATGGAAACACAAACATATTATGTTCTAAAATTGTGATGAATCCGAAAGAAAAATCGGAAATAAAAGAACCAAAAAAAGGAAAGATTGTTACTCAAACAGCGTATGATCAAATTATTGAAAAAAAAACAAAAGAGATGAGAGAGCGCATGAGAAATGAACGTGAAAAAAGTGGTGGCGGAGGTCATAGAATTATGATTGGCGGGTAGTTTAAAGTTGTAAAACTTTAGAGGAATTTAAATTCAATAAAATTTAGAAAAAACTTATTTTAAATGAAAAACAGTATAATTTTAGTATTCATAATCTTGCCAATAATTGCATTTTCTCAAAATGTTAAGCTAGAAGGAACAATTAAAGACGCTACAGGGAAACCTTTAGAAATGGCAAATGTAATAGCCTTTAAAAAAGGAACTAAATTTTTACAGTCATACTCAATAACAGATTTTAAAGGGCATTATAAATTAAGTTTAGAAGAAAATGAAGAATACAGTTTAAAAGTAAGTTATTTAGGCTTCGACACTAAAAATGTTGAGATTAAAGTGCCAAATTCTTCAACTAACTTAAAGCAAGACATTGTTTTGTCAGAATCTAATGAGGCTTTAAATGAAGTTGAAATTACGTATGAAATGCCAATAAAAATAGTTGGAGATACTATTAGCTATAATGCAGATTCATTTACTTCAGGAAAAGAGAAAAAGTTGGAAGATATTCTTGAAAAGTTACCAGGAATAGATATTGATGATAACGGTGAAGTTGAAGTTGAAGGAAAAAAAGTTCAAAAAGTATTGGTAGAAGGAAAGGAATTTTTTGATGGAGATTCTAAACTAGCTACACAAAATATTCCAGCATCTGCAATTGATAAAGTACAAGTACTAAAGAATTATAATGAAGTATCTGGAATGCGTGGCGTTACCAATAATGAAGATAATATTGCTATAAATATAAAACTTAAACAAGGTAAAAAGCGTTTTTGGTTTGGTGAAGTAAATGTAGGAGTAGGCGATAATGAAAAACACATTGTGAAACCAAAATTATTTTATTATAGTCCTGAAAAGAGTATAAACGTATTAGCTGATGTTAATAATATTGGCCAAACACCATTTACAAGAAGAGACTATTTTAGGTTTACAGGTGGTTTACGTGGAGCAATGAGTGGTACAGGAACTAGCTTTAATGTAGAATCTGGCGGATTAGGATTTTTAACCGTTCAAAATAATAGAGCGCAGGAGATAATTTCAAAATTTGGAGCATTAAATTTTAGTATGGCTCCAACTAAAAAACTAGACTTAAATGGTTTTGCAATTGTAAACGACTCAGAAACAAGCATGTTTACACAATCTAATACCGTTTATAATAGTCCGCAGATGGTGGATGGTAATTTAATTTCAAATGAAGAAAATGAAACTTCAGCATTACAAGGAAGTCAGTTAGGCTTGTTAAAATTAAGTACAACTTACAAACCAAATGAAAATGTTCATATAGATTATGATATTTTTGGAAAATTATCTAAGCAAACGGAGTTAAATGATGTAACCTCTACAGTTAGTGGTGCCGTTGATACATATAAAGAAGAAAAACCGTTCTCTTTAAATCAAAATTTCAACTTGTATTACACAATTGACGATAAGAATATATTTTCAGCTGAACTACAGCATTTATATCAAAAAGATGAACCGTTATATAATTCATTTGCAACAGTGCAGCCTTTTGTAGTTATTCCTGCAGAAGGGACAGCAGATGGAGATTATATTTTTGATTTAATTCAAAATAAAAAATTAAGTACTAATAAATTAGATGCTAAATTAGATTACTATTATTTATTAACACCCAAAAGTAATATAAATGTAACTTTAGGAAGTACGTTAAGTTCACAAAATTTAACATCGAATATTTCACAAACTTTGGAGAATGGAACTGTATTAAATTTTAATGATGACGCTATAAAGAACGATGTTGATTATAATTTTTCAGATTTTTTTGTAGGCTTACATTACAAAATGGTTTCGGGTATTTTCACTTTTAACCCTGGTGTAAGTTTACATCATTACATAACAAAAGACACACAGCTAGGAAGTGAAATTAAAGAAACTAGCACCAAATTACTGCCAGATGTGTACGCACGTTTACAATTTAAATCATCAGAAAGTTTACGTTTTAATTATTCTATTTCTACACAATTCTCAGATATTAACAAAATTGCTGAGGGTTATATGTTAGAAAATTATAAATCTTTAACAGGCGGAAATAGAGAATTAGAAAATGCGTTGTACCACAAGTATTCACTTAGTTATTTTAGTTTTAGTATGTTTTCTTTCACCAATGTTCATGCTTCAATTAATTATACTAAAAAATTGGATGGGATAAAGAATAGTACTCAATTATTGGGTGTTGATAGAATTTCTTATCCGGTAAATTCTAATTTAGCTGATGAAACATTTTCGGCAAATTTCAGGTACGGAAAAACATATAGTAAGCTAAAAACTAATTTTAGAGCCAATTTCAGCAATTCTATATTTAATAATATTGTAAATAATCAACAAATTAGTTCTAAAACAATTTCACACAGTTATCAGGCTAGTGTTGCAAGTAAATTTAAAGATGCGCCAAATTTTGAAGTAGGTTATCAAAAAT
>Ga0209345_10000461_pt1 | contig 52617 bp, 43 predicted proteins | sample Cruoilmetagenom7_FD_187294 | JGI IMG/M metagenome (GOLD analysis project Ga0209345, IMG submission 187294) | Oil polluted marine microbial communities from Coal Oil Point, Santa Barbara, California, USA - Sample 7 (SPAdes) (version 2) | ecosystem: Environmental > Aquatic > Marine > Oil seeps ... | reverse complement strand
TGACAATCCCAAGAAACGGACGAATTACCCCACCGAGGGACAACAGGATTAACCCAATGATGAATAAAAATGCCACAACATAACGCAATGTGCGTCGAGAAATAGAATTCATATTAAATATTTATACTAAATTATCAAATAGGTCGCTGTCCTGAACGATCCACATCCACCAGCAAATGCTGAAAACGATCTAAATCTTCAAGCACGATCCCTGCCCCGCGAGCAACACATGTCATAGGGTCATCGGCCAACCAAACATGCATTCGTAACTCTGATGACAATTTTTGCACAAATCCCTGCAGTTGTGAACTGCCTCCTGCCATGCAAATCCCGGCATCCAATAGATCAGCGCCGATCTCTGGGGGCGCTTCATCTAATGCGTCTTTAATTGTATCGATAATAATTTGAAGGGAATTATTTAATGCTTCCCGTATTTCAATTGACGAAACCTCCATTGCTTCAGGCAATCCGGTCACCAAATTCCGACCGCGGATAGTCATTGTTTTTTCTGTTTCAAGTGGGAAAGCTGAACCTATTTCAATTTTTATTTGTTCAGCCATTCGTTCGCCTATTAATAGATTATATTTATTTCTTATGTAACTGATGATATCCTGATCCATCTCATCTCCCGCCACACGTAGAGAACGAGAAACAACAGCTCCACCCATTGAACTGATCGCAACCTCGGTAGTCCCCCCACCGATATCTATAATCATCGTTCCATGCACCTCTGCTAACGGTAAACCAGCTCCAAGAGATGCTGCCATCGGTTCTTCAATAAGATACACCTCTCGCGCTCCAGCAGCCATTGTCGCATCAAATACAGCACGTTTTTCTACTTCGGTGGCACCTGAAGGAATTCCCACTACTACACGTGGTCTAGGCATGGGTACAATTGATTGTTGATGAACCCTTCCAATAAAATATTCCAACATTGCATGCGTAATTTCAAATTCCGAGATAACCCCATCACGCAAAGGGCGAATGACAACAATATTCATTGGTGTGCGGCCTAACATTTCTTTTGCCTGAGCCCCAATAGCCAGAGGTCGTCTGGTTCTCTTCTCAATAGCCACCCAGGAAGGCTCTTGGATTACGATGCCTTTCCCGCGAACATATATCAATGTGTTGGCTGTTCCTAGGTCAATCCCTAAATCTAAAGAGAAAAGGCCCATCAGCCAATTTACTGGATTAGTAATCAAATATCGCTCCTGTTATTTAAGCGCCTCTCTTCATTATTAATCAAAAAATCGGACAGCATTATAACATTATATCGATAAATTCAATTTTATATGATTTTTCTCTTATTTTTTATTTTACTTGACAGGCAATCTTCCCGTCGCTATAATGGCTTATAATTCGCGGGTGTAGTTCAATGGTAGAACGTCTGCTTCCCAAGCAGAAGGTTGTGGGTTCGAGCCCCATCGCCCGCTCTATTTTTTCTCCAATAGTTTAACGATCCCCATTAAATCATCTTCAATATTATCAGGTTTTATTTCACTTAACCAAAGATCACTCCTTTTTGTTTCACCACTTAGTACCAGAATGGTTTTAATCCCAGTTTTTCCCATTGCTATATCCGTATATAAACGATCCCCTATCATTGCAATCTCATCTTTCTTATAACCAGTCCTCTCTAATACGGCGCTTACCATATGGTCGTTTGGCTTTCCGATTACTACATCTGGTCTCCTGCCGGTGGATGACTCTATCAGAGCTATAAAAGAACCGATATCCGGCATAAATCCAGTTTCAGTAGGACAATTTATATCTGGATGTGTTGCGATATATGGATATCCTTTCTGGACAAAATCGCATATTTTTTCCAATTTTCTATATGTGAGAGTTGTATCAAAACCCAGAACGATAACATCAGGTGTATTCTCAACTAGCCTAAATCCACAACTTGTAAATTCCTCTTCCAAAGCTTTTGTCCCAACAATAAACACCTTTGCATTAGGCATTTCCTTTTGTAAATAAATTGTTGTCGCTTCGCCAGATGTAAGAATTTGTTCTTCTTCCACATGAATACCAAACCGAGCCAGTTTTTGCACATATTGACCGGCATGTTTAGATGAATTATTTGTTAGGAATAGATAATCAAGGTTTCTTTCAGCGAGCAGGTCTAAAAATTCCAGTGCCCCAGGCAGCAATTTTTCCCCTAAATATATGGTTCCGTCCATATCCAATAGAAAACAATTTATTTTCTCTAACATAAAAACAGCCTTCCTCACATTTATTATTCATCACCATTGATTCTGACAAGTTTTTTTCAAGATGTTTTTGAGTCGCATTGTCTTATTTTGATAATATTAGCGTATTCTAGACACGGTAATACTGATTTCGCAATCCCTTAAGATTTCTTTCATATCACAATATAATATATTTCTACACTTGTTGAACTGGAATATCTTTGTTTTTCAGTCTTGCATTCATTACAAAATTATATGTTATGCGACATATTTGAAAAAAAAGGACGGTAGCCGTGCCTAACAACATAAGAAGTTACGCAAATCAAACCAAATTTCGCTTGGTAGTATGGTTTTTAATAATCCTTTTTGTAGTTGGATTAGGATTAATTTGGTTTATCTATGGATTAAATTCCGCTCTGCTCGGATTTCTTTGTTTAATCGGGACACTCATCCCAATTGGTTTGATTTTTCTTTTTTTAATTGGGCTTGATAAGGTCGTAAAAAATCAGGATTAATAAGATTTCTTCTTAAAGATTGGCTTCCTAACCCAATCCTCCTCTAAAATATGAGGTTTCAATCCTTTTATGAATCCTACAATGAGGAGCATAGCTAGTCCGCCTGCAAATCCATTATTATAAAGATTCATATATCCATGCAACCCTCCTACATGCATAACCATCGGAAGATGTAAAGCCCCTGCTGCCAAACCTGCAAGAAACCCAAACCGCCCACTAATCGGTGCTAACGTTGTGCAGAATAATGCCGCGAGGAGCGGGCCAGGATCTGTATGAGACCAGATTTTCGGAATACAAATAAAATAAACACCGATCATCACTGGAAGAATATTTCTAGGATGCTTACCCAATGCACCAAATCCAGCAACGGTTAGTATTCCTGCCAAAATAGGCCCATTGACATCTCCACCAACTAAATACACATATCCCAAACCGATAATCCCAATTACACCCATATTTACCAACGTGGTCCCTAGATCTGTCATTTCTACATAATCTGACGCCAGTCGACCGCTGCATTTCAGTATTTTCTTATAACTCGAATAATTAGCTCCCCAGAAAAAGCCAAAAATAATTATTAATAACAATAAGAATAACAAATATAAAGAAAGCAAATTAGTGTATTCTGTTGACCAGTAAAAAACAGATTCGATTTGGATACCGAAACCGCGCATCATCATATATACAACCGTTCCAATAAAACCAGCCGATGTTCCAGTATTGTAAAGGTTGTACCCTTGATGAAAAGTATAGATATGTCCCGTGATAGCTGCCATCAATCCACCACAAACCACACCTAGGAGAACCCCAAAAACAATCCCTGACCACCCCCACCCAAAACCAAAAGCCACCTGGCTAACTACCGGGCCCAATGTAGTACCAAATAGTAATGGAGCAATAAGATCTCGCATTGGTTGGTGAGAGAAAAATGAATCATATAAATAAACACCAACAAAAATTGGCACGATATTAAAAGGCGTTTTTCCAAAAAAAGAAAATCCTGCTAATGTAAATATCGCTGACAATAAATAACCATTAAATCTCGCTTTAATAAGCCAGGCAAGCCCTAAACCCATTAGAGTAGTTAACCCTGCATTAAAAAACGCTGACCCTAGATTTGATAAAGCTATAAAATCAGTGATTAATATCCCCGGGGATGTGATAATCTCCCATTCACCTCTTAATACTTCAGCAGGTTTTTCAACAACAAAGGCGGTAACTATAAACACCGAGCTTATTAATGCTACTAGAATAGTAATTCGCTTTCGATTAATGTTATTTTCAATTTTTAACGATGTGTCCATGTTTTTTCTCTTTCTGATATAAGTAAAAGCCATTGTATTTTAAAATATCTATTAATAGATTTTATTATACAAAATTGATGGCGTGTTATTAATTTGTGTGATTCTGAGAATTTTTAACCCTGTTATTATGCAGCAAATCTATGTTAGCGATAGGCAATTTTTGTTACTGTCCCAATTATCATCACCAACATCCATTTATCCTCAGGATATTTGCAAGGTTGGGCGAAAACTTTGCTGACGTCCTAGGTTGAATTGCGATAGCTTTGGTAATTTTCGCTGCATGGGACCCATTGCGCGCAGTGCTTGGCGCATTACTATTTGTCGGTATTAATTCTCTTAAATTTAGGATGCAAGCAGCTGGAACAACAATCTCTGCCACATTCTTAAAATATATTTTATAAAGCCAACTCAAGTTTATAATAATAAACATAGGCACATTCATGATGGTGAGACAAAAAATCCCGATTTGAATCAGGTTAGGTTATTGGGATAATCTAACGGGTTTTCTAAGAAATTATTCATAAACAAGGCAAGTCATCTTTCCGCAGTTGTAACTCAATAGACGGAGGTCAATAAAATCAATGGGTGAAAAAAAGAAAGTAAAAAAAGAAATAAATGGTGTGATTGCTGTGGATGTCGGTGGCACACAGCTTAGAGCCGCATTTTTTCTGGATGATGAGATTGAACCTTTAGAGCTAAAAAGGAAAGACACCAAAGCGCCTGGTGAAAATCCGTTAGACAGGCTTATTAGTCTAATTAAATCTGTATGGCCAGAGGAAGGGATTGTAACTTGTATCGCTATCGGCATACCTGGGCCGCTTGATCCGAAAACTGGAATAGTGAATTGCGCTCCTAATATAGATAGTTGGGAAGACCTGCCATTAGTAGAAATAATTCAGTCAGAATTTAAAACACCATGTCGGATAGGGAATGACGCAAATCTTGCGGCACTCGGCGAATGGAAATATGGAGCCGGAATTGGACATAGTGATCTTCTCTATTTTACGATCAGCACAGGCATTGGTGGTGGTATCATCAGTGCCGGTAAGCTTTTAGTGGGCTCATTCGGACTTGCTGGAGAAGTTGGGCATATTAAAGTAATGCGAAATGGACCAATGTGTGGGTGCGGAAAGACAGGACATCTGGAGGCAGTAGCATCCGGGACTGGTATCGCTAATTATCTTTCAGAACAATTAGCGTCGGGAAGAGACTCAATCTTAGAGAATAATCCATCTGCGAGCGATGCAACTGAAGCCGCAAAAAAAGGGGACGCATTATCAATCGAAGCATTTGAGTGGGCAGGGTCATTTCTTGGGCAGGGAATTGCCAGTATGCTGCACCTTTTCAATCCTTCAATCATTGTACTTGGAGGTGGTGTGATAAAAGCTGGTGATCTACTGCTTAAACCATTAAGACAATCACTTGAATCGGAAGTTATTTCTCCAGCCTACTTGCAAAATCTCAAGATTGAAATCGCAAAACTGGGCGACCAGGTTGTACTAATTGGAGCTCTCGTGCTTGCTCGTACTTAACACTTTGATCTAATACCATAGGCACCATGCTAACCTGATAAATTCACTGGTTTAGATGAAAATAATAAGAACCTCTGCTTTTAAAATATGTTTTTTAAGCGCCCGATATAAAATTATTTCCGTTAAAAAGAATGGTTCCCTTATAGCGGTATTCGCCTTTGGCACGCCCCAAAAGCACATACTCGTTCCTGGAAGTTTGTTCCTTCTGGTTTTTAATACTATCTAATTAGAATAACCTAGAATTACACAGTATCATTACAGGGAAATCAGTCAACAACATTAATTCAAGATCATATACATCTCTGCTTATTCAAAGAGGAAATTGATGCAAAATACACGAAAAAAAGCAATTGGGATAGCGCTTCTGGTATTAATATTCATGTCCCTTGATACCGTATTGATCAAATTCGCTTTAACCAATGTGTCTCCCTACGCATACATTTGGTTATCGCTGCTAATAGGCATAATAGCATTAAGTACTTATACGTTTATCATTAAAAAAGAACACATTCCTTGGGATTTGATGACCAAGAAAGTCTGGCTTTATATTTTCCAGATTGGTTTTTTCAACTTCGCCATAGGACGCTTGAATCTTATTTCATTAGATTATTTACCAGCAACTACTAATATTTATATATTTAATTTTATTGGTTTGATAACCATGGGGATGAGCTGCATCATCCTCAAAGAAATTCCATCCCTTTTCCAGATTCTAGGAGCAGGAATAGCATTTGCAGGACTTCGCGTCTTTTTTCAAGCGGATCCACAAGGGGGCGATTGGATCGGGATTGTTTTAGTTTTAGCGGCAATAACCGGGGTTGCGTATACAAATAATATTGCTCGAAAATTATCAATTGAAACTGAAGGAAAGATCAGCAACAACATCGTCTCAACACTCGCGATTATTCTCGGCGGTTCATTAATGATAATTACTTGCATCGTCATCGATGGGTTCCCACCTGTTGTGAATTCTGGTTCTGATTGGTTGATATTTATTTATACTGGAGTTGTTTACAACGCGATTGGCCTGACTGTTTGGAATTTGGTACTACGGACCCTTCGATCTTATGAAGCGAGTGTGTTGGGAGCATCAATGGTGATTTGGACATCTATTTTTGCGTATTTCATACTTGGTGAAATCATGACGACGCATCAATTGATAGGCATAGGCACGCTGTTATTCGGTATAATCTTGGTTCAAATACGAAATAAATTAAAACTGACCTATAACAAACCAATCAAATAAAACTTCTAAATTTTCCCTCTTGTGCGATAAATAACAAAATAACGATACCTTATCATTATCCTGTGGAGAGTGATTAGATCTTTTCTCTAAATAAAGAGCTTCTCTCCTAACCATCGTTCTTCCACGACAGGTAGAAAATTTCATACTATTTACAGCCTTTTTTCTGGATATAATGATTTCTAATTTTCAATAGTTCTTTGCTCAATATTGCCAAGACCATTTTGCGATGTTGAAAACTCTATCGGCAATCGGATATACTTGTATTTGTTCATATATAATTCCATAAATACGATATGTCTATCTCATTAAAGGTTATATTCTTTATAAAAAAGGATGGTAATTAAATGGAATTCTTAAACCAATTTCTTCTTAGTCGTCCAGAACTTCAGGACACACTTATATCGCTGGTATTGGCCGCCATCATAGGGTTACTCATTTCACAACTGTACAAACACACCCACCGCGGTCTCAACTACGAACACACCTTTATGGCCTCACTCGTAATGTTGGCACCCATCGTCTCGGTGGTTATGCTTTATATCCGCGGTGATCTTGTGCTCTCTCTCGGTTTAATCGGCTCACTTTCCATCGTGCGTTTCCGCACCGCCATCAAAGACACCCGTGATATGGTCTTCCTGTTTTGGGTCATCGCCGTTGGTCTTGGTACCGGCACCTACAACTGGAGTGTGGCAGTAGTTTCCTCGTTTATTATCATGATTCTTGTGGCAGTGCTATATTTTGTGCGCTATGGACACTCTCCCAACACCGATTTCGTACTTGTTCTCTCCGGACAAACACCCTTCCAAAGCGATGCCTCCCGCGCTGCTATCCAGCGCCACAGCGTCAATGCGCGTTTACGCTCATATGAGGTTCAGGACACTCATTGGGAATTAGTGTACGAGCTGCACTTGTCGGAAATCTCCAGTCAAAACGCCGAAACACTTATTACGGAGCTGAAAGCCCTGCCAGGTGTGGCCGAGGTTTCCCTACTAGCGCCCCAGCTCGCCCTGCCATTGTAATTTTTTCCCCTCCAGAAGAGGTATTGTGCCTTTACTATCCGATATACCAGACAACGACAATTGGCGTTTTGAATACAAATACCGCCTGCTTCCTCAGCAGTACCACCAGGTGCGGGCTGCCATCCGCCCGTTCGTACGGCCAGACATGTTTACAAGCAGTTCGATGCATAAGCGCTACCTGGTACGCAGCTTATACTTTGATTCCGCTGATCTACGGGCTTACCAGGAAAAAGTTAACGGTGACTGTGATCGCACGAAGCTTCGCATCCGCACTTACGCACGCAGCTTGCAGGAGAACTCTGATATCCGCGTAGAGATGAAAGCTCGAAAAGGCATGTCGATGGAAAAACACAGCACCTTTATCTCTCCCGCATATTACAAGAGATTCATGCAAAGCAGCCACTGGCCAACATTGGATGATCCGTTACTGATTGAATTTGAACGCTACATACGGCTGAAGACTCTGGTGCCGCTTATCCTGGTCGAATACCTTCGGGAAGGGTTTAGCGCACGTGCGCAGCAAGGGCTGCGTATCACCTTCGACCATCATGTGCAAAGCACGAAAGCCACAACACTCTTCCCACTTACTCCAATCTTCCGGATGCATCAGCGCGGCATGATCATCCTTGAGATAAAATGCGACAAAAGTCAACCGAACTGGTTGCTGCGGTTGGTACAGGCACACGGCTTACGCATTGTCGCCAACAGTAAATTTACTCAGGGCATTGAAATTTCCCGTCCTGAAATAGTCCAACCCTCCTGGAGCTATTAATGAAGTTCTCACACAAGCCAACACAATCTCCCACTTTGATAAACCATTATTGGAGGGATTATGAGATGGATCAGCTCTAAGACAGCACGCTGGGCAGCCATTATTTCCTGCGCCGCCTGCTGGTCTTACACACTGGTCGCACGCTTTACTAATTTTTTCATGGCATCGCGCCTGGAAAAAATCGCTCTGCTGGGCAGTGCCATGGTTGCCAACAGCCTATTCTCATTATTTGTTTTTTATAGGCTACTGCCCAAGATTACCAGTAATATCCATCCAAAGGCATTCTTGAAAGCAGCCACACTTAGCGGGCTTGCTGCTGCGGCTCTCCTGCTGTTTATCTTCCAACCGCTGTACTTTCCTGAACACCACTTCCTTGAGATCAGCCCGCATCTGCCCTCAATTGGTGGGGATCTAACCATCATCTCCATCCATCGTATTGAACTTCCTGGCGGCGAAAAACTTGAGATTCCACCTTCTATAATGGACCTGCAAAGCAATTGGCAGGTGGATGATAGCAGCAACATTATCACCTGGACAGGCGGCCCTGAGGCAAAAATTACTTATGCGCGCCTGATGCAGGCTGGCATCGAGATCTTATTCAAGGTCGGTCCGCAGCAGGGTAAAGCACACATTTTGTGGGATGGTCAAGAACACATACTCAACCTTTACGCGCCCATTGAGACCACTCAAAATGTCGTGCTAATGCCCGCATTGGATTGGCAAGGCGCCGATCTTACCCGAAAAGTACTGGTGGGCTTCGCCATGGCCGCCGAATTCCTGGGGCTGAGTGCAATAATCTTCATCTCTTCATTCCTCCCGAAAGTGTTTTCCATTCGGAATTCTAAAACTATCATCATCTTTGCAGCCGCTTTACTGCTTCTTTTACCGTTAGTATTTATCGCTGACCCACCTGTCCAATTTCAGGATTCCCATTTGGAAGCTGTCATACGCGAAGTCCTAAATCAACCCAATGGGATCATCCGCCAGCATAAGCTGCTGACCATCGCCAAACTGGACGCCTCCAATTATGAGATTGCCAGCCTAGATGGCATCCAGCATTTGCGAAATTTAGCATCCCTTAATCTTCGCGATAATTACATCACTGAAATTACCCAGATCAACCAACTGACGAGTTTAAAAAATCTAAATCTACGCGGGAACACAATAAATAATATCGCACCACTCGCAGCTCTGACCAATCTGGAATCCCTTAATCTACGAGAAAATCCCATCAAAGACCTCTCCCCACTTAGCAATCTAACACACCTTCGCGAACTTAACCTGCACGGTATCCCTCTGGGAGACAAGATCGCGCTACTGCAAAACTTTCCCTACCTCAACCGTTTGAATATCCGCGACTGCGCTGTCACAGACATCTCACTCTTGGCCAAACTGATGGCTCTTGGCATCCTTCAGGACGACCCGATCTTAGGCACACGAGCCGAAGTGGACATCCGCGATAACCCCATCCAGAGCCAGTCAACGGACGGCTACACATCCATCCGCCCCTTCTGGAAACACATTTATGATCGGACTCCCTTTGTCCTGCCGATATTCAACACTCTGGATGCGCCCTCCTTCTCGCATATCGGTGGATTCTATGAAGAGGATTTTTGGTTGGTGCTTTCAACCCAGGACCCACAGGCCGCCATCCATTACACAATGAACGGCTCAGGACCCACCCAGAATTCGCCTCTTTACACCCAACCGCTTCGAGTTAGTAACCGCGCTAACCAGCCCAACGAGCTCTCAGCCATTAGCACCATCGCAGAGCAGTGGAAAGAACCAAATGGTGAAGTGTTCAAAGCTTCAGTGATACGCGCGAAAGTTTTTCACCCGAACGGCGCGCACAGTGAAACAGGTACTCAAACTTACTTCGTAGATCAGAATATGAGCAATCGTTACACACTGCCAATCATGTCCATTACCACTGACCCGGACTATTTTTTTGACCATGACCAGGGTATTTACGTCATAGGTCGCGCGTATGACACCTACGATGGTCAGTTTGAATACCTCGAATCAAACTATAATCAATATGGCGGCCAGTGGGAACGGCCGGTGCATATAGAATTTTTTAATGCATCCGGAAAACTGTCCCTATCCCAGGACTGTGGTGTACGGATCCATGGCTCCTCAATCCGCAATCATCCGCAAAAATCCTTCAGGTTAATTGCTGATGATTTGTACAGCCAAGGGGATAATTTCGAAAATAAATTTTTCCCTGGTTTATACGATTCTATTGGAAATGATCCCATCACGCAATTCAAAACCCTGCTTCTGAGAAATTCAGGTAATATCAGTGACTACCCCATGTTTCGCGACAACATAATGCATGCCCTTGTCAGTCATACCTCATTGGACACCCTGGCTTATCATCCAGTTCTCGGATTCCTCAACGGTGAGTATTGGGGTATATACAATATGCGCGAAAATCTGGATGAGCATTACCTGTCAGCCCATTATCAAATCGATCCGTGCCAGGTTGTCATCTTGGAAAGAAACAGTCAAATCAGTTTCGGAGAACCGGGTGATGCCTCCCATTATCAAGCCTTATTGAAATATATTGGCGACAACGAAATCAACGACCCTGAACATTACAACTATGTAGCCACCCAGATGGATATCGATAATTTCATCGATTACCAGATAGCCGAAATCTATTCCGCAAACAGGAACTGGCCTTGGGATAATATTAAATACTGGCGCTATAAAACTGACACATATCAGCATGATGCCCCTTACGGTCAGGATGGGCGCTGGCGCTGGCTTTTGTTTGATCTGGATACTGGCTTCGGATATGGAGAGTCTGCATCTTTTCAAGATAACACATTGCTTAAGTCCACAGGTGAATTCTTGATCCGATCGCTCTTTGAAAATTCAGAATTCCGTAATCAGTTCATCAACCGCTTTGCCGATCACCTGAACACCTCTTTCATACCACAGCGTGTCATCAGCATCATCGATGAAATGCAGGCATCCATCAACCCAGAAATGCCAGAGCACATCAATCGCTGGCGCGTCATGGAAGATTCAATGGATGTCTGGGATAAAAACGTGGGTATTATGCGCACCTTCGTCAGTCAACGCCCTTTTTATGTGCGTCTGCATATCCTGGATTACTTCGACCTAGCTGGCACCGCCATTATCACCCTACTGACAGACAGCACCAAAGGCCACATACGCATCAACTCCATTGATATCACACCCGATACACCCGGCGTGATCGATGCAGATGAATGGAGCGGCGTCTATTTCGATGGTATCCCAATCAGCTTATCCGCTACCCCTAAACCTGGATACCAGTTCGCGGGCTGGGAAGGCATTGATCAGTCCAACCCAGATGTGGTTCTTATCCTGAACAAAAACCTAACATTGAAAGCAAATTTCATCCCAACTGAGAAGTAATCAAAGACATATCCTTACCTAAATACCTCGTTAGCTATCAGCTCAGCTAAGTGAAGTTACTAACAAGGCCAGAAATTCTTATCTTTAATTTCCTGGTAAGACTCCTCAAAAAGAAGTACAAGTAAGAAGCAAACGTACCGAAAATACACCATCAATCTTTAGTTTAGCTATGTTTTTATAATATAAATCTAGCACTAACCTGATCGAGTTTTAGAATTTCGGTTAATATATTCAGCTTGATACTCCACTCATTATCCGCCAAACATTTCTATTATTGTTACCTTTTGTTAACTTTGTCTAGTAAAAAAAATCACACAATCCACTGACCTACACGTTCACCAAAGTCAGTTACTCTTTTTTTGTTCATTGTTTCAATTTTGTGGGTTTAAGATACCGATCGATCGGAAAAACCAAAACCCATCATGGAAGGATTTAAGTCCCACCGCTGATCACTTGAAGTAAGGGAATATATTCTTGATATGAATAAAAAGCCAGGTTTCATGGTATCTTTGTTGAGAATATGAAACTTAACCGTCAATTTGAACAGATTCACCAATCATCCACGGTCGCAATATCAGACCGTATTCTGGCACTCAAAGCCAGTGGGCGTGATATCATACCGTTGCATGTGGGTGACCCGGATTTTTCAACCCATCCGGGGATATTGGACGTAGCCATCAATGCGATACGTGAAGGGCTGACACACTATGGCCCCAGCCGCGGCTATCAAGATTTACGGCTTGCAATCGCTTCCAAATTGGCTCGCAATAACAATGCTTCCCCTGCACAGGCTATGTCCTATGATCCTGAGAGTGAAATCCTGGTGACTCATGGCGGCGTCCATGCCTACTATCTTGCTATACAGTCTATCCTTAACCCTGGTGACGAGGTACTGATCCCTGATCCAAGTTGGGCTACACATACCAACATGGTCAAACTTCTGCGTGGATCTGTAATCCATGTACCTGCATCAGCTGAGAATAATTTTATTCCTCCAATTACAGCTTGGAAAAAAGCGCTGACTTCCAAAACCCGCGCTATTGTTATCAGCTATCCGGCCAACCCGACTGGTGTGTATCCCTCGATAGAATATCTTCATCAATTACAGGCATTCGCTGGTGAGCATAACTTGTGGGTAATCAGTGATGAAGTCTATGAGAATCTGTACTACGAAGAAAAACCAGTTTCTGCAGGTGCATTTCCTGATGTAAAAAATCGCACTATATTGGTCAACAGCTTGTCCAAAACGTATGCAATGACAGGATGGCGTGTGGGTTATCTGGCTGCTCCGCAGCAGGTGATTGATAATGCGCTCAAAGCAGGGCAAAACTCAATTACATGTGTGGCGCCTTTTATACAAAAAGCAGCTGTATTCGCCCTGAGTGATGACGATGTGCAATCCAACGCAGCAGAAATGCGCTTAGCCTATGCGCATCGCCGCAAGATCGTACTGGAAATTCACCGTGGATATGAAAAATCACCCGTCTGTGTAACTCCCCCACAAGGTACCTTTTATTATTTCCTCGATTTTCGCGCCCTGAATATGCCCACACAAAAAATCTGTGAAAGGATACTAGATGAAGCTGGCGTTGGGCTAATACCCGGCACTGCGTTTGGGGAGCTGGGTGAAGGGTTTGTCCGCATGACGATTGCCGCTTCTGATGCCGATGTGGAAACAGGTTTTCGTGCAATTCTAGATTGGGCAGATAAAATGTAGGAGGTCAAGGTGAAAGTAGCTTTTCAGGGTGAACCGGGTGCATACAGTGAAGAAGCAGGCAATATTTATTTTAATAAACCAGAAATGGTGCCGCATGAAACATTTGATGATGTTTTTAATGCGGTTACATCAGGAGTATGTGAGTCCGGATTGATCCCTATAGAAAATTCATTAGCAGGCAGCATTCATCAAAACTACGATTTACTCCTTCATAACCAATTGCATGTCGTTGGAGAATATTTCTTGCGCGTGCGCCACTGTCTAATAGGGTTTCCAGATGCTGAGCTTTCTCAAATCAAGTATGTTATCAGCCACCCACAGGCATTGGGACAATGCGCCGGGTACCTGCGCGAAATGGGAATTAAACCAAAACCTGTCTATGACACAGCAGGCAGTGTTAAAATACTCAAATCCAGCAGCGAGAAAACAACCGCGGCAATCGCCTCAAAAAAGGCATCTGAGATCTATAAAATGCAGATTTTGCAGGAGAATATCGAAGACAACCCGGAAAATTTCACCCGCTTTCTGGTTATTGCACCCCAACCAGTGGTTCCCAGGAGCGAATCCAAAACATCAATTGTGTTCACACTCAAGAATCAGCCGGGATCACTATTCCAAGCTCTAAAAGTATTCGCTCTTCGGAATATTGATCTAACCAAGATTGAATCGCGTCCGTTAGCGGGGAAACCTTGGGAATATTTATTTTATGTGGACTTCATTGGTGCAAGTGGGAAGGAATCTGCACAAAACGCCCTTGACCATTTGAATGAATATGCGCTTATGCTGCGCATTTTAGGCTCTTACCCTCGATTTCAGACTTGACTTAATTAACGTGTTAACATAAAATATCGCCTAATATGAATCAATCTTGTCGCTTCTTTTTTAGCTACTTTTATTACGGCTCCCAATTACGGTTGCCGTTGGTGGCGCTTAAGCGGTAGGAAATAGAATAATTCCTGCATATTAAAGAGCGAGCCAGACGGCTCGCTCTTTTATTTATTTTGGAGGTACCATGACCATTCGCGGAATCCGCGGCGCAACTACAATAAAAATTGATTCGGTAGAAAATGTTCTTTCAGCTACTCGCGAATTACTAATAACGATCTTTGAATACAACCCTCAGTTGAAAACTAAAGATATTGCCAGTGCTATCTTCACAACGACTGAAGACATCAATTCCACCTTTCCCGCGCTTGCTGCACGCCAAATTGGTTGGGGGCAAGTCCCAATGGTTTGTGCACGGGAAATCCCCATCCCTGACTCATTACCAAGATGTATTCGTGTGCTGATTCATTGGAATACAAACCAAACTCAGAATGCCATTCAACATATTTATCTGCATGATGCAAAAACATTACGGCCAGATCTTATGGCATACACATCAAATCCAAAAAAAACAGAAGGAGGACCCGCATGATGATAATTATGCAGCCAGGGGCAACTAGAGAACAAGTAGATTACGTTATTACACAAATCAAAAACCAAAAATTATCCGCTCATGCAATCGTTGGCATCGAACAAACAATTATCGGCGCAGTTGGAGACAGTCACAAGGTGCCTACGCATGTCTTCGAATCTCTTCCTAATGTACAGTCGGTTAAACGCATTTCTCAGCCTTATAAACTTGCCTCCCATCAATTTCATCCTGAAAACTCAGTCTTTCCACTGAACGGATTCGCCATCGGTGGTAAGGAGATCCCGATCATCGCAGGTCCATGTTCTGTAGAATCCCGCTCACAGATCATTGAGGTGGCTCAGGCAGTCAAAGAAGCCGGGGCAAATGCTCTGCGAGGTGGCGTCTTCAAACCGCGCAAATCCCCTTACTCTTTCCAGGGAGTGGGAGAAGAAGGGCTTGAATTCCTGGCCGAAGCCAGAGAAGTGACCGACCTTCCTATCGTTGTCGAAGTGATGGCAGTTTCACAGATTCCAATAATGACTAAATATGTAGATGTGCTTCAGATTGGAACACGCAACATGCAAAACTTTGACTTGCTGCGGGCAGTTGGTGACACACATGTCCCAGTGTTGTTAAAGCGCGGGATGAGCGCCACAATCGAAGACTTTCTTATGGCCGCCGAGTACATTCTCGCTGGAGGTAACAACTGTGTAGTTTTGTGCGAACGCGGTATCCGAACCTTTGAGACCGCCACCCGCAACACCACTGACATCAACGCCATCCCGGTTTTAAAATCTCTCACTCACTTACCAGTAATCCTTGATCCCAGCCACTCCACCGGTCATTCTAATTACGTAACTGCTGTTGCCAAAGCTGCTATTGCTGCAGGAGCTGACGGCATCATTGTCGAAGTGCATCAAGATCCACCTCATGCATTATCCGATGGCCGGCAATCGCTTACACCTGAAAATTTTGCTAATTTGGTAAAGAAGGTCAAAGCGATTGCTGAAGCAGTTGACCGCTGCCTGGTTCCAGTCAAATCCGCTCATATCTTAGAAGAGGCAGCCTGTGGATAAGTCTGGCTTTTCACTCAATGATGCCAATATTGCTATCATTGGATTGGGATTGATGGGCGGTTCTATGGCGCTTTCTCTGAAAGAACAATGCCAGCATTTGAGTGCTCTTGACATCCATCTGCCCACGCTTGAACTTGCCCAAAATCTGGAGATCGTTCATACGGCCAGCAGCGACCCCGTTGAAATATTGGCTGATGCCAACCTTGTTATCCTTGCATGCCCAGTCCCGTCCATCGTAGACTGGCTGAACCGATTACCTGACTATATTAAACACCCTTGCATCATCCTTGACGTCGGGTCATCCAAACAGGCAATTGTTGCTGCTTTAGAGACTTTACCTGAAAATTTTGATCCCCTTGGCGGACACGCTATCTGTGGGCGTGAAAATCTTTCTTTAATATACGCCGAACGCTCTATGTTTCTTAATGCGCCTTTCGTCCTCACTCCCCTCTCCCGAACAAATGACAATGCCCGCAGCGCGGCTTTGCAGATCATTGAGATTCTTGGGGCTAATCCCATCTGGCTTGATGCCGAGACTCACGACCGTCTCCTTGCCTCAACCAGCCACCTGCCCTATCTGCTCTCATCAGCTCTAATAATAGCCACGCCTGAAGAAGCAGCGCCATTCATCGGTCCTGGCTTTCGGTCGTCAACAAGGTTGGCAGGTACACCATCAAGCATGATGTTAGGCGTACTCCAATCCAACCGGAATAACATCCTCTTTACTATTAACCATCTTCAAGCACAGCTCTCTGATATAAAAACCGCTCTTCTTGAAGATGACTCCAGCCAATTACTATCCATCCTCGATTCGGCTCTTGACCATTATCAGTCCCTGATCCAATGAAACTGTATCCATTATGAAACGACAACACTTAGTACAAACCAAGCAAATCAACACCATCACTCACCCCCTCAATGCCAGTATCAGAGTTCCGGGTTCTAAATCCCTGACCAACCGTGCTCTGCTCATTGCTGCTCTGGCAAACGGCACCACTAAACTTACTAACGCGCTTTTCTCCGATGATACCTGCTTTTTTGTGAAAGCCCTGCAAACACTGGGTTTCAACGTTATCCTGGATCAAAGAAGTATAAGTATGACAGTAACTGGGCTGGGAGGATCCATCCCAGTACAGCAAGCTGATTTATACATTGGTAATGCAGGTACAGCTGCACGATTTCTCTCCGCGTTTCTCACTCTTGGAAATGGTACTTTCACTTTAGACGGGAACTCCCGTATGAAAGAACGACCTATCGGTGATTTGGTGAATGCGTTAAGGCAGTTAGGAGCAAAGGTGGATGTGATCAACAGCCAAAAATCATCCGTTTGTCCTCCTATTAAAATTACTGCTTCTGGGCTTTCTGGTGGAAAAACAACAATTACAGGAAATATCTCATCCCAATTTCTGTCTGCCATATTAATGATCGCCCCTTATGCCAACACACCCGTTGAAATTGAAATCACAACTGAACTCAATTCTAAGCCCTATGTGGACATGACTCTATCAGTCATGTCTGAATTTGGTATTGAAATTGAGCACGATGGTTACGATAGTTTTCTTATACATCCTTCTCGTTTTTCCTCACGCTCAATATATTCAATTGAATCCGACGCTTCGGCCGCATCCTACTTCTTTGCTGCTCCTGCCATTTGCGGTGGCACACTTCGCGTTGAAAAAATCAGTCGCAAGTCAAAACAAGGTGATATTAAATTCCTGGACATTTTATCTGCAATGGGATGTGTTGTTGCAGAGCATAAGAATTATATAGAAGTTACTGGCTCCTCAGAATTAATTGGTCTGGATGTGAACATGCAAGATTACCCCGATACAGCTCAAACGCTGGCAGTGGTGGCACCTTTTGCTTCATCACCTACCCGTATTCGTGGTATATTCTCTGCCCGTTTTAAGGAAACAGATCGCATATCAGCAACTTGCTCAGAATTACGGAAAATCGGCGTGCATGTCGATGAACACGATGATGGCATGACAATATATCCCTCTTCTGAACTCCACGATACACTTGTTCAAACATACAATGATCACCGCATGGCGATGGCTTTTTCTTTAATTGGTTTGCGAATACCTGGGATAATTATTGACAACCCCGGTTGTGTGTCTAAAACCTTCCCTAACTATTTCGATGTCCTGGAAATATTACGATGATATCGCTTGGACTAATCGGCTATCCATTAAAGCACAGTCTTTCTCCAAAAATTCACGAGACGGCATTAAATTATTGTGGATTAAAAGGCAATTATTCTCTATTTCCAATTATTCCTAATGATCTGCCTGGATTAATAAGTTTGCTTGACCGCATTCGCACCAGTGAGATGGCAGGTTTGAACGTAACCATTCCACATAAGCAAACTGTCATTCCATTGCTGGATCAATTAACCTCGGCTGCTCAGGCTATTGGCGCAGTAAATACAATTTTCATGCAAAATGGCAAATTGACAGGAGACAACACCGATGCTTCCGGATTTCTGGCTGATTTACACAAATTTCTAGATATGGGCACTTGCGGCCAAGAAGAAGGAAAAAATGCCCTGTTATTAGGCGCGGGTGGAGCAGCGCGTGCTGTTACCTATGCACTTGTCAACGATGGTTGGAGAGTTGCCGTTGCTGCTCGTCGTCCAAAACAAGCGCATACACTAATCGCTCAATTTCTTGATCATGATTCCCGTTTAACCAGTATTGCTTTCACTGCCAAAGCTTTCCAGTCAATAATTTCTACCCAATTACTGGTTATCAACACCACACCGGTTGGCATGTCGCCTAATACCAAAAATTCGCCCTGGCCTATGAGCTTACCTTTACCTCGCCAGGCAGCTTTTTACGACCTGGTTTATTACCCACGAAACACAAAATTTATTCTTGATGCGCATGCTGCAGGACTGCGTGCATCCACTGGCTTGGGAATGCTGGTAGAACAAGCGGCATTGGCTTTCGAGATTTGGACGGAACATGATGTACCTCGAGAACTTTTATTTGCGTCTGTGGAGGAAAAATGAGTTTACGATATCTAACTGCGGGTGAATCGCATGGGCCATCTTTAGCAGCAATATTAGATGGGTTACCCGCCGGTCTCACACTTAACAAATCAATCATTGACTTCGAACTTGCTCGCCGCCAAAAAGGTTTTGGATCTGGAGTACGAATGAAAATTGAGAGTGATGTAGTTAAAATAATCAGCGGTGTCATGGATGGGGAGACAATTGGTGCGCCAATAGCCATGCTGGTTGAAAATGCGGATCATTCTAAATGGAAAGGCAAAGCCGTAGATCCTATGACCGCTCCACGGCCAGGCCATGCTGATTTGACAGGAGCGGTCAAATATGGATATCAAGATTTGCGCCCATCCCTTGAACGAGCTTCAGCCCGTGAGACAACTATGCGCGTGGCGGTAGGAGCAATCTGCAAACATTTCTTATCACAATTTGGCATTGTTGTCGGTGGGTATGTGCGCTCTATTGGCATAATTGAAGCGGGTATAGAACAAAGTAATTTTGAGGAACTCTTTCAGGCAGCCGAGAAGAATGATGTTCGCTGCCCTGATCCTGCTGCAGCGAAGAAGATGATAGCAAACATTGAGGAAATTATTCATAACAAAGATACTTTGGGCGGTGTAATTGAAATTTTCGCGCTAAATGTACCTGTTGGACTCGGTTCTTTTTCACAATGGGACCGCCGTCTTGATGCGAAGTTGGCACAAGCGATCATGTCTATCCAAGCCATAAAAGGAGTTGAAATTGGAGACGCCTTCGAAAATACTCGTTTACCCGGAACGAAGGCGCATGATGAAATCCGGCTTGATGGCACAATGCTGAAGCGTCCCACAAATCGAGCAGGCGGTACTGAAGGTGGTATTTCCAATGGAATGCCAATCATCATCCGCGCAGCTATGAAACCCATCGCCACTACCCTTACACCACAAATGACTGTTAACCTGGCGACCGGCGAAGAAAGCCTTACCAAATACGAACGCTCTGATTTTTGCCCCGTCCCGCGTGCCGTTCCCATCCTCGAAGCAATGGTTGCCTTTGTGTTAGCTGACACTCTAATTAACAAAATCGGCGGGGACTCCCTTGCTGAGATGAAACCTCGGTTTGATAATCTACGGCAAGTACGGCTTGAAGATCTTCCGATGAATAATCAATCATTTAACTGGTGGGAGTAGAATATGCATATTTTTCTATATGGACCTTCTGGTAGCGGGAAATCTACGGTTGGAAAATTGTTAGCTCAGGCTCTCGACTTACCTTTTCTTGATTTGGACACTGCGATCGAGAACATCTCCGGACAAACTATTCCCAATTTCATAATCGAGAAAGGAGAGAAAGCTTTTCGCGATATAGAAACCAATATCCTTATTGAAAGTATTGCTGGTGTAGGAAAGGTCATTGCCCTGGGCGGCGGATCATTACTACGCGACGAGAATCGTGCCCTTGCCCAGGCACATGGTCAGGTAGTTTTTCTCGAATCTGACCTTTCTACACTCTCAATGAGGTTAACACAAGACACCAACCAACGCCCCTTGTTAACCGGCGAACTCAAAACTTCTCTCAAGTCACTGCTAAAGGACAGACAGGTCCACTACACATCATTCCCTTTGTGTGTAGATGCCTCTCAGTCACCAGATCAAGTGGCCTGGAACATCCAACGGCGGTTAGGGCGCTATCATCTCCGTAAGATGGGACTCGGCTATGATGTGTTAGTACAAACAGGCAGTTTGGATTTCATCGGTGAGATGCTTATAACGCGTAGGATTCATGGAACAGTGTTGGTAGTGAGTGACACAAATGTCGCGCCGCTGTACGCTGGTCGAGTATTGGCTTCTTTGCAGTCAGCGGGATATACTGCCAGCAAATTGGTCGTACAGGCTGGTGAGACACATAAAACCATAGAAACAGTTTTATCTATATGGCATGGATGTCTGGATGCGAACATGGATCGTAAAAGCACCATCATCGCCCTGGGTGGCGGCGTAGTAAGCGACATGGCTGGCTTTTCTGCGGCGACTTTAATGCGCGGCTGTTATTGGATAGCCATCCCGACCACAGTGCTTGCCATGATAGATGCAAGCATCGGTGGGAAAACCGGCTTTGATATGCCTGAAGGAAAAAATCTGGTGGGTGCGTTCTATCCACCGCGGTTCGTCCTGGCTGACCCAGATGTTTTATCAACACTACCCAAACGAATTTTTTGTGCTGGGTTGTCGGAAGCGGTTAAGCACGGTATTATCGCCGATCCAGATTTATTCTCTCTGTGTTCTCAAGGTCAGAGAGTAGTTACCTCTCATTTAGCCAAAGTAATTCGTCACGCAATGGCAGTCAAAATACAGGTGATCGAAGAAGATCCTTTTGAGCAAAGCTTTCGGGCTGTGTTAAATTTCGGTCATACAATCGGACACGCAGTGGAACTTGTTAGTAAATTCAACATACTACACGGAGAAGCCGTGGCTATTGGGATGGTAGCTGAGAGCAAACTGGCAGAGCGTTTATCTATTGCAGACATAGGATTATCTGATACGCTGGCGGAAACACTATCCGGGTTGGGACTTCCAGTTGAGATTCCTAAAAATTTGCCGACTGCAGACCTTATCCATGTCATGAAGATGGATAAGAAAAAAACTGAAGGGATCGTTCGCTTTTCTCTTCCGGTTAAAATAGGTGAGGTTAAAGTGGGGATTAAAATAAAAAATTTGACTTCTGTATTGAAGGAGAACAAATGAAAGTCCTAATTTTGCACGGTCCAAACTTAAATTTAACCGGTACACGAGAGACAGAGATATATGGCACAATAAATCTTGAAGATATTAATACCCGTCTGGTCGAACATGGACAAGAACTTGGGATTAAAGTAATTTGCCAGCAATCAAACCATGAAGGAGCATTGATAGATGCATTACATGAAGCGCAAAAATGGGCTGGTGGTGTAGTTTTTAACCCTGGCGGGTATTCCCACACATCAGTCGCTCTGCGTGATGCAGTTGCGGCTATTGATATTCCTGTCATAGAAGTCCATATGTCAAATATCTATGCACGTGAGGGCTTCAGGCATCAGTCATTTATCTCATCGGTATGCAAAGGCAAGATTGTTGGTTTCGGTTGGAAATCTTACCTCCTGGGGTTAAAAGCGATCATCGATTAACATAATCAGAGGTAAACAAGGAAAACCATCAATTATGTTCATATATATTATTAAGTAATTACGCCACTTTTATTAATTCTAGATAATCATTTCTCGCATTAAAACCTGGAATTACAACCAAATTTTATATGGTGATTTATAATTCACAGCGAATAAGTGAATGAAATAATCATTTCAAGAATAATTTAATGATTCAACCCAATATTAACCTCAACGATTTACTCCGGCTGATCTTCTCAACCGAGGTTGTCACCTGGCTGTCAGAAAGAAAAGACATAGATCTGACGATCCAGTGGATCTGCCTTGATATTGAAAGTGGACAAGAGGGTGATCTTTTACTTTTACCGTCCAATAAATTTAATAAAAAAAGTATAAAGATTGCTTCAGAGCGAGGAGTGGCTGCAATTCTAATAATTGGGGAAATCTTAGAATTAAAGAATATCTCACCAAAAATCCCCACTCTTCTAATTAAAACCCAAAAAGACTTTCGCCAGATTCAACGTGACATCACTGAACTCCTAACCAGTAAGGATTTCGTTCTCAACAAGCGAAAACTGCAAATTCATACTATGCTGACCAAACTAGCTGCAGACGGTATGGGGCTAGAAGGCCTGGCACAGGCAATGCTTGAAATTACTCATCATGGAGTATTAATCCATGATAAACGCCTGAATATCATCGCTGATGTTCCCTCACCAGATTTGCAATCCTTCTGGGCAGATGTTACAGAAAAACTCCAGCAGATCGAAAACCTCCCTGCACCCCTTCATGACAGACACCAGGTTGGTGAGCAAAACATTAAGCTTCTTCAAAATCTTTCTGATGGAATCTCACGTGTGATTGTTCCAATCATCGCAGGTAATGTAGCCAGAGGTTACTTATCCATAATCGGGCTTGAAGGTACTCTTGGTATTTTAGATCACCTGGTCGCAGAAGAAGGTGCTCTAATCTGCGCCATCGACATGTCACGTACAAAAGCGGTCCGCGAAACTGAAAAAAAGCTGCAAAGTGACTTGCTGACCGCTTTACTGCAAGAAGATCTCTCCCCGCGTGATGCAAAACTGTGGATTAAAGCAATGGGGTTAGACAAAAACCAGGCCCATGCCGCTCTTCAATTCATCTGGGACTCGCCTAACCCACCTTCCAGAAGACGGTTGGAAACATCAATTAATGGAGAAGTAGTTCGAATGGGAATTAAAGTTATCCTTAATCCTGCTGGAGAAGCCATAATCTGCTTCTGCCAGGTTCCTCCGAATGTCAATGGCTATCAATTAGCTCTTCAATTAGGGGCAAACGTCCTTGAACAAACTATCAACGAATTTCCAAGTGCTCCAGTTCGCTGCGGCATAGGTTCTCCTACTTCTTTAAATCGATGGCATATCTCGTTTAGAGAGGCCGGATTAGCTCTTGACATGGCAACCCGTTTGAAAGAAAATAAACCATTGTACTATCCTGATCTTTCTATTTACCGGCTATTATTATTGCTGGAAACCAACCCTGAGCTCAAGGCTTTTCAAGAAGACACCTTAGGAGCACTGTTTCTGCATGAAAACAGTAATGAATTTATCATAACATTAGAAGCATTTTTTAAACAGAAAGGTAATCTTTCCCAAACAGCCAAAGTTCTATTTATCCACAGAAATACTTTGTCTTATCGCTTGAAACAAATTTCAGAAATTGCCAATTTGGATCTGAAAAACTACGATAAAGCCCTGGCAGTCCAACTTGCCCTAAAAATCTACCGAATGATGCAGGATAAGGTAGAAATTCACTAACATTCAGGCGGTTATTGTGCAATTTGCACAATTTTATGTATCCCTTTTCAGTTATATTGCCAGTAGACAAGATTGTTTCTCTCAAGTAAACTAAACAAAATCATTAAATAAGGAAAAATACAAGTGTCTTCATTCAACCTATCTCTTATTAGCATTACCCTATTGCTGGTTCTTATTATCATTATTAAGAATCCAAATTACACATGGGCAGCCAGGCCGATAAGGAATAAGAAGAGCTTGGACTGAAACCAAAAGCTACTGGAAATTGCAGGGCTGCCCATACCGGGAAGCCCTTTTTTTTATCTATTCATAAACAAGGAGATCGAGATGAAACCCAGCAGACACAGCGCTAAATACACTCTAAAATATATTACGCAAACATCAGAAATATTTTTCCAACCCTCCTGCCAACTTTTTAGTATGATATTCCTGCAAACCAGCAGCAACGAACGATCCAACCAGGTGAATAATGCGGTCAGATAAGATCAAAAAAGGTTTCGAAAGAGCACCCCATCGATCACTGCTAAAAGCAACCGGCGTGAGAGATGAAGACTTCGCCAAACCGTTCATTGCGGTAGTAAATTCTTACGTTGATATTGTCCCTGGACATATGCATTTGCAATCCTACGGCAAACTGGTAAAAGATATCATCCGGAAAACTGGTGGGGTACCTTTTGAATTCAATACTATTGGCGTGGATGATGGGATCGCCATGGGACATTCTGGCATGAAGTTCAGTTTGCCCTCTAGAGAATTGATAGCAGACAGTGTTGAAACCATGATCCAAGCACACTGCTTTGACGGCATGATTTGCATCACGAACTGTGACAAAATTGTTCCTGGCATGGTGATGGGGGCGCTTCGAGTGAATATCCCTGCAATCTTCATCTCCGGTGGTCCAATGGAAGCAGGCAAAACACCAGATGGAAAAATAGTTGACTTAGTATCAGTTTTTGAGGGTGTCGGTGCATATCAGGCAGGAAAAATCAATGAGAGCCAACTCAAAACCTTAGAAGATTTTGGCTGCCCGACTTGCGGTTCTTGTTCAGGACTATTCACTGCAAATTCGATGAACTGCCTGTTAGAGGTTTTAGGTTTAGCCCTTCCTTATAATGGCTCAGCATTAGCAACCAGCCAAGAGCGAATTGAGCTTGTGAAACAATCTGCTCAGAAAATCGTTAATCTTGTTGATTTGGATCTAAAACCAAGAGATCTGGTCACAAAAGAAGCCATTGATGATGCCTTTGCATTAGACATGGCGATGGGCGGAAGCACGAACACCGTTTTACATACACTGGCTTTTGCTCATGAAGCTGGTATAAACTATTCTTTAGAACACATCAATCAAATTGCCAAGAAAATACCTCAATTATGCAAGGTCAGCCCGTCTGGTAAATGGCACATGGAAGATGTCCATCGTGCTGGCGGGATCCCTGCGATCTTAAATGAAATCGACCGTGATGGAAATATTTTACACCTCGAACGTTTTTCAGTATCTGGTAAACAATTAGGGCAATCCATAAAAGGGAAAACAATATTAGATCCACAGGTAATACGCTCTTTGGATAACCCACATACTCAAACAGGCGGGTTGGCAATCTTGTTTGGTAATCTGGCTCCTGATGGCGGGGTCGTTAAAACCGGTGGGGTAGCTTTATCTATGCGCCAACATACCGGACCAGCTCGTATATTTGAAAGTCAGGATGAAGCCATAAAAGGTATTTTGAACCACGAAGTTGAGGAAGGAGATGTGATCGTGATCCGCTACGAAGGGCCTCAGGGCGGTCCCGGAATGCAAGAAATGCTTTCTCCCACTTCTGCAATTATGGGAATGGGCTTGGGAGAAAAGGTTGCCCTGATTACTGATGGACGTTTTTCTGGAGGAACTCACGGCGCTTGCATCGGGCATATCAGTCCAGAAGCCGCTGCTCGCGGCCCGATTGCAGCCTTAGAAAACGGAGATATTATCGAGATCGACATTGATAATAATATTCTGCACGTCAAACTTAGCGACGAGGAAATTCAGGAACGCATTGAAAAACTCCCTGAATTCAAGTCAAACTCAGACAGCCCTTGGCTAAAGCGCTACTCTCGATTTGTAACCAGCGCAAACAAAGGCGCTGTGCTGATATAAAAAAAGATACGGAGAATGAATATGAAATTGACCGGCGCGAAAATCATAAACGAATGTTTGGTACGTGAAGGCGTTGAAGTCGTCTTCGGTTATCCTGGTGGGGCAATTATGCATTTCTATGATGCGATGCTTGACTACCCTATCCATCATGTGCTCACTCGACACGAGCAGGGAGCAATATTTGCTGCTGATAGTTACGCCAGGGTATCTGGCAAAGTTGGCGTCGCGATTGCTACCTCGGGACCAGGTGCTACAAATTTGGTCACTGGCATCTCAACTGCCATGATGGATTCCGTTCCAGTAGTATGCATCACCGGGCAGGTTGCAGCGCACTTGATCGGTGGTGACGCTTTCCAAGAGACGGATATGACCGGGATCACCCTCCCGATTACCAAACATAATTACATGGTCACCAACGCATCTGAACTTGCGCATGTCATTCGTGAAGCTTTCTTTATTGCTCGCAGCGGGCGTCCTGGCCCGGTGTTGATTGATATTTGCAAGAACGCTCAATTTGAAGAGGTTGAATTTATATATCCCGAAGAAATCTCTCTGCCAGGCTACAAACCACCAGAGCACGCACCAATTGAGGATCTAGAAAAAGCGGTCAAACTAATTGCGGAATCAGTCCGCCCGGTGATTTTAGCCGGGCATGGCGTTCAAATGTCTGGTTCTATGGATGAATTAAAATCATTTGCTCAGAAGACGCAAACTCCTGTTGCAATGACCCTTCTTGGGCTGGGTTCTTTGCCAGCTTCCAATCCTTACAATCTGGGCATGATGGGCATGCACGGCGAAGCCTATTGCAATCAGGCCATCCAAAATGCAGATCTTTTATTAGCTTTCGGGATGCGCTTTGACGATCGCGTTACCGCCCATCTGCGGACTTATGCACCCCGCGCGCGTAAGATCCATATTGATATTGACCCCACTGAGATAAATAAGAACGTAAAGGTGGATGTGCCTTTAGTTGGCAATCTAAAAACTGTACTTAACGATATGATCCCTCTTGTGAAGCCCAGTGAACATGAAGAATGGTTGGATCAGATCACCCAATGGAAAGAAGAAACCAAAGCGCGTGACATCCTATCCTGGCCTGATGAAGAAAAACTTCATTCGGCTCATGTAATACGCGATTTCTGGGAAAAAACTGCCGGGGACGCGATCGTCACCACAGGCGTTGGGCAGCACCAAATGTGGGCTGCTCAATATTACCAATTAGAAAAACCATATCGGTTGGTCACATCAGGAGGAGCCGGGACAATGGGTTTTGGTTTGCCTGCAGCTATCGGTGCCTGGTTTGCTTGCCCCGAACGAGATATATGGGTCGTTGAAGGTGATGGCAGTTTCCAAATGTCTCTTAACGAAATGGCCACCGTTGTTCAGGAAGGCGCCAATATTAAGATTTTATTGATCAATAACAGCTTTTTAGGTATGGTGCGGCAGTGGCAGGAATTTTTCTTTGATAAACGTTACGCTGCCACCCCGATCAGTGGACCAGATTTTATCAAAATAGGAGAAGCCTACGGGATACCATCCAAACGAGTCACCAAACGCAAAGATGTAATGGATGCTATCTCCTTCGCTCAGGAGACACCCGGACCGGTATTGATCGAATATCAGGTTGAAAAAGAAGACTCCGTTTTCCCAATGGTACCTTCTGGGGCTGCATTAGATGAGATGATGCGCCGTCCGATTACACGTAAAAAAGCAGGTAAAAAATAACGTAGGAGAATGAAGAATGCAGCATACATTAATTGCAAAAGTCGAAAATAAACCTGGAGTACTAAATCGAGTCGCTTCTCTATTTAGGCGTCGTAATTTTAATATTGAATCATTGAATGTTGGGCGCACCGAAAACCCGGATTTATCCCACATGACGATCGTGATGGAAAACCACGATCAGGATGCCAGCAGGGTTGAAGCCAACTTGTATAAGCTGGTCAACGTTCTGGATGTGCAGGATGTGACCAACCAACCAGCGGTAACCCGCGACCTGGCTCTAATAAAAGTTGCAGTAGAACCTGACAGAAGAACAGAGATCGCTAACCTCGCCAATATTTTCAGGGCGCAAATCGTCGATGTTGCCCCTGACTCAGTGATTGTAGAGATCACTGGCACGGAAGAAAAGATCGAGGGTTTGGTTGAACTTCTCCGGCCGATTGGGATTATTGAACTTGTACGCACAGGTCGGGTCGCAATGCTGAGAGGAAATTCTCTTGGCATCAGGTATACACCTGGCACAAACGGGGACACACCCAATTCAATTAATATTAAAAACAAGAAGGAATAACAATGGCAATTATCTACTATGCTTCAGATGTAAATTCAGAACTGATCAAAAACAAGAAGGTGGCTGTGATTGGATACGGATCACAAGGCCACGCCCATGCGTTAAATCTGCATGACAGTGGAGTAGACGTAAAAGTCGGTCTTCGAACCGGTAGTAAATCTATCCAAAAAGCTAACGCAGATGGCATCTCTGTTACAACTGTATTTAATGCCGCTCAGTGGGGAGATGTGATCATGATATTAGCACCGGATACTCGCCAACCGCAGATTTATGAAGAGAGCATCCTGCCAAATCTTAAAACTGGAAAAACTCTCATGTTTGCTCATGGTTTCAATATCCGATTCAGTACAATTGTTCCTCCAAAAAACGTGGATGTTAGTATGATCGCTCCAAAAGCGCCGGGGCATCGTGTTCGTGAAATTTATAAAGATGGCGGTGGTACACCCTCATTGCTAGCCGTTTATCAGGATGCAAGCGGTCAGGCTAAAGAATTAGCACTTTCATATGCCCACGCTCTGGGTGCCACGAGAGCTGGCGTTTTAGAGACTACCTTTGCTGAAGAAACCGAAACTGACCTTTTTGGCGAACAAGCTGTGCTTTGCGGCGGTGTATCCGAATTAGTTAAAGCCGGATTTGAAACTCTTGTAGAAGCAGGCTATCAACCAGAGATCGCTTACTTTGAATGCTTACATGAACTCAAATTAATTGTTGACTTAATGTATCGCGGCGGCCTTAACTACATGCGTTATTCAGTTTCTGATACAGCTGAACACGGGGATTATTCCGCTGGAAAAAAGATCATTACTCAGGAAACCAGGGGTGTTATGAAGCAGATACTCAAAGATATTCAAGTAGGCAACTATGCTGAAAGCTGGATTGATGAAAACTACAACGGGCGTCCATGGTTCAATAAAGTCCGTAAGGAGGAGCAGGATCAGCTGCTCGAAAAGGTTGGTGCTGAACTGCGGGAAAAAATGCCTTTTATTAATCCGGTAACAATAAAACCTGGGGAATAAATTTTATGCGAAATAATATCGTAAAAATATTTGATACGACTCTAAGGGACGGGGAACAATCCCCCGGAGCAACTCTTACTTCAAATGAAAAATTGGAGATTGCCAAGGCCTTAGCCAGGCTGGGCGTTGATGTAATCGAAGCTGGGTTTCCTGCTGCTTCATCGGATGATCTCAATGCTGTTCGCCAGATTGCTGTTGAAGTTGGAAAATCAAAATCGGGCGGCAATCCGCCACCGATTATTTGCGGCTTGGCCCGTGCATATAAAAAGGATATTGATGCCGCATGGGAAGCCGTCCAGCACGCTTCCCGACCTCGCATTCATACTTTCCTAGCCACATCACCGATTCACATGAAGTACAAACTCAAAATGGATCCCGAAGAAATAGTGGAAAAGGTCCGCAAGATGGTAGCTTACGCAAAAACATACTGCGATGATATCGAATTCTCTCCTGAAGATGCTGGCCGTAGTGATCCCGAGTTCCTGTATCTGGTTTTAGGTGAAGCCATCAAAGCTGGTGCCACCACATTAAACATACCAGATACGGTAGGTTACACCTCTCCTGAAGAATTTGGGGAATTGATCGCCGGGATAATAAAAAACACACCAGGAATAGAAGATGTGATCGTCTCAGTCCATTGTCATGATGACCTCGGTTTAGCAACAGCCAATACACTGGCCGGAATCCGTGCTGGTGCGCGCCAGGCAGAAGTGACCATAAACGGAATCGGTGAGCGTGCCGGGAATACATCTCTTGAAGAGGTCGTAATGGCGATCCAGACACGCCGCCAGATGTATAAACTGGAAACTAATATTGATACCACCCGTATCATCCGCACAAGTAAAATGGTTTCGAAGTTCACCGGTATTCAGGTGCAGCCTAATAAAGCTATTGTTGGGGCAAACGCTTTTGCCCATGAAGCGGGCATTCATCAGGATGGGATGTTGAAGCACCAGAACACCTACGAGATCATGCGCCCCGAGATGGTTGGCCTGAGCGCATCTAAATTGGTGCTGGGAAAACATTCTGGGCGGCACGCTTTTAAAGTGCACCTGGCCGAGATGGGCTATGATCTGAGTAAAGAAGATCTCGATAAAGCTTTCAAGAGTTTTAAAGAATTGGCCGATCGAAAAAAGAATATCTCCCAGGTTGACCTTGAGGCTTTGGTTTCAGACCAGGTTTCTCAGCTAGTAGAAATTTTCAGATTGGATGGGCTTCAGGTTAGCTGCGGCACAATGGGGTTGCCAACCGCCACAGTGAGAATTTGTGGCCCAGATGGTGAATTGCATGTCCAGGTTGCTATCGGAACCGGTCCAGTAGATGCTACCTTTAGCGCAATCGATGCAGTGATCAATTCGCCAAATATTCTTCTGGAATACAGCGTTAATGCAATAACTGAAGGAATTGACGCAATTGGAGAAGTCTCCGTTAGAGTGCGGGCTGAAGATGATTCTATCCCTACGCGAAAATTACCACATCACAACTTCTTCCAAACCCGTACTTTTGGCGGTCATGGTGTTGACACTGATGTGATTGTTGCCAGCGCCAAAGCTTACCTTTCTGCCCTTAATAAATTATTAGCCGCCAGCGGAAAATACAGTGACAATGATAAGAAAATGAAAAAAACTAATCAAGTAAGCGGTAAACATGAAGCTGCCATCAACTAATCCCCGCACCCTATTTGAAAAAGTTTGGAATTGTCATATTGTGGCAGAGCAAAATAATGCCCCGGCGATTTTATATATTGACCTGCATTTAATCCATGAAGTTACCTCTCCACAGGCTTTCACGGACCTTCGCAAACGGGGTCTTAAGGTGCGAAGACCAGATCTCACTATGGCAACTATGGATCACTGCACACCAACAACGGGTACAACAATTCAGGAAATGATAGATCTCGTTGGGCAGGCGCAAATAAACCAACTGATTAAGAACTGCGATGATTTTGGAATTGAGCTTTTCAAACTAGGTTCACCCAATAATGGCATCATTCATATAGTTGCCCCCGAAAGGGGTTTCACTCAACCGGGAATGACAATTGTCTGCGGTGACAGCCATACTTCTACACACGGTGCGTTCGGCGCCTTGGCCTTTGGTATCGGTACCAGCGAAGTTGGGCATGTATTAGCAAGCCAATGTCTCCTCCAGAAAAAACCAAAAACAATGGAAGTTAGGATTGACGGCAGCCTAAGTGCCGGTGTTTCTGCCAAAGACATCATCCTGGCATTGATTGCCAAAATTGGAACTGGCGGCGGTACCGGGCATGTGATTGAATACACTGGTTCTTTGGTCAAAAAGTTTTCAATGGAAGAACGTATGACTATCTGCAACATGACAATTGAAGGTGGCGCCCGTTCTGGCATGATCACTCCTGATGAGACTACTTATGAATACCTTGCGGGAAAAGATCGAGTTCCAAAAGGCTCAAAGTGGGAAGCAGCTCTAGAAAAATGGAAAGCTTTACCTACCGACGAAAATGCCCATTATGACTCGCGGATAGTTTTTGAGACTGATGACCTGGCCCCAATGATCACCTACGGCACCAACCCTGGCATGGGTATGAAGATCACTGAACGCGTTCCCGAACCAGAGAAGATCGCTGATCTTGAAGAACGCCAGACAATGGAAAAAGCCCTGGCTTATATGGACATTAGGCCAGGCATGAAATTACTCGATCATCCAATAGATGTGGTTTTTATAGGAAGCTGCACAAATTCCCGCATCTCAGATCTACGCCAGGCTGCTGTTGTGATGAAAGACCGTAAGGTTGCTAAGGGCTTGCGCGTGCTGGTCGTCCCCGGTTCACAAGAGATCAAGCGAAAAGCAGAAGCGGAGGGACTAGACAAAATATTCAGAAACGCCGGAGCAGAATGGCGTGAAGCTGGCTGTTCAATGTGCCTGGCAATGAATGGTGACCACCTCGAACCCGGACAATACGCGGTCAGCACCAGCAACCGCAATTTTGAAGGTCGGCAGGGAAAGGGAGGGCGCACCTTTTTGACCTCTCCCTTAACCGCTGCCGCAACAGCTGTACACGGTAAGATCACCGATGTTAGGACTATGCTGTAGGAATTGATTATGAAAACATTCACAACAATTACCTCAATATGCGTTCCCATAATGCGCAAAAACATTGACACTGACCAAATCATCCCAGCCAGATACCTAAAGGCAATAGACAAAGATAGTGTAGCGGATGGCTTGTTCGCTGAATGGCGCTACAACCCGGATGGCACAATCAATAAGGATTTCATTTTAAACCAACCAGAATATGAGAATGCTCAAATTTTATTAGCAGGTGATAATTTCGGTTGCGGATCCTCCAGAGAACATGCCCCCTGGGCGATCACAGGCTGGGGAATCAAAGCTGTGATTAGCACTTCCTTTGCTGATATCTTCAAGAACAACGCTTTAAAGAATGGTTTACTTCCGATCACAGTGGATGAAGATGTCCTTCGATTTTTGTTTGATCTCACCGAAAAAGCTCCATCAACGGAGATTACTATCAACCTCGAATCTCAATCTGTAACACTGCCGGGCGGAACTTCTTTTAGTTTTGAGATTGATCAATTTTCAAAAAAATGTTTATTAACCGGTGTCGATCAGATAGGGTATATTCTGTCATTTGAGGACCAGATCAACCAATTTGAACAATATCGCGGGACAATCACTTGCAACTAACCAGGCCGAAAATCAGGGCACGCCATTACACTCGCAATATCTGGGTTTTGGCAAAGTTTGAACACGGGAGAAACCAATGAAAATATTTGTTTATGATACAACTCTTAGAGATGGTACTCAAAGTGAAGGTATTTCTTTATCTTGCAACGATAAATTACGCATCGCGCAAAAATTAGATGATATCGGCATTGACTACATAGAATGCGGATGGCCAGGTTCAAACCCAAAAGATGCTGAGTTTTACCAGCGTCTGGATGAGCTCAATCTCAAACATGCTAAGATTACTGCCTTTGGCTCAACCTGCAGAGTAGGTTCCAACCCTGAAGATGATGCCAATATCAAAGCCCTGATGGATGCCAACACACCCGTCTGTACGGTTGTTGGAAAAACTTGGACATTGCATGTAACCGATGTGCTTCAAACCACTCTGGAAGAAAATCTGCGAATCATTGAAGATAGTATTCGCTATCTAAAATCACAGGGTAAAGAAGTTATCTATGATGCTGAGCATTTTTTTGACGGCTTCAAAGCGGATAAAGAATATACATATAAAACTTTGCGAGCGGCTGTAAATGGGGGCGCGGACACCCTTGTTGTATGCGACACGAATGGTGGAACCTTACCGCATGAGTTATCTGCCGTTGTTACACAAATCAAGGAATATTTTCCAGGAAAAAAGATTGGTGTTCACTGCCATAATGATAGCGAATGTGCGGTAGCAAATACAGTGGTTGCAGTGCAAGCTGGAGCAGTGCATATACAGGGAACAATCAATGGGTACGGAGAACGCTGTGGTAATGCTAACCTATGCAGTGTTGTTCCTGATCTTGAACTTAAGCTCGGATATACCTGCCTGCCAGAGGGAAAACTCAAGAATTTATATGACCTTTCCCATTTTGTGGCTGAGATTGCTAATTTATCCCCAGATGAACATCTACCGTATGTTGGTGCCAGTTCTTTCGCCCACAAGGGCGGAATCCATGTAGCTGCTATGCGAAGGAATATCAATAGTTACCAGCATATCAATCCTGATCTGGTCGGTAATAAAATGCGTACAGTGGTTTCTGAGCTTTCTGGGCGCGGTAACCTGATAAGTAAAGCGGATGAATACAATATTGAGATAGAAGACAAAAAACACCTCGGTGAGCTCTTATCGCATATTAAAGATCTGGAATCACGCGGATTCTCATTTGAGTCCGCAGAAGCATCAATTGCTCTAATGCTGCAGCGCCAACAGAAAGATTACAAACCGCCGTTTGAATTGATCGACTATTTTGCAACCGTCGAACACAGAAAAGGGCGTGGCATTTTCTCTGAAGCAATGGTTAAGATCAAGGTAAATGATGAGATCGTTCACACCATCGCTGAAGGAAACGGGCCGGTGAACGCTTTAGATTCTGCTTTACGAAAGGGATTAATTCCCATCTATCCAAAGATAGAACATTTCCAGTTAACCGATTATAAAGTTAGGATCATCGACAGCAACAATGGTACTGCGGCAACTACCAGAGTGTTGATTGATACTCAAAATGACCATATCCACTGGAGTACAGTGGGTGCAAGCCCAAATATTATCGAAGCCAGTTGGTTAGCTCTGGTAGATAGTGTCGAGTATGGATTGGTGATTTTATGAAAGCAAAAATCATATTACTCCCCGGAGACGGTATCGGGCCAGAAGTGATTGCCGTTGCCCAGAGCTTATTAGAACTGGTTGCAAATAATTTTGGGCACAAATTCACAATGGAAGAACACCTGATCGGTGGGTGTGCCATTGATACAGTCCAAAACCCACTGCCAAAAGAAACGCTAAATGCCTGCCTGGAAGCTGATGCGGTCTTATTAGGTGCAGTTGGTGGACCAAAGTGGGATGATCCACACGCGAAAGTCAGGCCAGAGCAGGGACTTTTGGGATTAAGGAAAGGGATGGCTCTGTTTGCAAACCTGCGCCCGATCCAACCCCACCCTGATGTGCTCTCAGCGTCCCCTCTCAAGGCGGATAATTTAAAAGGTGTCGATTTTGTCGTAGTTCGCGAATTAACCGGCGGTATCTACTTTGGAGAACCCAGTAAACGCCATCAAGTTAATGGGCAGACTCAAGCCTTAGACACAATGATCTACAATCAGTTTGAGATCGAAAGAGTGGCACATCTGGCTTTTAAGCTTGCACAAACTCGCGGAAATAAACTAACCTCGGTTGATAAATCCAATGTGCTCGAAAGCTCACGTTTATGGCGGGAGACTGTTACAAAGGTCGCTCTTGTATATCCCGATGTGGATTTTGACAATCTGTTGGTTGATGCCGCAGCCATGCACCTGCTAACACGACCTGCGAGTTTTGATGTCATTCTTACCGCCAACCTGTTTGGCGATATTCTAACCGACGAGGCTTCAATTTTGACTGGTTCTCTTGGTAACCTGCCCTCTGCTTCATTGGGTGAATACATGAACATATCCGGCAAGCCTCGCGGTGTATTTGAACCGATCCACGGGTCAGCGCCAGATATCGCTGGAAAAGGTATTGCCAATCCAGTCGGCGCTATCTTATCTGCGGCACTTCTGCTTCGCCATTCTTTAGGGCTAGAAGAAGAAGCAAACGCCATTGAAAATGTGATCAACCAAACCCTGGCGGCAGGATACCGCACTGCAGATATCGCCAAACCCGGCCAGGACCCATTAAAAACGGATGCCCTGCGAAAGATCATCGAATCACAATTTATAAAAAACAACGCACCAATAACATAATCCTTGGAGGAAGAAAAATAATGAAATCAGAATATATTTGGATGGATGGAAAATTAGTACCCTTTGAGCAAGCAACGGTCCATTTCTTAACCCCAGCCTTACATTATGGCTTAGCCGTATTTGAAGGCATCCGTTGTTACAAAACCGAAAAAGGGCCAGCTGTGTTCCGATTAAAGGAACATATGGATAGGTTGTTGATGTCTATCCATGCTTTTGGGGTTCAAAACTTCCCTTACAGCAGCGAAGAATTATGTGACGCCGTCCATCAAACCATTCAAGCCAATAAATTCTCATCCTGCTATATCCGTCCATTAATCTACATGGCCGACGGGCTATTAAGTCTCAATATTGATGCCTCGCGCCCGGCTGTTGGTATTGCAGTATGGGAATGGGGATCCTTGCTTGGCGAAGAAAGCGCATCAAAGGGTATCAAGATGATAGTATCCTCGTTTACACGGCTGCACCCAAATGTTAACCTCACCAAAGCAAAGATCTCGGGCAACTACGCCAACTCTGTCATGGCCAAGACCCTGGCAACCAGATTGGGTGCTGATGAAGCTGTAATGCTTGATCCTGAGGGATTTGTAGCTGAATGCACTGGAGAAAATATTTTCATAGTAAGGGACGGAAAGATCCATACCCCCTCCCGCACCACAATCTTGGAAGGGATCACCCGCGATTCGATTGCTGTTCTGTCGCAGGATTTGGATATAGAAGTCATCGAAGAGTCACTCACAAGAGACCAGCTCTATATTGCCGACGAAATATTCATCTGTGGAACAGCGGCAGAAGTCATCCCTGTAATTGAGATCGATTTCCGGAAGATAGGAGATAGTCAGGTCGGCCTAATTACTAGGAAGATCCAGAAATCATTCAGTGAAACTATCCACGGCAAAGGACAAAGATCGGAGGAGTGGTTATCTTTGGTTTCAATGCCATAACTCTCAGCGAATATCCAGAAAAATAATTCTACAAAGAAATAATAAACATGGTAAACCGGTAAATTTATACCTGAGTTAGAAATAGCTTTAAATTCGCGCGTGGAGAGATGAGTGGTATTTTTAAGGGAAACCTTACAGCTTGATAAGCCTACCTATATATAAAGATGATTGATATATGCATTATTGATAATCGATCATCATCCAACCGAGATAGCTACGATCTGACCGTTAATCAACGTAGGAAACATCCATATGTGTCATCAAACCAGTCAAGCAGCACACTTCCGTGGCATTAATCATCGAAGTATTATGCAAAACATTAATAAGCCTATACCATATGGCAGTCCTTAAAGACAAAAATTTTCTATGTGGTTAGGTGAATAATCCTATCTATTCAGAGCCGCGATGATGGCTTTGCAGTATGCCGGCAGATCAGCCGGTGTACGTGAGCTGATCAAATTGCCGTCCACCACCACTTCTTGGTCCAGCCATTCCCCGCCCGCATTGATCATATCATCTTTAATGGCGCTGACAGAAGTGACTTTCTTGCCCTTTATGATCCCAGCGGAAATCGGGACCCAGCCCGCATGGCAGATCATGCCAATAACACTACCCTGGTTAAAAGCCTTGCGCACCAATTCCACCATTTCTGGATAACGGCGCAGTTTATCTGGAGCGTACCCGCCAGGAACCAGCAGCGCGTCGACTTTCTCAATCTCCACTTCCTGGGGAGTCAGGTCAGGTTTAACCGGATAGCCGTGCTTACTGCCATAATTCTCTACACCCGGCATCCCTACTACTTTCACATCCGCACTTTCTTCTTTCAGGCGGTAATAAGGATACCAAAGCTCCAGGTCTTCGTAAAAATTCTCAGCCAGAATGATGATTTGTTTTCCGGATAGACTCATTGTTTTCCTCTTAATTTAAATAAAACTTGCCACTGATTCAATATTACCACTCACAAAATCCAGAAACATCGCAAATTCCAGACAGCCTGCATCTTGCTATTATGATACCATTAATGATAAATCAAGCGCTTTAACACAGTACCCTTTAAGATCAGCTATTCTTTCTCGCAACATCCTGTTCAACAAATAAGTAATTGATTGTCCATCCACAGCGTATCACAGCCCCCATCGTGTTTGTTGTTTCCTCCCTGTTTTATACCAGTTACACCATCGTTACACCGGGAAAGCGAGTCATTAATTTCGAATACATAAGGCCCTTAAAATTCCTTTATAATAAATTAATTTCTATATAATTTAACTACAAAATATCATTTCCTTAAAGGTTATTGAAGAAAATGCAGGACTTGACACCACATATTCTAGAACTCATTAGGCTAACCTCCACCAGTCTCCCGGCAGATGTTGAAAGAACATTATTGTCTGCCCAGGAAAAAGAGGAGGATGGTTCAGTCGCGCAGAATGTTATGCAATCTATTCTAGAAAATGTAACTATTGCAAGGGAGACCTCAACATCCATCTGTCAGGATACGGGTACGCCCATCTTCTTTGTCCGGTATCCAGGATCCTACTCCACAAAAAAGCTCATAAGCATCATCCGTTCTGCAGTTGCAGAAGCAACAGAAAAATTGTACCTGCGCCCGAACGCAGTAAATAGTTTAACGGGTAAGAACAGCGGAAACAACCTGGGAGAAAACTATTTTCCCGTTATTCATTTTCAAGAAATCGAAGGAGAGAGATTAACAATTGACCTGCTTCTAAAAGGCGGCGGATGCGAAAATGTGGGCCGGCAGTACTCTTTGCCAGATTCCCACCTCAACGCGTTCAGAGATCTGGAAGGAGTGCGAAAGGTTGCTCTGGATGCTGTTTTTCAAGCTCAAGGGCAGGGCTGTGCGCCCGGTTTTCTTGGCATTGCCATCGGCGGTGATCGCGGCACCTCCTATCTCGCTTCTAAGGAAGTTTTTTTGGAAGACTTGAGCAGCCATCATCCTGACCCTATTATCGCTGCGCTGGAAAAGTTGATTACAAAAGAGGCGAATAAATTGCAGATTGGACCGATGGGCCTTGGAGGTAGATCAACCATACTGGGTACCAAGATCATAGGGCTGCACCGGCTGCCTGCGTCCTGTTTTGTCAGCATATCATATATGTGCTGGGCGTTCCGCCGGCATCGTATATCCATAACCGGTGAAAAGGTTGAATTTAATTAAGATGCCTGTTTCCATTTCAATTCCCATTTCGAACGAGTCCATCCGGGCTCTACATGTTGGAGATTCGGTTTTATTAAATGGGATCATTGTAACCGGCCGTGATGCAGCACATAAATGGCTTTTTGACAGGTTTATAAAAAAAACAGTAGAACCTTCCCTTAAAGATAAAGAAGTTTATAAAGCACTCAAAGACCTGCTTCCTGGAAGTCTCATCTATCATTGTGGACCTGTGGTCAGTGGATTGGATACAGAAGACTACAAATTTGTATCCGCTGGGCCAACAACCAGCATCCGTCAGGAATCTTATCAAGGCGAAATCATCAGCTACTTCAATCTAAAAGGCATCATTGGCAAAGGCGGAATGGGTGAAAAAACGCTTAAATCATGCATTCAAACGCCTGCAGTATATTTTCACGCGGTTGGCGGAGCTGCGGCATTGATCGCCAAGTCAGTTAAGAGAGTTCTGGGTGTCTATAAACTGGAATTCGGTATGCCCGAGGCCATATGGGTCATCCAGGTCGAAGATTTCCCGGTTGTCGTAACCATGGATTCATTTGGAAAAAGTTTTCATGAAAAGGTACTTGAAAACTCTCGATTAATGCTGGATCGATTAATCAATTAATTAATCAAAATTGACCATTATTTTATTTTTGACATTATTTTTAATCCTTTTTTAAGAGAAACCGTTTTTTACTACTTGAAATCAACTCATAAGTGCAACTTTGCAAGTGTTAGAGAGGAAAGGCTCCTCAAATAGTGCCGGTGATAAATAAACAAACTCGGAAAAAAGGAGCCATATATTATAGAGAGCAGTCACAGCGAAAGCCAGATCATCAAAATTCTCAATGAAGGCGAATCTAGTATGCCGGTCACCGAAATTTACAGAGAACACAGCATCTATCGGACCACATGCTACAAATAATGAACGCACACAATCATTAAATAAGTTAATTGCCTGGCTTCTTCCAAACACTGACTGTTTCGATGGTATCTATGAGTATATAATGGTAATCATTGACATACTCTATGGATCGTTCTATTTGTGGGACCACTCCATAAAAAGTGTAGTTCTCATCGAAGAGCACATAATCCGGTTGAAATTCCTCAATACGGTCTGTTGTACCACAGGCCCTCCAAATATGGCATACTATCATTTCTTTTTCAGATGGTATCGCAACAAAGTGATCGTAAGCAATTTTCGATCCATTGGGAATGTTCTCTTCAATATATTTATAAGTCTTATAAGTTACGCCATTTTGATACATAAAACGAGCATATCCCATCGGAATCGAATCGGAGAAATCACCCACCAAGACTACAAATAAGAAGCATATAAGAGCTAATTGAGATAACAGTTTTATTGGTCGTCTCGCATTCCATTTTCTCATAATATAAAGGGGGACACTTATTAGATTGAGGATGAAGAATGGGTAAATTGGAGCAAAATACGCACTATAAATTATAAATCGTGAAGTAATTGATACTAATGTTATAAAAAGAACAGAGGTCAGGATATTGACAATATAGAGCATCTTTCCCGTTTTTTGATCCCGCCCAAAGATGACTGCCCCCAGGATTGTAAAGGGGAGTGAAATGATGGTTAAATAAATAATTGGTATTGTTTTGATTATGTTTATCCAGGCTTTTATCGTTTCTAAACGGGTTAGAGGACCTTCGGCATGCTTTGAAAAAATACCAATTTGAAGTTCAATAAATACTCTCGGTTGGAAAAAAGCAAAGGGGTGAACGATAAATAATATTAATATCGAAAAACCAATTGATGCAAGTAATGCCCTGATGAATTGTTTCGATACCAAAAAACGAAAGATGGATTTTTTATGGTGGTGACAATAAAAATATACATACAAAAAGAGAACAGAAGGTACTGCAAAAAAGAAAAATTGTTTCGAAAGGGCAGATAGAACGAGAGAAAACAAGCCAAACGTATACCATCGATAGTCTTCGGCCTTTCCTTCGTTAAAGTGTGTAAGGCAGAGGATACTTAGGAATAAAAATAACAGCCCGGTTGTCTCGGGATGTATGAAGTAAAAGAATCTAAAAGTAATTGGTGATGCAACATAAAGCATTGCCGCAATGAATGAGAGAAATTTGTGTTTTAAAGTGCGTTTTGCCACTTCAAAAAAAGCTAATACGGAGGCCAATCCAATCAAAAAGAAAATAAAACGGATTGAAACAAAAAAGTAATAATCAGTTGGAATAATTTTCAATGCTGTAAGAGCATAAACTGGAATTAATAAGAAAAAATTAATCGAAAAATATGTCCAGCCATAAGTACTGGAATGAAATCCCGCATTCATATTGTAGAAGGGGCGTTGAAATAACAACAAAATAGATTCGATCATTGTTCCTGGATCTAGCTCATAAGCAGTTACAAAATTGATATCTTTTACTACAACAAATACGTGAGGCAAAAATAAAATAGTGAAAATAATTATTAATATGATTCGGTAGGGTGACGAGAGATATGAAAGAACATCCTTTTTCTTGATTGATAGCAGCCGAAAGTGAGAGACTATTTCCATGCTAATTGATTCTTTAGTTTGGACATTTGCAATTTTCACAAGCCCCAACATCAAAGGAAACAGTACGATTGCAATAGATAAAATACCTGCGATTAATATCGGGAGTTGGTTGAATATCGGAATTTCAATTGTATTAGTATTCGTAACATGCTTTTTGTTGGATTCGTAAGAAGAAAGGCGAACTTGTTCTAATTGTCCATCCCAATAAATATTCACTTGCCCGCCATTAGGATGTTCCTGAAAACTAAGCGCTGGATTTTCTACCAGCCAACCTTCAAAAACCAAAGAACCCTTTTGTGTTCCCTGAGCAGTCAAGGAGTTCTCTGTGCGCTCCCAGTTTCCATCAATAATAAACTTTGATAAACTTTCATCCTCCAAACCCGAATCAAAGTAAATCAGCTCTATTACCTCATTTTCATTCTCGTTGGCGTTTTCAATTACCAGGCTGTGTTTAGGTAGGAAGTACAGGTTATACGGTGTGTTTTCTATTCCAACTGCAAAGATCCCAATTAAAGAAGCTATTATGAGGCACAAGAGCATGGTTATATAGAAAATCCGCTGACCTATCGAGTTGATTTTATGCTTGAAATGTCGCAGCAAACAAAATATTCCAACTGCTAAAACAATCCAAAGGAATATAGCTGCTGCAATGTACCGCTTACTTATGAAGTTGGCTGGCTGTATGAACCAAAAATAGGCCGCTATCGAGATGGGTGTGGATAAAAGGGAAGAAATGATCAGGTTTTTCCATGAAACTCTCGTGAATAAATGTTTTTTGTTTATCAATAGGGATTTCTCCTGAACTAAACACGCAAAATGATTAATGAAATGCCTGTCTTCAAAATTCGATTATTCATTATATTACAATCGATTTTGCATAATAACAATAAAAAAATAGTAGATGATCGTATCCGCTTCCCAGTCACCCAACTTTCTTCTATCTTCTACTACCCGTGGACGCTCATCTTTTGTTGCATCAATTTCAGACTATGTTTATCGAAATTCCATTGATTATTGATTCATTAGGCTTTTTTAGCAAGTATTCCGATGACATCCTAAAATAAGAGGAATTGTGATCCTTGTTCTTACGAGGATGTTTACAAATTCTTAAAACAATGAAGTATCTAATTTGGGTATAATTTACACATATTGGGAATCTCATATGATTCTCCAAACACTGTAAGCCGTATATTACATTTTTAAAGAAATTTGAAACACATGGATGACGAAATTTCTCATTCGTAAAAAACCATGGCCAATTTGATCGTTTGAATTTATTTGACGATTAAAATCGAATCTGATTAATTGGTGATATTTCTCAACTAAATCGCTCTTTTATGATAGTGGAGAATATGATCCAGGCAGCGGGTAATTTTGATACTTTTACACTCCCCCCAATTCTCTTATGTTCGTCACCTGGAATTTCTATAATTTTATATCCTTTTTTGATCGCTTTTAACATGAGGATTTGATTCCATGTCATCAGTTTTGAATCATGGTTAAGGTCTTTAACCAAGTTCCTTTTGAAAGCCAAATAAGTATATAAGAAATCAGTAAACTTAAATTGATGTCCAAAAAATAGATTAACCATCTTTACAAAAAACCAGTTCCCAAATGCAGTCGCTGGTGTATCATCATAACTTTTTGCACCATAACCATAACGAGTTACATTTACGATATCATACCCCTGATTTATTTTTTCAATCATCAACGGAATTCTATCGGGTAAGAAACTTCCATCTGGAGCGATTACGATGACAATATCTCCACTGACTTTTTTTATTGCCTCGTTAAATGCTGCTCCCAGTCCTTTTTCTTTTTGAACAAATATATTATATCCATGTTCGCGTGCATATTCAATAGTGCCATCTGTCGACCCACCATCAACGATAATAAGTTCGTCATACCATTCTGGTTTTATTTGCGGCATTATGGAACGCATCCCAACTATTTCATTGATTTCAAAAACTATAATTGACACTCTCATAAAATTCAACACCTTTCAAATTTTAATAAACCAATGATATCATGAGTAAAATCCACGATATATCAATGGAACTATGTGGCATAATGTTTATTTAAAAAACTTTTCCATAATATCTTCTAGGATATTCAATCTTTCTTCGTTCACGAATTGGTTATTACCAATATAAAAAGCATTGGTATGAATAAAATCAGCTTTTTTATATCCTGTCGAATCATAATATTTTCTCAAGAATGGTTGTAAAAGTAAATTTCCACTAATTAAAGGTCGAGATTCAATTTTTGCCGTTCTTATTATTTTTTGAAATAAATCTTTCTTTTGCATATCATGAAATATAAATGGCAGGGCGAAAGATGAAATACCTTCAGCTTCGATAATAATCAGATCTTTTGAGTAATTTTTACATATTTTTAGAAATCGCCGATAATTTTGACAACGAATATTAATAAATTTATCGATGTGTTTTAATTGCACCAATCCTAATACAGCATTGAATTCAGTATTACGAAAATTAAAACCATCTGTCAGGAAAAGAAAATTAAAATCAATATCAGGAAACCTGGCCTTAATATCATCATGATATTTCGTTGGTAGTTCACGGGCCAATCCGTGAGAACGTTTAAGTATAAAAAGTTTATAAAGCTCTTCATCATTTGTAACCAGCATTCCTCCTTCAACCGATGTCATATGATGACCCCAATAGAAACTGAAGGTACCTGCTATTCCCAAGTTCCCCACTTTGACACCATCTTCAGTCGCACCTTGAGATTCACAACTATCCTCAAAGATATCAATCTTTCTATCTCCAATTATTTCTTTTAGACGCTTTATATTCGCTGGAAAACCAAGCAAATGAACGACAAAAATTCCTTTTGTACGGGAAGTAATTTTCGATGCAAGTTGATCATAATCAAATGACAAATCTTCCAGGTTAATGTCTACAAAAACCGGTGTTAAACCACTCTGAATTACTGGGGTTATTGTTGTAGGCCAAGTAACTGCTGGCACAAGAATCTCATCGCCATCTTCCCATTTCCGTAACTCTTTTAAAGCATTTACCAGAATTAAATTAGCTGAACTACCAGAGTTCACATATACACTATATTTACAGCCTTGCCATTTCGAGAACGCATCCTCGAATTCTTTCACCTTCGTGAATTGCGTAAATCTTTTAGTCTGTTGAATAAATGAGACTAACAAATCAATATCACTCGCGCTAATTACATTTTCTTGGAGTTTCCAATCCATAATTTTTATACTCTCCTGTGTTGTAGGGTTTGTTTAGTGATGTAATAAATAATCTGCATAAGAAGAAGATATTCCCTGGCCCAAAAGTGTAGAACTTTTCCAACCAAGAGTCTTTATGCCAGAGATATCCAACAGTTTACGAGGAGCACCATCGGGTTTTGTGGAATCAAATACTAAATCCCCCTTGAACCCAATAATTGATTTTGCTTTCTCAGCTAGTTCCGCTATTGAATATTCTTTCCCGCTCCCAACGTTTATTGGTTCTGATTCAGAATATTCCTGCATTAATAATAATGCCGCCTCAGACGCATCATCGACATACATTAGCTCTCTCCTTGGTTTACCAGATCCCCAAACAACAAATTGTTTGTCTCCATTGAGCTTGGCAAGGTGGGCTTTCTGAATCAAGGATGCCATGACATGAGATTGTTGTGGATCATAATTATCATTAGGGCCATATAAATTCGTCGGAATAATCGAAATAAAATTTGATCCATATTGATCATGATAAGCACGACACATAGACATTCCAGCAAGTTTTGCCACTGCATATGGCTCATTTGTAGGCTCAAGGTGCCCACTCCATAAAAATTCTTCCTTCATTGGTTGAGGACAATTTCTGGGATAAACACAAGAACTGGAAAGAAATAGCAACTTTTTAATCTCATATTTCCAGGCAGAATGAATAACATTATTTTGAATCTGTAGGTTGTCATAAATAAAGTCTGCCCGATATATGCTGTTTGCCAAGATGCCTCCCACACGTGCTGCTGCAAGAAAAACATATTCGGGTTTCTCAGTCTGAAAAAAATGATCTACATCTGCTTGGATTGTTAAATCTAATTCATTAGAGGTTCGAAGAATCAGGTTATTAAAACCTGTTTTTTGCAGACATCGAAGGATTGCTGAACCAACCATGCCTCGATGGCCCCCAACAAATATTCTATCGTTTTTGTCCATTCTTTTTATTCCTTCTACCTTTTTCAATCATACAATTGGCGCTGCCAATCTATTGTTGTTCTAAGCCCATCTTCTATGTCAACATAATTAACTTTGTGAAACTCTGTATCAATTCGAGTTAAATCTTGTTGTAATACAGGAGGAGCCCCAATTATCCCTTTAGTTTTTTCGGGAAAGAAAACATCCGTCTCAGTTAGGCGTCCAATTATTTTTGCTAATTCAGCAATCGAGTAAGTTATTCTCCCGCCAATATTATAAACAGGTTCTTTTCCTAGCAATAAGACCTGCCACATTAATTCAACAGCATCGGTTATATAACAATAAGTCTTGGCCGTATTTCCAGAATCTAATAAATCAATTCTTTTATGCAGTAAAGCTTTCTCAATGAAATTATTTAATGCACGTTTATCATGTTTACGCGTCCCGGGTCCATATATGTCGCCTAAACGAACAACCTTTGCTTGCACACCGGAAAGCCTAAACGAATTGCAGATTGCTTCCCCGCTACGCTTTCCCTCAATATATGCTGCTCGAGAATAAAAAGGTGTTGTAGTACCAATCATTTCCTCCGAAAATAATCCCTTAGTCAATCCACAATATACTTGGGAGGAACTTAAAAATAAAAATTTCCCGCCTTTTCTAAGTTTTTTTAATAGTGCAATGGTGGCAGATGTATTGATTTGTAGAGCAGCAACCGGGTTTCCAAGGAATCGCGTTGGCTGGGCATATCCCGCAGCATGAATAATCATGTCGGCTTCAGGCAATCTAGAATAAATATTAATGTCTGTTAGATCTGTTTTTAATATATTGAAATCACCTTCCTTTATTAAGGGAGAAATATGAGGTGTAAAGCCAGAAAAAGTATGTGCATAGACATCTATCTGGTATCCAATGGTTTTCAAATAATATAAACAGGCAATAAATGTTGAACCAATTAAGCCAGAAGCCCCTGTAATAAGAATTGTTTTACCTTTTAACTCGCAAAAGTCGTTGTTATTACAAATATTTTCTGCATTATCAAGAATTACATTATTCATTATGTTCTCTATAACCTCAATTCTCAATCGGTTAAAAAGGACCTTTAAACTCAATTGATTTTAAATCAATTCGTTCATCTGGAAACCAATCCTGTTTTCTGGTAACCATTGTATACGCCGTGGCTGCAATTGACTGCCCATTCGGGTAGAACTCATCTTCTAAAGTTGGTGTTGGTGGGCAAGTTGTCGGAGCAAAACCCATACGATGTACTTGGATTATTTGCCCTTGAAGATGTTCAACAACTTGAGTTATGATTTCTGCACTTGCCCCACAATTCATCCAGTCATTATCTACCACTAGTAATCTGCCGGTTTTGTTAACTGAATCTACGATTGTTTGAATATCGAGTGGGTTTAACCAGATTGGATCAATTATCTCAGCGGAAATACCTTTTTCTTGAAGATACACTTGAGCACGTGAAGCCTCAACCTGCATGTATGAAATCCCGACTATTGTAATATCTGAACCAATTATCGCCACTCGCGCTTTTCCAGATTCGACAGTATATGAATCTAATGGAACAACTCCTTTTTGAAAATGCAATAAGCGATGCTCAATATAGATAACGGGATTATTATCACGGATTGCTGTAATTAAACAACCTTTTGCATCAAAGGGTGTTGTTGGTGTTACAACTTTCAATCCTGGCACATGCATGAAATAGGAATATAAAGCCTGTGAATGTTGTGCGCCTTGTCCCCAGCTTTTCCCAATAATTGAGCGTATGACCATGGGTACAGTTTCTTGACCTCCATACATATAATGGGTTTTTGCGGCCACATTTACAATCTGGTTCATGGCTAACATCAAAAAATCCATTCGAATGTGAGTATGTATTGGACGCAATCCTGCCAACGCCATGCCAATAGCTACCCCTTCCATTGCGTCTTCTGCTAAAGGAGTATCAAATACACGTTCAGGGCCATATTTCTGCACCAGACCAAGAGTAGTACCTAATATTGCTTTAGGATCATCAACGCCTTGACCCATTACAATAACATTCGGATCGATTTCCATTTCCTGATCAGTTGCTTCGCGGACAGCTTCGATATAAGAAATAACTCGTTTCATTTAGTTCTCCTTAAAAATATCGGTAAGTAACTCTTTTTTATCAGGAAACAGGCTTTCTTCGGCAAATTCTACTGCCTGCTGAATTTCTTTGTTTACCTCTTTTTCAATCAGTAATCGTTCTTTTTCTGGTATCTTATCAGCCACGATTGTTAACTGATCCATATCAATCCATTTTTGAGCTTCCTCCCGTGACCTGTAACCTAGTCCATAATCTTCATTTGGTCCAACATGTTCACGCCAACGATAAGTCATGCATTCAAACAAAACCGGCCCATAACTTTCTTGTCGAATTTTTTCAGCGGCATCCTTGACGCTTTCATAGATCTGGATAATATTGTTATCTTCAATCTTTTCAGCTCTAACCCCGCAACTAATGGCCCGTTGTACAATGTTATCTGTATGCTGGCGGGTTAATTGGTGAGAGTGGATTGCATAAGAGTTGTTTTCGCAGATAAAAATAATCGGGAGATTCTTAAGTGCCGCGAAATTTAGGCTTTCATAAAAAACGCCTTCATCAACTGCGCCATCACCAAAGAAGCTTGCTGTAATAATTTTCTTTTGTTGGTACTTCATTGCATATGCATATCCAACTGAATTAGCTATTGTTGTTCCAACAATAGCCGATGTTCCCATCACACCATGTTCGACATCTACCAGATGCATTGACCCCCCTTTGCCCTTCGAACAACCATCAATTTTGCCATATAACTCTGCAATCATTTTCTTTAGATCGCCACCCTTTGCAAGATAGGTCGCGTGTCCTCGGTAAGTACCAAAGACAACATCATCTCGATGTAGAGCTTCGCATACGCCAACAGCTACAGCTTCCTGCCCAATTGATAAATGCATTGGGCTACGAATTTTGTCAGATGGATATATCCTGGCCATTTCCTCCTCAACTCGGCGTATTCTATATAATGAACGATAAAATTCTGAATACATATTTTCTCCTGATCGAATATCGTGGATGGTTGCATTATTTCTCATTGAAAAAACCTTGAATCACTCCATTATCTAAAGCCGATAAAAACTCTTCAAATTCCTATTCCAGGCTGAGTTATGTCTTGTAATTAATTGCTCTCCAGATCTTTTTGCTAATGCCCTGCATATCACTTTTGAATGACATGGTCCGGTAATTTATTTTCAATCCGCTTAAGCAAACAAATTTAGATTTTACCATATGATGATTTCCCTGTGACCAGCTACTCATCGAGTGATTAATTATAGTTGCTGAAACTTGACGCGAAAATCATCATCTCAACCTAGTTAAGGTGATGTGAAATGAAAACTTGACGTATACAATCAACATTGATTCGCTGGGTAGTATTTTTACCGGCCTTAACATAGGAAGGAAAACCTGCACTTAGTGCTAAATTAACAATGCAATTTACTACTAAGTGAGCTTGAAATTATATTTTCAAGTGCATTGAATCCTATAATGATGCATCTATCTATTCTGCTTTTATTTCTACCGGTTCAAAAGCACTGACACTTTTCTTTATGTTAGTTTCATTACTTAAGGTACAGGAAATAGTATATGTACCTGAGGTTGGAAACTCATAATTATCGAAGTTATCAGCTTTCTCGTCTGATTCATAAATAGTTATGTTGTTTTGTTGTACGTAGAATGTGTAAGTGTATTCCGAGATATCATACAGCGGCGTAACTTCAATCCGATATAATGCGTCTTTAACCTGTGTTACAGAAAATGATTTTACCGCGAAGCCGTTGTCGATAATCAAATTGACATCCTTTGGGAGATCATAATGGCGCCTCAAAGCTATCATATTATTCACTGATGGGTTTACTGACCCAAAAACTGAGCCTTCCATAAAGGCGGGTAATGCAAACCACTCCTCCTCGGTAACAATACCATTTGCTAAGTTTGCCCTGTAACTATCGGTTAACTGTGTTCTGATTTTATCGATCTTCATTGCGTACGTGCCGTATAAAAAGAATTTATCCATCTGCAATAAAGTTGCCAGGATCAATACCAGTATAGAGGCCTTACGCAAATCAATCGATTTGATTTTTATTGTGGAAGCGAAATGTGCAGTTATTGACACTAACATGAATATGGCAAGGGTAATTGTCCTTGCGGGAGTATAAGGGGAGCCGGCCATAACACCAGCTGAAACAAGGCCAATGCAATAAAGCACAAGCAGTTTTTCTTTTTGTTGTGAAAGAAACGCTACTATTGGAACAAAAAGTAAAATTGCGAAGCAGAATACAATCGGGATTGGTTTATTAACATCAAAAATGGTGCGGTTGATGCCATTAAAAATACTTCCAATTATGGGCCAGGGAATTGAAAAATAAGCGCCCGTTAAAAGTTCAAAGAACATTCGAGCCGATATGATCGCTGCCATCACTGAGGCGAATATGACAGCCAAAACACGGAAAATCTTCCATTTCGAGTTTATTTTCCCTGTTAATATCGAAGCAATAAATATGATGAAAAATACAAGGTAAATGGGCAGGTTATCTATTACAAGATATTGAAGGATGGTTGGCAAGTTTCGAATGATTCGTTGTGAAATCCCCAATTCTGCTCCAACACCCATCAAGGAAAAACGCGCGGTATAACCCGGAGCCTCAAAAATCACGAGACAACTTAAAATACTTCCGATTAAACCATACAAGATATAGGGAGATACCTTTTTGTAATTTATATATGACAGTAAAGCAAGCAGGATGTTTGCTGCAACAAAACCTATGGTGGTGTTCTCAATCCATAATCCGATAATAAATGCAAGTAAGGTGACCAACAAATAATTAAGTTTTTCATGCTGCCAGAACCGCAGTCTCTTATCCGTGTTTTCGTTGTATATTATGTTGAGATACAGAAAAATAAGCGCAATGACAAAAATATATCCCACATTGTTTGTTAGAGCAGTGTAGGTTTGGAGACGTATATCATCCGAAACCCAAAGCATCATTAGAAAGCTGACAGTTATAGGCACCAGGTTGTGGGTGAATCCAAACAATTTGCCTGATAAATAAATAATGCTGGTAAAAATGGCTGGGGCAGTGAAGCACCATAAAAGATCATAGTATCCAAAAAAGGGGGTGAATATATTGTTTGCTAATCTGCCGTTGAAATAGAAAAGGGCGCGCACCATCACGCCTATGTTCATCAAGAAACCTTCCTTATACCAGCTTTCCACTTCCCAATCATCCCCAGATTTTACGGATGTGGTGCTTACATATAGAAAAAAAGCGTAGATAACCAAATAGATCCAATAGTCTCTCAACCAATCTTTTAATACAAATGCTCTCTTTTTCTCTTCCGCAGTTACCATACTTGACCTCCAAATAAGAAATATTTTCCACAGTGACTGGCGATTTTTTCTAACCGGTCACGTGATACGTTACAAATGTGGATTATACAATATCTTTCACCAGCAATTATTTAACTAATCAAAAGTTAAATCCCCTCTAATTTTTCTTTAAACATTTGAAAACTTGAAATAACCTTACTATCTCATGCAAACAAGCAAGCACCTTGGGTGCGATACCAAAGAAAACAAATCTTCTCTAAACTTTAGAGAAAAATTCTTGAATCGCATTCACTACATACTCAGCGCCCTCTAAACTCAGGTGAGGCCCTATCGGTAAGCTTAACTCCAATGAAGCGATTGTTTCACTAATTGGGAATGCCCCTTTTTGCATGCCCAGTTCCGCGTAAGCTCTTGAAAGATGCGGGGGTACTGGATAGTGAATAAGCGTACCTACTCCTTTGTTTTTCAAGTATTTCTGAAGATCATCGCGCCCATGGTATTGGATGGCAAAAATATGCCAGCTGGGCGAAGCCCAATCGGGGACATAGGGCAGAACCAGGCCGGGTAAATCAGCCAGGTTGTTTAAGTAATATGAGGCGATCTTCTGGCGGTGTTCATTCCACTCATTTAAGTGAACCAGTTTAACTCGAAGGAGCGCTGCTAGCATCTCATCAAGCCGGGAGTTGAACCCCTTCATCTCATGGTTATATTTTACTTTTGACCCATAATTATGCAGCATACGGGTTTGTTCTGCTGCGTTGTCATCATTTGTCACAATCGCCCCCGCATCGCCAAATGCCCCCAGGTTTTTCCCGGGGTAAAAACTATATCCCGCGGCATGGCTCAGAGTACCGCACATTCTTCCCTTGTAGCGAGCCCCATGTGCTTGAGCCGCATCTTCAATAATAATCAAGTTGTTTTCCTCAGCGACTTGCATGATTGGATCCATGTCAGCGGGCTGGCCATAGATATGCACAGGCATAATGGCTTTGGTCTTCGGTGTTATTGCGGCTGCTATCAGAGTTGGATCAAGGTTATATGTACGCGGGTCAGGCTCAATGGGCACTGGTTTCGCTCCCGCGTATGACACCGCCAGCCAGGTAGCAATGTAAGTATTGGCGGGAACAATCACCTCGTCTCCCTCACCAATATCATAAGCCCGCAGAACCAGGTGCAGAGCTTCCAATCCATTTCCAACGCCAATGCAGTGCTTTACTCCGCAATAAGCCGCAAATTCACGCTCAAAAGCTTCCACTTCTTCGCCCATAATATACCAGCCGGATTCCATGACACGTTTATAGGCAGCATCAAAATCAGTTTTCAATTCCTGATAAGGAGCTTTTAGATCAAGGAAAGGTACCTTCATTATTTTATTCTCCAATCGCGTGCAGAAATTCGGCGTACT
>Ga0209345_10000458_pt1 | contig 52728 bp, 46 predicted proteins | sample Cruoilmetagenom7_FD_187294 | JGI IMG/M metagenome (GOLD analysis project Ga0209345, IMG submission 187294) | Oil polluted marine microbial communities from Coal Oil Point, Santa Barbara, California, USA - Sample 7 (SPAdes) (version 2) | ecosystem: Environmental > Aquatic > Marine > Oil seeps ... | reverse complement strand
CTCGGTCGCAAACTCCCTCAAACAATCTGCAATTTTCAGCTTCACTCACTAAGAATCTTTCTCAAAATGAATCAAAAAGGTTCGTCAAAGATCATTCAAGTCATATTCTGACCAACTGCACAGGTCGAACTATTTTGAAGATTTTGTGTTTGAAGATCGGGCAAGGCCTGCCCTCGACCCCGATCAGGGGCAGGCCTGAAGATGAGATGCATAAATGGGGAAGTTATTTCGGCCTCGTCCCTAAGTGAGCATAAAGAAAGAACTGTCTGAAGCGATTCGATTTGACAGATAAATTTGATCACCGTTGAATCTGTGTCTAGAACGTATTCGAGGCTTGTCCTGATTCTATGTGCGGACTTTGGGCTGTTTTTGGGAATTGACTTTTGAAACTTTTAGAGTATAATGCCATTAAAGAACAAGGTTAAAATAATGGGGGAAATAATCAATATCGGAGAGTCTTTAGTTTAATGTTTAATGCTATCAAAGGGTTTCGCGATGTACTGCCAGGTGAGGTTGAGAAATGGCAGTTCGTTGAAACCAAGGCCAGAAAGATATTTGAAGATTTTGGGTTTTCTGAGATAAAGATACCTATTGCTGAAAAGACGGAAGTCTTCACCCGAAGCATTGGAGAAACTACTGATATCGTTGAAAAGGAGATGTACACTTTTGCTGATCGTAAAGGGGAATTTATCTCTCTTCGTCCTGAGGCTACTGCTTCTGTCGCGCGAGCATATATTGAACACAGGCTTGGTGAGAATAAGCGAGTGGCAAAGTTCTATTGTGTCGGGCCTATGTTCAGATACGAAAGACCCCAAAGGGGTCGATATCGGCAATTCTACCAGATGAATGTTGAAGCATTGGGCACCTCTGATCCGGTTATTGATGCTGAATTGATTGCCATGCTGAGCCATTTTTTTTGTGAAATAAACATAACAGAAATTGAATTTCAGATTAACTCCCTGGGCTGCCTTGACTGCAGGGTTCGATACAGAGAGGAGCTAGGAAGGTTTCTCGCAGACAGATCATCAGGTTTATGTTTAGATTGTCAAAGGAGGGTACAAACTAATCCTTTGAGAACCTTCGATTGTAAGAACGTTCTCTGTCAAGAGATTACCTCTTTGGCCCCAAAGATCCTGGAATACATTTGCCAGATGTGTTCTGACAACTTTGAGCATGTTCGAAATAATCTGGAAGAACTGGGTGTGCAGTACAAAACCAACCCAGTGTTAGTAAGAGGGCTGGATTACTATACGAAAACAACATTTGAGGTTATAACGGAAAGATTGGGGGCACAGAATACAGTGGCTGCCGGGGGGAGGTATGATGGTTTAGTTAAAGATCTTGGCGGTCCGAACACACCTGGTTTCGGGTTCGCTATTGGATTGGAGAGGCTGATATCCCTCCTTCCAGAAGATCAAAACTTTTTAAAACCTCCTAACGTCTTTATCGCCTCTGTTGGAAGTTCTGCCAGAGCTAAAGCCCTACAATTGTCGAATAGATTCCGTGTCATAGGGGTGAAGACGGAAATGGACTATGACGGAAAAAGCCTGAAAAGTCAGATGAGATGGGCTAACAAGCTGAATGCCAGATTTGTAGTAATCATCGGTGATGATGAATTGGCTTTGGGGAGGGTTATCTTAAGAGATATGGAAGGGAAGGAGCAAGAAGAGGTTGACCTAAAGAGGATAATCGAAGAAGTGAAATCGAGGAGTCAGAGCTGCTCTGATTAAGAACAATGTCTGTAGTCAGGGACGAGGAGGAAATAGCTTTAATTAGTGTCCATCCAGAAATGAGATAGTTTTTGTAAAGTCAAGGAAGGCGAAGATTTTAACCGCAGGAATACATAGAGTATTTTGAGGATTAAGATCTGAGTCTGACCTGTCTGCGTACTACGCACAGGCAGGCGCAGAGATTGCGGAAAATAGCCATTTATGGATGGGCACTAACCAATGGTTACCAGATCGTGTATTTAAATAGGAGAGACTTCTTGCCCTAAAATTTATTTTTAGGGCCATAACGACCAGAAGGAGGATATTTTGAGGGCTTATGAAACGATTTTCATAGTGGATACTGATGTCCCAGATGATGATGTAGACGAGACAACTGAGAGGTTCACCGGAGCAATCAATGACTTTGGTGGCAGGGTTATCAAAATAGAAAAGTGGGGCAAAAAAAAGCTAGCTTATCGCGTTAAGAATAGAACGAAAGGAAACTACGTCCTCTTAATTTTCCTGGGGGATCGGAAGGTTACGATCGAACTGGAAAGGATCCTTAAAATCGATGACAGGATTCTTAAGTATTTAACCGTCAGGGTTGATAAAAAAAGCGAGCTCGATTTATTAACAGAAGAACCTTCGGAAGAAGATGAGACTGAAGAGAATGAGGTTAGCGAGGAAGATGTTGAAGAGAAGTAATCAAATATCTTCCCATTTGATATGGAGGACTCAATGGCTTACAAACGAAATATGAAGAAGCGAGCATTCGCAAGGAAAAAAGTCTGCCGATTTTGCGCTGACAGTACTATGAAGATTGAGTATAAAGAATATCAAGTTTTACGTCTGTTTACCTCTGAGAGGGGCAAGATAATTCCCCGCAGGATTTCCGGAAATTGTGCCAGGCACCAGAGGAAGCTTACAAATGCAATCAAGAGAGCAAGGAATATTGCGCTTTTGCCTTTTACTACTACAGCAACTAACCGTTAGGATTGTCCCTTTAACGAAGGTGTCCTGGACTAATAATTGCCAATATAAGTGTCTGAAAATCACTGAAAATCAGCATCCTTCATCAAAGCACAAAAGTAGTTGACACTTTTTATTGTCATTTCGAGGAGTGAAACGACGAGAAATCTTATGACCAAACGTTTAAAGATTTCTCGCTTCACTCGAAATGACAAAAAGTGTAAACCGGAAAATGAAGGATGCTTGAAAATCTATAGCAAGGTCAAGGAAGATGATGATTTTAACCGGAGGAATACACCACGTATTTTGAGGGTTGAGAAAACGGAGACTGCCGGATTAAGAATGGGAGGCTAAACATGGAGGTTGTCTTACTAGAAGAAGTTGTAGATCTCGGTGTGCCCGGGGATGTTATTAAAGTTGCTAATGGCTATGGTAGAAACTATTTGATCCCCAAAAAGAAGGCTATGGAAGCGACTTCTAAGAATATAAAGTTATCGAAGCACCACAAAAGCTTAACTGAAAGCAAGGTCGACAAAGCCAGAAAAGATGCCGAGAGGCTTGCGGAAAAGTTAAGCAGTTTTTCGTGTACTGTTTCAAAACAAGTTGGAGAGGAAGAAAAGCTCTTTGGTTCAGTAACAAACATGGATATTGAAGAAAGCTTAAAGAGGGAAGGTGTTGAGATTGACAGAAAGAAGATCATGTTGGATGAACCGATTAAAAAGCTGGGTGTCTATACGGTGCCAGTGAAACTACATCCAGAGGTTAAAGCCAATCTGAAGGTTTGGGTTGTCAAAGCCTGACGGTAACATCCCGGTGTCGGGATCGAGGCTTGCCTTGGAGTCGGAAAAATGAAAGATAAAAATGTTTTACCCCTCAGACTTCCCCCTCAGAATATTGAAGCTGAACAATCCATACTAGGTGGCATACTTCTCGAAAATGACTCCATAAATAAAGTTTTGGAGGTGTTAAATAGAGAAGACTTCTACCACACTTCCCATCGTAAAGTATTTCTTTCTATGCTCGAACTCTATGAAAAGAATGAGCCGATCGATCTCGTAACCCTCATAGACATCTTGAAAAATAATAACCAGTTAGAAGAAGTAGGGGGGGGCTCATATTTGACATCCCTCGTTGACAGTGTTCCCACAGCGGCCAATATATCTTACTATGCAAAGATCGTAAAAGAGAAGTCAATCCTTAGAACGCTAATCAATACAGCTTCTGATATTGCATCCATGAGTTACGAAAATACCGGTAATATTGATGCTGTATTGGACCAGGCAGAAAGGGCAATATTTCAAATATCGGAAAACAAAATAAAACCTTCGTTCTATCCGATAAAAGAAATGGTCAAGCACAGCTTCAAAGCGATTGAACGACTCTATGAGAGAAAGGAGTTGATAACTGGAGTACCTACTGGGTTCGAAGGGATAGACAGACTTACTTCCGGCCTTCAACCTTCAGATTTAATTATCGTGGCTGGCCGTCCCAGTATGGGAAAGACCAGTTTAGCCTTGAATATTGCTCGGCATGCGACTATCAGAACCAATGTGACGGTTGGTATCTTCTCCCTGGAGATGTCCAAGGAACAGATCTCTATGCGAATGCTGTGTTCAGAAGCAAAGGTTGATGTCCAAAAATTGCGAAGCGGATTTCTAAATGAAGACGATTGGCCAAAGCTCACACGAGCAGCAGGGATCATCTCTGAATGTCCCCTGTTTGTTGATGACACCCCGGCCCTGTCTATCTTGGAAATGAGAGCTAAGTCGAGAAGGTTGATGAGCGAACATGGACTGGGATTGATAATCGTCGATTATCTGCAGTTGATGCGCGGAAATACTAATGGTGAACGAAGGGAGCAGGAAATATCTGAGATTTCCAGATCCTTGAAGGCGCTCGCCAAAGAGTTGAACATACCTGTAATGGCACTTTCCCAACTCAACCGAAAGGTTGAGGATCGTCATGACAGAAGACCTCAACTTGCCGATCTACGAGAATCAGGCGCTATTGAACAGGATGCTGATGTGATTGCTTTTATCTATCGTGATGAGGTATATAATAAGTCAGAAGATAACGATAACAAAGGAACTGCAGAGATCATCATCGGTAAACAGAGAAACGGACCTGTCGGGGTAGTGAATTTGATATTTTTGGAGAAGTGCTCAACCTTTGAAAATCCAGCCCCATACCCTTCCCCCTCCACCCTATAACGTTTCTGCCTGTTATTATGCTTTCTTTGGTGCTGGTTCTATAGGTTTTCATATCAGAAATTTTGAAACTCATTTGAATTATACCTTTAAGCCATTGTCAGGGGGACTATTCGTTTACTTCTTATGAACTACTTTGTCATAAGGTATTCCTTCTTCGTGTAATAGTGGCTTATCTGTAGATAGGGGTTTGCGACAAGGCTTTACGTATAATAAGTAACCGAATAGCCCCCCCCGACAATTTGCAGCTCATAATTGAGTTTCAAAATTTCTGATATATTAAATTCAATGTACTATAATTGTAAATATTCGGTTAACCCATATCGGAATGCTGTAATTTCAGTATGTTACGGTACATTTTAAGCAAAGGCCTCAAAATCAATCTTCATAATTTCATCATAAAAACGGCTTGTTACCTTCATGGGGGATGGGTTAACCGAATATTTACCTATAATTTACTGAAAAACTAATAAAAGCCACCGGTTGGTATGGGCAGAGAAGAAAGGCCTTTTCAAATGTTAGATTTTACTGAGTATAAAAAGCATCTATCAGATAGGGTATTTCAAATATTGTCTTTTGCTATAGAGGAGGCCAAAAAGAGAAAGCATTACTATTTGGGCAGTGAGCACATTTTTTTTGCCTTTATTAAGGTAGAAGATGAATTCTTCAATGAGATCATCTCTGAACTAAACCTTGACCGCCAGGGTGTTATTCGTTTTCTCGATGAGCACCTCAGTCTTCCTAAACAACATCTAGGTGTGGGGTTAGTGGTCCCCTCTGCGACAAAGAACATTCTCAAAATTGCCTGGAATGAGGCTCAGCGCTTCGGCCATGACACCATCGAACCTTTAGACATATTTTCAGCTATCTTCCAAGAAAACCAAGGAGCTCCGGTCAAGATGTTTAAGGAGATGGGTATCGAGCCGGATGTCGTACTGCGGCTAATTACTATTAAGGCGAAGGGCCTCGGGAAGAAGGATGAGGAGTTGAAGAAGAAATTTGAGCTTCCCCCTCATCTTAAATACTTTGGGGTCAACCTGAACAAATTGGCCCGGTCAGGAAAGCTTCCATTTATTTATGGAAGAGAAAAAGAGTTTAACCAGATAATAGAAATTCTCTGTCACCGAGAAAGGGCGAACTCGGTTATGGTCGTTGGGGAGCCCGGTGTGGGCAAGACAGCAATTATTGAAGGGTTGGCAATGAAGCTTGAATTCGAACCTCAATCCATACCGTCACGTTTGAAAAGCAATCAGATTGTAAATCTGCAGATGAATTCATTGGTAGCCGGGACAGTCTTCAGGGGAATGTTTGAAGACAGGATGGAGAAGGTCATCAGGGAGCTTAAGGATCGGAAAAACTTGATATTATTTATCGATGAAGCTCATAGTATAATTGGCGCCGGCTCAGCCATGGGGGTACCCAGTGATGCGGCTAATATATTGAAGTCAACCCTGGCCAGGGGGGAGATACAAGTGATAGGGGCAACAACCGAGGAAGAGTATAGGACCTATATTCAAGAAGATGAAGCGCTAGCTCGCCGTTTTCGCGTGGTTCATATTTGTGAACCTTCTGTTGATGAAGCAAGAGAAATCTTATATGGAACACGATCAAGGATGGAAAGACTTTACTCGGTGAATATCACTGACGAGGCCATTGAGACTTCTTTAATTATGTCCCAAAGACATATGCAGGCGGTTAGAATGCCGGACAAACCCATTTCATGGATTAACACCGCATCAGTGAAAGTAGAGATAGAAGGATCCAGGAGGGAGGTTTTGGCTGGGGATATAATTAAGGTGGTTTCTCAAGAAGCCAGGATCCCCATTGATATGGTATCAAGGGATACGGTAGAAAGGTTTAAAAAAATAGAACCCGCTTTATCCAAGAGGGTTGTCGGTCAACTGGAAGCCATTTCATCCGTAGCCAGGCATCTAAGGCTAAATAAAGGCCCCTTAAAAGAAAATTTTTTTAAGCCCGATGGGGTTCTACTTTTTCTCGGTCCAACCGGTGTAGGTAAGACCGAATTGGCAAAGGCGTTGGCTGATTTTCTATTCGGAGATGAGAAGAAGATGGTTCGTCTCGACATGTCAGAATATAAGGACTCTACGATCTCAATAGACAAGTTGATAGGTATGCCCCGGGGTATTGTCGGTTCGGAGAGAGGGGGGGTACTCTCCAATCAGGTTAGGGATAACCCTTATACCGTGGTTCTTTTGGATGAGATGGAGAAAGCAAGTCATTATGTTTTGAACCTCTTTCTTCAGGTCTTTGACGAGGGCTGGTTGACAGATGGAAGGGGGAAAAGAGTATATTTCAGTGATACGGTGATTATTATGACTTCAAACCTCGGCTCTGATGAGTTTAAACGTTTTATTGAACCGATGGGCTTTCTTGATGACGAACATAAGCAAGACTCTATAAAAAAAGCGATACTGAGAGAGGTGGAGAACACTTTCCCCCCGGAGTTTATCAATCGTATTGATGACATCATCGTCTTCTCTCCTCTTTCCAGGGGTGATGTAAGAAGGATAGCAACAATGTACCTAGGGAAGATAGAAGAGACTCTAAATGACCATAATAAAGGGATAGAGGTGACTGATGCGGCATTGGATTACCTCGTGGGGGCTGGTTTTAGTTCGAAATACGGCGCACGATTTTTAAAGAGAACCATAGATGAAAAAGTTAAGATACCCATTACCCTTCATTGGAAAGAGGGATCGCAGTTCGTAGTGGATGTTGACAGTGGAGATATAGTGGTTAACGCCCATTCATAAATAATCATAAATTTACTTTATAGCTTTGATGAAGGTTGCCAAAAGAGGTGGTAATTATGACCAAAGAACCCAGAGATGCAGAATTTAAGGTTACTGATAGAAGGCATCATACGGAGATAGATACTAACGATGAAAAGAAAGAAAAGGAAGAGAGCCCCATAAAGGAAAAAGAAGAAACCCGGAAGGAAGAACAGATCCCATTGCCGGAGATGAACTTTTCGACTTTTATCTTTTCTCTTAATTCTTCCGCTCTGTTTTATCTTGGAGAGATACCTGACCCTACAACCAACAAGAAAGAAAAGAATCTACCTATAGCCAAACAGACTATAGATATTATTTCTATGTTAAAGGAGAAAGCGAAAGGCAATCTAACGAAGGAGGAAGAAATTTTAATCAACAACATACTTTACGATTTAAGGATGCGATACGTTGAAAAGGAGAAAAAGGGTTAAACATCATGGACTCCTTGAGGTTAATGTCACCAGCAAAGGTAAATCTTAGGCTTGAGGTCTTAGGTAGAAGGAACGACGGATATCACGAGCTAAGAACAATAATGCAACGTATAAACCTCTGCGACGAACTGGAAATCTCGTTGAGTAAGGGAGGGCTTGATGTCGTGTCTGAAGGTGAAGAGATACCGCAGGGATTTGAAAACATAGCATACCGAGCAGCCAAGAGCATTCTGGATAGGTTTAAAGTTGATGTAGGGATACGGATCTTCATAAGAAAGACGATCCCTGTTGCATCCGGGTTGGGGGGGGGAAGCAGCAATGCGGCAACGACATTAATGGGATTGAATACACTCTTAGAGCTTAGTCTAACAAAGGGAGAACTCTTTAGAATGGGGACGAGACTTGGAGCAGATGTTCCTTTTTTCGTCTTTGAGAAACCTGCTTTAGCCACTGGGATCGGTAATAGGTTAAAGGAGATTGACCTTCCTTCTCCCATATGGATTGTGTTGGTTAACCCCGGCATAAAGGTTTCAACCGCCTGGGTGTACAAAAAATTAAATGCAGGGTTGACAAAAAAAAGAAATAATTATAGTATGGTGCCGCCTATGGCATGTATTTCTGATGTCGCCGATTTTTTGCACAATGACTTGGAGACCGTAACTATAGAGAGATACCCAGAGGTGCAAAAAATCAAGGAATGTCTCATCGACGAAGGCGCCACAGGAGCTCTGATGTCAGGGAGTGGACCAACTGTATTCGGTGTTTTCTCGAACAAAGAACTGGCTGATAAGGCCTTTCATCGATTAAGCCGTAAGTGTCATGATCACACTGTATTTTTATCTTCAAGCTTCGAAAACAAAAACCAAGGAGGGGTAAATGGAAGTAACAGAAGTTAGGGTCTTCCCTGTTGACGAAGATAAACTGAGGGCCTATGTAACAATTACCTTTGATGATTGCTTTGTGGTCCGCGACCTGAAGGTAATTAATGGAAATAACGGTTTATTCGTGGCAATGCCCAGTAAGAGAAGAAAAGACGGTACCTTTAAGGATACGGCTCATCCATTAAATAATCAAACTAGAGAGGTTATTGAATTAAAGGTTTTAGAAGAGTATAGAAAGGAGACCGAAGAGGCTGCATCCATCAACATTTGAATTTAGAAAAGACAACTTGGCTAGGAAAACACAGGAAAAATAGAGGGTGGCAAGATGAGTGACGTATAGTCACCGAACCCAGGGGATATTCGGTCCATTTCTTGGGGCGTAGACAAGTGGTAAGTCACAGGATTTTGGTTCCTGCATTCGGAGGTTCGAATCCTCCCGCCCCAGTTCACTATTTATCTCCCCTCCTTTCCATGCATTCCTCCAAGAGGCCTCTTTGTAACTATATGAGCGACAGAGTTAAATGAATAGTGTCTGTTCAGAAATGAGATAGTTACTGTAAGGTCAAGGAAGACGAAAATTTTAACCGTAGGAATAAATAGAGTACGTAAGGGCACATTGCAATGTGCCCTTATATCTAAGTCTGACCTGTCTGCGTGCTACGCACAGGCAGGCGCAGAGATTGCGGAAAATAGTCATTTATGAATGGGCGCTAAATAGGAAGAGAAGATTTTGTTATGTTAAGCAAGTTGAGGTTATTTTCTGGAAATTCAAACATTGAATTAGCTATAAAAGTCTGCCAATACCTTGATGTTCCTTTGGGCAAGGCCAAGGTCAAGAAATTCAGTGATGGGGAGATAGCGGTGGATATTGACGAGAGTGTTAGAGGGATGGATGTCTTTGTTCTCCAATCCACATGTACGCCGGTCAATACTAACCTTATGGAACTCCTTATAATGATAGATGCTCTTAAGAGGGCTTCTGCCCACAGAATAACAGCTGTCATGCCATACTATGGATACGCCAGACAGGACAGAAAGGTATCCCCAAGGGCGCCTATAACAGCAAAGTTGGTGGCCGACATCATTACAGCAGCTGGAGCGGACAGGGTTCTTACCATGGATCTTCATGCGGGTCAAATTCAGGCTTTCTTTAATATTCCTGTTGATCACCTGTATGCTACACCTGTAATGTTAGAATATATAAAGGAGAGCTTTAAAAACGATCTGATTGTGGTTTCTCCTGATGCCGGGGGTGTGGAGAGGGCTAGAGCCTTTGCCAAAAGACTGAATTCTTCGCTGGCCATTATCGATAAACGAAGGGTTGACATAAATGTGGCTAGGGTCATGAATATTATAGGCGAAGTTGAGGGCAAAAAGGTTCTCATCCTGGATGATATGGTCGATACCGCCGGCACCCTTACCGAAGCGGCTGGTGCCTTGTCTAATAAAGGGGCGATTAAAATCTATGCTTGCTGTACCCATCCTGTGCTATCTGGTAAAGCCCTCGACAGGATCGAAAACTCGGCTATATCCGAATTCGTTGTTACTGACACCATCCCCTTGAGCGAAGAAGGTATGTCCTGCGGGAAGATAAAGGTACTTTCCATATCAGGACTTTTAGGGGAGGCTGTAAAAAGCATTCATGAAGAAGGTTCGGTCAGTAGGTTATTTGTCTAAAGGCCATTTTTATTTTGGTAGAAGTGATTCTAGGAGGGAAGAGTGAAACAGGTGAGTTTAACAGCAAGGGTTCGTGATGCATGTGGTAAAGGGGCTGCTAGAGCGCTTCGAAGGGCAGGATCGGTTCCAGCCGTTCTTTACGGCCGCAAGACAGAACCAACCTGGATAAGTGTGAGTAAGATTAACTTGAGTAAAGTGCTAAGCTCAGGTACGAAGGGAGGAAACCTAATCGATTTAAGAATCGAGGGAAATGGACAGACACAAAACAGGATGGTAATGTTAAAAGAATTACAGTCCCATCCTGTTAAAGGAGACTATCTCCATGTCGATTTTTACGAAATATCCATGGATGAACATATTGTACTGCCTGTTCCAATTCGCCTAGTTGGAAAGGCCAAAGGGGTCAACGCAGGGGGAATCCTGCGACAGATTAAGAGGGATGTTGAGGTTAAGGCTTTGCCTTCTGCTATCCCAAGCCACATCGAGATCGATGTCAGTGATTTGGAGATCGGTAATTCGATCCACCTTAGTCATATAGAATTGACAGAAGGGGTTGAGATATTAGAAGATTCTGCCCTCACTGTAGTGACTGTTTTAAAGCCAACCGTCACGACGGAAGAAGGAGAGCACGTAGAGGAAGAGGAAGAGGATTTGTCCGTTGAAGAGGACAAAGAATAAAGCGGATGTATAGATTTTCAGATATTAAATTTCACAAGGCCAGAGGGAGGAAACCGAGTAAGTCGTACATTGTAGTACGTCGTCGAGGGTTCCGACCGATAACGCAGTGAAATTTAATATATGGAAATCTATAACTTATTTTCTCAAAAAGTCCGGGAGCACTCCGTAGGTATTAAGAAGTTATCCATATACAGAAATTTTGAAACTCTTTTGAATTATGCCTTTAAGCCATTGAATCAAAAGAGTGTAACCAAAATAGAACAAATTAATAAAAGTCACAGCTAATACAATAAAAGAATTTTTACCACGAAGGACACGAAGTTTTAATAAAAATATATAATTCTGAAATCTTCGTATACTTCGTGCTCTTCGTGGTAAAAAAAAGATATGCTTTATTTTGGTTACACTCGAATCAAAAACAGTTTTAGGGTTCTTCATGAAAATGGTAATTGGGCTTGGGAACCCCAGTAACTATTACAGACTGACAAGACACAACATCGGCTTTCTGATAGTTGAAAAGATGGCCCAAGACCATAATCTTCAGTTTTCCCAGAAAAGGTTTCATTCCAAGGTCGCCGATGGGATTATTGCTGGTGAGAGAGTAATTCTTGCAAAACCTTTGACTTATATGAATCTCTGTGGTGACGCAGCGAAAAGATTGGCGACCCATTTTGAGGCAGACACCAAAGCGCTAATAGTTGTACATGATGATTTGGATATGGAATTTGGGAGAATTAAAATAAAAAAGAAAGGAGGACATGGTGGGCACAATGGTGTTAGATCGATCATCAGCACCTTAGGAACCGGGGATTTCATTCGGTTAAAAGTGGGAATTGGTCGGCCAAACAACCATCAAGGTGTTGAAGACTATGTGCTTAGTTCCTTTGACTCAATGCAGCTGGCTTTCATGCCCGACTTGATCCATCTGGCGGTAAAGGCATTGACCTCAATTATCACACAAGATCTGTGTTCAGCGATGAACGAGTTCAATGGTCAGAGCTGTGAGATGGCAAAAATACCCTTAACGTAAATAGTGCCCATCCAGAAATGAGATAGTTTTTGTAAGGTTAATAGAAGATGAAGGGTCTTAGAAAAGGGGGTGACAAGGGGAAAAAAGGTGAGTGACAATCATAGTAGATTGGGAGATGCTTTGTTTGAGGGTTCGAGCTGATCAACCTGCTGAAAGAGTAAAAACTTTTGTTAGAGAGGGAGCCGTTTCAACCGTGAACCATGCAGACCGATGGTCAATGTTGTTGACTTAAGCAAATATCGTTTTGAACTGCAGAATTTCGAACAAGAAATAATGAATATCGAAGTATTAAAAGGTTCTAATAAACTTCACAATTCGAACATTCCTTGTCAATAATCGATTTTCTAATAACAAATGCGATTTCCCTTAAGTCAAAAGTATTTAGGCCGGGGGTAGGGTTAAGGAGGTTTCCTTACTTTAACTGAAAAGGAGGATAAGGAAACGATGGTAGGTGAAGGACTGATTTATTGGGTTCCGATTTTCGGTTTAATAGCTTTGTTTTTCGCATTATACAAGGCAAGTTGGGTTAATAAACAGGATCCAGGCACAAAGAAAATGGTAGAGATTTCCGGACATGTGAAAGAGGGCGCTATGGCCTTTCTCATGCGGGAATATAAGGTTATAATAGTTTTTGTTATCTGTGTGGCGGTCTTGTTGGCCCTGGCAAATGCTAAGGAAAGTACGGTGGAGGGGGTTTATAGAAACCCATTGATAGCCCTCTCTTTTATTGTTGGAGCTTTTTGTTCGGGCCTTTCCGGCTATTTTGGGATGCGCGTGGCAACTTCAGCCAACTGCAGGACTACAAATGCCGCTCGGAATAGCCTTAACGAGGCCCTGATTGTTGCTTTTTCCGGTGGCACGGTTATGGGTATGTGTGTTGTCGGACTGGGTATCTTAGGCTTAGGTACCCTCCTTATTATCTATAAGAGCTTGGGGGTAATTGGGAATGAAGCAGCGGATCTGCCTAACGTAATAACTGTAATTACAGGGTTCTCTCTAGGCGCGTCCTCTATCGCCTTATTCGCAAGGGTCGGTGGAGGCATATACACTAAAGCCGCTGATGTTGGTGCAGATCTTGTGGGAAAAGTAGAGGCTGGAATCCCTGAAGATGACCCCCGCAACCCTGCTACTATTGCTGACAACGTAGGTGACAACGTAGGTGACGTAGCTGGTATGGGCGCCGACCTTTTTGAGTCTTATGTAGGTTCGATTGTCGGTGCAATGGTCTTGGGAGCTACAGCGATAGGCTTCAGTAATTGTTCTTTCAATATGATCATCCTCCCGCTGCTGTTGGCAGGGGCGGGCATACTGGTCTCCATTTTGGGTACATTTTTCGTTCGTGTGAAAGAGGGTGGAAGCCCCCAAACCGCATTGAATATCGGAACCTTTGGAGCCAGCATATTAATGGTGATCGTCACTTTTTTTGTGTGTCGACAATTAGTTCCTCAAGAGGTTGCAATGGCCGGCACTGACGGAATTTCAGGTCTTGACCTATTTTTGGCTACTATCGGCGGCCTTGCTGCAGGGATAGCCGTAGGGCTTACCACGGAGTACTACACTTCAAAAGACAAAAAGCCTGTTTACGGTATAGCTTCTGACTCTCAGACCGGCCCTGCAACAAACATAATCGCCGGGTTGGCGGTGGGTATGCGCTCTACTGCACTACCCGTTATATGGATCTGCATTGCGATTTGGGTTGCTCATAACTTTGCCGGGCTTTATGGTATCGCTATCGCCGCTCTTGGTATGCTCTCCACTACCGGAATTCAGTTGGCAGTGGATGCATACGGTCCTATCGCCGACAATGCCGGAGGGCTGGCTGAGATGGCCGGGCTTCCCCCTGAGGTAAGAGAACGTACGGACAACCTTGATGCAGTGGGTAATACTACTGCAGCCATCGGTAAAGGGTTCGCTATCGGTTCCGCAGCTTTGACTGCCCTCGCCCTTTTTGCTGCATACAGAACACAGGCAGGGGTTGATAAATTGGATTTAACAGAGCCAAGGATCATGATCGGCCTATTTATCGGTGCCATGTTGCCTTTTGTGTTTTCCTCAATGGCAATTAAAGCCGTTGGCGAAGCAGCCTATGCCATGATAGAAGAAGTGAGGCGGCAATTCAGAGAGATCAAGGGACTTCTTGAAGGAACGGCCGATGCCGAATACGCTAAGTGTGTTGATATTTCCACTGCCGCAGCAATTAAGAAGATGGTCGTACCAAGCTTAATGGCCATTATCGTTCCTGTGATTTTTGGCTTTGTAGACAAGTATGCATTGGGTGGATTGCTAGCCGGGGTTACTGTATCGGGTGTTTGTATGGCCATCTTTCAGTCTAATGCCGGCGGGGCATGGGATAATGCCAAGAAATATATTGAGGAAGGAAATTTTGGTGGAAAAGGGTCGGAACCTCATAAAGCAGCTGTTACCGGGGACACTGTGGGTGATCCTTGTAAAGATACAAGCGGTCCGTCTCTCAATATACTTATTAAGCTCATGTCGGTTGTAGCCCTCGTTATTGCTCCGTTAATTGTATAGAGGGAGGGCTTAAGCCCGTTTGGAAAGGAAGATATTTTTTCCTTATTTAGAAGAGTCCAACTTTCCTTTTTGTCGGGATAGTTGGACTTTCTATTTTTGACTCGATTTATAGTTGATAGTAGAGGAGTTTAAGTTGGGTTTTACCTGCGGGATAGTTGGCCTTCCAAATGTGGGAAAGTCCACAATATTCAATGCTTTAACGTCTGGTAGAGTTGAAGCTTCTAATTATCCATTTTGTACTATCAACCCAAATTTAGGTATTGTTAAAGTACCGGACAAACGCCTAGAAAGAATAGCCGAGATAATATCCCCACCAAAAACAACATATACTACACTGGAATTTTTGGATATAGCAGGTTTAGTAAAAGGAGCAAGCCAGGGGGAGGGTTTGGGCAACCAGTTTTTAGGACATATTCGAAATGTGGATGTTGTTGCCCATGTTGTCCGTTGTTTTGAAAACCCAGATGTTTCCCACGTGGACGGATCTGTGAATCCAAAACGAGATATAGATATTGTAAACACCGAATTGATACTGGCCGACCTCGATACTGTTGATAGCAGGCTGGCTAAAATCGAAAGGCTTTTAAAGACAGGGGACAAAAAGATAGCGCTTGCCTTAGAAACCTATAAAAAGGTTAGAAGTGGATTGGACAGCGGGAAACCTGCTAGGGTTTTAGGGCTTAAAGAGTATGAAAAGGACCTACTAAAGGATTTGAACCTCCTAACCATTAAACCTGTCTTTTATGTGGCCAATGTGGATGAAGAAAGGGTATCCCATAACGTCTGGACAGTATCCATAGGAGGAGAGATGGCCATTGGAGAGTGTGCAGATGTAGTTGTCATATGCGGAGATATAGAGTCGGAGATAGCGGAACTGGAAGAGGAAGAAAGGGGAATCTTTCTAAAAGAACTTGGGCTTGAGCGATCTGGTTTGGAAAGATTGACAGAGGTTGGATATAATATTTTAAACTTAATAACCTTTTATACAACCGTAGGCTCTGAACTGAGGGCATGGACAATACCTAAAGGGACAAAAGCTCAGAGCGCAGCCGGGAAGATACATTCTGATATTGAAAAAGGGTTTATCAAGGCTGAGGTTCTTGGATATAAGGATTTCTTAGAGGCAGGATCATTAAGCGCGGGAAGAGAAAGGGGGCTTACCCATATAGAAGGGAAAGGATACGCTGTCCGGGATGGGGATATCATCCACTTCAGATTTTAGACACTCTTCAGCTTCACTACCTATAGATTTTCAGATATTAAATTTCACAAGGCCAGAGGGAGGAATCAGAGTAAGTCGTACATTGAGTACGTCGTCGAGGATTCCGACCGATAACGCCGTGAAATTAAATATATGGAAATCTATAGTGTCCATCCATAAATGAGATAGTTTCTGCAAGGTCAAGGAAGACGAAGATTTTAACCGCAGGTATACATTATCAGTTCTTCCTCTAAACGCACAGCTTGAAGGATCAAGACAGATTTAAATGCGGCTTAACGCAGGGTATTTGATTACTAGTATTTGATAAACAATAACCCCAAAGATACCCCCAGACAAATCAAATAAGACATCCAACACCTCGGCGGTTCTTGCCGCCACATAATGTTGATGCAATTCATCTGCTGCCCCGTAGAGTCCTGTCAAAAGGATACTTACTGCCACTATACATTTTTGGCCATCCTTAAACCTTGAATTCCGAAACCCCCTTATGAACAACAAGCCAAGTAATGCGTAGCCTGCGAAATGAATCAGTTTGTCGACATATGGAAGTTCCGGGATCTCTTTGAATGCAGGATAGGAAGATTGTAAAAAAATTATAGAGCAGTATAAGATTACCGGAAACCAGTAGTACAGAAAAGAATAAGTTTCTTTTTTAATCATACCGAAAGTTAGTTACAAACGCATCCTTCTTTAGGGACAGGGCCGAGGGTTAGTACCGATAACGCGCCTTGAAGTGTTAGATGATCTTTTTTTCTCTCATCTCTGTAATATCCTTCTCTTTATACCCCATACCTATTAATATCTCTTCTGTGTGTTGGCCTAAGCCTGGGGTTGGAGTCCTTATTTCAGCCGGTGTTTCAGAAAACTTAAAAGGGAATCCAACAGTAGTGACCTTGCCTTCTATGGGATGCTCCATCTCTTTTATCATCTCTCGATGCTGAACATGGGGGTCGGCAATCATATCTTCCACATCGTTTATCGGCGCATAACAAACATCTTGGCCCTCAAAGATGTCTAACCATTCCTTCCTAGTCTTCGTGAGAAAAACCTTCTGAATTTCTTCCATTGCTGTCTTGTGTCTTTCTCCAGTAGCGTACTGATATTCCTTCAAGTCCTCCCGGCCGATAAGTTTCAAGAGGTTAATCCAGAATTTATCCTCGATGTTGCCCTGAGAAATAAACTTTCCATCCTTTGTTTTAAACACGTTATAACAGGGATTTTCTCCTGTAATACCAAGGAGCTCTGAACTTGGATACTGCTTGGAGGCAATATAGTTGGCAATATTAGCCATATTGTAAGACACCATGCAATCTGTCATGGACATGTCTATGTATTGTCCCTTCCCGGTTCTGTCTCGTGATATAATACCTGCTAATATAGAAAAAGCTGAAAATATCCCTATGCTCATATCCGCAATAGGGATACCAGGGAGCACGGGCTCTCCTGTGTGGCGTCCTGTGGCTTCAAGGATACCCGCAATGCTAATATAGTTCATGTCATGCCCTGGCCTGTTTTTATAGGGCCCATCCTGACCATAACCTGTAGCAGAGCAAAAGACTAGCCCCGGATTTATCTCTTTCATGGTCTCATAGTCTACTCCCAGCTTTTTCATTACCCCTGGCCTGAAACTCTCGAAAAGCACGTCATATTCTTTGACCAACCGACGAAGTATCTCCTTGGCCTTTTCCTCCCTGAGGTTTAAGGTCATGCTCTTTTTGTTACGATTGGCCATTAACCATACTGCACCTTCTTCCTTTAACTTTGGGGGCAGCCATCTCATATAATCCCCTACCTTGGGCTCTTCTATCTTAAGTACTTCAGCCCCTAGGTCGGCCAGCATTAAGGTGCAGTAATTAAAAGGTAGTAGCCTGGATAAATCCAGGATCTTTATTCCTTCTAAAGCAGAAGCCATTTCTTATCCCCTCTTCATCTTTGCCCTTTGTTATATAGAAACGAAACGCTCCATGTAACAGTGGAAGTTCGGATTTAAAGGATGCCTCCCTTTCAATATCCTCTATCGGCTCTGTAAAAGGAGAGCTCTGAAAAGAGAACTTTTCAGAGCTCTAACGCAGAAAAACCACCTCTAATAGAACAAATACCGATAACTAATGATCCATGAGGACAGTTGTCTCTTCCTATTTAAAGACCCGCGATGGAGACACTGATCAGATTCATCGCCGGGAAACCACCCATGTTGTGTGTAAGTCCAACTTTGGGATCCTTTACCTGTCTTTCTCCTGCCTTGCCCTGGAGCTGTTTATATATCTCATACATCATCCTCAATCCGGAGGCCCCGATGGGATGGCCGAAGCACTTCAACCCGCCGTCAGACTGACATGGAATCTTTCCGTCAAGGTCAAAGAATCCGTCTCTCACATCATCCCCCGCTTTTCCGCGAGGTGATATCTGCAGGTCCTCGTATGTAACAAGCTCAGTGATGGAAAAGCAATCATGGACCTCAAATAGGCTCAGCTCTTCCCTGGGGTTCTTTATACCAGCCTCTTCAAACGCCCTTGCCCCGCAACGGGTACCTGTCTCAACATAACTCCCATCCCACTTGGTGTACATCATTTCCTCACCTGAACTTATCGCTATCTGGAGGGCCTTGATACGGACAGGATCGGGTCTGAAATTCTTGGCCATATCTGCACGGCATACAATAGCTGCTGCAGCTCCATCACTCACCCCGCAACAGTCAAATAAACCCAGGGGCCATGCGATCGTTGGGGCTTTCAATACCTGTTCTTCCGTAATCTCCCGTCTCAGATGGGCCTTTGGATTCAACATCCCGTTCTTATGGCTTTTGATGGATACCCTTGCCAATATCTTTTTACCCTCTTCCGGATCTATACCATACTTGGAGAAGTATCTTGTGGCCATCATAGCAAAACCACCAGGCGCTGTCATGCCCGGCATGATCAGCCTGTTCTTTGTGCCCATCAAATTGGCCATCTCCGGAAGACCGCCATAACCCGTATCCTTCAGCTTTTCACAACCCAGAGCCAGGCATATATCGTAGGCTCCCGAAGCAACAGCATATGCTGCCCCCCTAAGCGCCTCCGAACCCGTGGCACAGAAATTCTCAACCCTAGTTACAGGCAGGAAAGGCAACTTTAATGCCAGGCTCAGCGGAGTTGCGGCCTTTCCTACGTTTACATCATCAAAACACGACCCATACCAAGCTGCCTGGATCTCCTTTCTGTCGATCCCTGCATCCTCTATACACTCGGTAAATGCCTCTACTATCAAGTCCTCCGAACCCATTTCCCAGCGTTCACCAAATGTGGTACAGCCCATACCAATAATAGCGACTTTGTCTTTTATTCCTTCCGCCATATTCGCCTCCTTTTATTTATTCTTAATGCGTCTCGTGTAATATATTACATTAAAGCCCATTTTAGATCATCAGCCGGATTTCACCTGGGTAATGCTCGTCCCTAGCGATCGGACTGAAATGTAACAAAAATATCCAAACGACTGATGACCATAAGGGTAGCAAAAAACTGGGTCAAATTCTATTCTACAGGCGGTATAGCTTTCCAGAAGTAACCGTGAATTCCGGTCTTCTCATCTACGTATTTCCTGCGGAAACTCATGTCTACCAGCATATCCACTTTAACTTCTTCCAGATCGGCGTCTGTAAGATCAAACCAATACCTACCCCCACCTACGAAATCTACAAAGCCATAAATTGCCGGTGGGTTTACACTGTAGGCAAGCATGTCTGCTGTATAGGTAAAAAGATTTCCCTTCTTGTCAGAGAAACGATAGTGATCCATCTGGTCAACTGCTAAACAATCGGGATTCACGCATATCCTCTGCACTGGGAATTGTGGAGTCCCACAGCTCTTACATTTGGATCCACAAAGCCCGAGTACCTGTTTACGACTCCTCCACAGTTCAGAAAGGGCCGTTGGGGCCATTACTTCCCCTCGAATTCCCTTTTCTATGGGGAGGGTATCCCTAAAGCTGATAAACTTTTCGTAGCTCGTCAAATCTCTTCTAGAAGCCAGATATTTCTTTGTTGCTTTTCTGTTGCCCTTTATCTTTTCGATCTCATCGGTCACTTTAAACAATAAAGCATCGCTGCCATTTCCATAGCTTGCGATGATAATATTGTCACCCGGTTTGGCATCCTCAAGGGCAGCTACTAACAACATGAGTGGATTGCTTGCCCCGGTATAGCCAACGTTGTTCAACATGGGGTCCTGTACCTGAGCCGGATCCAACCCCAATTTTTTACCTATTTTTTTGTGATCACCAGCATAAAGACATGGGTAAGCTACTTTGGATATATCTTTTATGTCCAAGTTGCATTTATTAAGAAGACCGGAAATAGCCTCCTTAATAAAGGATGCATAGCCTACGTCCCGTATAAACCTGTCTTCCCATTGATGATCGAATTTTTCCCCATCTCCTCTCCAATGATCTATGAAATCGTAGGAAACTGAATGCGATCCTTCCAGGGTAGCTATAACCCCGCTATCTCCAATCATCAAAGATGCGGCGCCATCCCCGAAGACCTCCTCCTGGGAACTACCTGGCTTGCCTACTCTGCAATCAGCGGTACATACAATAACGTTGTTTAACGACCCAGCCTTCACTGCATCGAGCGCAGAAAGCAAGGCCGTGGTACCTGCTTTGACTGAAGAGGAGAAGTCTGCTGTCCGTATATCCGATCGTAAATCAATAGCGGTTGCCATTATCTCGGAACATTGCCTCTCTTTATAAGGGGCGGTCGTCGTAGCAAAATAGAGCGCATCCATCTTGCTCCTATCCATATCGGCCAAACAATCTATACCTGCAGCCACCGCCATTGTGACACTGTCTTCATCATAATTGGCCACTGCCTTTTCACCACCCATAAAGGTTGCCGGGTTCAACCACCCCATGGCCTTATAAATCAATCCACGATTTATCCGGTACTTCGGAATATATGCACCGTATGAGGTTATACCTGCCATATTGAAATCCTCCTTTTTATATCTAATTAATCCAGGAAATCCTCAAACCAAAAGAAATTTATCAACTCTAACTCGATCGTCACAAGTCATGAAACCAGGAAAGAGCACCACCTCCTTTACAGCAAACCCTGTTCTTTACCAGAACTCGACCTGGCCGACTGTTTCGTTTTCTTGAATCATTCTAAAGATCTCGGCTCTAGAGTCTTTGTCCACTATGGTTTCCACCTCAGACACTGACCTGCCATCTTCATCTGTCTCAGTTTTCCATCCCACCACGTATCCTGGTATCAGGGCAAATCTGCAACCGCCGGCCCCACAGCATGAATTATCTATTGCACCGAAGCCTACTATATATAAAACTTCTCTTTTATTATAATAGAGTCTTTTTTCTTCTTCAAACAAATAATATCCAGCTATGGATCGAATTTCCTCGTTGAGTCCTTCGTGGGTATATCTCTCTATCACTTCCTTTACCCCTGGATTCAGAAAATATTCTAGCTTGGATGGCCTTATATCTCATAAAAGCTAAACAGTAGTAGTGGCTCTAAAATCTGTTTATAAGTTTATAAAATAAGACAGCCTGTCCTGAGGGTGGGATGTCGTCTGGTTTGACAAACCTAGATTGCCACACCACCACTACAGATAACCAGTTCACCAGTTACATAATCGGCTAGAGGTGACGCCAGGAAAAGCACCGGCCCGGCCGCTTCCTCTGGAGTTCCTGCCCTGCCAAGGGGGGCCATGGCCTTAACGGAATCGAGCATCATCTTGGGAACCCCTACGGCTATTTCCTTGTCTTCAACCTTGATGGTCGTGCCCTCGGCTTTGTCGCCGGTCAGTCTGGTCTCTATGAAACCATAAGCAACAACATTTACGTTTATATTAAAACGTCCCCACTCTTTGGCCATTGACTTGGTGATCCCAATAAGTGCTGCCTTGCCTGCTGAATAGTTTATTTGGCCGGCGTTTCCATAAACACCTGCAATGGATGTGATGTTAACTATCTTACGATGGACCCTTTTGCCCTCCTTTATCTCCTTTTTCGCTACTTCTCTCATGTAAGGGGTAGCAGCCCTTATGATACGGAAAGGAGCCGTGGCATGGACATCCACCATTGCGTACCACTGTTCATCGGTCATCTTTTGGACAACTGCATCCCACGTGTAACCTGCGTTGTTAACTAAGATATCAAGCTTGCCCAATTCCTTAATAGTCGTGTTCATCAATTTGTCAGGAAAGTCCTTATCGGTAACACTACCAGCACATGCCACAGCTTTTACACCCATGCCTCTTATCTCTTTAGCTGTTTCCTCAGCAGGTTCACGGTCCAGATCGTTTATTACAACAGATGCGCCTTCTTTTGCGAAGAGAGTGGCTATCGCCTTACCTATACCACGTCCGGATCCCGTAATGATTGCAACCTTATCTTCCAAAAGTGCCATTTCATTCCTCCTCCAAGAGATTGAACTAAAGTATTATCATTTTGATGACAGAGCTGCTGTTGCATTGCCGAGGACAACCTTTTCACCCCTTTGATTTTCGGTAATGAAATCAATGTCTATGCACTTATCCCCATCTTTTTCATATTTCTTACTTATGGACCCCGTAACCGTGAGCACATCCTTCGGCAGAGTGACCGCCCTGAAGGAGACCCCAAATTTTTTTAAAGCCTTGTGTCCCAACCAATTCGTAAGAGCACGACCGCTGAGAGCCATGCTGAGCATACCGTGTCCGATTACACCGCCATAACCAACCATTTCTCCAAAGGCATGAACAGTATGAAGTGGATTAAAATCACCAGACGCGCCTGCGTATTTAACAAACTGTAGCTCACTGAGGGGTTCTGTTGCGAACTCCGGAATCTTGTCTCCCTCATTGACATCTTCAAAGAATATCTCTTTTCCTGCCATTTTTTCACCTCTCTTCTTTTTTTTCTATCTCTGTATCAATGTACTTGTATCTACCAAAACCTTTTTCCCATTTTGATTAGTATAGGTCGTCTCCATAACGACAAAGTCCATTGTCCCGCCCTTACCGGTCTTTTCGAAAACATCGGCGATCCTAACCTTTCCTGTGACAACATCGCCCGCCTTAAGGGTCTCAAAATATTCATATTGCTGCCCACCGTGAAGGATCTTTGCCAGGTCGAGCTTCAGGTCATCTAATAGCTTGGTCATCAGACCCCCGAAATTAGAAAAGACCGTCGGGAATGAGGGAGGAAGGGCCAGCCCTTCAAAACCTTCTTCCTTAGCTGCCTTTTCGTCTAAAAAAACAGGGCTCTCATCTCCTATTGCCGTGGCAAACTCCCTTATCTTACCCTTCTCAACCGCAAAAGTGAACTCCGGATACTCCTTGCCAATTACGCCCTTGTCTATCATAAAAAGTCACCTCCTCCTCAAATTTAGGTTTTCTTAGTGTCTGAAAACCATGTCTCGCTATAAGTTTTATGCAGGGCAATTCTAACCTTCACCTAAATCGACACTGCATAAGTATACAAACACAACAACTGGTAACATAAATATTTTTTCAAATCAAGAAAAAAATTGCCGCGCTTATTTTCCCCATTTTTCCCTGTACTTCTCTTTAACATCGGGGTTAAGCAAGCCAACCGGCCATTCACCCTTGAAAACGCGAATGATCTCTATCGCTGGACGTTGCGTTAGTTCCATAAATGCCGGTATCGAGAAATGGGCGGAATGGGCGGTAAGTATATAGTTGTCAAGCGTCAGCAAAGGATCGTCAGGTCTGATCGGTTCCGGCTCGCTGACGTCCGCTGCGGCTCCTGCTATTATGCCGTCTTTAAGCGCTGTATACAAGGCCTGTCCATCAACAATACCACCGCGGGCAGTATTGATAATGTGCGCAGATGGCTTCATCTTCTTGAGTTCCTCCAGTCCAAGCATAGACTGAGTTTCCGAGGTAAGTGCGCTATGAAGGGATAGGATGTCCGATTCCTTGAGCAGTTGATCTAAGTCGACCTTTTCCACGCCCAGATCAGCAAAGAGATCATCTGGGATGTAAGGATCGAAAGATATTATCCTCATATCGAAGCCCTTCGCCTTGGGTACAAGGGTTCGTGGGATACGACCGAACCCAAGGAGCCCAAGGGTTTGTCCTTTCAATCTCGACATCTTGGGCCAGATTTCCTTTTGTATGTCCGGGTCAGGCTCACCTTTCCACCCTCCGCCCTTAACAGTCTCGTTTAACTTGACTATCCTTCTGGTGCAGGCAAGGATGAGGGCCATAGCATGGTCGGACACCTCTTCGAGGCAGTAATCGGGTATATTGGCGGCCAAGATACCATGCTCAGTGGCCGCTGCCACGTCTAGCTGGTCATATCCAATGCCCATGCTCTGGATAAACCTGCACTTGGTTAGCCCCTCAATCACCCTTCGGGAAAAAGGCTGAAAAGTAGCCACCCCTATTATAGCATCGGCGTCCTTGGCTATTTCCAGAATCTCATCCTCGGACATACATAGATTCTTCACCACTTCGCAATCTAACCCTGCCTCTTTAATCATCTGCTGATAATCGGGCCCCATAGGAATTTCAAAAACCTGAGCTACCTTAAAACCCATCTTTGTTTCCTCCTTTCGTTTCCTTATAAAACAAATATTTGCTGCGCTATTAGTAGCTTCTCAACAGCCCAGGGTTATACCTCGAAAGGCCAGACTTGAGATTTTTCGCCGGCCCTGAGCATTAAACATTGACCTTGGTTTTAACCAACCTGGCCCTCCAGCATAAATGTCAGCGCAACCCCATCCCCGGCGGAATACTTGTCTCCTTGTACTTCCTTGTGTCCGATCGTTACTCTCTTCCCAATAAGTTCCATGCTAGCCTTGTCAGGATCAAGATCCACTATATTGCCCATGACCCACGGCCCTTCATCCAATTCTACCATACCAACTATATACGGAGCCTCGAACCCTTCCGGGGGTACCCTTATTACAGTATAGGTCTTTATCTCTCCTTTACCACGGATCTCAACTATGTCCATATCTTCGCTGGTGCATTCAATACAGACCTTCTTTGGTGGGACTGTATACCCACCACACTTGTTACATTTGAGTCCCAAAAACTTGCCGCCGATTAAAGCCTCTTTATATTTATCATATGTCAATTTGTATTCCACTTCCTTACCTCCTGAAGATAATATTGCATACCGTTGCCAAGTCTCCTCCAAGGGTATCTATCATGCCTACCTTCGCCCCTTTGACTTGTCTTTCCCCACATTCTTCTCGTAGTTGCTTGACAATCTCATAAGCCTGAGCAGCGCCTGTAGCCCCGATAGGATGACCTTTCGCCTTCAACCCGCCAGATGCGTTAATGGGTATCCTCCCGTCAAGGGATGTTGTTCCATCCTCAACAGCCTGGCTGCCTTTTCCATATTCAAAAAATCCCATGGCCTCGGTTGCAAGGATCTCTGCTATTGAAAAACAGTCATGTACCTCACAGAGATCAATATCCTTTGGGCCGATCCCAGCCTGTTTGTAGGCCTGTTTGGAAGATATTTCCCTTGCAACTATCCTGGTAAAATCCTTTTGAGTATACAGGGGCCCGGCAGAACCTTGCCCTGTTCCAGCTATGTAGACAGGCTTTTTTGTAAGGTCCTTCGCCTTGTCAGCAGAAGCAAATACCAAGGCAGCCGCCCCATCGGAAAAGGGGCAACAATCAAGCAATTGCAGGGGGTCTGCGATCACAATACCACTCAGAACCTTGTCCACAGTTATCTCCTTCTTGAACTGTGCCTTCGGGTTTAAAGTGCCGTTCTTATGGTTCTTCACAGAAACCATAGCCATCTGCTCCTTGAGTTTTTCAAGGGGTATTGCGTACTTCTTAGAATAAAGGTGGGCCGCCATACCAAACGCCCCTGGGAATGTTATACCTGCAAAGCTCTCGTAACGGCTATCACTCCCCATGGCAAATGTCCTGGTGGCCATGGGGGTTCCCATTACCATAGCCTTCTCTGTTCCCCCAGTCAATACTATATCGTAGAAACCCGACGCAACCCACATATATGCATTCCTCATGGCCACAGTGGCGGAAGCGCAGGCCCCTTCAAATCTGGTGGCAGGTATATTCGGTATCCCAATATCCGCAACGCACATAGGCGCCATATTCATCTGGCCTTCCTCGAAATCCCCAAGAACATTGCCGAGGAAGAGCGCCTCGATATCCGCCGGTTCTATATTCGACTCGATGATCGCATCCATGGCTGCCTCTGAGAACAGCTCAACCTGAGTCTTTTCTGACATACCGAAGTTGGTCATGCCAACCCCAACTACTACTACTTCTCTCATCTTCAATCCTCCTCGAAGAATCCTCTACAGAAACGTTGAAACCCAATCAGCATTATGCAGTTTTGGTAAGGGACGGGGACGAAATAACTTCCTCAAGTTGGCGCTCAGATTTAGGTTAGATTTGTTCGATCTGAAAACGCAAAACCGCAGGAATAGTCGAACTATTTTGAGGATTTTGTGTTTGAAGATCGGGCAAATATGGCCTGAAGATGAGATGCACAAATGGGGAAATTATTTCGTCCCCGTTCCTAACTATCTCAATAAAAAACGGGCGATATTCAAACGTTGAATCTCCCCTGTCCCCTCCATGAACAGGGAGGATATCGCATCACGTAGATTCCTTTCTACCGGGTATTCCTTCATATATCCATAACCACCCAATACTTTGATTGCGCTCAAGGCAACATCTACGCTCACATCCGCGGAAAAACATTTTGTCATAGAGGATAAAGCCTCAACCCCTGCGGCGCCTTCATCCGCCATAAAAGCAGTTCTGTATAGGAGTGATCGGGCTGCCTCCAGTTGCATGGCCATGTCAGCCAATTTAAATTGGATACCCTGAAATTTTGCAATGGGTTTCCCGAACTGAATACGCTGTTTTGCATATTCCACCGCATAATCCAAGGCCCCCTGAGCGACCCCGATAGCTTGACTGGCAACCGTAAGACGAGTAAGATTGATGGCTTCAAAGGCCGAATCGAAACCTGCCCCTTCCTTCCCCAGCAGATTCTCCTTAGGCACCCTGGCATCTTCAAAGATAAGCTCAGAAGACGGCACCCCCCTTGCCCCCATCTTGTCTTCATTTTTTGCTACACTAAACCCAGGGGTACCCTTCTCTAAGACGAAGGCAGACAAACCGCCCTTCAATCGCTTTTCCGTATCTGTTAATGCAAAGAGCGGGAGGATATCAGCCACTTCCCCACAGGATATAAAACACTTTGTGCCATTTAATATATAGGCATCACCGTCCAAAACGGCCGTTGTTTTCATCGACCCCACATCAGAACCGGCTCCAGGTTCAGTGAGGCCAAATGCGGTTATCCTGTCCCCCCCGGAAAGCCTTTTAAAGAACCTGTCTTTCTGCTCTTCATTTCCACCTGCCGAGATTACCTTGATATTCGATGCTTGAATACACACCAGAGTAGATGATGTGGTGCAGTACTTGGCCAGCTCTTCAGCAACCATGCATATTGTTGTGGCATCGGCATCTATCCCTCCATATTTCTCCGGCAACGGCAATTGAAGGAGTCCGTTCTCTCCGAGAAGTTTCAAAATATCCCATGGAAATTCCCCTACCCTGTCAATTTCAGCAGCCCTTGGTTTGAGTTTTTCTATACCCAGTTTACGTACTGTTTCCCTTATCATCCTCTGTTCTTCTGTAAATTCAAACATTTTTCCCTCTTAAAGTAACTTATTTATCAGAAATTTTGAAACTCAATTATGAGCTACAAATAACAATGGCTTAAAGGCATAATTCAAATGAGTTTCAAAATTTCTGAATATCTGAAAATATATAGCATTGACCTATATCAGAGTATTCGCGATAACTATCCTTTGAATCTGGTTGGTACCTTCGTAGAGCTGGGTTATCTTAGCATCCCTCATCATCCGTTCAACAGGATATTCCCTCACATAACCATAACCACCCAGGACCTGAATGGCATCTACGGTAACCTTCATGGCAACATCAGAGGCGAAGTTCTTAGACATGGAGGAAAACCGTATAACCTCGGCAGGCAACCTACTCATGTCCTTCTTCTGTTTTTCAAGTAAAGAGGCAGTCTTGTAAAGCAGATGTCTGGCTGCCTCTACCTGGGTAGTCATGTCAGCCAACATGAACTGTATCCCCTGGAAGGCTGTGATTGGTTTACCAAACTGTTTTCTCTCCTTTGCGTAGCCGATGGCATAATCAAGGGCGCCTTGTGCTATACCAAGAGCCTGGGCAGCTATACCTGGCCGTGAGAAATCCAGTGTCTTCATACAAATGGCAAATCCCGTTCCCTCTTCACTCAAAAGATTAGCTGCCGGTATTCTACAGTCCTCAAAGATGAGTTCCGTAGTCTCACTCCCGCGAATACCCAGTTTCTTTTCGTGCTTGCCAATTGAAAACCCTGGAGAATCTTTTTCAACGACAAAAGTGCTCAAGGCCTTTGAAGCCTTCTGAGTATCAGGGTCTGTTTTAGCGAACACCGAATACGCATTGGCTATACCACCATTGGTAATAAAGATCTTATTACCGTTCAAGATGTATTCATCCCCTTCCCTTACAGCCCTTGTCTGAATACTGCCCACATCGGAACCTGCTCCTGGTTCGGTTATCGCACAAGCAGAGAGATGTTCCCCACTGGCTATCTTGGGAAGCCACTTCTTCTTTTGTTCCTCACTACCCCCTAAGAGGATCGGTAACAAGCCCAATTCCTGAACAGCCGGGATTAGACCGGTACTGGCACATCCTTTAGACAACTCTTCAATGATAATACATAGCGCCAATACCCCTGACCCTGTACCGCCATATTCCTCAGGAACATCACTGCCCATAAGGACATTTTCTTTCAGTAGTTCTAAGAGATCCCACGGATATTTTTCAGTTTCATCTATTTCAGCAGCCCGTGGGATAACCCTGTCCTCTGTAAGCTTCCTAACTGTTTGGCGAATCAGTTCCTGTTCTTCAGTGAGTTCATATTGCATCTTCTTCCTCCTCCTCAGTAATCACGGATAAGCATAGACCAGGTAACATCTATTATAGGTTTCCAGATATCAGGAATAGCACCCCTGACAATGGTTTAAAAGTATAATTCAAATAAGTCTCGAAATCTCTGATATCTGAAAACCTGTAGCACAACTAGCTACTCTCCTTTGAATTGAGCTTTACGCTTCAGAAGGAATGCCTTTGCCCCTTCCTTCTGATCTTCCGTAGTGAATAGTTCGCCAAAGAGCTTTGCCTCTAGTCTCAGACCTTCACTGAGGGTAAGGTTAATTCCTTCATCTATGGCCTTTTTAGCATACCTTATGGCTATTGGTCCTTTATCCATAATCTTCTTTGCCATCTTTTTAGCCTCATTAACAGCTTCTCCTTTTAGGACAACCTTGTCAACGAGACCTATCTCTCTAGCTTCAGGGGCGGTTATCATGTCGGCCGTAAATATGAGTTCCTTGGCCTTACCTTTAGACACAAGTCTTGGAAGCCTCTGTGTACCGCCTGCGCCTGGGATGACGCCCAGGTTAACCTCCGGCTGCCCGAATTTTGCGCTTTCGGAAGCAACCCTAATGTCGCAGGCCATAGCTAGCTCACATCCTCCGCCGAGGGCCATACCATTAATAGCGCAAATGACAACCTTTTCAAAGCCTTCGATCTTATTGAACACAGCCTGGAGATCCAAGGAAAACTTCTCACCCTCTCCTTGACCCATCTTCGGAAACATACTTATGTCCGCTCCGGCTACGAAAATCTTTTCTCCTGCCGCTGTCAATACGATTATCCTGGCATCCTCATCCCTTGCCAGTTTATCAAAGACCTGGTCCAGCTCGGAAGTGGTCTTTTGATCTAGAGCATTTGCCGGTGGATGATTGATAGTAACAGTGGCAATCCCTTCTTCAACTACGTAACTCACAAACTCTCCACCCATTGGGTTACCCTCCTTTAAGTGTTCTGAACAATGGAAACATCCTGTTTAAGAGCGACCGTTAACCCTTCTTACATGATGATCCCACCGTCAACACTTATTACCTGACCGGTTACATAGTTTGCATCATCGGAAGCCAGAAACGCAGCGACCTTTGCCACATCTTCCGGTTGACCGAATCTGCCCAAGGGGATTTCAGACATGAACTTGTCTTTAAACTTCGGAGTTGACCTTATAACTTCTGTCATTGCGGTCTCAATAACTCCAGGGGCTACTGCATTCACATTAATCCCATATCTGGCCAACTCTCTCGCCGCCGATTTAGTTATCCCTATTACTCCAGCTTTTGCAGCCCCGTAGTTAATCTGGCCCATGGTACCCCTAATACCTGCCACAGATGTAACATTGACTATCTTACCATACTTCCTTTCAATCATGTGAGAAGCTACGGCCTGAAGACAGTTAAAAACCCCAGTCAGGTTTACACTTATCACCTGGTCCCATTCTTGCTGAGTCATCTTATGTAGCATAGCCGTTCTTGTGATCCCGGCATTGTTCACGAGTATATCTACTTTTCCAAAGGTTTCTATTGCCGTATCTATCAGATTCTGTGCCTCTTCTTTACTGTTTACGGCGGCCTTTACAGCTATTGCTTTCCTGCCGATCTCTTCCACCTCTTTTACTACACTATTGGCAGAATCTATGTTCACATCATTTACCACAATATCAGCGCCCTGTTTGGCAAATTCCAGGGCATAACCCCTTCCAAGACCCTGCCCTGCACCTGTTATAACGGCTGCCTTCCCATCTAACCTCATTTCATTACCTCCTTATATAGATTTTCAGATATTAAATTTCACAAGACCAGAGGGAGAAATCCGAGTAAGTCGTATATTGTAGTACGTCGTCGAGGATTCCGACCGATAACGCAGTGAAATTTGATATCTGGAAATCTTTAGTAAGACGTTCATCGTTCACCCATTGGCTTTTCTATACCCAAGCGCATCTGTACCAATAATCATCTTCTGTATGTTGGCGGCTCCCTCCACTATCTGGTAAATTTTTGCTTCCCTGTAATATCTCTCAACCGGGTATTCTCCGGAGATACCATACGCTCCAAAGAGCTTTATGGCTTCGTCGGCTGCCCTCACGCCGTTCTCTGTTGCAAAGTACTTCGCCATACTCGTCTCAAGGGTATTACGTATACCCTTATCTTTTTGAACAGCACACCTGTAAGTCAATAACCTTGCAGCCTCGGTTCCTACAACCATATCTGCTATTATCTGTTGGTTCATCTGAAACTTGCCGATGGCTTGCCCGAACTGCTCCCTTTCATTACAGTATTTCACACAGGCATCTATACACGCCCTGGCAACTCCCACTGCCCCTGCGGCACAGCTTAGACGGGTACAGTCTAGATCACCCATAACTATGGCAAACCCTTGCCCTGTCTTCCCGATAAGGTTTTCCTTAGGGACTTCAACATCTTCCATGATGATTTCACCGGTGGGGCAGGCGTGCCACCCAAACTTGTCGGTAATCTCAGGTGTAGAAATGCCGGGAGATTTCATGTTTACTATGAATGCAGACATACCCTTGTGTTTTAGGCTTCTATCCGTATATGCGAATATTATTGCCACGTCGGCCACCGGTGCATAGGTAATCCATGTCTTTGTGCCATTTAGGATAAAATTATCGCCATCTTGGGTAGCGTTGGTTTTCATGGTGGCCACGTCTGACCCTGCGTTAGGTTCAGTAATAGCAAAGGCGCCCAGCCACTCGGCGCTAACCAATTTAGGAATATATTTCTTCCTCTGTTCCTCGTTACCAAACTTTAGTATTGTCATGGAGGTACCCATTGTTTGCATATTGAAAGGGGCCCTCAGTGAACCACTGACACTTGCTATCTCCTCTGTTACTATGGCGTGCCCCAAAAAACCTACATTGGACCCACCGTAATCTTCCGGGATGGGACAGCCCAAAAAACCCAGTTCTCCCATTTTTGTAACAATCTCTCTTTGGAACCTATGGGCTTTTTCATCCACGTCAACCACAGGAGCTATCTCCTTTTGTGCAAAGTCCCTTGCAATCCTTTGCATGGCCAAATGTTCTTCTGTAAGATCAAAATTCATTTTTTCTCCTTTAATCATAAATTTCGAAACTCAATTATGAGCTACTAAATAGTCCCCTGACAATAGCTTAAAAGCATAATTCAAATGAGTTTCAAAATTTCTGATTCCTAAATGGCGTTTTGAAATAGCTTCTAAAAATTGACAACGAGCGCGATCGCCAAGGTGGTATCAGTATCGTCAAGGCTTGAAGAGACAGGGCGATGTCTGTACTCTATCAGATAACTGACTTTTAACGACAGAAAGCCGTTCAACGCAGATATGACCGCGGTTTCGGAATTCACATCATAGTCGTTGCTATCTTCAAAATTATGGAGGTACTCCACGGACTGGGAAAATCTGTTCTTCTCAGTGAAAGCATATTCATACTTGGCAAAGGCCCGCCCCCCCAGGTTTTCTTCTTCCTCACCGTCCGTGTATTCATGGTTAACATAGTTGACACCCGCCTCACTCAACAGAAAATGTTTGGGCCCGTCGAGTATCTTGTACCCCACAGCAGGACCAACCGTGTACTCTGAGTCGATACCTGCAAACTTGTCCTTGCGCCATCCTGCAATGATAGCGCTGTAAAACCTCTCCGTGCACAGATAATTGAGGCGAAGCTCAGTGGAGTATTTCTCTGCGTCCCTCTCTCCGTCGCTCTCTCCGTAAATAGCCTTGGCCTTCCATGCCCCCTCGAGTTTATCCGTAAATTTGTATTCCAGAAGGTTTTTGGCTGAGAGGGTTTTCATGTCGGTGTTCCCCCCAGTATCAACGTAAGTAAGTTCCGCCTGATCACCCCACTTCTTTTCTTCCTCTCCATATACACATGTGGCTACCACAAAAACAATAAAGAAGGCAATCAAAAGCTTCATCATCTCTCTCATATATTCTCCTGTCCTTTACACAACTATAGATTTCCATATATTAAATTTCACTGCGTTATCGGTCGGAACCCTCGACGACGTACTACAATGTACGACTTACTCGGTTTCCTCCCTCTGGCCTTGTGAAATTTAATATCTGAAAATCTATATTGATCCTTAACACATTTTGAAAAGCTGCGTCCAACAAAGAGGTAACGCTTTAGCATATATTTGAAGTTTTAACAACCCAAAATGCTCCCGAAATCACCTCGGTAATCCTTACCCCCCGGATTCTTTCGGCACCATATGTATCACCCGCTGAGGGAAAGGGATTTCGATGCCGTTCTTGTCAAAACTTTCTTTGATCTTGCGTGTAAGATCAAATTTTACGTCCCAGTAATCATCCGTCTTCACCCAGGGACGAACTAGAAAATTCACGCTGGAATCCGCAAGCTCTGAAACGGCGATCTGTGGAGCAGGATCAGAGAGTATCCGGGCATCTTCCTTCATTATGTCACTCATCACATCATATGCCTTTTGAATGTCGGAAGTGTAACCAATGCCGATCACCAAGTCCACCCTCCTGGTGTCAAAGCCTGAAATATTCCTGATAACATCTCCGAAAAGCTTGCCGTTTGGCACCATAATCTTGACATTATCAGGAGAAGCAAGCACTGTGGTGAATAACTGGATCTCCTTGACCTTCCCGAGTTCGCCAGCGCCCTGGATGAAATCGCCTGTCTTGAAGGGTCGAAGCACAAGAATCAGTACACCAGCGGCAAAGTTAGCCAAAGACCCTTGCAGGGCAAAACCAATAGCGAAACCGGCAGCGCCAAGGATGGCCACAAAGGATGCTGTCTGGATACCAAACTTCGCCAAGGCAGCTAGTATTGCAAAGGTTAAAATCAGGAAATAAGTCAGACTGCCAGAAAACGAGACGATAGCGGCATCTGTTTTAGCCCTCTCCAATGCCCTTCTTACGATGCCACGCCCGATACCGGCAACGATACGGCCAAGGATGAGAATTATGATCGCCCCAATGATCTTTAGACCGTACGTTGTTACGAACGTCACCAATTGCTCAACAACATTTTCCATAATGTCCTCATTCCAGATGCTCTTCCGCTAACACTTTGATTATTAATCGGTGCGGTGGAAATGCATGAAAACCGTAAGTTTTAATCGAGGATGTAATTGTCGAAAAAGTTTTAACCCACCGAAAACACTACAGTTTTATTTTCAAAGTAATAGCGGAAGAGCATCCCTTGTTTGATTATCAAATATGAAGGGATTTGGTGAATATGTGAGTGTAGATAAGACCTTCATGATGAAAGATTATTCAATTTGTTGAAATAGTTAGCACATGGGTATTCTTTTGTCAAGAGGGATTTACGTTGTCTGGATATTCGGTAAAAGGAAGAAACCTACAGCACGATGAAAGATAATTTGGTTGACGATAAGCTTATTTTTTGTCGCATTTTGCCAAGAACGCGGCATAATGGGAGATTACGATCCTCCGTTCTCATTGACTTTCGCGTCAAGATTCTTTATGTTATTCTAAATTTAAGGGAACATTGCGCAACTTCTAAAAAAGTCCGGGAACACCCTGAATACGCGCTTCCTAAAATTTTGATGCTCTTCTGCTATTATTTTGATTGTGGGTCATGGGACAATTTAGGAGCTAGGAACCAGGAGCTAGGAGCTAGCACCTATCACCTATCACTTCGAGGGTTGGGGTATATGTTCAGATTTCTTGTGCATGTGAGTTTCAACTATGTGGTCTAAGATTATGGGGTTCTTCGGAAGAGGAAATAAGTCTTCGAAAAAGGAGATTACCAACGAGGACATCCTTGAGGAGGTTAAAAACGCCAAGAAGCTTTTGCGTAAACAAGGCGTTTTACAGGAAGCATTTAGAGACGAGGTACTCAAACAGATCGAAGAAAAAAACCTCAATGATGTTCAATCTGCCATGGATTTTACTGACTCGCTTTTTTATCTGGATGCCTCTTTAAAGGATACCGACAAACTATCTTTAAAACAAGATCAGGCGCTGAAAATCGTCTGGGAGAAGTTAGAATCCTTATTCTCTTCTATCAGTCTGGAGATAATTTGTAGTACAGGCGTACATTTTGACCCTAGGTTATACAAAGCTGTTGAGAGGGTGTCCCAAGGCACAGGGGACTTGACAGTAATGAGGGTAATTCAACCCGGTTTCATTTATAAGGGAAAGGTCTTAAAACCGGCTAAGGCAATAATAGGGCAGTGCCCTACTGAGCTAAGGGACAGAGATTAAAGTCTTTTACCGCCTCTGATATAGATTTTCATATATTAACTTTCACGGCGTTATCGGTCGGAATCTTCGACGACGTACTCAATGTACGACTTACTCGGATTCCTTCCTCTGGCCTTGTGAAATTAAATATCTGAAAATCTATAGCTGATTCCTGTGACCTGTTACAAGAAAGGGGTTTTTTTTAAGATGGGAGATCTTATTTGCGGCATAGATTTGGGGACAACCAATTCCAGCATTGCCTATCTCAAAGAGGGAAAATCGATTGCTATCCCAATTGAAGAGGGCTCAGCTATTGTGCCTTCGGTTGTTAGTTTCGATGAAGAAACGGGTTGCACCCTTGTAGGAAGACGAGCCAGGAACCGCCTCGCAGCGTTTCCCGAATGGACGGTTCAATCCATAAAACGAATGATGGGTAAAGATCGGATGGTTAATCTAGGGGATCGGAGGATGTCTCCTGAGGAGGTGTCTTCTTCTATCCTTAGTTATCTCGCTTACAATGCGGGCAAGGTGATAGGAGAAGAGGTCAGGAAAGTGGTAATAACGGTACCTGCTTATTTTAATGACGGCCAGAGACGGGCTACCATTCGAGCCGGAGAATTGGCTGGTCTCGAAGTGATCAGGATCGTGAACGAGCCCACTGCTGCCGCCTTGGTATACGACTATGTCTTACTCGAAGAGGAAACAGTCAGCCCGTATGTAATGGTCTATGACCTTGGGGGTGGCACCTTTGATGTTTCAATTCTGGAGGTAAAGGGAGAGATTAAAGAAGTATTGGCCTCATGCGGGGACACAGCCCTCGGCGGGGATGATTTTGATGAGAGACTTAGCACCTTCTTTTTGCGGCACATCAAAGATAAGACAGGTATCGACATTGCCGATGACAGGGTTGTAAAGACAAGGTTAAAGGAAATCGCCGAAAAAGCGAAGATACATCTCTCAGACATGCCCTATGTTCAAATCAAAGAAGTAGCTGTTACTACTGTTAACGGAGAGCCTATTAACCTCGATCTGGAAATCGGAAGAACTGAGTTTGAAAAAATGATATCGGACCTGGTAAGCGAGACTTCGAAAAAGGTGGAAGAAGCCCTGGCTGAGGCCAATATATTGGCAGAAGACATCGGGGAAATCATCCTTGTGGGCGGAACGACAAGGATGCCTGTAGTGCAGGCTACATTGTCAGAGATGTTTGATCGACCGATCTACCATTCCATTGATCCTGACTTGTGTGTGGCCTTGGGCGCCTCAGTCCAGGGCGGTCTAATAGCTGGTGAACCGCTGGACCATATCCTTTTGGACGTAACGGCCCATTCTCTAGGGATTAAAACAGTTGACAAGGTGGACGATGAGACAGGAGATGCCGATTATTTTTCACCTATTATCAGGCGTAATACCAAGATCCCTATTCGTAAGGCAGATGTTTACTACACCATGGTCGACAGGCAGAAAGGGGTTGAAGTGGAAGTCTATCAGGGGGAAAGCCCTTCATGCAAGGAAAATACCCTGATAGGTAATTTCCATTTTCCCTTGGAGCCGGCCCAGGCCCATTCACTTGTAATCATCGGCTTCGCTTATGATAAGGAGGGCATAGTCCATGTCACCATAGATCAAAAAGGGTATGATAACCGAAAAGAAGTCACCCTGGACGTCAGGAAAAGAAAGGTTTTCGATAAGGAAGATGTGGAGATAGGGCGGACTCCTGTTAATTATGTTGCGGAAAAGGCCATACGTTTGTCCGAAAATGATAAACTGCCGCAAGAATTGAGAGACGGACTGTCTGATCTCGCTGGTGAGTATGAGCTGGCCTTGAGGACGGATGAGGAAGACGAAACCATAGATGAAATGGAAGACCGACTTTTGGAGAAGATGGAAGAGGCTGAAGAGAGGTTGGAAGAACTTGGGTAAAGCCAAGAAAAAGAAGAGACGAGCTCTCGAAAAATTATGGCAGACGGGACATTACTGGGAATGGTTTCAAGCGCTTGACAAAGAAAATCTTGAGGACACTTATCCAACTCAGTGGCAGGATGCTTGGAGGCTTTTGGTCAAGAGAGCCCTTCGTCTTCCTGAACGGCTCCAGGATTTCTGGAAAGAGATGGAAGAGGTAAAAAAACTTCCTGATTTTCCTGACTTTTGGCTTCTCTTTTACCTAAGGGACTTTGTCGACGGAAAGGAAGTGACAAAAGAGATTTCATCCCTTCATGGTTTGAGCTTACAGGCAAAGGCATTACAAAAAAGGGCGCTCTCCTGGCATGAGGATAGGGTGTCTGAAAAAAAATTGAGGAAGCTATTCAATATATTTGTCAATAGCCCGGAAAAAGCGGGGCAAAAGGTATACAATGACTTGGTTTTATTAGTGCAAGGCTCTTACCTATTCGAGCCGGCAAGTACACTTGCAAAATGTATCGGCAGAGCACGCAAGCTGAATTATAAGACTACTATAAATAAAGGTTCTAAAGGCATCAACATGAGAGGCCTTAGGGAATTGGATTCAAGGATAGAAGAAATCTCCAGCCGGTTCCCCCCTTCTCTTCAGCAGGTACTCCTCTATCCATTTGTTTATCAAATCAACATATTTTTTGCTTGGCTTTTGGAAAAGAGAGATATGGCAACCTTCGCAGAATCTGTCTCCTCCCTCCCTTTTCTCTTCTCTATGACCGCAGGGGAAAAAGCTGAAGAAACCCGTAACCACTTGTTTGACCTTGACCTAACACCCTTTTCAAAAGGCGATCATTCCCTTCTATTCGAGAAGATAAAAGATGCCGATTTTGAAGAGAAGGTTGCCTTTCTTGGGAAAACGAAGTCTTTGGTCAAAGACGATCCACAAAATTTTATCCACCTATTTCGGTCTCTCTATAGAGATATGCTCTCTGAGATAACCCGACGGAAAGAGAACCTTTCACCACGAGAAAAAAAGGAACTGGCACGGGTTATGGAAGAGATCCTCATGCGAGATTTCAGTTTTTTAACTGAGGGTATGACTGACATGGATAAACTTCTTGTCAAAGCAGCAGAGGCCGGTTGCATGGAAAGGCGGTTGTCGGTCCTTTCATTGATTGTATCTGAAAAGGTAGGGAACAAGAGACTGAGAAGGATGGCAGAGGATACCCTCAATAGCATTCCCACTTTGGAGAGCGTGGATGTTTTGGCGGTGCTTCATCAATTCGAAGATCTCTTTATACCCCACATTGGGGCGTTAAAATCTCTAGTAGATGGCTACGAGGCCAGAATCCCGTTCGTTTCGGAAGTTACGGATAAAATCATAAAAAAGCTTGAATTTTATCTGCTGACGGCCTCCATGACCAGAGGAAGGGTTGGGTTCTTATCTTTGTTTACGGAATTTCCCGCAAAGGAAAGCAGAAAAGAAGTGAGGATCCTTCGTCGAGAATTAAAGACATTCAGTGGATATGAGCAGTTTTCCCCTATAAGGGAATACATCAAGTGTTTCCCGGAAGACCATTTTACAGAGGAAGGTTTTGCGGAACTCCTCACGAAAATTTATAAAAGAACGAACAGTTTAGACTTTCTGATTGATGAACTGCAGAGAATCTCAAAAAAATTAGGGGGGGGGGCAGATTACCTTGACGAATTCTTTCTCGTGTCTGGCATGACCACCATCTTTGAAGACCAAGAACGTATCTGTCTCCGCTTTCTCAAAGAGCATTGGGCTGACCTGAAAACAGCCACATTAGAGAAAATAGACAGTCTCGTCAAATTCCTTATCGAGGAGGATGCCTTTTCCGGTGTCCATTCCAAGCTCTTGATTAGGTTGAGCAACCTCCTTGAAAAACGTATCAAGGGGGGAGAAAAAGAAGCAGAACCGCTAAAAGAGGCGATAATGGATTTCCTCATTAAATCTCGTCCCAAAAAGCAAAGGAGAGGCCGAAGATGACAAAGGAGAGATCTTTTGAGGTATTAGGATTATCTCGGTCCGCTACCCGTGATGAGATAGAAGAGGCATATAAAAGGCTAGTCAGACGTTATCCACCTGAATTTCAACCTGAAAAATTCAGGAAGATAGATGAAGCTTACCGTTTCCTTACGTCTCTACCCTATCTGCTGGAAAGGCTGCTCTCTCCTGCCATGGAAAAAGAGAACATTAACACGAATCTATTCGTATTTCCTCTCTCTCCCCCATCCCCCTTTTTAGAAGAGGCCATGACAGAGATAAGGAAGGGACTAAGAATGACCTATCTTTGGCCTTCGTCTGATGGGCGCTAAGTTCTACCCCCCCCCTCCTTGGATCGTTGATGGTAGAGCCTTGCCTGATACATAAAGGCTTCGATCCTGGTGAGCATATTGGTCTGCTTCTGGCCGTCATAAGCCGCATGTAGTATAGGAAGGCCTTTGTATGTCCTCAAGGCATTCTTGAAGATTGGCACCATCGTGTTGCCTAGCATGCAGTTGAGCACAAAAAGGTTGCAGATGCCGGATACGTCTTGGGCAGCAAAGCAACGAACCCTAGCGGTGAGGGTGGCAAGGATGGGATCGATTTCATAATGGATGAAGGGTTCACACTCTCTGCGTATTGTGGGAACATCGAGTATGCCAAAATTCCGAAGCTCCTGACACTGGGCGCCTTCCATCCGGTTCGTCCAATACCTTACCCACTGTCTGCGTAACACATAGTCCAAAGCAGAGATAGGCCTTCCATCTCTGATTCGGTTCCTGACATAATAATGGTCGGAAAAAAGCCTGTAACAGTTCAGAACTGTAAGGCCGTGAATCTTTACCTCAGCCCCGAGTTTCTCAAGGGTACGGATAAGGTCGTGGTTAGCCCTGGTGTTTAAAACCGTGTAGAATTCCCCCACAATGCCTATAGTGGGGCGTTCATGAGACCGGTCAACCGGGACAGCTTCAAGGTTCTTCAATGCCGGCTTGAGAGCGGCAAGCACCGGGTTTCTCCCCCATAGTCTCCTTTCGGGCAGTGCCACGGCATTTGCTATATCTTCAATGCCGGCTTTGTACACACGGTCGGTCTGCCCCGGTTTTTTTTCATAGGGACGGACGTGAAACCGGAGCCTTTCCAACACCTCGGAAGCCACCCACCCTTGCCAGAGAGCCTTTGTAAACCGTAGACCGAACAGGCCGGAAAACTCGTCAAAACGGGAGGAAGTAAGAGGGGCAATTACCGGGATCTGAGGCAATCCCATCCGTCTGAAAAGATCGGCGTATCCTATCGCATATTGAGAAAACCTGCAGGCTCCATCGTAGTTTTGCATTAAAACAGCAGCACGATCCGGATCAAACCCAGGCTTACGTGTCATCCTCACAAAATCGCCACAAGTTGCGATAAAAGGATGACACTCTCGGCCGGAGGTGACCTGCCGGCCAAGGTATTCTGTTTCATCATCCGGTTTTGGGAGCACTGTGGCCTCAAGACCGATGGCCTTAAGGGCAGCCTCAACAACAGCACAGAAGGCGAGTGAAACGTAGGGAAAATAGATCACCCTATTTTCCAGACGTCGCATCAAAGCGGGGTTCGGACCCCGGGAATCGAAAGTCTTTGGCTTTTCCTTGATCACCAGGTTGAGGGTACTCGGCTTTGGCTTTGGCTCTCTGCGCGGTTTGCGCAAAGTATCCAAAAATGCTTCGATGCGTGTGATCATGCCTGCGTCGCCTGTATGGTCATCCACCTCGAGGGTCAGGTGAGGCTTGTGAGAAATCTCCGCTTCCATGTATTTCATGAAGAAGGAATCTGGGCCGCACCCAAAATTAGTCAGAAGTATAGGGAAGAGGTGTTCATGCTCCCTAATCACTAAGAGGGCCTTCATGAGATCACGGGTGTTTTTCCAGACCACATTTTCGTAATGGGCAGGGAGTGCCACATCGTCAAGGGGAAGCATGTCATACGGTATGGTAAGATACCCTGTACGCCGGAGCTTTGTGGGGAGATGAAGGTTCAAACCATAGTCAAAGATATTGTGACACTTGCCAAGCAGAACAAAAACAGGATCATAAGTCCCTATGGAGGAGAGAACCTCCTCACCGCGCGCTCGATGCCACTTATCAAAGCGATCCTGGGCTTCATGGGCCGCTGCCGTGGCTTCCTTAATCCGTCTTGAGCCATGCCCAAATGATCTGCCCAGCGCCAGGAGTATACGATCGGTCTTTTGCTTGGGATGACTCCGGTGCAAGATAGGGGCGATCAATCTCACCTTGGAACCTATAGTCCCCCGTATCATATACGGCATAGACTGGATGTACGGACAATTGAAACTGCGGCTTTTGTGGTCCGTGTTTTGAGGTTGGTCTACTTCGCACGGGAGGAGTATGTTTTTGGCGCCTTTGGACATGAGATCGTATATGTGGCCATAAAAGGTCTTTACCGGAAAGCAGGTCTCTGAGGGAACATAGGGAAGGCCCGCTTCAACAAGCGCTTTGTTTGTCCTGTCTGAAAGAGTCACACGATAGCCCAAGGACGCGAAGAAGGCCTGCCAGAAAGGAAAATTCTCGTAGAACGTCAGGGTTCTCGGTATGCCTATAACAGTATCTGAGCCGTTGCCCGCCCCAGCCTCATCCTCATAGTTCCCCATGAGACGAATCTCACGTTCCTGAAACAGGTCCGGCAGACGGCTATCAGGGGTGCGATCTGAGGCCCTTTCATAGCGACCGCATAGGCTGCCGCAATAAGAACGGAGCTTGGCCTTTACGTAAATCTGATGGATCTGGCAAATATTGGAACAGCCTTGGCATTCAAAGGTTTTGACCTCATATGGGCGATCTTTCAAGGAAAACCCCGCAAAACTGGTCGAGGCTGGGGCGTTTTCTCTAGCTTCCAGTGCCGCACCCAGGGCGCCTGTGACCTTGTGATGCTCAGAGATGGTCAATGGCTTCCCCAGGATGTTTTCGAATGCGGCTGCAACGCTCTTGTTGGCTGCCACCCCCCCTTGGAATAAGATACGCGTGCCGATATTTTTGGTGCCCACCACCTTCTCCAGATAGTTGTGGGCGATGGCGTAGGAGAGCCCCGCGGAAAGGTCGCTCCTGTTACAGCCGGCCTGTTGGTGGTGAATGAGGTCGGATTCCATGAATACTGTACAACGTGCGCCGAGGTCTGCAGGTGTTTTCGATGCAAATGCCAGCTTGCTAAAGCTCCCACGGATCGACATCTTCAGTTGAGCGGCTTGCTCTTCCAGAAAGGAACCGGTCCCTGCAGCACATACCTTATTCATCTCAAAATCGATGATTCGCTCATGTTCGCATCTGATGTACTTGGAATCCTGCCCTCCAATCTCAATAATCGTATCTACTTCTGGATCCAGATGAAAGGCTGCACGTGCCTGGGCAGTGATTTCATTGATGACCGTGTCTGCCCCAATAAAATCACCGATAAAGTAACGCCCGCTTCCGGTCACACCTACTCCTGAAACGTTCACACCAGGACCAACACGTCGTGCCATCTCCTCAAGCCCGGCTCGCAGGGTTTCAACCGTTTCCCCTTTGGTGTACAGGTACTGCTTGGCTACAAGGTGTCCTTTGCTGTCAATGAGCACTATATTGGTGCTGACTGCCCCCACGTCTATACCCAAAAAGACCTGGAGACAATCTCCAGGCCGAATCTCATAGTACTGGTCCTCAGTGTCTTGATTGGCTTTGGGGGGAAGCAAGGGTTTGAGATGACCAAGAGATAAACAATTTTGCTTCTTTTCAAAAGCTGCCCGGACACCCTGAATTAGATTGTTTGTGGAGATGGTCTTGCTTCTGGCCTGTGTCCTGGCCATCAGTGCTGACCCGAGGGCGCCCATGATGAGGAAATGCTCAGGAATGATCAAAGATCCGGGATTAAGGTTTAAAAGGTCTTCAAAGGCATGTACAACACCTTGGTTGGCTGCAACCCCGCCCTGGAATACAATAGGTTCCGGGAAATATTTCCCTTTGCCAAGGTTAGTGATGAAATTTCTGGTAAGCGCATAGCAAACCCCTGCAACAAGATCTGACTTTTGTATCCCCTCTTGTTGGAGGTGGATCATGTCGCTTTTAGCAAACACACAACATCGGCCAGATATCCTCGCAGGATGACTTGAGCGAAGAGCTAACTCTCCAAAATCATCGATGTCTATCCCAAGCCGACGGGCCTGCATGTCAAGGAATGATCCAGTGCCGGCAGCGCACACCTCATTTAGAACGTGGTCTATGATAATAGGCTCTTCGCTTTTGTCATCTCTATCCAGGAAGATCAGTTTAGCGTCCTGTCCTCCGATCTCGATGACTGTCTTGGCTAAGGGGTAAAGATAGGATGTTGCTTTGGCCTGAGCGACAATCTCATTCACAGGCCGTACCCTGAGGATATCGCCCACCAGCCTACGGCCGCTCCCGGTAACGATTATTCCGCCAATGGTTTTGAAGTCTTTGGCCAGCTCCTCGAGGCAGTCACCAAGGATGAGCAACGGGCGTCCCTCAGTGCGCCTATATACGGTGGTCTTGATATCTCCTCCCCCATCGATTACGACTACGTTGAGACTGACGGAGCCAAGATCTATCCCCATATAGGATTCTTTACCTGACATAGTTGCTTAACCCTGTTCTTTTCCTTCTGCCATTACTCTGATGCTGCAAATAACACTGGTTCATCGCGTATTACTGGGGTAATCCACTCGAACAGCCATTAGAATTTAGGTTTTAATCTTACCAAAACCATTTATAAGAAGTCAACTTGAAGGCGGAACTTTTCTCATTGACACATAGGCGCCTCTATCCTATACTTGGTTGATTTTTTTGACCTGTGCGATTGAGTGGGCTTGCCGCCTACTTTCTGAGAAACTTCCACACATTGGGTTCGTGTAACTGCACAGGTCGGATTTTTCCAAAAGGGAACTCTGGTCACTTGGCTTTGAGCATTCAATGGGTAAGGGACGGTAACGCAAAGAAACGTAGTAGGGGAAAGACATATGAAATACCGTGCAATCGAATATGCAATTCCTAGCAAGGTTGTAACCAATGATGAGATCATTGAGGCGGTCATCTCCGAGAGCAAGCGTCATATGACACAGAAGACATTGGATCTGCTTAGTTTCAAAATAGAGGAATTGTTCAAGAAGTCAGCGACATCAGTGCGATATCATAGGGATAAGAACGAACGTTCCTCCCAATTTGGTGTTGAAGCTGGTAAAAAGGCCTTGGAGTCCGCAAACATGTCTCCAAATGACATTGATCTGTTAATCTACGTGGGCGTTGGAAGAGGTTACATTGAGCCGGCAACAGCCAACGTCTTTCAAGAGATGCTAAACCTGAAGAAAGCAACATGTTTTGATATCTTGGACGCTTGCGCAAGCTGGCTCAGGGCAGTTCATGTAGCTAAGTCATTTATCAATAATGGCATGTACACCAATGTGATGATCCTAAACTGTGAGTTCAATCGGGAGTTTGCAAACTTCGAATTTAGATCATTGGAGGAGATTGAATTTTATTTTCCGACCTTTACCATAGGGGAAGCTGCGACAGCTACCATTGTGAGCGGTTCGGATAGAGACGACGAATATTATGCCTCCTTCAGGACATGGGGAGACCAGCATAAGCTCTGTAAGATACCATTGCCGCATTTTAGAGAGTACAGTAATGGAGAGGCAAGAAGTGAAATTGAGCCGCTCAAGTTCTTTTCGTATGGAGAAAAGATATTTCGGTTTGTGTTTTCAAGGCTATGTAAGCATTACCGAGAAGACACTGTAATAAATATGTTCAACCACGAGATCATCTTCGGCCATGCCGCAAGTGATACCATGAGCGAAAAAGTGATAAAATTGTGTCACTTAGGCGAGGAAAAGGCATACAATACTCACTGGAGATTTGGAAATACAGTATCTGCGGCGGTACCGCTAGCCATGTCTTGTGCCATAAAAGAAGGAAGGCTGGCAGATAATACCAATGTTCTTATAGGCTCCGGGTCAGCCGGAGTTTCCACGGCCTGGTGTAGGTTCAAATTTCTAAGTTGACCCCTCTTAATTTCTCTCAAAAAAAGTTCCCTTTAGCCCATCTATAATTTTTTCGTAATCCCTTTTGAATAGACCGTAGCCGTATACATCATGATATTCACCCTTGCGATAAATGTGCTTCCTTAAAACAGTCTCCCTTTTTGCCCCGCTTCTTTCGGTCACATGAAGAGACCTCTTATTGTATTCAAAGACAACAGCTCCTATCTTATGCAAGTTTAACTCATTAAAGGCAAAATCAGCAGCAGTGAGGAGGGCGTCCGGGCCATAAGGAAGGTTTTGTTTCTCTTCGGTTATGAAGACCTCTAACATGGCATTCCGATTTTTCCAGCTTATGGAATGAAACCTGACGAAACCTATCGGCTCTCCTTTTTTTTTAGATTCTATGATTAGGTTGATAACAGAGTCATACCTGGAGGCGTTGTTAGTTTGAGCCAACAGCAGCTCTTTCAGCTTTTGCCTGGAAACCAGCGGGTCGCCGGCCAGAAAAAATTGAAATTCATCATTCTGTATCCATTTTGTCACATAATCAACATCATCTTCTATCGCTTCCCTTAACCTTACTAACGCTCCTTTTAGCATATTTAAAATCCCTTAATTAAATAGAAAGACGAACAAAAAGCAAATGTCTGTGTCATGGAAGGCTTAGGAACTGGAAATAAATAACTCATCGTTTTCGCATCCCTGCTTCAGGCCATCTTCAGCCGATCCTCAATCACAAAATCCTCGACATAGTCCTGCTATGCCTGCGGTTTTGTTCAATCTGATCGACTAAACCTGACCTAAATCAGGGCGCGAATTCCAATGATTTATTTATTTCCAGTCCCTTAATGCCCAATAAAGGGTGGGCATGATACCTACATTCTAAGCATCTGCAGAGAAAAATACATAAAAACCCATACTTATCATCACAAGATTTCTTACTAGGTAAGATACGTCTATCTTATTGTTGATATTGCTTAAACTAAAACAGCCGCACCCTATTTCTAAACCTCGAACTAGATTTACCGCTATCGCAATGAGAAAAATAGTTAAAAGTAAATTGATGATCAATATACTGCCTTTCTTGAAAAAACCAGATATGAGCAAAACGCCGCAAACAAACTCCATCCAGGGGAGGATTACAGCAAAGACATTGATGCAGATTTGCGGCAGAATCCGATACTCATATATGACTCCGGCAAAATCAGCGGGATGCTGCAATTTGTCCCAACTGGCATAGATAAAGATCAAGCCTATTATCCAACGGAAAAGAGGGGCTAGATACCTTGAGCCATAAAGCAGATTTTTCCCTTTCATTGAATATACCTAGGATAATAAGATGGTTACTATTTAGAAGTTGTATTCCATTCAATTGGTAAGCCAGCCTCCATCCACTGAGACCATCCGGCCAGAAATACCCTCACATCCTTAAACCCCGTATCCTGCAACAAAGCAGCCAAATCCTCACTAAAGGAAAACTCCTTTTCCTCGCAGTAAGTTATTATTCGGGCATCGGAAGAAATCTTTTCCTTAACTGCCGGCAGCTTATCGTAAAAAGAATCATACGGTATATTGAGTGCCCTGGGGATATGTCCCTCTTGATACCTTTCCCATGAACGTGCATCCACAAAAATCACCCGTCCTTCCTCGAATTCCCTTATCGCTTCATCTAGGGAAACATTCAGTAAATTGGCGCTATAGGCTTGATATGGCCAATCTCTCACCAGGGAGAGTCCATTAGGGCGAAATTGATTGAACAATAAAGCAATTATTGAGACAGCCGAAAAAATTATTGCCACCTCTTTCAAAACAGCCTTCAGGCCTTTCTCACTTCTCATCTTTTTCCGATGTGAATATTTCTATAGGGATTTTAGAACTTTTCAGGAATTCCTTGATTATAAATTCGTCGAAAGCTAGTTCTTTATATCCGACCCTTCCATATTTGATGATGCTATTCTCATCTATGAGAAAGAGCGCAGGAATGCCATGGAAGTTGAACACCTTTCTCAAGGATTGATCAGGGTCAATCAGCATGGGGAAATTAATAGCATAGGTTTTCAGGAACCTTTTGGTTTCTTTTTCGTTGTCTTCGGAAATGGAAAATATCCTGATTTCCTCACGGGAATATTGTTTTGAGATGTACTGCAGGTTAGATAATTCCTTCCGGCAGGCAGGGCATTTAGGTTTGAAGAAGAGTAGCAGTTTTTTTACCGGGGGGGGCTCTGTTAAGGTTATCATCCGTCCCTTTTCATCCTTGAGGGAGATTTCAGGGATCTTCATCTCTAAAGGGATTTTCTCCCGATTAAGGGTGAATAACTTTATTCCAACGAAAGATATGCTGGCAAAAGTAAAAAGGAAGGATAGGAATGCCGTGGCAGTGATCAAATAAAAAATCAGCTTCCCTTTTTTCCCTAAAGAACGGTAACATTCTTTAAATCGCATTTTAATAATCATCCTGTTCTGCTGCTATATTAGGGACAGGCTACTCGTGTCGGAGTGCATCCACCGGATCCAAACCGGAGGCTTTGTGGGCCGGATAGATACCAAAAAATATACCTACCGTCACTGAAAAAAGAAATCCAATGATGATAGAAGTAGAGGAGATGACTATAGGCCAATCTCCTGCCAAAGGGAAGGATCTCGTCAAGATATTGCAGATAACAATACCAAGCAATATCCCCAATACTATGCCGATTGTACCTCCAATGAAACTAATTGAAACTGATTCAACCAGAAACTGTCCTAAGATATCACCCCTGTTAGCCCCTATAGCTTTTCGAATCCCAATTTCTCGGGTTCGTTCCGTAACCGAAACCAACATGATGTTCATTATCCCTATTCCTCCAACAAGCAAAGAGATAGCGGCAATTCCTCCAAGCATCAGCTTGAAAGTGAGGGTAGTCTGCTCAATGGTTTTCAGAAATTCTTCCTGACTTACCAGACGAAAATCGAGAATGTTTTGGTGCCGGTTTAGAAGAACCTCCCTAACTTCAAACATTGCCTTTTCCGTCACTTTCCTGTCTGTGATTTGAATCTGCAAGTTACTTAGGGAATCAGTGCCGGTGAATTTCTTTATCGCTGTAGTGATGGGGATAAAGACCTTCTCATTAAAATTAACAAAGGCCACTTGACCTTTCTCTTCCATTACCCCAACCACCACAAATCTATTATTCCCTATCTTGATTTCCTTGTCGATAGGGTTGTCTTCAGCAAATAGCGCAACTTTTACAGCCTTCCCCAAGACAACGGTCTGTAATCGTTCTTCTAAATCCCTTGGGGATATGAAGCGACCGGTTTCAACGTAAAAATTCCTTATCTCTTGATAGACTGGGGTGCTTCCCTCAATAGTGGCGTTGTAATCCTTTTTTAGGTACTTTAGCTTTGCTGTTACCGTAAGGCTAGGAGCCACATTCTTTACCCAGGGAACGTCGGAAACCGCAAAAGCATCGTCGTAGGTGATGCCCTTGGATCTCCCCCTCTTCTTTTTTGCCATCTCGGAGGATTTCTCAGGAAGCACCATCAACAGGTTGCTACCCAAACCTTCTATCTGTTGGTTTATTCTTTTCCTGGCGCCTTCTGTGATGGAAACCATTGCTATGACCGCTGCCACTCCGATAATAATCCCCAACATGGTGAGGCCTGAGCGTAATTTATTGGCCGATATTCCTCTGAAACCGACAACAAATTCCTCTTTCAAATGCACCTAGCTTTCCTTTCCTTTCCTTTCCTTTCCTTTCCTATCCTTTCGTAACTTCTCAATAACTATGGGTGGCTCAGCGCAGTGGAGCGCTTTTATAAACGACATTGTGAATTTTTTTGGGGGGGGTAGTAAGTCCTTTCTAACAAATCTTTCCATCTTTCAAGGTAATGCGTCGGTAGGCATGGGTAGCAATCCCCTGATCATGGGTGATCATGATAATACTATTTCCTTTTTTGTTTATCTTGTCAAGAAGCCGCATTATCTCTTTTCCTGAGTTGCTGTCCAGATTACCGGTAGGCTCGTCCGCTAGAATAATCGGGGAGTCGTTAACTAGTGCCCGGGCGATGGCAACTCTCTGCTGCTCTCCTCCAGAGAGTTGATTAGGCAAGTGTCCAGTCCTGTCGACTAGGCCGACTTCTTCCAGTGATTTAAGGGACCTAGCTATCCTCTCTTTCTTGCTCACACCGGCATAAATCAGGGGAAGTTCCACATTCTCCAGGGCTGTAAAGCGAGAAAGAAGGTTGAAGTTCTGAAATACAAAACCTATCTTAGTGTTTCTCAACTTGGCAAGTTCTTTATCGTTTAGGGATTGTACGTTCTGTTCTCCCAGTAAGTACTCCCCGGAGGTTGGTCGGGCAAGGCATCCTAGGATACTCAAGATGGTTGTCTTACCGCTACCGGATGGTCCCATAATCGCAACGAACTCACCCGCTTCTATCTCAAAGGAGACGTCATCTAAGGCTTTAATCTCTATCTCACCCAAACTATAGACCTTCTGGATCCGGTTAAATGTTATCAGCATTACAGATCATTTAAAATCCTTCCCCTGTCTCTTCTTGGGTTGCGCCTCTCTTTTTTCTCGCCCATTCAGGTAGGAGAGAAACTTGACTTCTTCCCCTTCTTTGACCCCTTTTTCAATTACCACATTACTATCATTAGCAATCCCCAGAGTTACTTCTACCCAACTAAAGTTCTCTCCTCTCTTCATCAGCACAAAGTTCTCCCCACCTTTTTTCGCTATAACCTCTATGGGCAAGTATATGATATTCTCTACTTTTTCTATAATCAGATCAACATCGCAGGACATGTCTGGTTTAACATGATCATCGGGGTTCAAGATCTTTATCTCTACCCCGTACGAAACAATATTGCCTGTCTTTTTCCCTACCGGGCCGATTTTACTAACCCGGCCATGATAAAAACGGTTGACAATAGCATCGAATTTGATCTCTGCCAGTTGCCCCACTTTTACCTTATTGATATCGATCTCGTTGATCTCAGTCTTTATTCCCAATCGGCTTAAATCTGCCATGATCAAAAGAACCTGGGAGATGGGCGCAACAATTTCTCCTTCCTCCACGAGCCTTTTTATGATTACCCCCGACATCGGCGCTTTTATAATGGTGTTTTTCATTTCGGAAAGAGATGAGGAATAAACCTCTTGATAGTATTGTTTATTTGAATAGGACGCATTGAGCTGTGTCTTGGCCAGGTTGTAATCCCTTCTTGCCTGTTCAAGTTCATATTGAGCGATAAGTCCTTTTGAAAAAAGCTTCTCGGAGCTTTGCAAATTCGCCCTCGTATATTCTAGTCTGATCAGGGCCTGATCAATCTCGGCCTGGGAACGTTCAAGGTTTGCATTTGCCTGATTCTTCCGACTTTGGACGTCACTGCTATCCAAATGAATAAGATTTTCTCCCTCCTTAACATGATCTCCTTCTTCCACATCTATATGGGTAATCTTGCCCCCTAACTTTGACTTGATATTGATCTGGCTGGGTGTATTAATCACACCAGTTTCCAAGATTTTCTGAACCAGATTTCCCTTTTTTGCCCGAACAATCCTAGGCGTGTCGTTACTTTCTAACTCATCATTGTCGGTTGAAAAGAAAGAAAAGGGGAAACGTCCCTGTCCTCCGACGAAGTAGAAGTATGCTGCGCCGGCAATGAGGAATATGGCTAACAAGATAAAAAATATTCTTACGTTTCTTTTCATGTGGATACACTTCTTCAATCCCAGTGAACCTTGATTGGGCTTTGCTTAAGTCATAGCTATTAGCGAGATAAAACCTCGATATTGTTATTTTGGATGGTTTGACCTGTTACTGCCTCCCAATGGATTAAGGACTTTTGGTAATCAACCAATGCCCTATTTTCATTAGTTCTTGCTATGGTCATTTCTTCCTGGAATTCTAATAGATTGGTTGTTGTTGACCTTCCCAGCTTAAATTTCTCCTCTTCAGCCTTTAATTTCTTTTTTGCCAGGATTCCGGCTGATCGGGTTACCTTGACTCTTTCCAGGCTGGTTTTAAATTGCCTAACCGCTTCTTTTACATCGAGCAAGATCTCTTTTTTCAAGTTATTGAGCTCAAATTCGGCCATCCTCAATCTCATTTTTTCTTGAGTGTATTGACTCTTTGCCAAGCGGGTTCCCAGCGGAATTTCCAATGCCATCCCAGCCTCCCAGGAATATGTATCTCCTTCTAAAAGGTCGTCAATTTTGTCCCCGTGGGAATTAGAATTATTCAGGTTATAACTTGCCAAAAAGTCTAACTTGGGTAATAGTTGGTTTTTTGCTAGGTTGAAGGCCAATTTTTGATTAGCCAATGCGGTCTTTGCCTGATTTAAGTCTGGACGATTACGTTGGGCGATTGCATAGCTGTCGGCAAATTTAATTTTTCTTTCTACATACACAGGCTTGTCACTGGGGAAGATAGTCTTTTCCTTGTGAGAAGGTTCGTCCAGCAGATCGATCATCCTTTTTAAATGATCCTGGGCATTTCTTGCTGCATTCTTGGCCAAAAGAACCCCCTCCTTGCGCGAGGCAACCCCTGTTTCTGCATGCAAAATGGCTACTGTAGGCAATCTACCCGCATTCACCAAGGCCCTGTTCCGATTCAATAGATTCTGTGCTAACTCCAGTGACTGGAGTCGAAGACTCATTTCTTCAATGGCAGATACCAGATCCCAGTAGGTCACTTGAATTTCGGAAACCACGGTGGTTATCTTCATCTTTAGCTCATCCGCTGACATGTCGTGCTTGTTACTGGCAATATTAAGCCTAGTTCGGTTGAGGGTGATTCCAAAATCCCTCAATAACGGTTGCATCAAAGATAAAGTTAAACTGGAGGTGTAGGTTTTGTCGTTATATTGAAAGAAGGAGTTTGACTTGAACTCACTGGTTGTAAACGCCAGCTCAACTTTTCCACCGGTGATTATCTTTTTGGCTATTCTGCTCTTAAAATCAAGACCTTCCTGTTCCAGTCTGTCCTCCCACTCCAAACTCAAAAGTTCGCTGAAAATGTTTTCGCCTCCTGCCCCAGAGATACTAGAGGAAGCCTCGGTGCTCGACTTGCTATTTTTTACTTCCAACATAAACGAAGGATCAAACACTGCTTTTTCTTTGAAAATTTCCATTTCCTGAATCTGTGGGTTTATCCTTTCGATGACAATATCGAGATTTCTCTTCAGTGCCAAATCAATACAGTCTTTCACAGATAAGCCCCGTTCTTCTTTCTCTTTTTCGTTTGCTTCATTTAACGAGGGGAACAATAGTAGAAAAAAGAGCGGTAGGATCACAAAAAGAAATAGGCGCTCCAGTAACCGTTGCCTTAGCTTTGAAAATACCCTTGTCATCTTCTCTTCCCCTGAGGTTATTTTTCGACCTGTGCAGTTACTCAACAATAGCGCCTATGACTTGAATAATCTTCTCCTCACGGCTTGATTCATTTTGAAGATTCTAAGTTCGCTGCGCTAAATTGCAGATAACTCGGTCGCAAGCTCCCTCAAACAATCTGCAATTTTCAGCTTCACTCACTAAGAATCTTTCTCAAAATGA